>Ga0181534_10002376_pt1 | contig 11698 bp, 11 predicted proteins | sample PEATcosm2014_Bin_37_FD_119758 | JGI IMG/M metagenome (GOLD analysis project Ga0181534, IMG submission 119758) | Peatland microbial communities from MTU Mesocosm Facility, Houghton, MI, USA - PEATcosm2014_Bin17_10_metaG | ecosystem: Environmental > Terrestrial > Soil > Wetlands > Peat | place...
CGCATCACTCATTTCCTGCACGGGCGGCCCCCCGCGGCAGCCGAGCAGGCAGGCAATACCGACAAATACAGCAAGGAGGCGCAACATAACGGTAGGCGACACTAACAACAGCCACGGGGGGCGTCAAACGAAGGGACGCTGGACAATCCAGGGATTGCTGCAAATAATCCGTTGCGCCGGCGCAGCAGCCAGTCAGCCGTGATGCAATTTCCCCAAGGGAACATACCGATGAGTGAAATTTTGGTGTTGTATTATTCGCGCCAAGGCAGCACAGCCGCCCTGGCCCGGCAGGTCTGCCGCGGAATCGAATCGGTCGCCCACATGCGGGCGCGCCTGCGCACCGTACCGCCGCTCACCACCAGCACCGAACGGGTGGATCCCCCGGTGCCGGATGAAGGGCCGCCCTACGCCACCCACGAGGATCTCGCGGATTGTCAGGGCCTGGTGCTCGGCAGTCCCACGCGCTTCGGCAACATGGCCGCACCGCTCAAGCATTTCCTTGATGGCACCAGTGCCCTGTGGCTTTCCGGCTCCCTGGTCGACAAGCCCGCCGCGGTCTTCACCTCGACCCAGACCCTGCACGGCGGCCAGGAAACGACCCTGTTGTCGATGATGCTGCCGCTGCTTCACCATGGCATGTACCTCGTGGGACTGCCGTACAGCGAGCGCGGTCTTACCGAGACACGCAGCGGGGGCAGCCCTTATGGCGCCAGCCACGTCGCCGCCCTGAGCGGTGCGGGGGAGTTGTCGGCGATCGAGTCGGAGCTTGCGCGCGCCCTCGGGGCGCGCGTGGCGGGCCTCGCCGCGCGGCTCGGACCAACGGCTTGAGCTTCGCGGAGGGTGCGCGCCGCTGGGCGATCGGCCTGTGGGCCGCCGTTGCGCTCAGTTTGTTGGTTTGGGCCGGGGTGGGCTATCCGTGGTTCATCTGCGTGCTCGCCGCACTCCCGCTGCTCGCGCCGCTCAAGGGCCTGATCCAGGGGCGCCGATACACCTATGCGTGGGCCACCCTGTTCGCCATCCCGTACCTCGCCTTCGCCGTGACCGAACTGCTCGCCAATCCCGCCGCGCGCTGGGTGGCATCGGCAAGCCTTTTGCTGGTGTTCGGCTGGTTCTGCGCTATGGTTTTATTTTTGCGCGCTTCTCGAGCGCATCGCGAATGAACGGAATGGTGAGGCGGCGCTGCGCCACGAGGGAGGCCTCGTCCAGTTCGTCGAGCAGGTCGAACAGCGAGCCCAGATCGCGCGGCATGCGCTTCAGCAGGTAATCCATTGTCTCGAGCGGCAGATCCAGTCCGCGCTGCGCGGCACGCAGCCGCAGTGCAAGCGCACGACCGGGTTCGTCAAGTTCCCGCACCTGATAGACGATGCACGCCGCCGCCCGCGACTGCCAGTCTTCGAGCTGCCAGGCGATCTGCCGCGGCGGCAATGCGGCGGCGAATATCACGCGCGATTGATACTCGGCCGCCTCGTTGAACAAGCGGAACAGCGCCCGCTCCCATGCGAGATCGCCCGCGACCGCGTCGACGTCATCGATGCACAGCACGCGGCACCGCTCGAAACCCGCCAGCGCGGCCGGCGGCAGACCGAGCGTGCGCTCCAGGGGGAAGTAGGCCGCGCTCTCGCCCGCTGCCGCGCAGGCGGCCTGCAGCAGGTGGGTTTTGCCGCAGCCGTGATTGCCCCACAACCACAGCGGCTCGCGGCTGTCGCCGCGCAACGAGGCGAGCAGTTCGGCATTCTGGCCCGCCGCGAAGCCGGCGAATACCGCAGCCGTCCGCAGCCGCACGCCGAGAGCCATTTGCTTCATGGAGACGCCGAACCGGCCGGGCGTGCGCCGGCGCGATCCTTGAACTCGCGGTGCGCACGGGTGCCATAGCGCAGCACGTAGTCGATGCCGCTCACCGCGAGCGTCGCGAACGTCGCGGCGCCGAGTGCCACGATCGCCCACGCGGGCGGCAGCGAGAACTGCGCCCGGGCGATCGCCGCCAGCACGAACACGGCCTGGCACAGGGTGTTGAGCTTGCTGACCGCCGTGGGCCGTGCCGCGACCGGGCCCAGGTACCACCGGTACGCGAGCGCACCGGATACGATGATGAAATCGCGCGCCAGCGCCACCGCCATGAGCCAGATGGGCACCAATCCGAGCACGGCGAGCATCACGAACACGGTCGCCAACAGCAGCTTGTCCGCCGCCGGGTCGAGCACCCCGCCGAGCGGTGTCTGCCAGCCGAAGCGCTTGGCGAGAAATCCATCGGCGGCATCGGACCCTGCAGCCACCGCGAACAGCGCGATGGTCGCGACGTACTGGTGCCGCCACAGGGCAATTGCAATCGGGAGCACCAGCAAGATTCGAAACCCGCTGATGATGTTCGGCAGTTGGCGCAGCCGGCCGTGCACGGCCGCCTAGCGACGCAGCTTGAAGCGCTGAATCCCGTTTTCCCCCGTGCCGGTCGATTGCAGTCGCCCGCCGAGCGAGAGCGCATGCTGCAGGGATTCGGCGCCGCCGCGCGTGCTCAGGCGGAAGCGCACCGTATCGCCCGAAAGTGACTCGACGCCGACGTGCGCGACGAAGGTCAACGATTCCAGATAACTCTGCAAGGCCGCGTAGTCGTGCAATTCCGTCACGCCGGCGACCTCGATGTCGATCTGCCCCAGGGCACCTTTGACCGCGAAGATGGCGGCGTAGGCATCGGCGGCGCGATTCACGCCCTCCAGGGCGCCGGAAAATTCACCGCCATGGTCCTGGAACAGGAACGTCCAACGCACCGCGCTGTCCGGCGTATTGCCGGCGGCGCGCCCGATCAGCGTGCCCTCCCCGCCGAGTCGATGTCCCAATTCGGCGAGCGCTCCGGCGCTCGTCGCGGTGAGCGTCGAGTAATCCATGTGGTTGCGCTGCAGATCGGCCGTGCTCGGCCACAAAAGCGGCGTGCCGCGGGCAATGGCGGCGGCATCGATCGCGGACTTGAGGTCGGACGTATCCTCGCTGCTGATCACCACGCCGCCCTGCGGCCCACTCTGCACCGCCAGCCACACCAGGGTGGGAGGCCGTTCCCGCCCCCACAGAGGTTGGCCATTCTGTGTCAGCCACCGCTCGATGGCGGCGCCGTCGAAGGCCACCCAGAGCTGCCCGTCGCCGGCTTGGCGGTATTGCTGCACGTAGCGGTGCGCATTGCCGATCAACGGCGCCAGCGCCGGATCCTCATCGGCGCCGCGCCGGCCGGTGACCCGCACCAACACCGTGCGCAAGGCGGCCTGGAACGCCGCGGTCTGGGCGGCCTCGGAACGGCCTTCGAGTGGCGCCGTCGCCTGAAACAGCTCAGCCTGGGTGAGCGCGCGGCCCGGACCCGCGAGAGCGAGCGCAGCCAAGCACAAAAATGCTCCGAGACGCAAATATCGGGCGCAAACGCCGCTGTAGTCCTGTGCCATGGTGAATCACGTAAGCCCTTAAGTTCCCTGATGTAAAATACCACAGCTTGCCGGCCTGCCGCGTCGGCCCATCCGCACGAAGGAATCGAATGACTGAGCGAACGCCCGTCACCTACCGCGATGCCGGGGTCAATATTGATGCCGGTGATGAACTGGTCGAGCGCATCAAGCCCGCCGTAAAACGCTCCCTGCGCCGCGAGGTATTGGCCGGCATCGGCGGCTTCGGCGCCCTGGTGGAGGTCCCTCTCGATCGCTACGTCAAGCCCGTGCTGGTGTCGGGCACCGATGGGGTGGGCACCAAGCTGCGCGTGGCCATCGATACCGGCCGGCACGACACGGTGGGAATTGATCTTGTGGCCATGTGCGTCAACGACGTGGTGGTGCAGGGAGCTGAACCGCTGTTCTTTTTGGATTACTACGCGACCGGCAAACTCGAGGTTTCCGTCGCCGAGCGCGTCATCACCGGCATCGTCGAGGGCTGCCTGCAGGCGGGCTGCGCACTGGTGGGCGGTGAAACGGCCGAAATGCCCGGCATGTACCATGGTGAGGATTACGATCTGGCGGGCTTCTGCGTGGGTATCGTGGAAAAGGACCGCATCATCGACGGCTCCGCCACCGCGCCCGGCGATGTGGTGCTCGGACTGCCCTCCTCCGGTCCGCATTCGAACGGCTTTTCACTCATTCGCAAGATCCTGCAGCTCACCGCCAACCCGAACGAGGTCCGGCTCGACGGGGTCGCCCTGTTCGACCTGCTCATGGCCCCGACCCGCATCTACGTCAAGCCGCTGCTCGCGCTGCTGCACGAGGTGCCGGTACGCGGCCTGTCGCACATCACCGGTGGCGGCCTGCTCGACAACATTCCGCGGGTGATTCCGGATGGATTGGAAGTGGTGCTCGAACGCGCCGCCTGGCCGCGCGTGCCGGTGTTCGACTGGCTGCAGTCGCAGGGTCGCGTCGCCGACGAGGAGATGTACCGGGTGTTCAACTGCGGCATCGGCATGACCGTGCATGTCGCTCCCGAGCACGCCGACCGTGCGCTCGCGCTGCTGCAGGCGGCGGGTCAGCCGGCGCTGCGCATCGGGGAAGTGCGCCGCGGCGCGCGCGGTGTCGTGATCGCTTGAGCGGCACGCCCCACCGCGAGCGGATCGTGATCCTGATATCGGGCCGCGGCAGCAACATGCGCGCGCTCATCGAAGCGAGCCGCGATCCCGCGATGCACTGCGAGGTGGTGGGCGTGCTGTCGGACAACGTCGATGCGGCCGGCCTTGGCGTGGCGGCCGGGCTCGGCGTTCCCGCCCGCGCGATCGTGCCGCCCGCCGGCGCCGATCGGGCCGCCCACGAGCGCGAGTTGTGTGCGGCCATCGACGCCTTCGCGCCCGCGCTGATCGTGCTCGCCGGCTTCATGCGAATCCTCTCGGCGTCTTTCGTCGCGCGCCATGCCGGACGTATTTTGAACATTCACCCGTCGCTGTTGCCGAAATACCCCGGGCTGCACACCCACCGGCGCGTGCTCGAAGCCGCGGATGCCGAGCATGGCGCCACGGTGCACTTCGTCACGGAGCAGCTCGACGGCGGACCGGCCATCATCCAGGCGCGGATCAAGGTCCTGCCCCGGGATGATGCCGCGAGCCTGGCGGCCCGGGTGCAGCAGGCGGAGCACCGGATCTTTCCGCTGGCCGTCCGCTGGTACTGTCAGGGCCGCCTGCGCTATGCGAAAGGGCGCGCCTGGCTGGACGGCGAGGCACTGGACGGACCCGTATGCATCGACGGAATTGCGGCAGGGAGTTGCTGATGCAAAACGCGCTGTTGTGCGGCGGCTGTCTCGTGCTGTGCCTGGCCGGCAGCGCGTCGCCGCAGGCGGCTGCAACCAAGGGCGTGCCCTCCAGTCCGGCGCCTGCGAGCCCGGGGAACGGGGCCTCCCCCGCCGCCCATGCGAGCGCCGCCCTCGCGCCCTTCACGGCGCGCTACGTGGCCGAGTGGCGCAACATCACGGTGGGCACCAGCGAGCTCGAACTCAAGCCGGACACCGATCCCGGACATTATCTGTACAAATGGACCATCACGGCGCGCGGCATCTTTCGCCTGGTGTATTCGAACGACTTGACGCAACAGAGCTGGCTGCGGGTGATCGATGATCACGTGCGTCCCGAACGGTATCTGGCCGATCAAGGCGAATCGAGCGTGAGCCTGGATTTCGACTGGGACGCAGGCCACGCCCGCGGCCTCTCCGAGACCAAACCGGTGGACTTGAAGCTCAAGCCCGGCGCCCAGGACCTGATGTCGATCCAGGTCGAGGTGATGCTGGATCTGCAAAACGGCAACCTGCCCGCGCTGATCAACATCGTCGACAAGGATGAGCTGAAGGAGTTCATCTACCGCAACGAGGGCACCGAGCGCATCAAGACCGCGCTCGGGCCGCTCGACACGGTGATCGTCTCGAGCCGGCGCGCCAACAACAACCGCTTGCTGCGCATGTGGTTCGCACCCGCGCTCGGCTACGTGCCGGTGCAGGCCGAACGCACCCGCGACGGCAAGCTCGAGTTCGCGATGCGCATCAAGACCCTGCAGCGCTGAACGGCGACGGCGCGCGCCGAACGTCGACGCCGCGCCCGATCCACGCCGAAATCAGGTCTTGGGCAGCGTCACGCCGCGCTGGCCCTGGTATTTGCCGCCGCGATCCCGGTACGAGGTTTCGCACACCTCGTCGGATTCGAAGAACAGCATCTGCGCCACGCCCTCGTTGGCGTAGATCTTCGCCGGCAGCGGCGTGGTGTTCGAAAACTCGAGCGTCACGTGCCCCTCCCACTCCGGCTCGAGCGGCGTTACGTTCACGATTATTCCGCAGTTGTGCACGAACACGCCGGCTTCAAGCGCGAAATTCCCGGCTTCCGGCACACTGAGACAATAGACATCGTGGTCTCCGGCGATTTCGCGCACGGCTACGACCTTGTGGTTGCGATACGCCGGGGTCCCCCTGAAACTGGCGACGACCTCCGGGAACCGCCGGAAAACCGATCGGTCGCAGTTGAGCGCAGCGGCAGCGCCGCGAATCGAGCGCTTGATCGGCCGGTTGTTGCGGCGTGCAAAATCCATGTGGTGACGATGCGTGCCCGGCGCGTCGGCATAGATCTCGTGCCGCAGATTCCACTCGTCCGCCAAGCGATGCGTGGGATATAGATGGCCATCGATCGGTTGGTACACCATCTCGTAGCCGCGGGCCACGTCACGGTACAGAGGCATCAACGCGTCGTGCGGCCGCAGCGTGTGCGCCTCGGTCATGCGCCCGTCGCGCCTCATGAACAAGTGATCCGGTGTGGCCCGAATGCACTCGCCGGTGTCGAGTTCGACTTCCAGCAGGCTGTCCCGGCCGATGTATCGGGGCACATCCAGCAAACTGACGATCAACCGGCCGTTTTGTCCGATGCTGTAGCCCCAAAAGAGCTCGCCGGCGGCATGCCGATCGGCCATCTCCTCCAAGGTCGGCGCCGTTCCGTCGACGAGCGCCACGCGGGTATCGCCGCTGAAACAACGCGCATAGGTCGATTTTCCCAGGCAAATGGTCAGCACGGTGCGCGGAATTCGAAAGAACTCCACCGTTCCGGCCAGCGCGAAGGAATTGGGCGGGATGATGCACACCGGCCCCTTGAAATCGACGAACGATTTCTCGTCGAAGCTCTTCGGATCGACGATGGTCGAATTGATGTTGGTGAAGATCTTGAATTCATCCGCGCAGCGCACGTCGTAGCCATAACTCGACGTGCCGTACGAGACGATTTTGTGGCCATCCGAGACCCGCACCTGCTCCGGGGAAAACGGTTCGATCATGGCGTGCTCGCGCGCCATGCGCCGGATCCATCGATCACTCTTGATGCTCAAGTCGCTTCCACCGTGATTTTTGGGAACATCGCACTGTAGTCCTTGTTCAACGTCGCGAGGCGTGCCGCGGCCCGGCGCGCCATGGTGAGATAGGCGCGCGCCCGCGCGCTGCGGGGCTCGGCCGCCACCGTCGGGGTGCCGCCATCGGCCTGCTCCCGGATGTGAATGTCCAGCGGCAACTCGCCGAGCAAATGCACGTTGTACTGCTCGGCCATGCGCGCTCCGCCGCCGCTGCCGAACACGTGTTCGACGTGGCCGCAGTTGCTGCACACGTGGACGCTCATGTTCTCGACCACGCCGAGCACGCGCACTTCGACCTTTTCGAACATCTTCAGCCCCTTGCGGGCGTCGAGCAGCGCAATATCCTGCGGGGTCGTGACGATGATGGCGCCGCTCACCGGCACCCGTTGCGCGAGGGTCAGCTGAATGTCCCCGGTGCCCGGCGGCATGTCGACCACCAAATAGTCGAGTTCACCCCAATTCGTGTCACCGAGCAGCTGGGTCAGGGCCTGGGTGACCATGGGTCCGCGCCATGCCATCGGCTGCTCGGCATCGATCAAAAACCCGATCGACATGACTTCCACGCCATGGGCGCGCAGCGGTGTGATGTGCTTCCCGTCCGTGCTCTGCGGTTTGACGCCCGCCAGCCCCATCATCTGCGGCTGGCTGGGGCCGTAGATGTCCGCATCCAGGAGCCCCACGCGGGCCCCCTGGGCTGCCCAGGCGAGGGCCAGGTTGGCCGCCGTGGTCGACTTGCCCACCCCCCCCTTGCCGGAGGCCACCGCGACGATGTTCTTCACGTTGGCGAGCGGCTTCAAGGTGCGCTGCACCGCATGGGCGGTGATCTCGGCCCGCAGCGCCAGTTCGAGACGCGCGCTGCCAAGGATCGGGGCCAAAACGCCGGTCAGCGCCTCTTGCAGTTCCGCCTGGTAATCGGCGCAGGGGAAGCCGAACTTCAGCGCCACGCGCACCGCGCCACCCTGCACCGTCACCGCCTCGATGGCTTTCGCCTGATCCAGCGTCTGACCGAGATACGGGTCCGTATAACTACCGAGTTGCGCACGAATCGCGCTCATCGTCTCATCGGGGGAGTTCATCCGGCCATTCTACCGCAGGCGGCCGGGGTCGTGCGGTATGGCATAATTCAATAGTGAGAATCAAGCCCGCTGAGAGCGTCGCGACAAGGGTGAGAATGGACGCTCCGGGAGAGTAAGCGCAATTTAAGGCACTGAATGAGTTTATTCGCCAACTACCGCGCCGATCGGCTGATTGCCGACGTCAAATCCAGCGGCAATCCGGGCGGTCCCGTGGCACAGAAGGCCCTGGACAAGCTGGTCGCGCTCGGTCCGAGCGCCATCGAACCGATCATCGCGGCGCTCAACAATGCGGAAAAGCGCGAGACGCTGGCCTATGTCGAGACGCTTTCCAAGCTGATCGATGCCAAGACCCTGCCCATCCTGCTGCGCGCCATGGCCGACGCCAATGGCCGCGCGATGTCCGGCATCGCCTGGGCCCTGTCCTCGAGCCGCAACTACCCGGCGGCCGCACTGCTCGATGCCCTGACCAAGCCGGACATGCCGAAGCCCGCCATCCTCGACGTGATCGCGGCCCAGAAGACCCGCTTCACGGTGCGCGAGCTGCTGAACACGGCCTACACCCAGGATGCGAGCGAGCGCGCGGGGCTGTTCAAGATCATCGGCGAAATCGCCGACGAGTCCTCGGTCGACGATCTGATCGCGCGGATCGAGGGCAAGGACCCGGTGGCGCGACTGCACATCATCCACGTGCTCGGCCGCTTCAATCTGCCCAAGGTCCAGCAGGCGGTGCAACGCCAGCTAAAGGACGGCAGCAAGATGATCCGTTCCGCGGCGCTCACCGCCCTCGCGCGCATGGACGGAACGTTCGACATGCCCCTGCTGTGCAGCATGCTGAAGGATCCCGAGATCGAGGTGCAGAACAAGGCGGTCGACGTGGTCATCCACGTGAACCATCCCGAGACGGTGAAGTTCCTGGTCGAGGTGCTCAAGGACGAGAACGAGTACGCCCGGCGCGCCGCGGTCGAAGTGTTGAATGCGGTCGGCACCTCCAAGTCGGTCAAATATCTGCTCGAAGTGATCGCGGACAGCGATTGGTGGGTGCGCACCCGCGCGGCCGATGCCCTCGGCAAGATCGGCGGTCCGCGCGTGGTCGATGCCGTGCTCGCGCTCATCAAGGATGAGAACCAGGACATCCGTCGCGCCGCCATCGAGATTCTGAACCAGACCAAGGACGAGCGGGCGGTCGCACAACTGATCGAGGCCACCAAGGACAAGGATTGGTGGGTGAGCGAGCGCGCGGTCGATGCGCTCGCGGCGATCGGCAGCACCAAGGCGCTGCCCCGCTTCATCGAGATGCTGGGCGGCGGCGAACCGAAATCCCTGCCAACCGTGGTGCGCGCCATCGGCAAGATCGGCGACCAAAAGAGCATCGAGCATCTGCTGCCCATGCTGCAGCGGCCCGAAAACGAGATCAAGGTCGAGGCCATTGCCGCGCTCGGCAAGCTCGCCGACGAGAAGCGCGCCGACACCATCAAAGTGCGCCTGCAGGGGCTCTCCGCGAGCGGCGACGGCACCATCAGCCAGGCCGTCGCCCGCGCGATGCTGGAAATCGACAATCGCTTCTCGACCCAGCAGATCGCCGCGAATCAGCGTGCCGCGCAGATGCAGGAGCCGGCCAAGACCCTGCTCATCGACAATCAGGAAATCGCGAGCGTCATCAAACAGAACGAGGCGCAGGCGCAGGCGGCGGCGCGCCTCGACATCAACACGCTCAAGCCGGGCGACGTCATCGAGGGGCGCTACAAGTTCATCGAGAAGATCGGCAAGGGCGCGTTCGGCACCGTGCTGCTCATGGAAGACACCGTGGTCGAGGAGCGGCTGATCCTGAAATTCCTGAACCCGAACGTCTCCTCGGACGAGGAGATGATGAAGCGCTTCGTCCACGAATTGCGCTACAGCCGCAAGATCACCCACAAGAACGTCATCCGCATCTATGACTTTCTGTACATCAAGGGCAACTACGCCATCTCGATGGAGTACTTCCCCTCCCACACCCTCGGCGGCGAGATCATCAACGAGAAGCCGGTGGAGCTCAAGCGCGCGGTCAAGTTCGGCATCGACATCGCAACCGGCATGGCGGTCGCCCATCAAGCGGGCATCGTGCACCGCGACTTGAAGCCGGCGAACGTGCTGATCGACAACGACAGCCTGCTCAAGATCGTCGACTTCGGCGTGGCCGCGGCGCAAAGCCAGGGCGACACGCAATTGACCAAGACCGGCTACGTGATCGGCTCGCCGAAATACATGGCGCCCGAGCAGATCCTCGGCAAGAAGGTGGACGAACGGGCCGACATCTACAGCCTCGGCGTCATCATGTACGAACTGCTCACCGGCGTACCGCCCTATTCGCGCGGAGATCATATGTCGGTCATGTACCAGCACGTCCAGGGCAAAGCCCGCCCGCCCATCGAGATCAACAAGGCCATTCCGCCCGAGCTGAACAGCCTGGTCATGAAGTGCATGTCCCTCGACAAGGCCAAGCGCTCGCAGTCCATGGACGAGTTGCGCCTGTCGCTCGAGAAGTTTCTCTAGCAGGGCTTTTTGACCGCTGCCGGACCCCCGGGGTTTGACGCAGCTCACGTTTATCACGCCCAAAGGCACTAAACGCTCGAAAATCCAAGTGCTTACGGGTAGCCTTGCGCGTTATGGCAAGAATCGATGCATTTCTCAAGCTGGGGGTGGCTCAAGGCTGCTCGGACCTGCATCTGGCCGTGGGCATTCCCCCGATGCTGCGGATGCACGGCGATCTCATGCCGATCAAGTTCCGCGACCTGGGCGAGGCGGAGCTCGAGGGTTACATCACCGAGGTGCTGACCCCCGCCCAGCTCAAGCACCTGCGTGGCGGGAACGACCTGGATTTCTCCTACGTGTCGACCGAGGGCGGCCGCTTTCGGGTCAACGTGTTCCGCAAGGAGACCGGCATCGGCGCCGCTTTTCGCGCGATTCCGACCCAGATGCCGAGCATGGAGCAGCTCGGGTTGCCGCCGGTCGTGCGCAAGCTGTGCGACTACCATCAGGGCATGATTCTGGTGACCGGCTCGACCGGTACCGGCAAGACGACGACGCTCGCCTCGATGATCGATTACCTGAACTCGACGCGCACGCTCAACATCATCAGCCTGGAAGATCCGATCGAATTCGTTCACCGCAGCAAATCGAGCCAGGTCATTCAGCGCGAACTCGGCACCCACCTGCCCACCTTCGCCGAAGGCGTGCGCGCCGCCATGCGCGAGGATCCGGATGTCATCCTGGTCGGCGAGTTGCGCGATGCGGAAACGATTTCCATGGCGATGACGGCCGCCG
>Ga0181534_10002377_pt1 | contig 11698 bp, 6 predicted proteins | sample PEATcosm2014_Bin_37_FD_119758 | JGI IMG/M metagenome (GOLD analysis project Ga0181534, IMG submission 119758) | Peatland microbial communities from MTU Mesocosm Facility, Houghton, MI, USA - PEATcosm2014_Bin17_10_metaG | ecosystem: Environmental > Terrestrial > Soil > Wetlands > Peat | place...
CGGGAATCGACGCCTTTTCCGGAGGCCAGGACCCAGGCCTCGACGTGGCACCGCCACCGCCACCGCCACCGCCTCCACCACCCGACGTCTTCGCCGCAACCTACGAAGGTCAAGCCATTCCGGCCTTCGATGCCGCCGGCGGTGTCCTGCCCACCTTCGGGTCCGATCTGCCCGGCCTGGATGTGCCGCCACTGTCGACCAACGAACTGGCCGGCGGTGCCGATGTGCTGGAACAACTGGCTCGTTCCGTGCAGGGGAACGCCGATGTCACCGATCCCGACTCCACGGCGCTGGCCGCCGACCTGGTCGCCGAGGCTGTCGCAAACTACAAGGAGCAGCGGGGCGACCTGCCTGCCGAGGAACTGCCGGACCCTGACGCGTCCTCGGCCACCGCCCACTTCCCGCCCTTGGCAAAAGCCCTGGTGGACGGGGATCGGGTGTCGTTGGCGGACATGGAGACGGTGCTGGCCGAGCACGAGGAGACCCGCCAGAGCATCGCCCGGATCCTCACGGCCCAGAACCTGGTCACCGAGGCCGACCTCATGTGGGGCATGGCCCAGGAGATGGGCCTCCAATTCGTCGACCTCGATACCCGCGGCATCGACCTGGTCGAGGCTGGGATGATCCCCGAAGCGACCTCCCGGCACCACAACGTCCTGGTCATCGGTAATGAGGACGGCGTGCCCGTGGTGGCCGCCTCCAATCCCACCGACGTCTTCGCCATGGACGACCTCCGCACCCTGATGGGGCGCAGCTTCACGGTGGTGGTGGCCACACGCACTCAGATCAGCAACTACATCGGCAAGGCCTTCAACAGCGGCGGTGACGCCGCCGACATGGCCATGGAGGCGTCACTCGAGGTCGAGGGCACGGGTGCTCAGCCCGGCGTCGACGACATCCAGTCGGTGACCGAAGAGGCTCCCATCGTCCGCTACGTCAACCTGCTCGTCCTGCAGGCCTTGAACGAGCGCGCCTCCGACATCCACGTCGAGCCCACGGAGACCGACCTCCGCATCCGCTACCGGATCGACGGCGTGCTCCATGATGTCTCCACGGCACCCCGGGCCATCGCCCCGGCGGTCACCACCCGCCTGAAGGTCATGGCCGACATGAACGTGGCGGAGCACCGGGTCCCCCAGGACGGGCGCATCTCGCTCAAGGTGGGGGCCAAGGGCATCGACCTCCGGATGGCCACCCTGCCCACCATCCACGGCGAGAAGGTGGTCATGCGGGTGCTGGACAAGTCGAGTGTCGTGCTCGGCTTCGACTCGCTGGGCTTCGACGAGGACCTGCTGAAGACCTACGAGAGCATCTACACCAAGCCCTACGGGACCATTCTGGTGACCGGACCGACGGGGTCGGGGAAGTCCACCACGCTCTACACCACGCTGTCGGCGCTGAACTCACCCGAGAAGAACATCATCACCGTCGAGGACCCGGTCGAGCTCCCCCTGAAGGGGGTCAACCAGGTTCAGCTCAACGTCAAGGCCGGCCTCAACTTCGCGTCGGCCCTGAAGGCCATCCTCCGTTCCGACCCTGACATCGTCCTGGTCGGGGAGATCCGCGACCAGGAGACGGCGGTCATCGCCATCGAGGCCGCGCTGACCGGCCACATGGTGCTGTCGACCCTGCACACCAACAGTGCCGCCACCACGCCCATGCGACTCATCGAGATGGGCATCGAGCCGTTTCTGGTCACTTCCTCGTTGTCGGGGGTGCTGGCCCAGCGCCTGGCGCGGCGCCTGTGCATCCACTGCAAGCAGCCGTACCAGCCCACTGAGGCCGACATCGTGGCCGCCGGGTGGACGATCGAGGAAGTCGATGGAGAAGGGGAGATTCCCCAGGTGTACCGGGCAGTCGGCTGCTCGGCCTGCGCCAACACTGGATATCGAGGGCGGAAGGCACTAGCCGAGTTGATGCCCATGAGCGAGGAGGTTAACCGGATGATTATCGAAGGAGGATCCGTGGAAGAAATCCATAGGCTGGCAGTGTCCCAAGGGATGGTCACACTGCGGCAGAGTGGCCTGCGCAAGGCCATCGAGGGTGAGACGACCCTCGAGGAAGTCCTGCGGGTAGTGGCATGAGCCCGATCACCGCAGCTTCGCGGACCGAGTGGTCCTCCCGGCTGGCCCAGGCACTGGTCCGGGGTGGGTACGACACCGAGTCCAATCTCGCCCCTCTGGTGGAGGAGTCGAGGAAGACAGGCCAGTCACTGGCCTATCTGCTGGTCAGCAGGAACCTGGCGCTCCCCGGCGTCGTGGTGGGAGCGCTGGCCCATCTGGCCCAGCTTCCCGCCGTCGACCTGGCGGCGATGACGCCGAGTCCCGAGGCCCGATCAGCCATGTCCGATGCCATCGCCGTGGAGTACGAGGCCGTTCCCTTGCAGTTCGACGGCAACGTGCTGGTGGTGGCGTTCTCCGAGCCGCCGTCGCAGCAGGACGTCGACGCGCTGGCGTCGAGGGTCGGCTACCGGGTCAACCCGGTGCTGTCCGACCCGACGGTCATCGCCGAGCTCCTCGGACTCGGTGACGGGGGGAATGTGCTGCCCGGCCCCGCTCCGCAGTCGCCGCTGGTCGACCTGGGAACCAACGTCGAGTCCGCGCCAGAGGAGCTCTCGCATGTCGAGCGCCTCCTCCAGTCGGGGATCCCCGCCGCGGCCAGCTCAGGGACCATTCCCCTGCACATCGACGACCTGCTGCGCTACACGGTGGCCGTCGGCGCATCGGACCTCCACCTGACGGCCTCGCAGCCCGGGGCCATCCGGCTGCACGGCGCCATCCGGAATATCGAAGGATGCCCCGTGCTGGGCAACGAGCAGATCCGGGACATGGTGTTCGGGATCCTGCCGGCGTCGCAACGGGAGCGCTTCGAGGAGGAGCACGAGCTGGACACATCGCACTCCATCAGCGGCGTGGGACGGTTCCGGGTCAACGTGGCGCTGCAGCGGGGGACCATCGCTGCCGCCCTGCGGCCCATACCCCACGAGATGCCGGAGTTCGACTCCCTCGGCATACCCGATGCGGTCAAGGCGTTCACCGACCTCCGGAAGGGACTGGTGCTGGTCACCGGGCCCACCGGTTCCGGGAAGTCGACCACCTTGGCGTCACTCATCGACATCATCAACCGCACCAAGCCGCTGCACATCGTGACGGTGGAGGACCCTATCGAGTTCCTCCACGACCACAAGCGGTCGATCATCACGCAGCGGGAGATCGGTGAGGACACCAACTCGTTCGCCGAGGCGTTGCGCCGGGTGCTGCGACAGGACCCCGACGTGATCCTGGTCGGTGAGTTGCGGGACCTCGAGACCATCTCCACGGCACTGACAGCCGCCGAGACCGGCCACCTGGTCTTTGCCACCCTGCACACCCAGGACGCACCACAGACCATCGACCGGATCGTCGACGTGTTCCCCACCAACCAACAGGAGCAGATCCGGGTCATGTTGGCGGCCACCCTCGAAGGCGTGGTCACCCAGCAGCTCATCGTGACGTCCGAAGGAAACGGCCGGGTGCCGTGCTCAGAGGTCCTGGTGTGCACGTCGGCCATTCGGAACCTGATCCGTCAGTCCAAGACCCACCAGATCTACTCCCTGATGCAGGTGGGTGGATCCTTCGGGATGCAGACGATGGATCAGGGTCTTGCCGCCCTGGTCAAGCAGGGTGTCATTTCCGAGGCCATCGCCTATGACCGGTCCTCCAATGAGGAGGACCTGCGGAACCATCTCAACACCTGATGCACACCACCCGTGTGCTTGAACGACGAATCGGGGAACCGTGGCACTGACATTTGACTACAAGGTCCGGGACAAGTCCGGGAGCCTCGTCGAGGGGCAGCTGGAGGGTGACAGCATGGCGCTGGTCGTCCGCCGGCTGCGGGAGATGGGCTACATGCCGGTCTCCGTGACGCCGCGGTCGGCCGTCAACCTCAAGACCGAGATCAAGATCCCGGGGATCACCGACCGAGTCAAGCTGCGCGAGCTGGCGGTGGTCACCCGCCAGCTCTCGACCATGGTCGACTCGGGGCTCTCCGTGGTCCGCTCGCTGGGCATCCTGTCGGCCCAGGTCGAGAACCCCGCCTTCGCCAAGGTGCTGAGCGACGTTCGACTCGACCTCGAGCACGGCTCGTCGCTTTCGGTGGCGTGCTCCAAGCACCCCAAGGTCTTCTCGCACCTGTACTGCACGCTGATCCAGGCCGGGGAGATCGGGGGGAACCTGGACGAGGTCCTGGGCAGTCTGGCCAGCACCATCGAGAAGCAGGCCCAGCTCAACCGCACGATCCGCTCGGCCATGACCTATCCGGCCGTGGTGCTCAGCGTGATGGTGGTCATCTTCACCGCCATGATCGTGTTCATCGTCCCGGTGTTCAAGAACCTGTTCGCCAGCCTGGGGGGCAAGCTGCCCTTCCCGACACTGGTGCTGATCAAGATCTCGAGCATCATCACCAGCGTCTGGGTGCTGCTGGTGATCGCCGTCATCGTGGGTTCGGTCATCGGGATCCGCAAGTGGATCGCCACCGACGAGGGCCGGCGCAAGTGGGACAAGTTGATCCTGAAGCCACCGGTCTTCGGCCAGCTGTTCCACAAGGTCTCCCTGGCCCGGATGACGGGGACACTGGCCTCGCTGATCGGGTCCGGCGTGCCCATCCTGGAGTCCCTGGACATCTGCGCCGACACATCGGGCAACCGCACCGTCGGTGACGTGCTGCTGCTGGCCAAGGAGGGAGTCCGGGCCGGCCGGCCCCTGGCCGACCCCCTGAGGGAGCACGAGGATGTCATCCCCACCCTGGTGGTGCAGATGGTCGAGGTCGGTGAGCAGACCGGTGACCTCGACGGGATGCTGAAGAAGGTGGCCGAGTTCTACGACCAGGAGGTCGAGGTCACGGTGAACAACCTCACCGCCCTGCTCGAGCCGTTGCTTACCGTGTTCATGGGCATCGGTGTCGGTGCCATGGTCATCTGCCTCTATCTGCCCATGTTCGACTACATCAAGTTGGTCCCCAACAACTGAGATCGCTCGGGCCCGGGCCCGACCCCGTTGCACCTGGGTTGTGTCATTCCCTCCGGGCATGTCACGACGGTGGTCAGGCTCTCACGGCGCGCCCGTGATCCGATGAGGCGGCCCCCTGTGAGGTGGGCAACTCATTCCGAGGCGGAATTTCCAAGGTGAAATCAAGGTTATTCCAACACTAGTTTAAGGTTCTGACCAGGGAAAATGTGCTTCAGGTCAGAAATAATCCTGCCGATGAAGTCTTCATGATTACCATTCCCGCAGTTTCTCGGCGCAGGGGAAGTGGGTGGATCGATCGCCGAACCGACGAATCGTTGTGCCTGCCAACTGCGACTTTTTCGAAGTCACGTCTCTCCAGCTCGAACCGGCGTGGCGCAACAGACTCGCTGCTCAGCCGACACCGAGCCGGGGATGATGCCGGATTCACGCTCATCGAGCTCATGGTGGTGCTGCTGATCCTGGCCATCCTGTTGGCCATCGCCATCCCGACCTTTCTCGGTGTGACGAAGTCGGCCAACGACCGGGCTGCCCAGTCCAACCTGGATTCGGCGCTGACCAACGCCAAGACGATTTTCCAGCAGAACGGCCAGTCGTATGCGCTGACGTCGACGGGTGCCACCTACGTGACGTCCAACGGCACGCTCATGGCCTCGTCGCTCTTCGCTGCTGTTCCGAATCTGACGTTTACGACCTCATCGGTGACGGGCACGAGCACTCCTGCGGCCGTCAGCGTTGCCGTCGTGGACAACAACGGGATCGCTCTGGCCGAGCAGGCCAAGGGCACGAACAACTGCTGGTATGTCATCGACAACGCCGCGACTGAAGCGTGGACCTCCTCGGGCACCGGGCTTCAGCCCGATGCCATGGGCACCTGGTACGGAGAGTCCAAGAACGCCACGTCGTGCACTGCGGCCACGATTCCTGCTCCCAACGGCACGACCATCGTCTATGCCCAGGGTGGATTCCCCAACCTGTAGAGCGACTCTCAAACTACGGCAGTTGCCGGCGATGAGCCGGTCGCGGTGAGGAGAGGATGCGGGCTCCATACGGGTGCCCTTTCCGCGCTGCTGGACGTTGCCGCTCCATGCCTCTCCCGAGACTCTGGACCGGAACACGGCTGGATCTGTCCCTGCTGAGCTGGGAATACGTGTCATGTTGCTCGTACTTCTCGCTCGTGGCGGGCCAGACGGAGGCGCCGGCATTCCACCCCTTGGAGGCTGTCCGAATTTGTCCCTAAAAGATTTCTAAAGCCGGTGGTTGGTTCGGACGATAGCTGATTTGGACACCAATCCCGGTGCCTCAACATTGATGTATTCATAGACAAGAGGAGGCAGTACATGTTTTCATCCGCAATCGAGCGCCTGAACGACAGGCGTGACGCTGTGGGTGACACCGGAGAAGATGCCGGTTTCACCCTCATTGAGCTCATGGTTGTGTTGCTCATCCTGGCCATCCTGCTCGCCATCGCCATCCCGACCTTCCTCGGTGTGACGAAGTCGGCAAATGACCGGGCCGCCCAGTCCAACCTGAACACCGCCCTGGTGAATGCCAAGTCCATCTTCCAGAACAACAGCCAGTCGTACGCTCTGGCTGGTGGTACTGGTGCGACCAGCCAGACCGCCAACAACGCGTCGATGGTTGCTTCGCTGCTCTCGGCTGAGCCCAACCTGAGCTTCGTCGCCGGCTCCGTCGGCAACACGGGCACTGGGGCCGCGCAGATCAGCGTGGCCGTGGCTCCTGACGGCAACGGCGTCGCCCTGGCCGCCCAGGCCAAGGGCACCAGCAACTGCTGGTATGTCGTGGACAACGCAGCTGCCGAGACCTGGATCACCACCACCACGGGTAACCCCCTGGCCGCTGGTACCTGGTACGGAGAGGCCAAGAACACCGGGACTCCCCCGACGTGCAACGCCTCCGCCCTCCCGACCGCCGCGGCGAGCTCCGTGGTCTGGCAGCAGAGCTCCTTCCCGAACCTGTAGTCAGCGTCAGGAATAGATGGCGACGGCCCCTTGTGGGCAGTTGCCATGGTGTGAGCGTGCCCCCTTCGGACGAAGGGGGCACGCTCGCGTGTACAGGGCAGACAGCCCAACCGCCGATGGTCCCTGCGAACCTCCACCTCCTGCTAAACCCCTGCCGCGGGGCTGTCGATAGTTAGGGCATGACGATCCACGACATGCCAACCCTGCCGGGCACCGAAGAGTCGTCCGATCCGATCCTGCCGGCCGAAGGTCCGGTCCGATCACCCCTCGCCCGTTGGTCGAGCCGCCGGAAATGGCCCATCGTCCTCACAGTGGTCTTCGTGGTGACGGGCATGATGTTCATGTTCTTCTGGAACGCGGTGGTCCACCACCAGGAGAGCTGGGCCACCGGTGGGGACCTGTGGGGGATCTTTCAGGCCGCGCACTACGTGGGCTGGGGCTCGCTGGGCGGGGTCTACACACCGGGCAACGGCGTCGTCGCCTTTCCGGGAATGCCGGTCCTGCTGGCACCGGTGGCTATGGTTACCGGTCACTTCAACATGACCGAGCCCTGGGGACCCTTCACCATCCCGCGGCCCACCGCGGCGCTGGTCCTCATGCCCATCGAGCTCCTCCTCGGCGCCACGGTCATCTTCGCCGCCGACGCCTTGGCGGAGCACCTGGAGGTGTCGTCCCGGCGCCGGATCGGGCTCTGTGTCGCAGTGGCCGTGATCGCCTGGCCGGTGGTGGCCGCGTGGGGGCATGCCGAGGACGCTCTGGCGCTGACGTTCGCCCTGTATGCCATGATCGCCATGCTCAATGGCAAGTGGGCGACCATGGGCTGGCTCTTCGGCCTGGGCATCGTCTTCCAGCCCCTGGTGGCCCTCATGCTCCCACTGTTCCTCGGCGCGACGCCCCAGGGGAAGCGGATCATGCTGGCTGTGCGCTCCTCCGCTCTTTCGGCTGTGTTGGTGGGGGTGGCGTTCCTCGGGAACGCCTCCGACACCTATACGGCGGTGGTCAAGCAGCCGACACCGCCGGGCATCAACCACGCCACGCCGTGGGTGGCACTGGCCCCTGAGCTGGTGAAGAGCGCCACCAAGATCGTCCACTACGCCGCACTCTCCGGGGCACACGGTCATGCAACCGTGGCGGCGAGGACGGCAAAGGCCCAGGCAGTGATCGTGGTCTCCGGAGGCGCCGGCCGGATCATCGACATCGTGCTGGCCGTCCTCGTGGGGCTGTTCGTGTGGCGCCGGCCCCAACCGACAGTCCGTCTCCTGTGGTTGGCCGCTGCCGTACTGGCGTCCCGCTGTTTCTTCGAGCCGGTGATGACCCCCTACTACCTGGCCCCGCCGCTGATCCTGGCGCTGATCCTGGTGTCGAGGCAACGGGGGAAGCGGTTCTGGGCCGCGACCATCCTGTCCCTGGAGGTGACGGTCTTTGCCTACCACCACCTCAATGAGTGGGTGTGGTGGCTGACCGTGGTCGCGGGCCTCATCGGCGTCCTTGCCCTCGGCTACCCGGATGACCTGGTGGCATCGAGTGAGGAACCGGCATCGTCTGAGGTGGACCAGATCCCTGTGGACGACGTTGTCGACCTGATGGGATCGGACACCTTCGACGAGGTGCGCCACCACCGCCAGCCCGCGCTGCGCTGACCGCCCCCTCCGACCCGTCTCGGTCCTCACCGGGAGCTGGCGACACCGGGCATCGGTGCCCGTCACACGAGCGTCAAGGTGTGTCAGCAAGGTGTCGATAGTTGTCGGGTGAGCGTGATGACGCCGACGGCGGCGAGCGATACCGGAGTAGGTGACCAGACCGCCGTGGACCAGTCGGAACCGGAGCGGTCCGGCCGGTGGACGTCGGACGCCCACACCGTGGTGCTGTCCTGGCTGGTACTGGCTGTGCCCCTGGTCATCGTGCTGGCCGGCGCCTGGAACTACCGCTGGGTCCAAGAGGACGCCTTCATCAACTTCCGGGTGATCGACAACCTCCTGGCTGGCCATGGCCCGGTCTTCAACGTCGGTGAGCGGGTGGAGGTCTACTCGGACCCGCTGTGGGTGTTCATGTTGGCCGCGTTGCACGAGTTGGTGCCGTTCCTGTCCCTGGAGTGGCTCTCGGTGCTCCTGGGGTTGGGCGGGACAGCCGGAGGTGTCGTTCTGGGCGGTCGGGCCATGCAGCGCCTGGGATCGAGGGAGGGCAGCGGTGTGATTGTCCCGCTCGGGCTCCTCCTCTTCTCTGTGGTGGCCGCCGTCTGGGAGTTCTCCACGTCCGGTCTCGAGATGGGAATGGTCTTCGGATGGATCGGAAGCAGCTTCTGGCTGCTCGTCCGGGTGGAGCAACGCCGTCGCTCGGCGGTCCTGTGCGCGTTCGTGACGGGGCTCGGGCCGTTGCTCCGACCCGAGCTCCTCGTGGTCTCGGGGGTCTTCCTGCTCGCTCTGGCCTGGGTGATTGCGTCGCCGGGTTGGCAAGGGCCGACCACCATCCGACGCCGGTGGCTCCTACCCACGGCCGCCGCGGCCGCCCTCCCCCTCGCCTACGAGCTCTGGCGCATGGCCTATTTCGCCATGTTCGTGTCCAACAGCGAGCTGGCCAAGTCGGGGGGCGGCTCCGACCTTCCCCAGGGACTGGCCTACTTCTGGAACTTCATCTCCACGTATGTGCTCTGGGTGCCGCTGCTTCTGGCCGTACCCATCGTGTACCCGCGGATCACCCGGTGGTGGCGGTCCGGTGACCACACCGGAACCGTGGTGCTCCTGGCGCCGCTGCTGGCCGGGGCGGCCGATGCCCTGTACGTCGTGCACGTGGGCGGGGACTACATGGAGGGACGCCTGTTGCTGCCGGCGCTCCTGTGCTGCTGTCTGGCCGTCTTCGTCGACGTCAAGCAGTTCCGGACGCTCGTCGCCATCCCGGTCATCGGGCTGGCCATCTGGTCGCTGGTGTGCGTTTCGTGGCTCCGCCCGTCCAATGTGGTGCCCTTCATCCACAACATGCATGACGAACGGGCGACAGCCATCGCCGACAGTGGGGAGCGCAATCCCATCGATCTGAACGCATACCCCAGGTTCGTGTCGCTGGGCAGGGTGCTCGAGGAGACGGCGGGATCGATCCCATCCGGACACCGGTCCATGGTGGTGCTGGAGGACCCCGGGCGAGTCTTCATCGTGCCTTCGACCAAGCCGCAGAGCCTCGCTGTCCTGGAGAAGCATTGGAAGGAGTTCGTCGGGCTCAACCTCAGTACCGCACATTCGACGTTGCCGTTCCGTTTGGCCATCAACCTGAGCAGCATCGGTGAGATGGGCTACGAGGCGGGCCCCAACGTGTACATCTTCGACGCCCTCTCCCTGGCCAATCCCATCGGCTCCCACACGACTGTGGCGGTGCGGGGAGTTCCCGGTCACGAGAAGGTGATCGGTCAGGCCTGGATGATCGCCCGCTTCGCCGCACCCGGAGAGGAGATCCCCAATATCTCGATCTTCGCTCTGGCGCAGGAGACCGCCTCGGCCCGGCGGGCACTCGACTGCAATCCCCTCCGCTCATACCTGGCGGCCATCACCAAGCCCCTCACCTTCTCCCAGGCCCTCTCGAACATCGTCCATTCGTACACCTACACCACGATGAGCTTCGATCCGGATCCCAACAATGCTGTCCGGCAGCTCTGCGGCGGCTGAGTCCCCAGCGGCACGGCGGATCAGGGCGCAGCGGGTTACAGCGGCCCGATGGTGTGCTTCCGTCCCGGCAGCATCTCCCTGGCCGTGGAGAGCGTCTCGAGGGCCGTGGCCACCACTGTCCGGGTGGACGACGGGTCGATGACGGCGTCGACGTACCCCCGCTCGGAGGCCTGGTAGGGGGTGAGGAAGCGCTCGGAGTACTCGGCCTGGAGCTGTTCCCGCTCCTCGGGCTTGGACCGGCGGTGGAGGATCTGGACCGCCCCCTCGGCTCCCATCACGGCGATCTCCGCCCCGGGCCAGGCGAAGCACAGGTCGTTGCCCAGGCCCTTGGAGTCCATGACGATGTACGCACCGCCGAAGGCCTTCCGAAGGATCACGCACACCCGGGGCACGGTGGCCTCGGCGTAGGCGAAGGCCAGCTCGGCCCCGTGGCGGATCATCCCCCGCCACTCGAGGTCCTTGCCCGGAAGGAACCCCGGCGTGTCCACCAGGGTCACCAGCGGCACGTTGAAGGAGTCGCAGAACCGGACGAACCGGGCCCCCTTCTGGGATGCGGCGATGTCCAGGGTGCCGGCCAGGGCCTGGGGCTGGTTGGCCATGAAGCCGACCGTCCGGCCGTCGATCCGGCCCAGGGCCGTGACCAGCTGCGGTGACCACCGTGTCCACAGCTCGGTCACGTCGTGGTCGTCGGCCAGGGCGGCCGCCACCTTGCGGACGTCGTAGGAACTGGTGGTCCGGGCCGGGATGATCTCCCGGAGCTCGTCGACCACCCGGGAGGCCGGATCGTCACTGGGCTCCCGTGGGGGCAGTTCGTCGAGGTTGGGCGGCAGCAGGCTCAACAGATGCTCGACGTGGGCCAGGGCGTCCTCTTCGGTGTTCGCCTCGACCGCACAGAGCCCACTGGAGCGGGCGTGCATGGCCGTGCCGCCCAGCTGATGGATGCCGATCCGCACGCCCGTGAACTCCTCCACCATGGCCGGCCCCGAGACGAAGGCGAAGGCGTCGCTGGTCATCACCACCAGGTCGGCGAGGCCCAAGAGGAGCGCCGGGCCGGAGA
>Ga0181534_10002378_pt1 | contig 11680 bp, 4 predicted proteins | sample PEATcosm2014_Bin_37_FD_119758 | JGI IMG/M metagenome (GOLD analysis project Ga0181534, IMG submission 119758) | Peatland microbial communities from MTU Mesocosm Facility, Houghton, MI, USA - PEATcosm2014_Bin17_10_metaG | ecosystem: Environmental > Terrestrial > Soil > Wetlands > Peat | place...
CAAAATGGAACCGGTGATGTTCAGCGCCTGGTCAAAATGCGTGGCGACGTTCACGGCCTCCTGGCCGGTGGCGGCGTCGAGCACGAGCAAAATTTCCTGCGGCTTCACGAGGTCGCGCAGGCGCACGAGTTCCTGCACCAGCGGCTCGTCAATTTGCAAGCGCCCGGCGGTGTCGAAGATGATGACGTTGCGGCCATTCGTGTTGGCAAACGCCAGCGCTTCGCGTGCGATTTTCAAAACATCCGTCTCGCCGCGCTTCAGAAAAACCGGGACGCCGATTTGTTTGCCGAGCGTTTCGAGTTGATCCATCGCCGCCGGACGATAAACGTCCGCCGCGACGAGCAGCGGCGCGCGTCCTTGTTTGTGCAGCAGCTTGGCGAGCTTGCCGCTGGAAGTGGTTTTGCCGGAGCCGTGCAAGCCGACCATCAGCACGCAACTCGGATTGCCGGAAAGATTCAGCGCCGAATTTTCCGCGCCGAGCAGCGCGACGAGTTCGTCGCTGACAAATTTGATGATCTGCTGGCCGGGCTGGACGCTGGCGATGACTTCCGCGCCGAGCGCCTTGGTCTTGACGCGCTCGATGAAATCGCGCGCCACCTTGAAATTCACGTCGGCTTCGAGCAGCGCCATCCGCACCTCGCGCAAGGCGTCGCCGACGTTGCTCTCGGAAATTTTTCCGAGGCCGCGCAGGTTCTTGAAGGCGTTCTGGAGCTTGGTGCTTAACGAATCGAACATCCCGCCAAAATAGCGGCTTTGCGGCCGGAGTTCAAAGTTTCTCTCATGCGGGTTGCCGGCGGACAAAGCCCGCAGCCGCCGTCAGCCGAGCGGATGTCAAGGCGCGGCGATCACCCAGCGCTGGCTGTCGTCGCCGTTGAAGGGCTGCAGCGCGACGCCGTTGCCGGGTTTTGTTTTCACCATCGCGGTGAGGGCGAGCTGGCTGGCCTTTGAGGCGATGCGATAGCTGCCGTCAGCGAGCTGATCGAGTTTCCAAAGCTGCTGGTCCGCCCCGGTGAACGGCACGGCGGCAACCGTTTCAGCCGTGGCCGACAGCGCATTGCCACTGAGCGCGGCGACCAGTTGGTAGCAGCCGCCGCCGGCGGGCATGATCGTCCATTGCTGATTTTCGCAGACCAAATATCTCGCGGTCTCCACGGCATTCGTGGCGGATTGGAGCACCGTGCCGGCCCGCTGCGAGCGAATCTGATAAGTTCCGTCGCGGATGTTTTCGCCGGGCAACGGCCAACCGTCCACCGTCCAGAGCAGCGGGCGGATGTCCAGAATGGAACGCCCGTTGCGGCCCAACTCCGCTTCGTAGTGGCAGCTGAATTTTTCCGCGCCGTCCACCACGAGCCGGCCAAAATGCCCGGGGCCGATGTCCCGCCCCGCCGCCGCGAGGAACAGCGTGCCGCCGCCGCCGAACATGTTGTCACCGTAGCGGTCGAGATACGGCCCGGTGATTTTGGGCGAGCGCCCGACCCGGATATTGTAACTGCTGTTGGTGCCGGAGCAGCAACTGCCGTGGTTCACAAACAGGTAGAAAAATCCGTTGTGAAAAATAATGTCCGACGCCTCGCTGTCGCTGGCGATGATGGAAAGCGGCGAATTCGTGGCGAGGCGCCGGCCGGTTTGGGGATCAAGCTGGACCAGTTCAATGTTGCCGTGATAAGAGCCGTAGCAAAGCCAGAGCGTGCCGTCCGGCGCCAGACACACGCCCGGATCAATCGCGTTCAACTCCTGGCCCGCGACGGAATGCGCCACCATGCCGCGATCGGTCCAGTGATAATTCGGCGCATTGGTGTCCAACGTCGGACTGGTCAGCAGGCCGACGGCGGACACATATTGCCCCCAACTGGAAATGGCATAATACAAAAAATATTCGCCGTGAAGCTGGATGATGTCCGGTGCCCAGACGCTTTGGCCGTCGTTCAGCGGCACAAATTGTTTGACCGAATCTGGAACCCGGTCAAAAACTTTTCCGCCGCGCTGCCAGTCAAATCCGTTGCTCGATGTGAGAATGGAAATGCCGCGCCCGGTGCCGAAGACATAATAATTTCCACCGCACCGGACGACGGTGGACGGATCGTGAATGCCGATCATGCCAGCCAGCGCCAGCACGGGAACGCGGCTCAACGCGAGCAAAGCCAGCGGGCAAAAAATGAACAGCAACGGGCGAAACCGCCGCAGCTTCAAAGCCGGAACTGAAATTGCATCGAAAACATTCCGGACTTTGTCGCTGGGTTTTATCATCGGATTTGCCACGAAACCTTACCCGCCGCCGGGTCGCTGGCAAGCTTGAACGTGCCGTTTTCGTTCGTCACCGTCAGCTCATGGAGTTCGCTGTCGCCGGGCAGAAAAATAAGACCTTTGGCCGTCGTCGCGTCTTTGGCGAAGACGCGCAGTTCGATTTTCGACCAGTCAAGCTGCGCGGTGGATTGCGCCAGCGCGATCTGCGGCAGCACCGTGCCGTCGCGCACGAGGATGATTTCCGGAATTTTGCCGGCTTCGATCGTCTGCCAGCCGCCGGCGTAATTTTTGCCGGTCTGATAATCAATCCACGTTCCCGCCGGCAGATAAACGGCGCGCGACGTTTCGTCGGCGTGCATCAGCGGCGCGACGAGAATGCTCGATCCGTAAAGATATTCGTCGTCCACCAGCCATGCGCCGGGATCGTTCGGGAATTCCACGAACAACGCACGCAACATCGGCAGGCCGTGCACGGAAGAATCTTTCGCCTGCGCATAAACGTAAGGCATGAGCTGATATTTCAATTCGTCAATCGTGCGGAATTTGTCCATGAATGCCGTGCCGTAATTCCACGGTTCTTTCGGCGCCTCGCCATGGCAGCGGCTGTGGGAGGTCAGCATTCCAAACGCCAGCCAGCGCGCGAACAAATCAGGATTCATGCCGGCAACGGAATTCGCCGTGAAGCCGCCGACGTCGTGGCTCCAGAACGAAAAGCCCGAAAGCCCGAACGACAGTCCGCCGCGCAGTTCCGACGCCATGCCTTGATCGGTGCTCTCGGCGTCGCCGCCCCAGTGCAACGGATACCGCTGGCTGCCGGCCCACGCGCTGCGCGCCCAGATGATGTTGTCGCCGGTGATCTGCTTGGTGATGTCCGCAACAGCCTTGTTGTAACGCAATGGAAACAGATTGTGCTCGTAAAATCCGGTGCGGCCGTTCGACCAGATGCCGTTGATCGGCGCGGCTTCGCCGAAATCCACTTTGATCGCGCTGACGCCGAGGTTCAGCAGATTCGCCAGCTTGCCTTGATACCATTCGACGGCTTTGGGATTGGAAAAATCCAGCACGGCGTCCTCGGTGGGCAGATTGCCTTTGCCATCGCGGACGACCAGATTGTTTTCGAGCAGTTCGGGGAACAGCGTGTTCTTGGGCACGAAATACGGCAGTTGCCAGCAGGAGACGCGGAAACCTTCGTCCTTCAAATCCGCGAGCATTTTCTTTGGATCCGGGAAGCGCGTTTTGGAAAATTCGTAGTTGCAGCGCCAGTCGGTTTCAAACCAGCCGGTGTCGAGGTGCAGCACGTCGCAGGGAATTTTGTTCTCGCGCAGCTTCGCGGCGATGTCGCGCACCTGCGATTCGCGGTCGTAGGTGCAGCGGCTCATCCACAACCCGAACGACCATAGCGGCGGCATCGGCGATTTGCCGGTGAGGCTGGTGTATTCGTCCAAAATATCTTTCGGCGAACCGAGGAAGACGAACAGGTCCAGCTCGTCGTCGCCGATCATGAGCGAATTGACGCCGCTGAAGGAATTTCCAAAATCACAGGTGATCGGCGTGGTGGTGTGCATGAACATCCCGTAGCCGCGGCTGCTCATGAAAAACGGCACCGGCTTGTAGATCAATTTGCTTTCCACGCCGCACGCGTCGTCCGTCCATAGCAAGACCTTCTGGCCGCGCTTGTCGAGGCCGGTGAAGGATTCGCCGCAGCCGAAAATTTTTTCGTCCGGCGAGAGCGTGAACGCGGCGTTCATGCTGCGCGAATAATCCGTCGCGCGGCGCACAAACGAGAACGGCAGGACGGGCGTGAACGACGAAGCGTTGTCCTTGGTGTGATCGGTTTTCGTGAGCAGCTTGCCGCTGGCGTCGCGGATTTCGATGTGCCATGGATTTTCCAAAATCCTCACGGAACCGAACGCGCTGGCGTAGCGGTGGCCGCCGGCGACTTTTTCATATTTCCAGGAATCATCATGCGGCACCGGCCCGGCGAGCATCAGCTCCTCCGCGCTTTTGTGAACCTGCGGGCCGCTGGTCAGCCGGAGGCGAAACGTCTTCGGCGAAACAAATTCAATGGTGAACGGCAGCGCGGGATTGGTGGCGTATTCGTTGGCGGGAAATTCATTCGGCTCAACCGGTTTGATCGCGGCGACCATGTGATTGAACGACATCGAGGTGAAATACTCGGAACGCTGGTAGCTGATCTTGCCGGTGCCGGTGGCCGGATCAAAGTCGGCGAGCCGGTCGGCCACGTAATAAAGATTGGAAAAATCATGAAAATCGCCGCTGACATCCACCGGCTCGTTGAGCAGCGGCGACGGCGGATTGGCGGCCAGAACACTGGCGGCGGCGAGGCAGAGAAACGGGGCGGACAGTTTTTTCAGCAGGTTCATAATAGGTATAAGCGATGTTTTGGAATCGGCAATTTCCACCATAATCAAGAAATTCCGGCCGCCTGTCACGTCGGTAAAACTGACCTCATGACCACCCGCAGGTCGGGCGGAATTTCCGTTCAGGTTTTGGCGAGGACGCGATGCACGACTTCGGCGAGGGCGGCCAGGGAAACCGGTTTGTCCACCCGTTCCCGGATGCCGGCTTCGAGCAGATTTTCGGGATTCAACTCGGCCGAGTAACCGCTGGCAAGAATAATCGGCAGGTCCGGCCGGAGGGCGCGAAATTGGCGGGCCAGTTCCAGGCCGTTGATCTCCGGCATGGTCAGGTCCGTGATGACGAGCGCGAACTGCGCCGGGTTTTGGCGGAACAGCCTGACGGCCTCGCGCGGATGGTTGCAGCAAATGACCTGATAATTCAGCCGCACCAGCACCCGTTGGAACATCGAAGTCAAGGCCGGTTCATCGTCCACCAGCAAAATTTTCTGGCCGTTGCCCTGGGGAAGCTGGCTGCTGACAGATTCGGTCGCAACGGCATCCTGGGCTTGCGCCGGGAAATACAGGCAGAACGTCGTGCCCTCGCCGGGCTGGCTTTCCACCGTGATGGCGCCTTGGTGCGACTGGATGATGCCATGCACCACGGCCAGGCCCAGGCCGGTGCCCTTGCCCACCGGCTTGGTGGTAAAAAACGGTTCAAAGATGCGCGCCAAAGTTTTGGCATCCATGCCGTGCCCGTTGTCGGTGACGGTCAGCCGCGCGTAGGCGACGGCGTGGAATTCCGGATGCGTCTGGAGAAATTCCGCATCCGGCTGAAACGCCGCCAACCCGAGCGCGAGCCGGCCGGCCCGGCCTTCCATCGCGTGCAGCGCGTTCGTGGCGAGGTTGATGGTCACCTGATAAATTTGCGTGGGATCCGCGAGCACGGCCGGTGCGTCGGGCGCAAGGTTGAGATCAATGCGGATGTTCGTCGGCAATGAGGCGCGCAGGAATTTCATCGCCTCCTTGACGACGGTGTCCAGCCGGATGACTTGGCGGCTGCTTTCGCGCTGACGGCTGAAGGTCAAAATCTGCTGCACCAGATCTTTGGCCCGGCTGGTGGCCTTGAGAATTTCCGCAATGCTTTCCTGCGCACCAGGATTGCCTTCGGTGTCCTGCTGGAGCAGATAACCGTAGCCGAACATGGCGGCGAGAATATTGTTGAAGTCATGCGCGATGCCGCCGGCGAGCGTGCCGATGGCCTCCATTTTTTGCGCCTGTTGCAGGCGGTTTTCAAACTGGCGGCGTCCGGTGACATCCTGTTTGATGGCCACGAAATGAGTGATCGCGCCATCGGCCCCGCGCACCGGCGTGATGGTCATGTCCTCGGTGTAGAGCCGGCCATCCTTGCGCTTGTTGACCAGTTCGCCATGCCAGACATTGCCGGTAAGGATGGTGGACCACAGGTTGGCGTAGAATCCGCGCGGATGCTGGCCGGATTTCAAGAGCCGCGGGCTGCCACCAATCGTTTCCTGGCTGGTGTAGCCCGTGAGTTTGGTGAACGAGGGATTGACCCATTCGATTTTCCCCTGCCGGTCGGTGATGACAATGGCGTTGGCGGCAGCGGTCAGTGCGCTGAACTGCAAGTGCATCTGCTCCTCGGCGTGCTTGCGCTCGGTGACGTCAAACAGAATGCCCTGGGTGCCGACGACTTTTCCATCCGGATTTAACACCGGCATTTTCATGGCGTGGATGAAGCATTTCCGGCCCTGGGCAATTGAATATTCTTCATCGAATTCAATGGTTTTGCCGGTCTGCATGATGAGCTGGTGATGGTCCCAGCCGGCGGCGGCATATTTAACCGTCAGTCCGGCGGCATCCAGTTTGGCCATCTCGCTGGCGGCCACTTCCACCGGCGTCTTGCCCAAAAAATGCTCTGCCGCCATGCCTTTGAGCCGGCAGAACCCGGCATTGACCAGCACATACCGCCCGGCCTGGTCTTTGCGGAAAATGCCAATGGGCAGTTGCGCGACGAGTGAATGATACAGCGCCTGGGATTCCTTGAGCGCCGCCTCGGCGTGTTTGCGCTCGGTGATGTCGCGGCCGATGCCCAGCACGCCGGTGATGGCACCGCTTTCATCCTGCATGGCGGCCAGGGTCATTTCCATGACCGCCGGCCGGTTCAGCGCCGGATGGCCGCGCAGTTCATGCACCGGCACCTGAACGCCCGACAAAATGCGCCGGAACATTTCCTCGGCCAGCGGCAGGTCATCCGGATGCACCATCGGGCCGAACGGCTGGCCCAGCCATTCGCCGCGGGGCACCCCCGCAATGTTCTCGACGGCGGGATTCAGCGAGGTGAACGTGCCGTCCGTCGCAATGGTGAAAATTGCATCCCGGGCGTTGTTGACGAGATTGCGGTAGCGTTCTTCGGACCGGCGCATCAGGCTTTCCGCCAGCTTGCGCTCGGTGATGTCCTGAATGATGCCCACCATCTGCACCGCGTGACCGTGGTCGTCAAAAAAAACTTTGCCCAGACCGTGAACCCAGCGCTCCTGCCGGTCGTTCTGACGAATGATCCGGTAAGTGCGGTCGAAAACGTTCCGGCCAGACAAAACGTGGTCCTCCAAATAATGCCGTAGCCCCTCGCGTTCCTCCGGATGGACGATTTTCAGCCAGCCGGCCACATCCTTCGTAAAATCCGAGCCCGCCACGCCGAACAATTCGTCCAAAACCTCGGAGCAGGTCCAGCGGTCGGTTACGACATCAAAGACATACGAACCAAGCCGCGCGATCCGCTGCGCCTCCAAAAGCTGCTGCGTGGTCTCCTGCAACCGCTCCAGCACCTGCTGGCGGACGGTGACATCCCGGAGCGCCACCAGCGCCGTGCGCCGGCCCTTGAATTCAATCTGATTGGCGGTGATCTCCACGGCGAACCGTTCGCCATTTTTTTTGCGATGCCAGCGGAGCGGCCCATGGATTTCACCGGCGTTGATGTTGTCGCGCGTGGCTGCCGGCTCGGTGGAAACATCCTCCGGCTTCAGCTGGAGAAATTCCTCCCGGGTGTAACCATAGAGCTGCTGCGCCGCCTGGTTCACATCCACGTAGCGGTGCGTCTCATAATCCACCAACACGACGGCGTCGGATTCCAGATCGAAAAGCTGGCGGTAACGCTGCTCGCTCTCCCGCAATTTGTCTTCCGCCTCCTTTTGCGGGGTGATGTCCTGCACGGCGGTGCGGATGCCGACGATGGTGCCGTCTGCGCGTTTCAACAGCCGATCCTTGAGCATGACCGGGAAGACGGAGCCGTCTTGGCGGCGGAATTTGCGCTCGAAAAACGGGAGTGGGACCATCGTTCCGGAGAGTTTTGCCAGCGCCGCCTGGCGGGAAATATCGGCGGTGGCGGAATAGCTCCAGACATATTGCCCCAGCAATTCCTCGGCGGTGTAGCCCAGCATTTTCAACTCGGTGTTGTTGATCCGCACCAGCCGGCCTTCGGTGTCAACTTCGTGAAATCCAACCGGCGCATTGTCGAACAGGTCTTTGTATTTCGCCTCGTTCTCCCGCAGCTTCTGCTCGGCGTTTTTTTCTTCGGTGATGTCGTGGATGACGCCGACCAGCCCGATCACCTCGCCGTGCGCGTTTTTGAGCGGCACCTTGGCGCCGACCACCGTCAACCGCTCGCCGTTGGGGAAATCAATGACGCATTCCCGGTCGAGCATTTCGCCGCCGGCAAAAATGGTTTGGTCGTGGGCGAGGTATTGGGCCGCCACTTCCGGCGGATAAAAATCCGCGTCCGTCTTGCCGATCAAATCCGCAGCGGTGCTGCCGCCCATGCGCCGGATTAAAGCCGGGTTCGCGACTAAAAACCGGCTGGCGGTGTCGCGCACATAAACCATGTCCGGCAGGTGGTCAATCAGTGTGCGCAGCAGATTACGCTCCTGTTCCAATTTGGTTTCCGCCTGTTTCCACTCGGTAATGTCCAGCGCCGAGCCGAGCAGGCAATGTTCACCACCGATGACAACTTCTTCGACGGACCACAAGACATGGCGACGTTCGCCGGACCGGGTGAGGAAATCCGCTTCCGCATTCCGCACCAATTCGCCCTGCTTCAGCCGGGCAATGACGGCGGTGCGTTGCCCCGGATCCGCCCACACGCCCAGTTCTAAGGCGGTGCGGCCGATGACTTCTTCCCGGGACGACCAGCCATGCAAGCGCAGATATTCGGTGTTGACATCCAGATAACGCCCAAGCTCGACCGTGGAAAGCGTCATCGAAGTGGGGCTGGAATGAAACATTTTGGCAAACTTCTGCTCGCTCTCCCGCAACACCTGTTCCGCCTGTTTGCGCTCGGTGATGTCAAACCAGTAGCCGACAAATTCCAGCGGCTGCCCTTGCGCGTCGCGCACCACGCGCATTTCATCGTGCATCCAGCGGTAGGTGCCGTCGCGATGACGGAACCGGTATTCGCGGCTGATGGCATTGGCCACGGGCAGTTCGGCAAAGCTGGCGGCGGCGGCGGAAACATCATCCGGATGCACGTGCGCCAGCCAGAACATCGGGTCGTGGTTGAACGCCTGGGCTTCATAGCCCAGCACGGCGCGCACATTTTCGCTGACAAACGTGGTGGCAAAATCATCAATGGGACGCAGCGAATAGATGATGGCCGGCGTCGCGGACAGCAGGAATTGCAGCCGGCTTTCGCTGGCGTGCAACGCCGCCGCCGCCAGCTCCCGTTCAAACCGGGTGCGCAATGACTGGATGCCAAAGGCCAGATTATCCGCCAGTTCCGCCAGCAGTTCAATTTGGGCGGGTTGAAAAGCGTTGGCCTCGGCCGCATACAAGGTCAGCACGCCAAAAGATTTTTCCGCGTTCCGCAATGGCAGCACAATGGCCGCAGCATAGCCCCGTTTCGCGGCCGCCGCCTGCCAGGGTCCGGTTTTGGCGTCGGTTTTAAAATCCTGGATGACCGCCAGTTGGCCGGTGCGGAGGGCCAGGCCGACCGGGCCGCCGCCGCGCTCGCTCGTTTCATCCCAGGAGATTTTGGCCTCCGCCACGTAACCGGCGTCAAACCCGGCGCTCGCGGCAATGCGGACGGATTTTGCTGCGTCATTTTCGGCGAAGCCCACCCACGCGAGGCGGTAGCCGCCCTGCGTCACGATCACCTGGCAGATGTCCTGCAGCAATGCCGGTTCATCTGGGGCGCGCACCAGCGCCTGATTGCAGTCAATCAAAGTGTGCAACGCGCGCTCGGTGGGGTGAAGATTATTCTCCGCCTGCTGGCGCTTTTCCGCCTCCTCGCTCCAAAGCCGCAACAAGCGCCGCACCAGCAAATAAAGCAATCCACCGGTAACAATCACGAAAACCCAGCCCTTGAAGATGGAAAGCCGGACGCGCGTGTGGGGATCGCTGACCAGCCAGGCCAGCAACTGGTCGGAAAACAAAATCCAGGCGCCGGCCGCCATGACATAAATCAACGCGACTTTGAACGCCTGCCAGCCAGCTTTAAGTTGCATAGCGGATTTGCCTTTTATTATCGGGCATCTGGCGAAAAACTAAAGGGGACAAAAGCGCCAAATCCGGAGACCGCGGAGACGAAGCAGCGGCTATGAACTTGGCACTAGCATGGGTCATGCCGCGAGCTTAGGTCGGAATTTCAATCCGTCCAAGCGCAAAGAATGCTTTGAGGCAGAACACGTAGTGGTAATAAAAGCTGCCGGCCACTGCAATTGCGGAATGGGGAGTGCGGAATGCGGAATCGCAGGCGGCGGGCAGTTTGGCGAGCTGTTCCAGATTGTCGCCGCAATAGACGACGCGGGTGTCGAGGAGGGAACTGGGTTTTAGTCGCAGAGGCGTGGCGGCGCGGAGTGAAGCCACTTCCGCAGATTTCGCAGATGGCACAGATTTCATTTCCGAAGCTGCGGAGTTCTGCGGCATCGGCGGACAGTCAGGTTTTTCTTTGCGCCTTGGCGTCTTGGCGGTTGATTCCGCGTCTGCTTTCTTGGCCATGCGGGAGATTAGTGAAGCGCGGCGGCGGCGTCAATGTGGTGCCGTCGGGAGCTGATTTGGTGGCGGCGCTGGAAGCAGGATTCTCCCAACCACCAAGACGCGGAGACACTAAGTTTTGATTTTCAACTCCGCTTGGTGGCTTGGTGGCTTGGTGGTTCAAAAACAAGCCATCCACGTCCATGTGGCCCACCGGCAGAGGCGGCGGGTGAAATATCAATGCCAATATACCGGCGTTTCAAATTCTGTGCCGCGACGAACGCCATCCCACAGCCGCTGAACGCAGCTGGCGGCAATCCTCTTTTTTTTCCGTCCGAGTTGGATTCAGAAACCCGCTCAGCTAAAAACAATCTTCGTGGTCGCGGCGCTTTCATCCCAGCCGCGGGTCGGCTCGGCGGTGACGGACGAAATGTCTTTGATCGAAATCTGCCGGCCGCGCGTCTTGGGCGATTTCACCTCGACCTGTTCCGGCTCGCAGGTCTGCTGCGAAATTTTCTGGTGCGGTGCCGGCTTGTAGCGGACGTAAAGCAGCTTCGGCGTGTCCGGCGCAAAATACAAAATGCGCGATTTTTCCGGAATGCATGAATACACCTTGTTCAAAATCGTGCCACCAAAAGTGAACCGCTTGAGATAGCTCGCGTCGCGGTCGGTGTAGGCGCAGGTGAACACGCGGTCGCGCTCCGGCAGGCCGCAGAAAAACAGCTCCTGCCCGACGAACAATTTCTCCGGCAGCTCGCTGACTTTGTAAGTGCCGTCCTTGAACACGAGCAGAAGCTTGTCGAACTTCGTGCATTCCAATTTGAATTCCTCGCCCGAAACTTTGTAGCCGACGTAGCCGGTCTCGCGGTCGTAGCTGACCTTGAACGCCTTGAACGCCACGGCCTTCACGTCCACTTCCTCGTGGCGCGCGGATTTCGTCGTGAGGCGCGGATACTGCGGGCCGTATTTTTCCAGCAACGCTTCCAGGTGGCCGATGACGTGTTTGGTTAGCCCTTTCAGATTTTTGCGCGTCTCGTCCAGTTCGGCTTTGGTTTTCTCCATCTCCTCGCGATGCTTATTGATGTCGAACAGCG
>Ga0181534_10002379_pt1 | contig 11677 bp, 10 predicted proteins | sample PEATcosm2014_Bin_37_FD_119758 | JGI IMG/M metagenome (GOLD analysis project Ga0181534, IMG submission 119758) | Peatland microbial communities from MTU Mesocosm Facility, Houghton, MI, USA - PEATcosm2014_Bin17_10_metaG | ecosystem: Environmental > Terrestrial > Soil > Wetlands > Peat | place...
GAAGAATACGAAGATGGGATGGTTCGACAGTTTTCACGCTTGGCAATGGGCGGTAGTTTTTTGAGCGCCCTCGCTGTACTCGCCCTGGCAATCAAACATCAAAGATCTGGAGATCGCGAGGCGGCTATCAACACGGCCAACCAATCGAAAGTCGTGAGCGATGCTCTGGCGTCGGCCGACCAAGTGTCGAAAGCGCTTTCGCAGTCGGGCTATAAAGCAGATTTTTCTCTGGAAAGTCTCAAGGAAATAGACAGATTCTTTGACGAGCAGGCATCGAATGGACAGCCGACGCCGGGCGGATTTCTGTCACAGCAATTGGGTGCGCGTCTATTTGCCATTGGCGGATATATTGGCGAAGTAATTCGCCGCCAGAATGGAGGGGAGTGGCAGGGTGACGACAATGCCCCTGATGCCGAGATAAATATTGCCGTTCGCCTTAAGACCGGAGTAATTTTATGGCCTGTCCAGCGCGCTATCAAACGCTTCAAGAACGGGGCGGAGGACGGCATTTGGATATATGGTGTTGCTGCGCCAGCGCCGGAAACGAGGCATTGACCGCTTCCAGCGCATAGGCGACCGGCCCATTTGGACTGCCCCACACCTAAAAGGGCCAATGACGCGCGAAGGAGCCTCTTCATCGAAGGCGCGTCTTGATCAGCCCACCAAGCCCGCTTCAAATTCTTCAACATCTGACGGGACAGCCATCACCGCCCGCCTACAACAGGGACAGCTGACATGAGAAAGCTTTTGTTGGCTGCAATCTGCGGCGTCGGGATGCTCGCCGCTTCGGCCCACGCCACAACCCTGCCTCCATGGATTCTCAAGTCACAAGATCAATTGACCCGTGCCGAATGCCTGGCGGCCAGGCGACATGACAGCAACTATTTCTGGTCGCGCGGCGCCTGCCACATGAAGTTCATTCGCTACGCGGCTGGGGTCGCGCTTCGGGACACACCGGCTCAGGAGGCGCCTGAATCCATCCTGAAACAGGGCGCGCTGTTCAACATAACCCAGTATCGCCCAAAGGAAGGGCTCTACTGCGGCCATGGCAGCTATTGCTATCCATCGAAAGACATAAAGCTTCTGGGCTCGGTCCTTACCGGTCCCTATAACGCCGATCAGAAGATGGGCGACGAGACCGATGCATGGCAGGGCGTCGGCGCGTCTTGCGAAATGATCCTCGCGGACAAGGCCAACATCATCAAAGCCGGGGCTCAAACGCTCCTCAAGGATTGCCACTAAAGTCTTGAGACTTAGCCGCTACCCCTGCCTTACCCGCGCCCACCAGGCCTCCAGCGCCTCGCGCGTGGGCTCCACGAATTCGGAAAGATGCCCCGCGAAGGCGCGCCATTCTTCGAGGAAATCCGGCGACACCGAGGCGATGACTGGCGCCTTCGCCACCATGGCGCAGCGGAAGGCGTCGCTCAATCCGCCGCGCGAGGCCTCCTGCTTGGCGAATTTGCTCAGCACGATCAGATCGACGCCGCGCGCGGCCGCGCGCTCCACCGCGCCGCAGGCGAGGGCGAGTTCGCCAGCGTCGAGGTTGCAGGCGACGGAGCCGGGCCCAAGATCCTGCGAGATGGGATAGAGTTCGCCGTTCTCCAGATCGCGCAGCACGATGCGCTTGCGGCCCGTGGCCTCGTCCGGCACGCGTGTCTGCACCACGCCCGCGACGACAAGGCCCCGGGCGCGCAGATCCAGCGCGAAGGACTCCATCAGCGCCTGCACCGCCTCGCTCGAGTCAGCGCGCAAGGCGGCGATTCTGGGCCGTTGCGAAGTTTGCAGCGTCGGCGTCATGTGACGGCTTTCCTAAATGGCCGGCGCGGGCGTATCATCGCCGCGCCGCTCGGCGCCACTTGCATTCTTCCGGGCGCAGCCCGATTTGCTATAGCGGTTTAACCCGACGGCGTGAACACTGTGGACGACAAAGACAAAAACGCGGCTCTGACGCGGACCGGGCAAAGCGCGGCCGTGGACGCCTTTCTTAAGGAAGTCGGCGGACTGGCGCCCGTGAACGCCTCCGGGCGCGGCCGGCTCGTCTTCGCCCTCGACGCCACCATGAGCCGCCAGCCGACCTGGGATCTCGCGCAGTCCATTCAGGGTGAAATGTTCGCCGCCACAGCGGCGCAGGGCGGGCTGGATGTGCAGCTTGTCTATTTTCGGGGCCTTTCCGAATGCCGCGCCTCCAGCTTCGTTTCCGGCGGGCAGGGGCTGGGCGCGCTGATGTCGAAGATCGGCTGTCAGGCCGGCAAGACCCAGATCGGCAAGGCGCTGCGCCATGTGCGCGATGAAACCCGCGCGCGGCCTGTCGGCGCGCTGATATTCATCGGCGACGCGATGGAGGAGAGTATCGACGATCTCGCCGCCGTCGCTGGCGAGCTCGGATTGCTGGGCGTAAAAGCCTTCATGTTTCAGGAGGGGAGCAACCCAGCGGTTGAAGCAGCCTTTCGCGAGATCGCGCGCCTTACCGGCGGCGCCTACGCCGCCTTCGACGTCAGCGCGCCGAGGCGTCTCGCGGAACTTCTGAAGGCGGCGGCGGCTTATGCCGCTGGGGGGCGCCTCGCGCTCGAAAAAAGAGCGGAGCAGGGTGAGGCAGGCGCGCGGCTGCTGCTGTCGCAAATCTAGTGCGGGCGCGGCGGCGCCGGGAGAGACGCAAAAACTCCGCGAGCAGACTGGCGCCGGTTTCGCAACATCGCAAAAGCGCCGCAGGCTGAATGAGGAAGATCGTTGATGCCTATCCTCGTCGGATTTCTGGTGGTCGTTCTGACCATCTACGTGCTGCAGGGTTTCACGCGCGCGCCACCGGCGGTTCTCGCGCGCGCGATCAAGAGCTTTGGCGGCTTCGTGGCCCTCGCTGTCGGGGCGCTGTTCTTCCTGCGCGGCGCGCTCGGATTTGGGCTGGCGCTCTGGGGCGTCGGGCTTTGGCTGCTCGGGATCGGGGGCTTTTCCCTCGGCGGCTTCCGGTCGGCGGGACGCGGAGGCGCGGGCGTCTCAAGGGTGCGCTCGGCGATGATCGAAATGGAGCTCGACCGTGCGACAGGCGCCATTCGCGGCGTCATTCTGGCTGGGCCGGACGAAGGCAAGCAGCTCGACGCGCTGACGCGGCCGCAGCTCATGGCTCTGCACGGGCTATGTCTCAGCGACGATCCCGAGGGCGCGCGGCTGCTAGAGGCGTATCTCGACCGCCGCTTTGCCGGATGGCGTGGCGCAGGAGAGGGTCAGCAGGACGCGGGGGGCGGCGGGGCTTCTGGCTCCGGAAGCCAGACGCGCCGGCGCTATTCGATTTCCGAGGACGAGGCCTATGAGATACTTGGCCTCAAGAAAGGCGCGCCTGCGGACGAGATAACGCGGGCGCACCGAGACCTGATGAAGAAACTGCATCCAGACCACGGCGGCACGACCGACCTCGCCGCTCGCGTCAATGAAGCCAAGGACGTCCTGATGCGACGCCACCACGGCTGAATGTCTGGCGGAGGAGACTCTCTTGCGCGAGACGCCCAGCCACCCGCTCGCGCGGACCTTTCCGATGGGCAGCGAAGCGAATGACATGGCCGCGCGCCCCTAGTTCTTGGTTGCGAAGCAGGAGAAGCCGGAGCGCTTGAGCGTCTTGCAGGCCGACTCGGCGGATTGCTCCTCAAGCCCCGCGAAGCGCGCGCGATACAGCGTCTCGTGTCCCTTCTGAACCTTTTCCGTGAAGCCCTTGGCGCTGGCCGGCAGCGCGTGGCCCTGCGTGCGGGCGCGATTGAGCAATTCACTGGCCTTGGTCGCATCGTCAGTGGCGCCGAGCTGGATCATCCAGCCCGTATGCGACGGCCGGCCCGCGTCCCATTTGGCGATCTGCGTATGATCGGGATCAGAGCGCTTGATCGAGGAAGGCGTCGTGGCCGCGACCGCCGCGCGATGCAGGGCCTTGTCCTGCGCATGGGACGTGGAGCCGTCGACGGCGGCGTGTTGCTGCTCGCTTCCGCGCGCCTTGCGCTCGGGCTTCGCTTCGGCGCGCTTCTGCACGCCCGAGACGAAGGCGGGGCGGGCCTTGTCCTCGGCCCGCGCAGCGGGAATGGCGGCCGGAGGGGTCGGGACAGCCGCAGGGGGAATGGGCGCGGCGGACATGGCGATCTTCTGCGCGCGCTGTGAACGCGGGGCCGGCGCTTCTTCTTCTTCTTCCGCGTAAGCGCTGGCCTTTTCGATGACGGGCTCGGGCTGCGGCGCGGGCTGAACCTCGGCGACGGCGACGCGCTCGGCGGGCGCCTCCTCCGTGATGGCCTTGGCGGTGCGCGTGGACGAGCCTTCGTCGATGTGATCCTCGATCAGATTGGCCATGAGACGGTCGCGCGCGCCGGCGGTCCTGCCGCCCAGAACGACGGCGACGATGTGGTGGCCGTCGCGGCGCACCGAGGTGAGCAGGTTGAAGCCGGACGCCGCCGTATAGCCGGTCTTGATGCCGTCCATGCCCTCGACGCGGCCCAGCAGATGATTGTGATTGCGGTGCAGGGCGCCATTGTAGGCGAAGGAATGGGTGGAGAAATAGCGATAGTAGCGCGGAAAGCGGTCCTGGATCGCGCGGCCCAGCACCGCGAGATCATGCGCCGTGGTGATCTGCTGGCTGTTGGGGAGGCCCGAGGCGTTGGCGAAATGCGTTCCGTGCATGCCGAGCGCGCGAGCCTTGCTGGTCATCATCTCCGCGAAGCTCGCTTCGTCGCCGCCGATGTTCTCGGCGATGGCGACGGCGACGTCATTGGCGGATTTGGTCACGACTGCCTTGATGGCGTCCTCGACCTCGATCGTGTCGCCCGGCGGCAGGCCCAGCTTCGACGGCGCCTGCGACGCAGCGTGCGAGGAGATCATCAAGGGCGAGTCGAGGCGAAGGCGACCCTTCTCCAGTTGCTCGAACAGCAGATAGAGAGTCATCACTTTGGTGACGGATGCCGGATGCCGGGGCTGGTTTTCGTTCAGCGCGTAGATCGTGCGGCCGCTGTTGCCGTCGACGACGATCGCGGCGACGCCCGAAGGCGTGACCATCTCCCCGCCGTCGCTCTCGGAGCTGGAGTAGGAAGCGTAATGATGCCTGCCGTGGCGCCGCAAATGGGCGTGACGCCCGCCGTGGCGGTGGTGGGCGTGATAGGTCACCGCGTGTCTGTGATGCGAGTGGTGATGATAATGCCGTCTCGCCTCCGCCGGAATTGCGAAGGCCAGGACCGCAAGGACGCCGGCGATAAGCGCAAGCCAGCCGGATTTCCAACGCCGAACACGCACGCTTGAACCGAAATAATTCATGACACTCGTCCGTAAGCTTCGAACACACCCGCTTCGACGACGCTCACTCAAAGGATGAGCGTCACCCAAACATCACAGTCGTAAACGTTAAGGGAACTCGGTTACCCGGCGGTTAAGCGCCTGAGGATAATTTTCGTGTCATTTTGCAACGCAACATCCGGCTTGACAGATTATTGTGCATTGCGGTATAAGTTTCGGCGTAAACAGTGCGTGCCTCGCCTCCGCCCCTAGGTCGGCGTATTTCCTGCGGCGCGCCACAAATTAAGGACGTAACCAATGGTCGCCACTTTTGAAAGCGTGCAGCAGTTCGGCAAGGATCAGATCGAGGCGTTCACCGCTGCTTCTGACGCCATCGCCAAGGGCTGGCAGGGCATCGCCACTGAGACGACTGACTATTCGAAGAAGTCTTTCGAGAAGACTCGCGAACTGGCCGAGAAGCTCGTCGGCGTCAAGAAGCTCGACGAGGCAATAGCGCTCCAGACGGAGTTCGCTAAGTCCGCCTATGAGGAATTCGTCGCCGAATCGACCAAGCTCGGCGAGCTTTATACCGCGCTTGCGAAGGAAGCCATGAAGCCGGTCGAGAAGGTGACCAAGGCTTTCACGCCTTCCGCCTGAACGGCCTAAAAGCCCCGACACAGCCCGATTGGCCCGGTCCGAACGTTCGCGTTCCGCCGGGCTTTTCCTTTTGGCGCGCTCATTCGCCACGGGCTCGACAGGCGCCCGCCGCCGCCCTATAAGTCTTGCAATCCCTCAAAAGACAAATAGTCCGCCGGAACCCGTGCATTCCGCCTCCGCAGGCACGGCGCGCATGCCAGATGGAGAGTCGCAAAGTGTCGGATTTTCCCAGCCCGCCCGCATCCGGGGATGCGCTTGAGCAGCAATATTACCTCCACGACGGCACCGGGGTCATCGGTCCGATAACGGGCCACAAGCTGAAGGAAATGGTCGAGTGCGGCGCGGTGGCCCGCACTTCCAGCGTCAATGTCGTCGGCGCTCCGAACTGGATTCCGATCAGCGAGTCAGCCTTCGCCGGATTCTTCCGGCCCGGCGCCGATGGCGCCCCCGCGCCGGCCGCTCCCTTCCCGGGAAGAGCCGCGCCATCCGACGCCAGATATGCGACCTTCTGGATACGGGCAGGCGCCTATATCATCGACTACGCGCTCACCATTCTGGCCGTGGGCGTCGCGGGCGCGATCTTCGCCATCGCCTCGGTGTCGGTCTTCGGCGCGGGACCGACCGAGGCCTTTCTCGACGAAAAATCCATCGCGGTGAACGTCATCGGCACTGTCATCGCCCTGGCTTATTACGCCTATTTCTCCGCCGGCCCTTGGCAGGCTACGCCCGGCAAGCGGATTTGCGGCATCTACATGATCCGCACCAACGGCAAGCGCGTCGACGCGCCCTTCGCCGTGCTGCGCAACTTCGCCTATCTGGTCTCGGCGATTCCGCTTGGATTCGGCTTTCTGATGGTTTTCTGGACCGACGAGCGCCAGGCGCTGCACGACATGCTCATGGGAACCCGCGTCGTTTACGGGAAGTTGTGAACGGAGCCGCCTGGCGACTCGCGAAAGCCGCCTTCTATCGGCTAGACTGGGATCATGCTCGCGGCTGACCCCGGCTTTATCCATCTTCACGTTCACACAGCCTTCTCGCTGCGCGAAGGGGCGCTGCCGCTCGGCCAGCTGATAAAGCTCGCCGAACATGACGCCCAGCCCGCCATTGCGGTGACGGACACCAATAATCTTTTCGCTGCGCTGGAATTTTCCGACAAGGCGGCCAAGGCGGGCATACAGAGCATTCCCGGAGTGCAGATCGCCGTGGACTTCGGCGACGCCAAGGGCGGCGCCCGCGCCGAGAACGGCTATGGCAACATCGTCCTTCTCGCCAAGTCGGAGACCGGCTACCGCAATCTGATGCGCCTTTGCTCAAAGGCCTATCTCGCCGCCGAGCCCGGTGAATCCCCCTGTGTCACGCTCGCTGATCTAGCGGGAGGAGCCGAGGATCTCATCGCCTTGACGGGCGGCCCCGAGGGCGCGCTGGACCAGCTGCTGGCGCAGTCGCGCGTCGACGCGGCGCAGGAGCGGCTGGAGGCGCTGGAGCCTCTGTTCGGCGACAGGCTCTATATCGAGTTGCAGCGTCACGGGCTGGCGCAGGAGCGCGCCGTCGAGGCGCAGCTTCTGGATTTCGCCTATCGGCGCGGGCTGCCACTGGTTGCGGCCAACGAGCCGTTTTTCGCGACGGCCGGGGACTTCGAGGCCCATGACGCGCTGCTCTGCATCGCTGAAGGCACGGTCACCAGCGCGGCGGAACGCCGCCGCGTCACGCCCACGCATTATTTCAGGACACGGCGGGAGATGGTCGAGCTTTTCGCCGATCTCCCCGAGGCGACGCAAAACAGCGTCGAGATCGCGCGGCGCTGCGCCTTCCGCCCCCGCGCGCGCGGGCCGATCATGCCGCGCTTCATCCGCGAGGCGCCGGAGGGCGTCAGCCTCAGCCTCGACGAGATCGAGGCGCAAGAGCTGCGGCGGCAGGCGGAGGAGGGGCTGGAGGCCCGCCTTGCGGCGACCGGCCCCGCGCCGGGCCTGACCCGCGAGGATTACGCCGCGCGGCTGGAGCTGGAGCTCGGCGTCATCGAGAAGATGCGCTTTCCCGGTTACTTTCTGATCGTCTCGGACTTCATCAAGCACGCCAAGTCTAAGGATATTCCGGTGGGGCCGGGGCGCGGCTCGGGCGCCGGCTCGCTGGTCGCCTATGCGCTGACGATCACCGACCTCGATCCGCTGCGCTTCGGCCTGTTCTTCGAACGCTTCCTGAACCCGGAACGAAATTCGATGCCGGATTTCGACGTCGATTTCTGCCAGACCCGGCGCGGCGAGGTGATCGACTATGTGCGGGAGCGCTATGGCGCCGACCATGTGGCGCAGATCATCACCTTCGGCTCCTTCCTCGCACGCGGGGTGTTGCGCAGCGTCGGCCGCGTGCTGGAGATGCCGCTGGGGCAGGTGGACAAGCTGGCCAAGCTCGTGCCGCAGAATCCGGCTAAACCAGTGACGCTGGCGGAGGCGCTGGCGAGCGAGCAGAAGCTGCGCGAGGCGGCCTCCGAGGACGAGCGCGTGGCGCGTCTGTTCAAGGTCGCGGGCTCGCTCGAAGGGCTCTACTCGAACGCCTCCACCCACGCCGCCGGCATCGTGATCGCAGATCAACCATTACATGAAGTAATGCCGCTATATCGCGATCCCAAATCAGAAATGCCCGTAACCCAGTTTAACATGAAGTGGGTTGAACCTGCGGGATTGGTTAAATTCGATTTCCTCGGTCTGAAGACCCTGACCGTGCTCTCGGCGGCCGCCGTCCTGATCCGTCGGCGCGATCCCGGCTTCGACATTTCGAAGATCCCACTGGACGATTCCCCGACCTATGAGATGCTCGGCCGGGGCGAGACCGTGGGCGTGTTCCAGCTCGAAAGCGCGGGCATGCGCAAGGCGCTGGTCGAGATGCACGCTGACCGTTTCGAGGACATCATCGCGCTGGTGGCGCTCTACCGTCCCGGCCCGATGGCCAATATCCCGACCTATTGCGCGGTCAAGCTCGGCGACGAGGAGCCCGACTATCTGCACCCCATGATCGAGCCGATCCTGAAGGAGACCTTCGGGGTCATCATCTATCAGGAACAGGTCATGCAGATCGCACAGGTGCTGTCCGGCTATTCGCTGGGCGAGGCCGACAATCTGCGCCGCGCGATGGGCAAGAAGATCAAGGCCGAAATGGACGCCCAGCGCGACCGTTTCGTCACCGGCGCCGTCGAGCGCGGGCTGACGCGCGAAAAGGCCAATGAAATCTTCGACCTTCTGGCCAAATTCGCCGATTACGGCTTCAACAAGAGCCATGCGGCCGCCTATGCGCTGATCGCCTATCAGACCGCCTGGTTCAAGGCGCATTATCCGACCGAGTTCATCGCCGCCTCGATGACTTTCGACATGGGCAACACCGACAAGCTGGCGGAATTTCGCATCGAGGCGCAAAGGCTCGGAATCAGCGTCGAGCCGCCGTCGATCTCGCGCTCCGGCGCCGACTTCGACGTCGCGCCGGGCCGCGACGGCAGGCTTGCGATCCGCTACGCGCTCGCCGCGATCAAGGGCGTCGGCGACGGGCAGGCGGCCTCGATCGTGGCGACGCGCGGCGAGAAACCCTTCCTGAGCCTTTCGGACTTCGCGCGGCGGGTGAACCCGCGCGAAGTCAACAAGAAGGTGCTGGAGAATCTCGCCTGCTGCGGCGCCTTCGACGAGCTGGAGCCGGACCGCGCGAGGGTTTTCGCCGGCATCGAGACCATCCTCGCCAGCGCCAACCGCCACACGGATGAGCGCGCGATGGGGCAGAATGCGCTGTTTGGCGGCGACGAGGGGGAACCGCTGGCGCTGCCGAAAGCCGCGCCCTGGACCGCCGCCGAGCTTTTGCGCCGCGAGTTCGAGGCGGCGGGATTCTTCCTGTCCGGCCACCCGCTCGACGCTTATCGCAGCGTGATGGGGCGCCTGCGCCTGCTGCGCTGGAGCGAGTTCACCGCCTCGGTCAAGCGCGGCGCCTCGGCGGGGCGGCTCGCGGCGGTGGTGCTCGACCGCGCCGAACGCCGCACGAAGTCAGGCTCCAAGATGGGCATCGTGCAGCTTTCCGACGAATCCGGGCAGTATGAGGCGATATTGTTCCAGGAGGGGCTGACGCAGTATCGCGACCTGCTGGAGAAGGGCGCGGCGCTGCTGCTGACGCTCTCGGCCAATCTCGAAGGCGACGACGTGCGCGCGCGCATCGTGACGGCGGAGCCGCTGGCGGCGGCGGCGGCCAAGGCCCAGAAGGGCCTGCGCATCTTCCTGCGCGACGCGGCCGCCCTGGGCAGCATAAAGACGAGGCTTTCGGCCAAGGGGGAGGGCGAGGTCTCGCTGGTGCTGATGCGCGACGCGCCCGGCGAGGAGGTCGAGATCAGGCTGCCCGGCGGCTATCCCGTCGGCGCCGAAGTCGCCGGCGCGCTGAAGACCATCCCCGGCGTAATCGCGGTGGAGCATCTTTAGGGCGCGCCGCCCTTGACGCCCGTCATTCCCGCGAAGGCGGGAATCCAGGAGCAAATACATGGACTTCTCCCGCGACTTTGGAAGCCCGAGTTCGTGGAAATGACAGCCCGTGGCGCGGGAATGACGGCGCGATCAACCGCGCCTTAACCCCGTTTCGTAACTCACTGTAAAAAATCATTTATCTGGATTAACCATAAACGGGCGCATTCTGCGGTTTATAAATTCAACCAATATGTGGTTTTTTAACCATGAACATGCGCCCCTTTCGGTTCCCGGCGTTCATGGTTTGATCTTTTTGTCCTGGCGGGAGAACGCGCCATGACGGCGGGCAAAACGGCTTGCGGGCGAGCAGCAGCCGCCGTTCGCCCGCAAGGGTCGCCAGATTTCTCGTGACCGCGATGGATCAGGAGGAGAGGTTGGACGCGATGTCGTTGAACGTCGAGGTCAGCTTGCTGCCGACGCTCTTGAACGCGGCGATCGCCACGATCGACACGAGAGAGGCGATGAGGCCGTATTCGATCGCCGTGGCGCCGGATTCGTCCTTGGCGAAGCGCGAGATAAATTTTTGCATATCGGAACTCCTCAAGCTTGTTTTGCCCAGAGCTATCTGGAAGCTCCGATAAAGCGCCAAAATCTCGCATGAAGTCTTAGCCCAATCTCATAAAAGTCGTTAACGCGAGAATTTTCGTAAAATCGCGGCCGATTCATTTGGCGTTATGCAACACTCTCTCGCTAACGCGCGGGTTTTGAATGGCGGTTGCCGCACCGGCCGTCGAAGCTTAACTATCGGCAGGGCGCGCAATCCGCCCGCATGAGGCCGCCATGACCACGATCCTCGATCTCATCAACAATGATCCGCGCAAGCGGAGCGGGGAGGGGGAGCGCGCGGAGCGACATCCCGAGAAGGCGCATCGCCCGGACCAGCCCGTGGCGCGCAAGCCGCCCTGGATCCGCGTCAAGGCGCCGGGCTCGGCGCTGTGGCGCGAAACCGGCGCGCTGCTTAAGGAGAGCGGGCTTTCCACTGTCTGCCAGGAGGCGTCCTGTCCCAACATCGGCGAATGCTGGGAAAAGAAGCACGCCACTTTCATGATCATGGGCGAGGTCTGCACGCGGGCCTGCGCCTTCTGCAACGTCGCGACCGGCAAGCCCGCGCATCTGGACCCCGATGAGCCGCGGCGGGTGGGCGAGGCGGTGGCGCAACTCGGCCTGGAGCATGTCGTGGTGACCTCGGTTGACCGGGACGATCTGGCGGATGGCGGCGCCGCACATTTCGCGCGGACCATCGCCGCGATCCGCCAGGCCTCGCCGGCAACCACGGTCGAAATCCTGACTCCTGACTTCAA
>Ga0181534_10002381_pt1 | contig 11645 bp, 11 predicted proteins | sample PEATcosm2014_Bin_37_FD_119758 | JGI IMG/M metagenome (GOLD analysis project Ga0181534, IMG submission 119758) | Peatland microbial communities from MTU Mesocosm Facility, Houghton, MI, USA - PEATcosm2014_Bin17_10_metaG | ecosystem: Environmental > Terrestrial > Soil > Wetlands > Peat | place...
ATCCTCATGCACCAGCCGCACACGGGCACCATGCAGGGCCAGGCCTCCGACATCGCGATCCAGGCCGAGCAGATCGTCTACATGAAGCAGATGCTCGCGGAGCGCATCGCCTTCCACACGGGCCAGCCGATCGAGCGCATCGAGGCTGACTCGGACCGCGACCGCTGGTTCACGGCTCAGGAGGCCAAGGACTACGGCTTCATCGACGCGGTGATCGAACGCCATACCGCGCAGGCCGCAACGCACTAGGTGGCTGACATTCCCACGGCGCCGGGGTCGGCCAGGCGCCCTCCTGAACTTCGCGAGACGACGGTCGTCTCCGCGCAGTACGGCGTCGCGCACCGTTTGGCAGATCTCTGGGGGACGAGGGACCTGCTCGTCCACCTGACGCGCACGGACATCAGGGTCAAGTACAAGAACTCGGTCCTCGGACTCCTCTGGTCGACGATCGCGCCGCTCGTCCAGCTCGTGGTCTTCTTCTTCGTGTTCTCGGTCGTCCTGAAGAACGGGATCCCCGATTACGTGATCTACCTGTTCGCCGGGCTCATCGTGTGGAACTTCTTCCAGGGGTCCACGCTGACGTCGACCGCGATCATCGTCGAGCGCGCCGGGATCGTGAAGAAGGTCTCCTTCCCGAGGGAGATCCTGCCCCTGTCCGCGGTCGGCGCGCAGATCATCTACTTCGTGATGCAGGCGGTCGCCTTCGTGATCATCTTCGTCGCGCTGGGCCAGGCGCCGCAGTGGGACCTCCTCTGGTTGCTCGTCATCTCGATGGCCGCGCTCGTGGTCGTGTCGGCAGCGTTCGGCATCCTGCTCTCGGCGATCAACGTGAAGCTCCGCGACACGAGGCACCTGATCGAGATCGTGATGCAGGTGTGGTTCTGGGCGACCCCCATCGTCTACATCTACGAGAAGTCGATCTCCCCGAAGCTGCACGACTGGCACATCGCGTGGCTGTACCTTGCGAATCCGATCACGCCCATCGTCCTCACGTTCCAGCGCGTCCTGTACCCGCACACAACGGTGCGGCTCACGACGACGCCCCACACGCTGATCAACGTCGTGCCCACCTGGTCCGTCGGGACCTTCGCGCTCGTCAACCTCGGGATCATCGTCGCAGGGGTCGTGGCGTTCGGAGTCGCCGTGGCGATCTTCGGACGGCTCGAGGGAAACTTCGCCGAGGAGCTCTGATGACGACCCCCGCCGTGGAGATCCAGCACGTGTCGAAGCACTTCCGGCTCTCGAGCGATCGGCACTCGTCGATCAAGGAGCGGGTGATCCACCCTGGCCGTTCCAGCTACACGGATCTGGTGGCGCTCGACGACGTCGACTTCGCGGTCGGCGCCGGTGAGACCGTCGGGATCCTCGGGAGGAACGGGTCCGGCAAGTCGACGCTCCTCAAGTGCGTGTGCGGCGTGCTTCGGCCAACGACCGGCAGGATCCTCGTACGCGGCTCGCTCGCCGGCCTCCTCGAGCTGGGCGCGGGATTCCAGATCGAGCTCTCCGGACGCGACAACATCTACCTGAACGGCGCGATGCTCGGCCTGAGCAAGAGGGACATCGACCTGGTCTTCGACGACATCGTCGCGTTCGCGGAGCTGGAGCAGTTCATCGACACGCAGGTGAAGTTCTACTCATCTGGCATGTACGTCAGGCTCGGCTTCGCCGTCGCTGTGAACGTTGACCCGGACGTGCTCGTGATCGACGAGGTCCTCGCGGTCGGCGACGAGAAGTTCCAGGCGAAGTGCCTTGACAGGATCCGCACGTTCCAGCAGGAGGGCCGAACGATCCTGTTCGTCTCGCACAATGCCGACCAGGTCCGAGCGATCTGCGACCGGGCGGTCGTCCTCGAGAGCGGCAAGATGATCGCGGACGCAACGCCGGGCGAGGCGGTGAGGACCTTCCGCGAGCACCTCAACGAGACCCCGACCATGGACGCCCTGAGCGCGCCGAACCGCCAGAACCTGGCCGTTCGCAACGTGGAGATCACGGGCGTCGATGTCGTCGGCGGCGCCAAGATCCACACCGGGGATCCCGTCCACCTCCGCATCGGCGTGAGGGCCGACGAGGCGGTGTCCGCGGGGGTCGTGCTCGAGTTCCACAAGCACACTGGCGAGCTGCTGTGCCGGACCGATCCGGACGCTCCGGGGTCGATGGTCGACATCCCGAAGGGAGAGACCGTTCTCACGGTGGACCTCGCGTCGTTCGATGTGCTCGACGGGGCGTATCAGATGAACGTGGGCATCGTCGGCCCCCACGGCACCACGATCTTCGACTGGAAGGAGTCCGCCTCGGCAGTCGAGGTCACCTATGAGGGGCGTGCCTCGGGCATGCTCGCGCTCGAGCCAACGGTGGGCATCGAACGCAGCTAGCAATCCGGTGGTCGGCCACGGAAGCGCCTAGGTGAGCGGCTGGGCCTCGAGGCGCGGGAACCGGGAGAGTCGCCCGAGCCTGCCCAGCTTGGAGACGTCAACCGGACGGTCTGCCGACCCGAGCAGGCGGAGGTCCCCTCGCGAGTTCCCATACGCGTACAGGGGCAGCTCGGGCCCCGTGTCCCCGACGCCGAGCTCGTCGAGCAGTTCGCGCACCCTGCGAAGCTTCTCCTCGCCTCGGCAGTTCTTCCCGTCGTAGCGACCCGTGAGGTTCCCACCCTCATCCACCTCGAGCTCGGTCGAGACCGAACCGGCGACGCCGAGATCGAGGGCGATCTGTCGGACGTAGAGGGCCGGCGACGCCGACACGATGACGACGGTGTGCCCGGCCTCAAGGTGTGCCGTCAGCCTGGCGGCCACCTGCCGGCGGACCTTCAGGTGCAGGTGCTCCCGCGCGAATCGGTCCGAGACCTCGACGACCCGGTCGAGGGAACGACCCGCGAGCACGGACGTGAACAGCCGCTCCTTGGCGTCGTCAGCGGTGCTTCCTGACCGCACGGCACCAGCGAGCAGCGAGGGACCGTGGCGCACGACGGCCTGAGTGACCACCCGGCGACCTGCGACGGCGCGCAGCCAGCTGACCACGGAGCCGCCCTCCGTGAGCGTCCCGTCGAGGTCGAACGCCGCGACCGCCTGGGGTCCGGCCAGTGGATCTCGTCCCATGGATCGGGCAGTATCGCACTGCGCAGACGTGACCGGGCGTGAAAGCCGATCATTCCTATCCTCTTTGTAGATGAAATGCGGATCGCTCGCTACACTTGCGCCACGTATCCACAGACCAAGGAGCACACAATGGCAGTTCGACTGGGCGACGACGCACCCGACTTCACCGCCGAGACCACCGACGGCACGATCACCCTGTACGAGTACCTGGGTGACAGCTGGGGGATCCTCTTCTCGCACCCGAAGGACTTCACACCGGTCTGCACGACCGAGCTCGGCGCCTTCTCGGCGCACAAGGCCGACTTCGATGCCCGCAACACCAAGCTCCTCGGCCTGTCGGTCGACTCGCTCGAGTCGCACGAGGGCTGGAAGGGCGACATCGCCGAGACGCAGGGTTCGGCGCTCAACTTCCCTCTGATCGCCGACGAGGACCGCAAGGTCGCTGACGCCTACGACATGATCCACCCGAACGCGAGTGACACCCTGACCGTGCGCAGCGTCTTCATCATCGGGCCCGACAAGAAGGTGAAGCTCACGCTCACCTACCCCGCCTCGACTGGTCGCAACGTCGACGAGATCATCCGCGTCCTCGACTCGCTGCAGCTCACGGCCGGCTACAAGGTCGCCACGCCGGTGAACTGGAAGGACGGCGAGGACGTGATCATCGTCCCCGCGGTCAGTGACGAGGAGGCAAAGGAGCGCTTTCCGAAGGGATTCGAGTCGGTCAAGCCCTACCTGCGCATCACGCCGCAGCCCAACAAGTAGCGGTCAACCCGACGCGGCCTGAGTGGGCGGGGCGTCCGGCATCGTCCGGACGCCCCGCGACGCTCGGACGTAGGGTCTAGGCATGCCGTCACCCATAGAGCGCTCTGGAACATTCACGATCGGAGGCCGCGCGGTCCACCGCCTCGGTTACGGGGCGATGCGGATCACCGGGCCGGGGATCTGGGGACCGCCGGCGGACCACGATGGTGCCATCGCGGTGTTGCGTCGCGTCGTCGAGATCGGCGTGGACTTCATCGACACAGCGGACTCGTACGGTCCCGCGGTCTCCGAGGAGCTGATCTTCGAGGCGCTGCACCCGTACGGTCACGTTCAGGTCGCGACGAAGGCGGGGCTGCTGCGCACCGGGCCGGGCGTGTGGATCCCGTGCGGGCGCCCGGACTACCTGCGACAGGAGTGCGAGATGTCGCTGCGGCGTCTCGGCGTCGAGGCACTGGACCTCTTCCAGCTGCACCGCATCGATCCCACCGTCGATGTCGACGAGCAGTTCGGCCTGCTCGCCGCCCTCTACCAGGAGGGCAAGGTGCGGGCGGTCGGCCTCTCCAATGTCACTGCCGGGGATCTCGAGCGCGCGCGGGGGATCGTCGAGATCACGTCCGTCCAGAACCTCTACAACCTGACGAACCGATCGAGCGAGACGGTCCTGCACGCATGCGAGGCGAGCGGGATCGGGTTCATCCCATGGTTCCCCGTGGCGTCGGGTGCGCTCGCGCTCCCGGATTCGCCGGTTGCGGCCATCGCCGCGGAGACCGGTGCCACGACCTCGCAGGTGTCGCTCGCGTGGCTGCTCGCCAAGAGTCCGGTGATGCTCCCCATTCCCGGGACGAGCTCGGTCGCGCACGCCGAGGAGAACTGCGGGGCCGCCCAGCTCACGCTGACAGCCGAGCAGGTCGCGACGTTGAGCGCACTGGCGCCAGCCGGCTGACGATCCGGACCCGTCGGACCCGCGCGTCGTGCCGTCGCAGGACGTCACGTCGGGCCCGATGCCGCAGGGCTGAAGCGGGTCCGGACTATCGTCGGTGCCGCGCCGGGACCCCCGCTCGCGGTGCACGGGACTTCCCGATCCCAAGGAGACAACCCGGTGCCGTCCTTCCCACCGCTCGCAGTCAACGCACGGCTCCGCTGGTCTGTGGTGAAGCCCTACCTCGACGAGCTCGCGCCGCGACGCATCCTTGAGATCGGCTGCGGCCAGGGCGGTTTCGGTGCTCGGCTCGCGGCGAGGGCCGAATACCTTGGCGTCGAGCCGGACGCCACCTCCTGGGAGGTCGCATCGTCGCGCATCGAACCTCATGGGGGCAGGGTGCTCCACGGCACCTCCGACCTCGTGGCATCCGACCCCACGTTCGACCTCGTGTGCGCGTTCGAGGTCATCGAGCACTTGGAGGACGACAGCGCCTCCGTCACCGACTGGGCCCGCCGCGTGCGCCCGGGAGGGGCGCTGATGGTGTCGGTGCCGGCGTTCCAGGAGCGGTTTGGGTCCTGGGATCGCCACGTCGGGCACTACCGGCGGTACAGCCCAGGGGACCTCGAGGCCACGCTGTCCAAGGCTGGACTCTCGAGCGTCCGGACTACCGTCTACGGCTGGCCGCTCGGCTTCCTCTTGGAGCAGGTCCGCAACCGCGTCGCGGACCGCCGCGTCGGCGCCGAGAAGGCGACGATGGGAGACCGCACGGCGCAGAGCGGCCGACTGCTGCAGCCGAAGGAGCTCCTTGGCGTGGGCATCGAGATCGGCTGCGCCCCGTTCGAAGCGCTGCAGCGGACGCACCCGGCGTCCGGGACCGGCGCGGTTGCCGTGGGCCTGAAGCTCTAGTCCACCCTCGCCGTGAGCTCGTCTCGGAGCTGGCGCTTGAGGACCTTGCCCGCCGGGTTCCTCGGGAGCTGCTCGCTGCGGAAGTAGATGCGCGTTGGGACGTTGAAGTGCGCGAGCCTCGACGAGACATGGTGGCGGAGCTCCTCCTCGTCGATGCGGTGGCCCGTGCGCGCGACGACGACCGCGCCGACCTCCTCGCCGAGCGTCGGGTGCGGCACGCCGATGACGGCGCAGTCGGCGACGTCGGGGTGCTCGAAGAGGGCTGCCTCGACCTCGACGGAGTACACGTTCTCACCGCCCCTGATGATCATGTCCTTCGATCGGTCGACGATGTAGATGAATCCCTCGTCGTCGATCCTCGCGACGTCCCCTGTGTGCAGCCACCCGTTCGTGAAGACCAACGCGGTGTCCTCGGGCCGGTTCCAGTATCCGCGAACGACCTGCGGGCCCCTGATCCACAGTTCACCGACGGCATCGGGGCCGAGGGGCCGGTCTTCTGGAGGCTCGGCACCCGTGAAGTCCTCGGGCACCACGGCGACGTCGGCGACGGGCACCGCGGTGCCCACCGAATCGGGTCGCGCCGCGTAGTCGGGGCCGGTGTTCATGGAGGTCGCCGCCGACGTCTCGGTCAGGCCGTAGCCGTTGCTCGGCTGGCCGATCGGGAACGCCTCGCGGATGCGGCGCACGAGGTCGGGCGGTGCCGGGGCGCCGCCGTAAGAGACGCCCCGCACCGAGGAGGTGTCCCGGCGGGCGAGGTCCGGCGAGTCGAGCACCTGCATCACCATCGTCGGAACGCCACCGAACGTCGTGATCCGCTCGCGTTCGATCAGCTCGAGGGCCCGCTCGGGGTCGAAGTGGTGCATCATCACGAGCTTCCCTCCCGCAGCGGTGTTGACGATCATCACGGCGAGGCAGCCGGTTGCGTGGAAGAGGGGGACCGACAGGAGGAAGGAGTTGGGCGAAGCATCCTCGAGCGGGTCCGTGGCGCCGAACCGTAGCTTTGCCCGCTGGGCGATGAAGAAGAGATTCATGAGGTTGGTGCATGCGTTTCGGTGCGTCCCGACAGCCCCTTTGGGTCGGCCCGTCGTCCCCGAGGTGTAGAAGATCGTCGCATCGTCGTCGGGCACGATCTCGACCTGGGGCGGGACGGCGTCCGGCTTCACATCGCCCATGACCTCCCCGAAGGGTCGCACGCGCGTCGCCGGCACTGGCGCGCCGAGGTCAGGCTCGCCCGACCGGTCCTCGGCGACCACAACGACGTCGTGGAGGAACTCGAGGTCGCAGAGGTGCTCGCGGATCCGATCGAGCCGCTCGGTGTCGCAGAACAGGATCCTCGAGCCCGAGTCCGACACTCCGTAGGCGAGCTCCTCACCGGTCCACCAGGCATTGAGCGGCACCGCCACCGCACCGATCGAGACCGTCGCCCAGAATGCGACGACCCACTCGGGCAGGTTGCGCATCGCGATGGCAACGCGGTCACCGCGCTCCACGCCCATGTCCGTGAGGCGCGCCGCGAGCGTCGACGCCTCGCGGTAGTGGCGGTCGAAGCTGCAGCGTTCGTCCTCGTAGACGAGGAAGTCCCGCCCAGCGTGGTTGAGCGAGAGCTCGAGGACGGCCCGCAGCGTGGGCGGGGCGTGCTTCCACACCCGGACCCGCGCCCCTCGGACGAGGGCTGAGCCCATCTCAAACATGGCATCCGGCGCCGTCATCTGCGCCGTGGCGTCGGCGATCGGCAGGACGCGCTCGGTCATGGTCCGCCCTCGGGTCCCGCGGGGAAGAGGGCCTCGCGGTAGTGGCGCAGCTCCTCGATCGAGGCCTTCACGTCGTCCATGGCTCGGTGCGTCGACTGCTTGTCGGGGGCCGTCTTGAGCAGCTCCGGGCGCCACCGCCTGACCAGCTCCTTCACCGTCGAGACGTCGACGTTCCGGTAGTGGAAGTGGACCTCCACCTCGGGGAGGTACTCCTGGAGGAAGCGCCGGTCGGTGCCGATCGAGTTGCCCGCGAGGGGCACCTCGCCCGCAGGCACATGCTCGCGCAGGAAGGCCAGGGTCTGGTCCCTCGCCTCGTCCAGGGAGATCGTCGATGCCCTGATGGCATCGAGCAGCCCCGACGAGGTGTGCATCTCGACGACGACCGGCGGCATCTCGGCGAGCTGTGCGTCCGTCGCGTGGATGACGAGGTCGGGGCCCTCCGCCACGATCTCGAGGTTGTCGTCGGTGACGAGGGTGGCGATCTCGACGATCACGTTCCGCGCCGGATCGAGACCGGTCATCTCGAGATCCATCCAGACGAGCACGGTGTCGCATGCTAGATCGTGATCTGTGTGTCCCGAACTGGGCGCGCGCCCCGGACAGGGCTCGTCCCATCCGCACCGCGTTCGCTAGCCTGCAGCGATGATTCCGGTGCCGGTGACCGCCCTGCGCGAGGGTGCGCAGGTCCCCGCGTACGCCCACCCGGGGGATGCCGGCTGCGATCTCGTGGCCATCGAGTCCGTCGAGCTCGCACCCGGGGGAGGCAGGGCCCAGGTCTCATGCGGCATCGCCGTGGCCATCCCGGACGGCTATGCGGGCTTCGTCCTGCCACGCAGCGGCCTCGCCCTGCACCACGGCGTGACCTGCCTGAACGCGCCGGGCCTGATCGACGCGGGCTACCGGGGCGAGCTCAAGGTCGTCCTCGTGAACACGGACCCGACGACCCCGTTCCTCGTGCAGCCCGGCGACCGGGTGGCGCAGTTCGTCGTCCAGCGCGTCGAGCACGTCGCCTTCGAGGCGGCCGACTCGCTCGAGGCATCGCACCGGGGCGCAGGCGGCTTCGGTTCGACCGGGGTCCGGACATGAAGCCCCCGCCCCTCGATCCGCTCGACAGCGCCTTCATCACGCTCGAGTCGCCCGGGGCGCCGTTGCACATCGCGGCGATCCTCGAGCTCGACCCGCCCGACGGCGAGCCGGTCGACGGCGTGACCACCTACGAGCAGATCAAGGATCTGGTCGCGTCGCGGCTCCACGAGATCCCGGTCCTGACCAAGCGGATCCTGCGGGTCCCGTTCGACCTCGCGTGGCCGGTGTGGGTCGACGACCCGCAGTTCGACATTGGCGAGCACGTGCTGCGCCGCGCCTGCCCGTCCCCTGGCGGGGAGGCCGAACTCGACGCGCTGGTCGGCAGGATCATGGCGACCGAGCTCCCGCCGGATCGTCCCCTCTGGGAGCTCTCGGTCGTCGAGGGCCTCGCCCACGGCCGGACCGCGTGCATCCTGAAGGTCCACCATGCCCTGGCCGACGGGGTGTCCGGGGCGGCGACCTTCGCGGGACTCTTCGACATCTCGCCGGACATCAGGCCCTCGTCCCCGAGATCCGCCGACGTCGACACCGTCGACGAGCCGCTTCCCACCCCGCTCGAGCTCCTCGGTCGGACGGCCGGTGAGCTGCTCCGGCGCCCGCAGGCCTTCCTCGAGGCCCTCACCACGGGCATCGAGCAGGCGGCTGCCGTCGTGGAGCGGGCCATGCGGCCCGCCGAGCCCGGCGTCGATCCGAGCCCGTCGCTGCTTGCGGCCGCGAAGACCTCGCTCAACGGCTCTCCGAGCCACGCCCGCCGGTTCGGTCGCCTCCACCTCGATCTCGCCGAGGTGAAGGCCTGCTCCAAGCGGCACGGCGCGACGGTCACGGACTTCGTGATGTGCACGGTCGGCGGCGCGCTTCGCCGCCTGCTCGAGGAGCGCGGCGAGGTGCTCGAGCGCGACCTGATCGCCTTCATGCCGGTCAACGTGCGGCGCGAAGGCGCGGAGGGCGAGCTCGGGAACAGGATCTCGGCGCAGCTCGTGGCGCTCGGAGCGCACCTGGTCGATCCTGAGGAGCGACTCGCGGTCCTCAGCGCGGCGAGCCGCAAGCGCAAGGAGCAGCGGTCGGACAGCTCGAAGCTGCTGATGAACCTCGCCGCGGCCGTCGGGCCGGCGTTCGCATCGGTTGCCGGGCGCACCCTCTACGACCTCGAGCTGTTCAACGATCTGCCGCCCGTCGCCAATGTCACGATCTCCTCGGTGCCCGGACCGCCGATCCCCCTGTGGGTGGCGGGGCGCCGGGTGGCGACCGCTGCGCCCCTCGGGCCTCTCATGGGCGGCATCGCGCTGAACATCACGGTGCTGGGCTACGGAGGGCTGCTCGAGTACGGGATCCTCGCGTGCGCGAAGAAGCTCCCGGACCTCTCTGGCCTGCGCGACCTGCTCGAGGACGAGGCGAACATGCTCCTGAAGTCCCCTCGCGAGGAGGCCGACCGGCTCTCTGTGTGACGACTACACTTGACGCACATGCGGACGTGGCTCAGTTGGTAGAGCATCACCTTGCCAAGGTGAGGGTCGCGGGTTCGAATCCCGTCGTCCGCTCCAAGAGAATTACCTGATCAGAGGGTAAAAAGATCCCCGCTGGAAAGTTCGTCCGAACACCGAGAATCGGGATTCGACTCTTGACGGAGAGGGTCAGCCTCGAGTGGCAGCGATCTGGTCTGCTCGAATCCCCTGGTCGGAGGCCCGAAAAGTGGGTTCAGAGATCTCGTCGAATGCAGCTTCACATTGGGCACGGGTTGGGCACGACCCGACTCGGCGCGCGTCACGTCGAACTTCACAGCCGATCAATTTCAGGCAGCACGCGCACTGTCATAGCGGGCGTGTCTGAGCCCAGCGGCCGACGAAGCAACGCGTGACCCGAACTGGCGCTGGGCGCTAGCCCTTCGCTTGGTTCCTTCAATGACATCTTGCCCGGGGTTTTCGAAGCCGTCAGCGAATGCGAGTACATCTTGAAAGCGAGTGAGAGCCTTGCCGCGCTCCAAGGTGCGGACAAGCCTTCACTCGACCTCGACCCGTGGTGAGCTCAAGCAAGCTCTCTCCTCGGAGAAGTCGAAATGCCCGGAGCACCGTGTTCGTGCTGACTCGCAGGTAGGTCGCGAAGTCAACTGCCGACGGAGCCGTGCGCCGGCCGTAGCCTCAGAGCAATCTCTCTTGACACCGCGCTTGATACCTGACCAGATCTGTACTAATATGAACAACAATGTCAATAAACACTCAAGGGCGTTCGCATCCCACGTTGCTGGAGCGACGCACGGATGAGCTCCTCGCGGCTGCAACGGAGGTTCTCGTCGCTGAGCCGGGCGCCTCGCTGTCAAAGGTCGCGCTCGCTGCTGGAGTGAGTCGCACGACCCTCCACGCCCGCTTTCCAACACGTAATGACCTGCTCCGCGAAGTGGCGCGTCGAGCGATGGACGTGTGTGAACGCACGGTGCACGAAGTGATGCTTCTTGAGGGGGAGCGAGACGGCGGCCTGGAGCGCCTGGTCGCAGCGCTGATTCCAGTTGGGCCACAGCTCTCCTTCCTGTGGAGGAATCCGAGCTTCGACCACGACGACGAGCTCGGCGGACAATGGAATGCAGTCGAAGAGGAGCTCGCAGCAGTGATCCACCGTGTGCACCAGAGCGGTGCGATCCCGAGCGGCCGCCCGGTGTGGTGGGACCTCTTTTCGTTGCTCGCTCTGGTCTACGTCGCGGCAGAGAACATCTATCTCGGCCGTCTCGCTTCACTCGATGCGCCTCGGCTCGTTCTCGCAACACTCAGAGGAGATGGAGGATCTCATGGAAGACACTGACCGGCTGGCGCGATCGCGATGGAGCCATGATGTACTGACTGCGGTCACCCTTGCGGTCGTCGCGATGGTCCTGCTTTACGGCGTCGGCGTCAGCGTGTGGACGATCGCAGTCGTTGCGGCGATGGCGGTGGTCTCGGTGTTTGACGTCATTCAACGGCATGCAGCGACAGTGCCAAGCACCGTTTGGCCAACGTGGCGTGTAGAGGTGACGCCACTCGTGAGGATTACGAGGGGAAGTTCAACCTGATTCCCTTGGTGTGAGCACGCACGTGGCTCAGCGTCACCCGATGCCGCGGATTGATCGTGGGCGGCAATTAGAGCTGGCCCCCG
>Ga0181534_10002382_pt1 | contig 11644 bp, 12 predicted proteins | sample PEATcosm2014_Bin_37_FD_119758 | JGI IMG/M metagenome (GOLD analysis project Ga0181534, IMG submission 119758) | Peatland microbial communities from MTU Mesocosm Facility, Houghton, MI, USA - PEATcosm2014_Bin17_10_metaG | ecosystem: Environmental > Terrestrial > Soil > Wetlands > Peat | place...
ATACAAAGGCAAGACCGTCGGCACGCTGGGCGATATCTCCTGCTTCAGTTTTTATCCGGCGAAAAATCTCGGCGCCTGCGGCGAAGGCGGCGCGCTCGTGACGAACAACGCGGCTTTTGCCGCGCGCGCGAAGTCCCTGCGCGAACACGGCTCGACACAGCGATATCACCACGACGAGGTTGGTTACAATTACCGCATGGAGGGTTTTCAGGGCGCGGTGCTGGGCGTGAAATTGAAGCATCTGGCGAAATGGACGAACGAACGCCGCCGCGTGGCGAAACGCTACGCCGCATTACTCGCCGACACGCCGCTAAAACTGCCGCGCGAAGCTGGTTTCGCAGAAAGCGCCTGGCATCTTTACACCGTCCGCCATCCACGTCGCGACGAACTCAAAAAGCATCTGGACGAAAATGGCATCGGCAACGCGGTGCATTATCCGATTCCGTTGCACCTGCAAAAAGCCTATGCGCATCTCGGCCACAAGCCCGGCGATTTTCCCGTTGCAGAAAAGGCCGCGCGGGAGGTTTTAAGCCTGCCGATGTTTCCAGAATTGACCGACGCGCAAATCCAGCGGGTCGCCGCAGTCATCGAGGATTTCTTCCGCAAGTAATCCGGCGCAACTTTTCCTGCCATTGGCCAGCGCAAAAAGTGTCGCATGATTGGCAGAATATGTTCTGTCCATGCCCGGCTGGTTTCGGGGAGAATGACCTGTTCACGAAATTCACCAAATGAATTGAGATCCATGAAAACCGCCAAACCTGCCGATAAAGACAACGCCACCAGCCGCTGGCTCTCGTTCCGCCCCGAAATCAAAGTCGTGGACTGCACCATCCGCGACGGTGGTCTGATGAACAACCACCACTTCACCGACCAGACGGTCAAGCTGGTTTATGAAACTTGTCTCGCCGCCGGCGTGGATTACATGGAGCTGGGTTACAAAGCGTCGCGCAAAGGCATCAAGGCCGGCGAACATGGCGATTGGAAATATTGCACCGAGGACACCCTGCGCCGCATCGTCGGTGATAATAAAACCGCTTTGAAACTCTGCGTCATGGCCGACGCCGAGCGCTGTGATTATCACGAAGACATTTTGCCGAAGAAAGATTCCGTCCTCGACATGATCCGCGTCGCGACCTACATCCACCAGATTCCGACCGCGCTGGACATGGTCAAGGACGCGCACGACAAGGGTTACGAAACCACCGTCAACCTCATGGCCGCCTCCACCATTCCCGACCGTGAGTTGAACGAAGGCTTGGAAATGCTGGCGAAATCCGAGGCAAAGGCAATTTACGTCGTGGACAGCTTTGGCGCGTTTTACAGCGAACGTGTCCACGAGCTGGTGAAAAAATATCTCGGCTACTGCAAATCGTCCGGCAAGGAAGTGGGCGTCCACATGCACAACAACATGCAGCTCGCGTTCGCCAACACCATCGAGGGCATCATCGAAGGCGCGAATTTTCTCGACGCCACCATCGCCGGCCTCGGCCGCGGCGCGGGCAACTGCCCGATGGAACTGCTCCTTGCGTTCCTGCACAACCCGAAATACGAGCTGCGCCCCGTGCTCGACTGCGCGCAGAACCACATCGAGCCGATGCGCGCGAAACTGCTCTGGGGCTACGATCTGCCGTATCTGCTCACCGGCATGTTGAACCAGCATCCGCGCACCGCCATCAAGTTCAAGGAAGCCGAACTGAAGGGCGAGAAGGGTGACATCCTGAAATTCCACGACACCGTCACGGACCAGGAATGAAGCTGCTTGCGCAATAATACTTGGCTGACGCCCGCGCGGGCATCTGGAGCCAGCCCGTCGGCATCGCCGTGCAGGCGTGAAATAAAATGGTGGGGCGGGCAGTCCCCTGCCCGCCGCTCGCGCGATGGTGGCCGTCTGCAAAGACCGGGAATAATCTTTGACAGAAATTCGCAAGTCCGCTTTCATAAGCCTATGGTAAAGGCCATAGGTAGAAAAGTCACCTGTGCACGGCATCGTGCATTCTCTTTGGCCTAATAATACTGTTAGGCCACTATGAGCGCCGCCAAACGATATGGACTTTGCATTGGTTCCGGAGTGCTCCTTCAATGTGCCATTTTCTTTGCCGAAGTGGGAAGAGTCGGGCTTTTTGTTGAGGGCACTTACCGACCACCCAACAGTTTCTGCTTTGTCCTTCCCTATTACATGATTTATTTTCGGCCGTCCGTAGCGTTTCCTAATGTGAATGTTGCGCTTGGTCTTATCGGCTTGTTTGTGATATTGATCACAAATCTACAGATGCCACTCTATGGATGGATTGTTGGTAGTGGTTGGGTGCATCGCCGATTGTTTAGGTGCGTTACCATTTTGGCCGTCGTTCACATCACAGCAGCAATTATTGCTTATTATGTTCAGACACGAGTGTGAAGCTGATTTCGAGTGGCCTAACAAATCGCTGCAGGCAACGCGGGATGGCGATCTCAGTTCCGCTTCGCGGTTCACGCTGGTTGGTCCCGCGTGCCTGAGCTCTGGACGTTACCCCACAAATTATCCCAAAGGTGCTGTCGAGATTGTTGATTCTGGCAACAGCCAAATGGGAGGTTGGGCTACTCCTGGTGATATGCGCACCAATTATATTTGGTTGCTCCACAGAGTTCAGAAACCAGCCAACCATGATACCGATTGGATAGGTGTTTATGACCCGGAAGATATTCAGCCCATCAGCAAGAAGAGCGAGTTGATGACCTACTTGAAATGACCATGACACCTAACCAGTCGCCGGAGCCAACCGCCGTTGGCGCTTGCCGTTCCGCTGTCGCGGTTCACGTCGCGCGTCGGCGGTGGCTCAGCTTTCTACGTTAGGCGGCATTACACGCAACAACCAGAGGACAAATTATGGAACAAAACAAACCAGACAGTAAGTGTTCAAGACAGTCATTCGCTCAAGCGTTGTCTTTAGGCATCGGTGTCGGGGCTGGTGTCGGGACAGCAATAGGAGTAGCGATGCACAGCATGGCCATTGGTATCGGTATCGGTGCTGGTGTCGCCGTTGCTTTTACTTTTGCCTTTGGTGGCAAGAAATGTAAAAAGGATGCCGTTTAGCTTCACATTTGTAGTGCGACAAATTGGTTAGTAATAGGGCTCGTTGGGAGTCTGGAAGCCCAGCCGCGCGCGAGGATGGAAAAGGGATCCCACGCTTTGAACAATTCTTCGGCACGGTCGCGCAGCCGGCTATTCCTCTTTTTGTTTGCAACCCTGCGAGCGGAATGCCTGCCAGAATGAGCCGGCCAGCCCCGCCCCTTTCAGGAGGGTCTTCCACCACGAAGGCTTTTCGGCAGCGGGCGCGGATTTTTTGTGACGCAAGGATGACAGTCCCGCAACCAGCGTTGCAACCGCCGTAGCAATGGATCTGATGCTTCTGGCCTGGCTTGTGAGCGAATGAACCTCGGCTCGCATCACCCGCCATTCCTGAACGAGTTGCGCGCGGTTGAGTTCGCTTTCCGCGATCAACAATTGCTTCCGCGATTCGAGCGAATTCATGCGAGGATATTTTCCAGACATGCCCGGTCCTTTCGGAGCTGGTTGAGCGAGGCGGAAAGCGTCTGCCAGTTGCGCATCACGCCGGTGAGCCGACGGTAGAGAAATATCCCGGTGGTCCCGTAGAGGCCGGTCAGGATCAGGAGCACGGCCAGGGGCGACCAGGACCAAAGTAAAACCGCGATGGCCGCCGTGAGCGTCAGGCCGGCAAGCAGGCCGAACGCCGCCACGCCAAGGGCCAGAAGAAAGGCGTGCAGGAGACGTTCGCGTTCCTCCTGCACTTCCACCGTCAACAGCTCGAGGCGGTTTTCCCCGATGGTCAACAGCCGGCGCGCGAATGTTTTCGAGGTTGTGCCCAGTTGCCCCAAACTGACGGTGGATTCTTCCATAACCGAATCAATCACAGTTGCGGGCGCACCGGCGCGCGAGGAGAAAGCCGAGAATCGCCCCGACGCCGACGCCGATGGCGATGGCTTTATAGGGATGTTCATGCACGGCTTCGTCAGCCGCCTTGGCGCCGGCAACCGCTTTGTCGCGGACATTGCCCGCGATTTGTTTGGCGCGTTCGAGCGCGGCGGCGAGGCGCTTGCGGGCTTCCCCGACTTTTTCACCGGCCACGTCGGCGGTGGCGGCCATCAACGCGCGCGCGTCTTCAGCCAGTTGTCCAATGTCATTGGTGACTGCTTGTGTTTCTTTGTTCATGTTTTTTTGTTCTTTGGTTTGTTCATATTTTTCAACGGCAAATTTTCTCCGGCGACAATGTGATCTCCAGCAATGGCGTCGTTAAAACGGTCGTTTTTGAGCGGCAACTTTTCCGCGTCGGCGAGGTGGGCGGCTTCCGGCGAAGTGGCCACGTGCAAAATTGAATTCATCCCGCCGAACGGATTGGCCACGGATTCCCTGGCCAGCGGGTCGGGCATCCATTTGCCGTCCACCACGAGGCAGTATTCGTAGCTGCCGGGAGCCAAGGCCGTTTCCTTCCACCAGATGCCGGCACCAGTGGAGTGCAGCGTCTTGGCCTCGGGCTGCCAGTGATTGAAGGTTCCCGCCAGGCAGACGGTTTTGGCTGTCGGACTGGTGAACTCAAAGCGGACAGGCACGAGTTGCAGGCCGGCGCTCTGGACGTTGTCATGGTTATGGTTGTGTTTCATGGTTGGAGATTCATTGGGACGGCTGTTTTCGATTTCAGAAATTTCACTTCGCCATCATGCGCTCAGGACTCTTGCCGGGCTATGGGGTGTTACCCTACCTAAAATTAATGGATCCAGTCCTGACTGGCCGGCAGGGAGGAATTTAGAAATCGGATTGTAGTTTTCTGCCGGGACAAGGGCATGGGCGCGGCGAAGATTCTGCGCAAGGCCAGATGCGTGGGGAGAAAGGCAACAAGCCACAGCGCGCCCAACCAAAGGATGACGTAAAGGTTTTGGTTGATCCAGTGCTGCGGCTGCAGGTCATTGAAACCGTAAAGGTAATTGATGTTGATGGGGGTGTTGGCATTCGCCAGATGGGCACCGGCGGGCGGGGTAAAAAAGTAACAAACGCATCCCAAAGCCGCGGCAGAAACAGTCCAGGCAGACAAAGCCCGTTTATCGTAACCCAGACGAAACACGAGCCAGACGAGCAGCAACGGCAGCCAGCCATGAAAAAGAGAAAGCCCGCGCGTGAACAGCGAAAGGTGCGGATCGAACATGTAACCCGTCAGGTTCAGAAAGTGAAACCCAAGAAGGTGACTGCCGAAGTCCGCGAGCCAGAGGCATTGCGGCAGCAGAATGCCCACGGCGCACATGCTGATGAGCAGCGGGCTTTCCAGCCACATGCCCGCCACGGTGAGAATGAGGGCGGCGTCGCAGAACCATAAAAAATTGGTCGGGCCATAAGTGCTCAAATAAACCGGAACAAGGACGGCGAGAAAGGCAGTGCCAGCCACTTTGGCAGCCAATGGAATTTTGCGTGTCTGCACTGCGGCACCTTCGCGTGCGGTGACAGGAATGACGGAGACGACAGTTGCGGCGGTTTCAGAGTTCATGCGTGGTTTTTTTCCTGGTTCATTCAGATTTATGTTCGGGCGGCCTCATTGGCGTGAGCGCGGCCAGAATGGCCTTTTGCACCGCCGGGTTGGAAAGGTTTCCCAGATGACCGCCTTGCGGGAAGACCGTCAATTGATTCGTGGCAAAGGTGGCGTGGAGCCAGGCCAGATCCGCGTCCGTCAGCAGAAAATCGTTTTGATTGACGATGACGCGGATGTCCGGATTGGCGCGCAGGCCGACGTCATACGTCCGCAAGTCACCGGCTTTTTCCAGTGTTGCTGCCGGCGAGGCGACGCCACGGGCCGAATAATAAGGGATTGCAAATTTATCAAAATAATCCTGGTAGGAATACTGGAGGATTTCCTGATACACCGGGTCGCGCCGGGAATTATCAATCCGGTGGTGCAGGACGCCTTGATTGTTTCGCTGCTGGCTGCTGAAGATAATATCCCGCAGCGAGAGCCGAAAGTCCAAGCCGATGAGAAACTTGGACTCGATGGCATCGAAGGGCAGCGAGGTTTGCGGCGTGAGCGTTCCCTGGCTCAAGGCGGCCACCTTGAGAAAGGTGTTTTCAATGCTGTCGGTCCGGTTGGTGGCCGGCCAGCTCAAGGGGGCATTGTAAAATTCATCGAGCTTGGAAATCCCCTGTGCCATGCGAACGGGGGTATTAATGGCAACGAAGCGATCAAATTTTATCAACGGCACTTGATTCGTGACGGGGGCGATGCTCATTTCTTTTACGCCCTGTTTCCCTTCGCGAAAGCGCAGCACGGTTCCCTTCGTGATGACGTAATACTGATTCGTCGGCCCGGTGGCCGCGACGAACAGCGATTGGAGCGCGCCCATCGAATAACCCATCAACGCCTTGTTGCTCAACCGGTCTGGATACAACTTGTTCAAGCGGTGATCAATCTCGGTGAGCGCCACGTCCAGGTCGTGGCCATCCACCGGCAGGTAAGCCGGGAGCGCCACCGTGGAGGCGCCTTCCATGAACTCGAAGTTGAACGGGCTGCTGACCAGCACGGCAGAGAAGCCATTTTTATAAACCAGCTCGGCCAGCGCCAGGGAAGCTTCGGCCAGGCGATGACCACCCATACCGGGAACGATGTAAACCACGTTCGCCTGACCCGGCTGCAACCAAAACGTAAATTTTAACTTCTTGTCCGTGGCCGGAATCAGAACCGACCGGGTCTTGCCGTGGTCTGGAAATGCAGGATCTTTGTAGGTGAAGAAAACGGACTCGAGGGTTTCTAGCGAAGCCGGGTCCTGTTTGCCCTTCACCTGAAAATTCGCCACCCGGTCCGCCCGCTCAAACGTCCACGCATACTGAACTTCCGAATACGGATCCATTTCGGCCTGACTGAACCGCACATACCCGTCCACGGAGTCGGAGAGATTATTATACATGATTCCGTAGTTGAGATAAGTGTAGGGTCCAAGCCAGGTCAGCGGATCGTTCGCGACGAATTTGTAAGGGGCAATATAAAGCAGCGGATTGGCCGCCGTGTCAGCGGCCAGACCGACGGTGTCCCGGTCATTGCTCGGTCCATAAACCGGCAGCATGATAAAAAAGTGCGGCTTCCAGCCCCACTGGCCGAAGGTCTGGCCAAAATCCGCGTCCGATTTCGAAATCTTCCACCTGGTCGCCACATCCCAGAACCCGGCGACCCCGACGGTGGTGTTGCAAACGAACCGCCAGGATTCATCGCCGGCACCGCTCCATTTTCCTTGAAGCAGGTTGTTTATCAATCGTCCCGGATAGGTTAGGTTCCTGCCAAAATTTCCGATTCCAGTCCGGACCGGCTTCACGACCACAAACCGGTAGACCCGGCTCGTCGGTTTGATGACGTCGGTCATCAGCCACACATTGAAGCCCCACATCACACGGTTAAACGGTTCGATGGGATCGGGAACGGATTTGGGGAGGACAACACTCTCCGCTGTTGGCAGGTTGGTCGTGCCAAAGGCTGACTGCTGTCCGTGGGCAAACGGCGGGAGGCACAACGACACGACGGCTAGCATCACCAGCGCCGCACTTTGGATTCCCCGGCCAGGTTGGATTTTCAAGCCGATTGTTCTTTCAAAACGGGAGGTAATTAAGATTCCGCTTTGAAAACTCGAATCGGTATTGTCCCCGAAACTCGACCTGACGTGCGTTGACAGCGAGCCAGACAAATCCACTGGCCCGGCGTCCACCCCAGGCATCGTGCGCAGCGGTGATAAACTCGCCAAACGTCAGCAACTTCTTCCGGCAATTCATTTTCATAACCTGAAGCATAGACCGGCCGAACGCGCAACCGCCATACGGTGTTCACCCCATGCCGGACTTGACGAAGCCAAGGATCGGATTAGCGCACGATGACTTCCGGCGGACGCACCACCACGACCGGAGGCCCCACGATGACGTCGTCATGATGCTCGTATCTCGCGTGCCTGTCGCGCCCGTCGTCGGCAACAATACATCCAGAGGTTGAGAGAAGGGCGATGACACCGATAAATAACAGAACCATTTTCATATCTGATGACGCTACGCGACGGACGGGAATTTCCCTATAAGGTAAAACCCGATGTAAGACGAAGCAGTGCGAACCGTTGAACACAGCAAATATGACAGCGCGCTGATGAATGGTTTCAGTTTATCGCCGGTCCAATCAAATCCAGCCGGAACGCCTTGATGGCATTGAGCATGAATTGAATGGCAACCGCCGCCAGCAGCAGCCCCATGATGCGGATGGCGATGCTCATCATAATCGGACTCAACCAGCGCGCGCCCCGGGCGGAGATCCGCAAAATCAAGTAACTCATCAGAGACACAACTAAGATGCAGCCGTAAAGAGCAATGTGCTGGGAAATGTCCTTCGCTTCGTTCTGAAGCAGAATCACCGTGGAAATCGCGCCCGGCCCGGCGAGCATCGGAATCGCCAGCGGCGTCACGGCGATGTCCGTCTTTTCGGTCCCGGCCAGTCTTTCTTCATGCGTCTCCTGGACGCGCGAGCGCTGGGCGCGCACCATGTCCAGCGCCACGATCAGCAGCAGGATGCTCGCAGCGATTTGAAATGCCGGCATTGTGATGCCCATGACCTTGAAGACCAGTTGACCGGCCACAGAAAACAAGAGAAGGACGCCCGCCGTCACGCAACACGCCAGCCGCGCCGTGCGAATGCGTTGTTCCACCGTGTCATTCGGAGTCATGGCCAGAAACGCCGGCACGACGGCCAGCGGATCCACAATCACAAAGAGCGAACTCGCCGCCAGCAAAATGTATTCAAACAGTTTGATAAAATCGAATCAGACGCCGAACGCGCTAACTGAACCGCACCGTCAGATTGCCATCAAGACGTTTGGATAAATCAATGGGATCGCCGACGGAAACTTCCCGTGGATTCACCTGATAAGCCCAGACTTCAAAATAAGTCGGATTGGCTTCGCCATAAATTGTCGCAAACGCGCCATCCACGGCGTCCAGACCGTGAGCGACTTTGACGCGGCCAATGCGCGGAACATTGTAGCGCGGGTCAAAGGTGAACCATTCCTGTCCCAGATAGACTTCAAAATAGGCGTGAAAATCCATCGGCGTGCCCGGATCAACATAACCGATGTCCGGCAGGTGTCCGGTGACGTAACGGGCGGGCAGGTTGAAGGCGCGGCACAGCGCAATGGCCGCGTGGGCAAAGTCGCGGCAGACGCCGTGACGGCGGGCGATCACCTCTGATGCGGAGAGATCGGGCCGGCCGGAGCCGAAGCGGTATTCAATGTTGTTGTGAACCCAATCGCAGATGGTCTGCACCCGCTGGAGCGCATTGGTGATCTGCCCGAAATTTTGCCAGGCCAGGTCACGCAGTTTGTCCGAGTCGCAATAGCGGCTGGGCAGCGTGTAGCGCAACACCTCGGGCGGGAGCTGGCTGATGGGGACGATCTGGTTCGGCACGTCCCGGTTATCCGGCTGCGAAGAAACGGAGACGAGCGCATCGTGGCGGATTTCGTTCCGGCCCGGCATGAACATCGAGCGATAGGTGATGTTGCCGTGGGAATCCTGAAACTCATACGACGGCAGGCCGATGCCGAACGAGAGTTTCTCCTGCATCACCAGCACCCGGCCTTCGAGCCGCGGCTTGAGCACGAACAGCACCGGCGTCGGCACGGTGGTTTCGTAGGCTAGGTTGCAACCAACGCGAACGGTAAGATCCAAAGGGGGCCAGTTCATATTCAAACTACGATTTTTGTGTCCAAGCTTTGGCGCACGGTTTGCGCGAGCTTTTGCGCCTCGAAGGGTTTGGTGAGAAAGTTGACGCCTTCTTCCAGTGCAAAATCCTTTCCGGCAACTTCCGCGCTGTAACCGCTGTTGTAAATCACCTTCAATTTCGGATTCTCCTTCAAAAGCCGTTCGCCCAAATCCATCCCCGACATTCCGCCGGGCATGACCAGATCGGTGAGCAGCAAATGGATGTCTTTGCCATATTGCGTCCAGATTTTCAGAGCCTCCGCGCCGTTGACAGCATCAAGCACGCAATAGCCGAGTTGCGACAGGATTTTGCGCACGGAAGCGCAAAGGGCCGCATCGTCTTCAACGAGCAGGATTGTTTCATCACCGCCGCGAACGGCAGCCGGCGCGTGTGGCTCTGGTTTTTGTTTGGGCATTCCGGCCAGTTGTGGAAGATAAATGCGAAAGGTTGTTCCGCGACCGACCTGGCTTTGGAAATCAATCCAGCCTTGATGCAACTGAACGATGCCGAAAACGGTGGCCAGGCCGAGGCCGGTGCCTTTGTCGGCGTCCTTGGTGGTGAAGAACGGCTCGAAAATTCTATGGAAATTTTCAGGCGGGATGCCGCAACCGGTGTCGCTCACGCTCAAACGCACAAATGAGCCGGGACGGGCATGGGGAATTTTTGCCGCTGCGGCTTTATCCAGCTCCACGGCGGAAGTTTCGATGATGAGCTGGCCGCCCTTGGGCATGGCGTCGCGGGCGTTCACCGCGAGGTTCATCAGCACCTGATCCATCATGCCCGCGTCGGCGTGGACGAATATGTCTTGCATCGCGAATTTGAACTGTAACTTGATGTCATCGCGGAGAGTGCGCCGCAGCATTTTGGTCATCTCATTGATGGATTCGTTCAAATCCAGATCGCGCAATTGCAGCATCTGTTTCCGGCTGAATAGCAGCAACTGGCGGGTGAGCACGCTCGCGCGCTGGACGGCCCTGCCAATCTCCACCGCAGTCACCAATTGCGCCGGGGTGATCCCGGCCTCGGTCTTCAACAGGTCCGCCTGCATTTGGATGACGGCCAGGATGTTGTTGAAGTCATGCGCCACACCGCCGGCCAGTTTGCCGATGGCGTCCATCTTTTGGGACTGGCGGAATTGGGCTTCAAGTTTTTTGCGCTCGGTGAGGTCGAGCACGAAGCACACACCTTCTCTCGGGTCGTCCTCAAACGCCGCCGCGCCGATCAAGACCGACACGCGCTTGCCATCCTTGCGGATGTATTCCTTCTCAAACGGCTTGCAGACGCAGGTATCGGCCAGTTCCTTCATGGCGCGCTGGTCGGGGCCGGCATATTCCGGCGGGGTCATCGCCGACCAGTCAATCGGCCCGGCCGCCAGGTTCGCGCGGGTGTAACCCACGAGCTTCAGGAAAGCGTCGTTGGCCTGGGTGATCTGGCCTTTCGTGTTCCAAAACGCCACGCCCTGCGCATTCGAATCCACCAGCCGGCGAAAGCGCGCTTCAAGCCGTTTCCGCTCGGTGATGTCGCGCACCGATGCCAGCAGATAATCGCGTTCCAACTTGACGTAGCGGATGCTGGCCTCAATGGGAAAGGTCGAGCCATCCTTTCGTTTTTGCTGGCCTTCGAGATTGATGAAACCGGCTTGGCGGACTTTTTCAACATGTTTGCCCCAGTTTGAAAAATCCACCCCCACATTTCCAAGATCCGCCACGCGCATGGAAAGCAACTCTTCGCGGGTGTAGCCCAGCCGCTGGCAGGAGGTTTCGTTGACGTCCAGCAAACGGCCCGTTTCCGGATCAACCACCTCCACGCCGTCGCTGGAATGGTCTATCAATGCCCGGAACAGACACAACTCTTCCTCCGCGTGCTTGCGCGCGGTGATGTCCATA
>Ga0181534_10002385_pt1 | contig 11638 bp, 5 predicted proteins | sample PEATcosm2014_Bin_37_FD_119758 | JGI IMG/M metagenome (GOLD analysis project Ga0181534, IMG submission 119758) | Peatland microbial communities from MTU Mesocosm Facility, Houghton, MI, USA - PEATcosm2014_Bin17_10_metaG | ecosystem: Environmental > Terrestrial > Soil > Wetlands > Peat | place...
AACAGCTTTAGCTCGCTGTCCCGTTTGCCGACGCATACATCAACACGAATGCCCCTTTTCAAAAGCAAACATTTTTTGCAGACATCTCCAATTTGCGTTATCTACATACTCCCGAAAATAATTCAGCGGATCGCCATCTTCTTCGGGTCTTCGTTGCTCAAACTGTATTTCATCAGGAAGCGCATCATCGCCATGCTGTAAGCGGCCTTGCCCGCGATGCCGGTGAAAATGCGGCCCATGTGCTTGTTGATGTGCGGATAGCACGCGCGGACGAGAAGATTTTTTTGCATCATTTCGCCGACACGGAATGACGTGAACATCCGTCCGTCGTAATAATAGCCGACAATCTCGTGCCACGTCTTGAGGTGATGGATGACGTCGCGCTCGTATTTTTGAAATGCCGAAGAATTTCCAGCGCGAATCGCGTCGGCGAGTTCCGTCGCGCTCGTGAGGCCGATCAAAAGCCCACTGGAAAAAACCGGGTCAATGAATCCCGCCGTGTCGCCGAGAAGCGCCCAGCCGTCGCCGACGAGCCGCGTGGAGACGAGCTGGTAATTTGTGTATTCCATCACGGGCGTCAGGCGTTTTGAACCGACGGTCACGGTTCGCAGGTAAGAATCTTTTTTCAGTAAATTATCGTAACGCTCTTCCGGCGACGCGCCCGCGCTCGCCGCGTGTTCCGACGGAATGACGATGCCGAGCGAAACGCGGTCTGGCAGCGGAATGCGCCAGCTCCAGCCGTGGTCGAGCCGCGAGGAATGGACGTAGCCGCTTTTGTAAAGTTCCGCCGTGTCCAGATGCGCGAAGAGCGCGGTGTCTTTGCGCCCACCTTCACGGCTGGAAATGTCCAGCAACTTGGGCAGCACCCGCGCGCGGCCCGTGGCGTCCACGATCAAATCCGGATGGCCGGGAAAAAAATCGCCGCACGCCGCTAGCGTTTCCGCGCTCAAGCGGACTTTGTCTTCGCCGGGAACGCGTTCGGCTTTCCCTTCAATTTCAAAAACTTTTGCGCCCGCGCGTCTGGCGTTTTCCAGCAATGTCGCCTCAAATTTGATGCGCGGGACGTTGTAGGCGTAATCCGGCAGCTTCCCGCAAAAATCGGCGAACGTGAACGGAAAATCGCCCCACTCGTTCATGTTAAAGATTGCGCCGGGCTTGTGTTTGCCGTAGCTGCGGACTTCGTCTTCCACGCCGAGCCGCCGCAAAATCAGGACGATAGCCGGCACGAGCGATTCGCCGACGAGCAGCGCGGCGGTGCGCGGACGATGCAAAATGGCGGTGCGGATTTTTTCACGCGCGAGCAAAGTCGCCAGCGTGCTGGCCGCCGGCCCGCCGCCGAGGATGGCGACGGTTTGGATTTTATTATTTTGGCTGTTCATTTTGTCCCGCCAAAACCATACGGAAAAACCCGTGATGCCGGTGGATCTGAAAATTGTCCAGACCGGCCTTTTCCGCCAGCACCCGCAATTCGCAGACGGTGAAGGCTGCGCGGCACGATTTCCTCGCATCGTGGCGAAAAGTGCGGCTGCGAAATATGGTTTGCAGCAGTAGTTCCATTGAACCGATGGCCAGCCAGTTGCGGCGCAGATCGTTCACGATGTAACCGCCGCGCGAAATTTTTTTGATTTGCCGTAAAATCGCAATCGCGTCCGCCGAATCAAAGTGATGAAGCGCAAGCGAACACAACACAAGGTCGAAGCTACCGTCCGCATAGGGCAACGCGCGCAGGTCGTGCTGTTCGAGCCGGATATCCGGCCAGTTGCGGCAGGATTCCCCGGCGATCTGCAAAACTTCAGGGCTGCGATCCACGGCGGTGATGGTGACGGGAATCCGGCGTTGCCGCGCCCACACCGCGATGGCGCGCGGGATGTCGGCGGCACCCGTCCCTAAATCAACTATGTCCAAGGATTTCGTCTGGGTTGAACGGAGAAATCGCTGCACATATTCAATTGCCAGTTGATGTCCGCAGAGACGCCGGTTCAAATCTTCCAGTATCTGCAATTCTTCGCGCAGCAACACACGATCCATTCCGGGCCGATCAATCAATTCCGGATCATTTTGATCAAAGCTTCGAGCCGGTGCGAACACATTCATTCCGCGTGGATGGAAAAACTCTTGAATACGAAGGGTAGCGGGCAATGGTAAAAAATGCAATCAACGTATTTTGAGTCACGAACCGACAAAAATACCTTGCCTAACTGCTGCTGGCCAAAGGCTCGGAAATCAATGCGAAAGACGACATTAAAAGCCGTTTCATTTATATCACTGCTTGACCATTTAGGCATGGCGCAATATTGCGCCGATTCTGGAAAGATTCAAGCCGAAATTGAGATTTAAGTTTTAAACAATACCATTACCAACAAAACGGTGTGACGCCAATCCCCCTTTAATGGAAAGGTATGAGACTCCTCACGTCGTCTCCTGCATTTTTCAGACACGCTCTAACGAATTATCTTGCGTTTATTTAGGTTGTCATTGTAGAACAAGCGGGATTTCGGATAGCCTATGAACTTGGAATTCAGCAACAAGCTTTTGGACTGGTATTGGGAACATGGTTTCCGCCGGTCCGACAAATACAGCCTGCCATTGAGCAACTGGGTTCGCGAGCTTTACGAATCACGGGACGATTTAATCGCCGCCGCCTCGTCATCCAAGGATCTCAAGCCCGCGTTTGCCGTTTGGGGGCCTTCGCAGACCGGCAAGTCCATGCTGGTCTCGGCTTATTTCGACCGCATGGCCGTCAAGAATCGCGAGGCCGGGGAGGATGGGAAAAATTCCGCGCTCTATTGGCCGGGCGGGTTGCCGGGGTTTTTCATCATGCCCGATGAATTTAAAAACGACCCGCCGTCGTGGATTAATGTTTTGAATCCATTCCGGCTGGGGAAAGATGCTTCCGCCTGCTTGAGCCGGTTTGCATTGGGAAGCCTGACTCCGATGCCGGGTCGTCATCATGTCAAAGATCCGCAGCATCCGATCCAGTTGAAATTGCTCAACCAGACTGAATTGCTGCATGTTTTGGGTCGCGGTTATGACACGGAATGTCTTGGGCCGCATGCCGGGGCAGCAACGATCTGGACGGTGGATGAATTTCGTGACCGAACCGAAGCCGTCAAGCGGAAGTTTTCCGCCAAGCCCGGACCGGTCAGCAAAGATGCGGTGGAAATGCTACTTGCCGTCTGTCGTGTTTTGGATTCAATGGTTCTGGCCGAGTTGATCCGCTACAAACCGCTGGTGCGGGAAGGCGTAGAAAATTGGGAGAGCATTCTGGCCGGCTTGCTTGATGATCCACAATTCAACGCCAATCCTGAACTGGTGGAATTGCTGGCCGCTGAAGTTTTGTGGGATGGCGCGACCGTGCTGACGGACGCTTTCCGAAAACTAAAAAACGCAATGAGGATGTTTGAGCAGATGTGGGGACATCGGGCGGTTTATTGTGACATCCAGGTTGCGGCCCTGTTTTTGGACATGGATTCGGTTCTTGTGGCCTTTGACGGCCCGCCGACGTCAGCCAGCCCGCAAAGCCGTGATCGGCAGATCTCCGATCAAATCCGTCAACTGCGTTACAAAATTGATGGTGACCGAATTCTTCTTGGATTGTCACCGTCGCTGCCGAATTTGATGAATCTATCCCCCGAAGATTACGGCCACCTGCAAAGTTTGGTGTTGGAAATGGTCATCCCGTTAAATCCGGAATTTCTCGAGGACAAAACGAACTTCAAACGATTCCTTGAAAAGTCGGACTTGCTGGATTTTCCCGGCGTGGGCAATGAAAACAACCCCAAGTTCACGAGAATTGATCTTGGATTTCCAAACAGTCCGGCTGCGACCGACGTTCCGACGGATGTGCCGCCTGAAAACCGGTTTCCAAAATACAATCCCCGACTGCTGTTCACGAGAATCCTGAAAAGAGGCAAGACCGCTACCATCGTTTCCCTATACGCGCGCCAGTTGAAGATAGACGGTTTCAACATTTTTCTGGCACTTGACAAGAATCCGCCCGCCAAGCCCGGCGAGTTGAACGAAGGCATTGACACTTGGTGGAAATACTCTGTGCCAGCTTTTTTCAAAGGCAGTCGCAACACCAAGAGTCCATTGCCCCTTAATCTAGTCGTGCTGTGGTGGGCTGATTTGATCAACGCAGCCACTCCGGTTCAGGCGAATTACATGACCAAGGTCAAGTGGATTTACGATCCCGTTGGTGATATTTCCAATCCCAAGGTCTCCAATTTTTTTGCCTTGAACTATTATGCGATTGGCCGGGGGATTGTTCATGAGGCAAACAAGGACAAGCTTAAACCCGACTCGTTTTTTGTCAGGGACATCACCGGTGAAGCGGAATTCAAGCGCGTCTTTGGTGAAGCCCAGACCCCCGGCTACCAATCCTTCATCAGTATGATCGAGGACGAGAAAACTGGCGGCGCGGAATTTTATTTCAACGAGCTTTGCAAACAGCTGGAATCCCCCGTCCTGCGCCGCGACCAGATTCTTTCCGGAGTGACCGAGACCGCGCGGAAAAAAATCGGCACGCTTCTTGTGGTAAAGGATTTGTTTCCCGAGCCGGAAGAACGCGACGTGCGGCGTGAAACGCTTGAGGCCATGCAAAAGGAGATTTTGGAAGTGCTCGAAGAAAGCGACGAGCGGGCCTGCTCACAAATAAACCACCTTCTCCGCGAAGCCTTGAACATAGATTACCGCACGCTCAAGCCCGTTCCATTGTTCACGCATGAGATCAGTGCCAGTTTCATCCGCATACAATATGCAAGCTGGATCACCAGCCAGTGCAACCGCGTGGACACTTGGCGGAAAAACGGGTGCAAGGAAAAGCCGGACTGGAGGCTGCTTGACCTGGACTCGCGCGAAAAACTCCGGTGCTGGCTGGAAGCCTTGGTCGCCTCGGTCGAGCCGCACCTGCTTGCCATTTCCAACTGGCTCAAGGATTTGGTTGAATACAACAGCGTAAAGCAGGCGACGGATTTGAGGCGGGTGCTTGCCATCCATATGGGAAATCTCCTCGTCTATGGAAAATCCGGGCCACCGTCATATGACATTGACATGTCAGGCACGGCAACCTTTGACATACCCTTGACGGACAACAAGGGGAATGTGCTCAAGGGCAGCGCTTGCTCGAGTTACAAAGTATTTTTACAACCATTTCTTGAACAACAACTCGACCGCCTTCTCAACGAGGGCGTGGAGATAATGCAACGTCAGGAACAGCCGGGTGACGCGGAATTGCGGGACATATGCCAGAAGCATAATTGCCTGCCAGCCTCGGCGGCCGCCGTTCCCGATTAAAGGACACCTATGCCAATCGAGCTAAAAGTATTTCCCGACACCGGCCACCAATATTTTACATTCCCGCTGGACAAGCTCTGCCCCGAGAGCAGCGCCGAGGAATTGAACAAGCTCGTGCTGCAACATCTCGGCGATCCGTGGCAGGTTTGGGATCCTTATCCGTGGGTGCGTTATCAATATGCGCTGTCCAGGGACGTGGCTTCCCGTCTTTCAACAGGAAGCACCGTGGATGGGGTTCCCGTGATAAACATCGCGGTGGAGACAAACATGAGCATTCCTCGCAGCGGCCTGCTCTGGGAGGTTGATGCGGGACTCAAGGAAAAGGGAAACGAAGACTTTTTATTTCCTTATGCCAGCGACGACGCCGCCCGCATCCGGGAAAATCTCGGCGAAGAACGCTCCGTGCCTTTGTTCTCCCTGCCGAACAAAATGGGCAAGGAAATCCCGTTGGATATGCACGTCGTCTTTCTCAAGCCGGCGGGCAACGACCCGATTGACGTTGACCTCGTGATCGACTTGGGCAACACGCGCACGGCCGCTTTGCTGCTGGAGACGCGCGATAAAGCCGGGAAGTCTCAATGGCCATTTGCGCGGCGCGTCAAAGTCTTGCGCTTCACCCCGCCCGGAACCCAGTATGACAATCCGGACAAAGATTGCGAAATCATCCCATCGTGGCTGTTGATGCACCGGACCACTTTTGCCGCATTGGAACCGAACCTAAACCTTTCGCAGCTTTACGACATTTACGAGCCCTACCAGAATCCAAAAGGAGAAACTTTATATAGGCGCAAAAGATATTTGCCGCGCTCGTTCATCGAGATGTCTCCGGCGATGATTGGAGGAGGCAAATCCCAGATGGGCATGGGAAAGCGTCTCGCCGCGCTTGAGCTAATGGGCGGACGTTATTATTTCAGCTCACCCAAGCGCTACATTTGGGATGATGCCCAGACTGGCAATCAGGGCGGCGTGTTTTGGATGCAGGTCAAGCACGACTCCGATCTGGACAAAATGGGCGGCAAGCTGGCGGAGCTTGGCGGGATGATCCGTGTGTATATGGATCCCGAAGGGCACGACTGGAACATTGACGAGCCTCCAAACGAGGAGAATTTTCTGCGCCGGTATCCGGACCGGCCTCCGAGCTATCCCCGCAGCGACGCCGTCTGCTGGTTTGCGCTTTCCTTGATTGAGGCGGCGCATCGCCAGATCAACAGCAGCAATTATCTTGAGTCAACAGGATTTGGCGTATTGCCGCGGCGGCTCCGGTATATCATGGCAACCTACCCGGCCGCATGGAACCACGAAATAAAATCCCTGTTCATGGAACAATGGCAGCGAGCCATCAACCTTTTCACGATAACACATTTCGACACGGACCGGCATAAAAAAGTGACCGCAGGCGGCGCGCGTCCCGAACTTGTTGATGCCAATGTCAACGAGGCCATCTGTTCGCAACTGCCGATCATGTATTCGGACATTACCACGCTGTTCAACAAGGCGGAGGAGTGGTTACAACTTTATGGTAATGCAGATCAATCGGTGGTCGTGATGAATCTGGACATCGGTGGCGGCACCACCGACCTGACCGTGATCCGCTACCAGTCCGCCGCCAACGGTTCGATCCGCCCCCACCTTCTTTTTCAGGACGGACGATCCACCGCCGGCGACGAGCTGGTGAAAAAAATCATTGAACGGCTTTTGATTCCGGCATGGATCAAAGCTGGGGACAATGGCCAATACAAAGATGTGCCGGATGCCAAGTCATGGGTCTTGAGCCTTTTAAGCGATCCGTCCAACCAGGAATTTTCCCAGATTGATCCCCTCGCCAGCAATCGTCTCGCCCGCATCACGCGGCTTTTGTTCATTCCCATCGTCAATGAATTGCTTTCGGGCATGGCGGGCATGGAGGGCAATCCGGAAGCGCGTTTGGAACCGCTGGATTTGTCCGGCTTGAACGCCAACCTTTCCAACGAACTCAATGTCTTGGCCAGTCGCATCATAACCGAGAAATGCCGCAACGGACGCCGCTGGAAAGGAGAGGTCTTTCCGTTGAAGGGCGTCCGGCTGAACATTCCGGCGGCGGAAATGGATCGCTGCATCGAGGAAGTTTTCGGCCAGTTCTGCAAATCGCTCGGGCAGGTGGCCGCGCATTTCCGCTGCCATCTGGTCATCGTGACCGGAAAACCCTCCGAACTGCCCAAGCTACGCCAGTTGATCACGGAATCATTTCCTATATTGCCGCAGCGCATCATTCATGCGCGCAATTTCCCGGCGGGCCGCTGGTATCCGTTCGGCTCTTTCGGCAGCGGCGGTGGCGGCGAGGGAAGCGGACGCATCATGGACGCCAAATCCTGCACGGTCGTGGGCGCGGCATTGTATCTGGACAGTCTTAAAAATCCCCACCTCACAGAATTCCTCACCATCGAGGACACTGCGGGCGAAATGAAAGGAAGATACTTTTGGGGAATCGTGCCCGTCCACGGGCACAACCGGGAGTTTTACGAAAAAGCCAATCTGTTGTTCAGCCCTTCAGAATACAGTAAGGCTGTCAAAACCGAGAACCGGATGACGCTCGAAAAAGAATTTGAACTGACAATCAACGCCTGCCGGATCGGGCGGCAAATCATCCGCGTGGAAAACATCCGGCCCGACCCGATTTACGAATTGTGTTTCGCCGCCGAGCGCGGCCAGCCTGTGGTCTCCCAAACCCCGGTGCGCGCAAAGGTAAAGTTGCGATGGGTGTTGGAAAAAGGGCTTGGAGAATTTTTGGAGCTGGTTGAGGTGACGCCCCTGAATCCGGTTGATGAATCAAACGGCGCACGCGTCCGTCTGCGCCTCAACACACTTTATGAAAGCAGTTTCTGGCTGGACGACCCCCGCTTTGAAGTGGATGAAAAAGCATTGTTCTCTTGACCCGGGTTTACGAGCCTGGATGACTGCTGTTCGGGAAAAAAGCGAACATACGAGGAGTGATTTTGCGATGGAAACAAAAGGTGCGTTGACCCAGCCCCAACCCGGAGCGGATCCGGTTGAGAAGGCGTTCTGGCCGGAGCCGTTTCTGGACGGCGGAAAGCTTGCGGACGTTCGCGGACACATCAAGGGGCGATTGTGCACGGGAGACCATCGCGCACTGGCGCTGATGCTGGCTCTGGGGCAGTTGCGGCTAGTCCTGTCAACGCGGAGCGGAGATCAGGAAAAGATGGCCGAGGTCTTGGATGCCCTCGGCATTGCGGCATATCGTTTTTGGCAGGCAGAACCGGGGCAGTCCGTTGAATCCACATTTGAAGCCGCGCAAGCATGGGGCGCGGAGTTGAACAAACTGCTGGCGGCGGACAATCCGCACAATCCTTATTTGAGCATCCGCATTATCATGCCCAAGGCGGGATACGACATGGAAACCATGCTGTCGGAACAATCACTGACCGGAAGCACTTTCCGCGTCAGGGAACCGCGCTCGTGGATCGTGGTCGGCAAAGTCGGAGAACACCAAAGAATTCTGGCCGCAGGAAAAGTCATCACCGAATAAAACATATGGAACCAAAACCAATGCGCATTGAACCGAAGATGGGAACCAAGCCTGTAGCAGCCGCCAAGCCGCCTTCCGTCGAAGAACTGTATGTCCGCAAACTGGATCATCCCTATTGGGAACTGCGCGGCCCCGACGCGCAGGCCAATTCCTACCTTGAGGGCAACGCGCTCAAATTGATCACTGACGACGAGGAGGAGGTTCGCCGTTTTTTGGCGGACGCCAAGCTGATGATTGACCAGAGCACCACCCCGAAGAAGCGGAGCATCCATTATCAGATTGACCGGGAGAAATACAAGAACCTGCGCCCGATGGACGCGATTCCGGCCAGCGAGCTCGCGGCGTTTGAAGAGGCGGCAAAGGCGTTTTACGACAAGGCCGCGCCGGACCGCAAAGATGTCCATCCCTACGAAAGTTTTTTGCGCTTGAATTTCAAGCTGCCCGATCCCGACAAGGAACCGGACGCCTATCTGGTTCACGGCGACGATTTTGAAAGACAGTTGCTGGTGTTGTGGGGTTGCGAAAAACAGAGGGACACTTCCCTGCCGCTGACCAGACATAAAGTTGTCCGCCTTCGATCGGGTGAAGAAACCGTCGCCGACCGCCTGCGCAAGCGCGTGATCGGCTGGGAGCAGATGCAAAAAGACGCGTTGCTGCTCATGGCCAAAACGCACGAGCCGCTCTTCCGGTTCATCGGCCAGCCTGTCTTGGATGAGAAGGGCGCGGTAAAGGGATTTAAAATTGGCGAAGCCGCCCTGCCCATCGGCAAGACCCGTCCACTCCGTTATTTGATCCCGCTGGAGATGCGGCAATTCCACAAGGCGTGCCAGGATTTTTACAATCGCGCCGCCTCGGCGACTTCATTGTATGAGCGGGAGTTGCGGATGAATTTTCAACTGCCCGACCCGGATAAAATGCCGCAGGCATTCCGCGTCACGGGCAGCCGCACAAACCCGCGCCTGATTATTCTTTGGGACGGACGCGGCGACCAGGACAAGACGATCTGGCTGACACCTTCGCCTGAATTCAACATCCCGCCCTCCGCGCCGCTCACACCCGAACAGAAAGTGCTCGGACAAAAACCCGTGCTGGCAAAGACGCTTACGGACAAGCTCCAGGAAAAAACATATTCCGTTTCAAAAATCATCGCCGTCGCGTCGGCCATCGTGGGCACGCCCATTTTGCTGGCACTTGTTTTCTGGCTCATGCTGGACAAATCGCCGCCCAAACTTCTGGACGATCAGACCAAAAATTTTGTCGAAGGTGACAACGCCGCCACCATTTTGGTGCGTTTCAACAAGGCGATTGATCCTGATTCTGTTCCCAAGGATCGGACGTATATGTTCAAGCTGGAAAAAAACGGATCCCAGGTCACGGTTGTGGATGTGGAACCGGGCGACACGGCGCAATATAAAAATCGGGAATTCAAGCTGGTGGTTGGGGAATCAGATGATTTTGTTGACAACACTTCATATACGCTGACAGTCAACGCTCTTCTGCAAGACCGCAAGCTGTTGAGAAACCGGATGAAAGCCGCGTCTCAACCGACTCCATTCACCTACCATGACAACAAGCCGCCGACTGTCGGCACGCCTTCGTCTGATGGCGGAGATGATTATTCCAAACTGGTGGTGCCGTTCTCGAAAAATTTGGACGCGGCCTCGGCTGGCAACCCGCAGAATTATTCCTTGGAAGGAAACGGAATTAAATTCACCGTGACGGCGGCAAAGTTGGATGACGATCAAAAGACGGTCATCCTGACGCTTTCCCAAAAATTAACTCGTGAAAGTCAATACACTCTGACGGTAAGCGGCGTGGAAGACACGGCCATAAGCAAAAACACCGTGGCGACCGCACCGATGCCTTTCATATTCAGGGACACAATGCCTCCCAAACTGCTTGGCGTGGCGGCGGGCGGCGCACAAAACGAGGTTCTCGTCGAGTTCAATAAACAATTGGATCCCAACAGTGCCACAAACCAGAGCAACTACGATCTGCACGGCCAGAATGGTTCGGGCGTGACCGTTTATGCCGCGCATCTTGTGGATGCCAAAAAAGTTTCAGTTCTGACCGCGCCTTTGTCCGGCGGGGTTGAATATACGATGGTGGTCAAAAATATCGGTGACGCCAATCATCCCCCAAACATTCTTGCGCCCGTCCCAAAAAAATTCCAGTTCACCGGAATTCCGAACCACGGCGGGCCGACCATTGACAAACTCACGCCCAACCAGGATCGCACCAAAATCACCGTGTATTTCGGGACGGACAATCCGCTCGCCACGAATGCGTTACCGATCAAGGACAACTTTGAATTGAAATATCGCCCAGCCGACGGCAGCCCGGATCAGCCACTGTCCACCATCGAGAATGTCATCGAGCCAGACTACCTGCCTGACTATCCCGGCGTGGACAGCGTTTCGCTTGAGCTTTCAAGCCCATTGAGCGGGGGGAAAACATATGTGGTATCCGCCAAGGGGCTGACGGACATCTGGGGCGGGCGCAGAACCGAGGATGAAAAAACATTTACCGTGAGGGGATTTTCCATCCCGCTGAACTGGCAAAGCTGCAAATTTGGGAATGACGGGAATGATCGTTCGACCATCATCATCACGTTTGGCAGCGCGATTGACGACGGCAGCGTTGATCCAAAATATTTCACAGTAGTCGGCGCTACAGTCAAAAAAGCCGAACCGCAGACTGCGGACAACGGCAAAACTTACGCTGTAAAACTGACGTTAAGCCGATCCATCGAATCAGACACCTTTGAGGGTGACGCGAGGGTTTTTGTGCCCGGAAACGGCCCGTATGCCGATTTGCATT
>Ga0181534_10002390_pt1 | contig 11623 bp, 13 predicted proteins | sample PEATcosm2014_Bin_37_FD_119758 | JGI IMG/M metagenome (GOLD analysis project Ga0181534, IMG submission 119758) | Peatland microbial communities from MTU Mesocosm Facility, Houghton, MI, USA - PEATcosm2014_Bin17_10_metaG | ecosystem: Environmental > Terrestrial > Soil > Wetlands > Peat | place...
ATTGACCTGTCGCCGATGATCGAGGGCCGCGAGGCGACGGGCGGAGTCATCCGGCCCAGCCTCGACCCGGCGTCGCGCCCGCAATGGCCGGAGGCGTTCTGGCTGCTGCAAAACAAGACGCGGAGAAGCTGCACGCTGGAGGCGCCCTCGGATTATCCCCTGCCCGTCCGCGTGGATGCGCTCGTGGCGGGGGTGAATTCGGCGATGATCAACCAGGCGTGCAGGCACTGATTGAACACGGCACCGTCTTGCTGACCGGGCATGATGCCTTCCAATTGAACGACCGAGATTTTGGCTTTGAGTTCTAGGAAAAGATTTGGATGACGAATGAAATCATCGCTGCCCAGCGCGGAATCCGGCACACAACGATTCCAGATCACGGTCGGATTCCGGCAAGACGTGCGGGCCGTCGCCGCCGCGTTTCAGGAAAAGTGCGCAGGCGCGGGCGGTGGGCGATGCTTGAATGATATTCGCGGCGGCGAAGGAAACGACCTCGCAGAACACACACACGCACGCATCGGCTTCACCGCGCCGGAGCAAGGCCTCCGCTTCCGGCAAAACATTTTCGCTCCCGCCAACCAGGCATAAACCTGGCCCGGTCAGCCGGTGACGGATGGCGATCTCGCCGAGGGCCGCACTCGGCAGCGTGTAGGCAAACAGGGTCGGGCTTGGCCCGCCGACGGCGCTGCGTCCCTGCCAAAAATCAATATCCGTGGACAATGAACCGGCGCGCGCCGCGAGACATATGGCGATGCGGTCGCGCGGGTAGGTTTCAAAGTCAACGCCCAGCCATTCGACTGCGAGCAACGCCAACTGGCTCGACAAATCCAGCCGGCCAAAGCGCGTTCCGAGCCGCGCCGATTTCAAATCAGCTTCGCCCGCCTGGCTCGTGGCACAGATGATGGTTTTATCCATGACTCAAAATGAGCGCGCCATTGACACCGCCAAAGCCGGTGTTGAGCTTCAACACATGATCCAGGTTTGCCGCCGGACGCGGTTCACGCACGATGCCCGCCGGCACGCCTTCCGCTGCCGCCTGCAACCGCGGGGTGCCGGGCAGGAAACCACCCCGCATCGCCAGCACGCAGGCGATGGTCTCGACCACGCCCGCCGCGCCGAGCGTGTGTCCCAGCATCCCTTTCAATCCGCTGAACGGCGGGCACTCATCGCCAAAAATGGTTTTCAACGCGAGCGATTCCATCGCGTCGTTGTAAGGCGTGCCGGTGCCGTGCGCGTTGACGTAATTAACTTCCTGGGGCGACAATTTTGCCGAGGCGAGCGCCGAGCGGATCGCCTGCACCAGCCCCGAACCGTCGCGCGACGGACCGGTAAGATGATTGGCGTCGTTGCTGCCGCCCCAGCCGCGAATTTTAATTGCGGAACCCGGCGCGCAATCAGCGCGCGTCAAAACCATTGCCGCGCCCGCCTCGCCCGGACTCAGGCCGGAGCGCGCCGCATCGAACGGGCGGCAGCCGTGCGGAGCAATCGCCTTCAATGCGGTGAATCCCGCCACGACGAATTCAGAAAGACAATCCACGCCGACGATGAACACGGCGTCTGCCGCACCGCGCTGGATCATTTTTGCGCCTTGTTGAATGGAGATCAGGCCGGACACGCACGCAGTGGAAACGCATTGAACGGAACCGCGCGCGCCGTGTTCCGCCGCGAGATCCTCCGCGAGCAGGTTCCCCTGCAAATGCCGCCGCGCGGAATCGGAGCAAGGACGGCCATCGGAAATCCGTTCGAGCGCTTCGACGTTGGCTTTCGTGGTCGAGAGCACAAGTCCGATGCGTTCGGTGGGGATGGAACTTAAAACTGAATGCGCCTCTTCGCGCGCCTGCCGCAAGGCTTCGGTGGCGAGAGACCAGGCAGGATTGTCGTCAATATTTTTATGGAACCCGGGCGTCGCGCCAACCACGTTTGACTGGAAGCGCGGTGAATTAAATTTTTCGCACGCGCGCAGGCCGCTCGCATTGGCACGCAAAGCCGCGAGCAGCGCGTCCACGCCGCAACCCACGGCGGCGATGGCACCGCAACCGGCGATGGCTACGTTCGGCTCACGCATACAAAGTCAATTCTCCTGAAGCGATGGATTGGCCGTCGCAAAAAATCTCGCCGGAAACGCGGAGCATCAAGCCGAGGCGCTTGAGTTCGCGGACTTCGATGCGCAAAGTTTTTCCCGCCGGCGGACGCGACTGGATTTTGAAATTGGAAACCGCCACCAACATCCCCGTGGCAGCCACGGCGGAGCTGGATTTTCCCTGGATTTGCGCCCGCCGGCCAAGGGCGGCGGCAACGGTTTGCGCGACACATTCGACGAGCGCGGTTTCCAGAACGCAACCATTTTCCACCGCAAATGAATCGGCGCGGAAACAAGCCGTCGCGACGGCGGTGGTTTCCGTGCATTCGGCCAGCGCGTCAATGAAACGCATCGGCGCACGGTGCGGAATCAGATTTTCGATGGCGAGGGACATGGTTCGTCTTTCAATGGCGATGCTGGCTGTGTTGGCAATCCAGGCTGTTCCCAAAATGGATAAAAATTATACCACTGCAACGGATCGCGTTTAAGGATCATTTCCAGATTTTGGGCGAATTCGGCCGCGCACTTTTTCAAGTAGGCATCGCGTTGGTCATGGGGCGGCATTTTGGGATGCTGCGCGGGAAACCCGAAGAAACGATAGTGGCCGCCCGGTTCGCGCAAATTAAAGACCGTGACCAGCGGCGCATTTGCAATCGCCGCCAGCACATACGCGCCGATGGGAAACGCCGCCGTGCCGCCGAAAAATGGCGCGCTCGCCGACGGGCTGCCATAATGGCGGTCGCCAAGCATGGCCACGATTTCGCCGCGACGCAACGCGGCCACGAGCGGAATCGCGTCGGTCGGCGAGCCGGTCAGCGGCAGAAGCCGGAACTTTGCCTTTGAGGATTGCGCCAGCAGCGAACGGATTTCGGTGGTTTCATTGTCGAAGCCGGTGACATTGATGGTCACGTCGAGCCGGGCGAGGAGCTGTCCGGCGGCTTCCCAGTTGCCGATGTGCGCTGTCAGCAGCAACACGCCGCGTCCTTCCGCCAGCGCTTTGTGAACATGATGTTCGCCATCGAACGAAAATGAATATTCCTTTGTCCTGCCCGCGAGGATCGCCGTGCGGTCAATGATGGCGAGGCCAAACGAAAGGAAATGTTTGAAGACGAGCCAGCGCCGTTTCCACCATGGCAATTCGCCAAAAACACGGCGGTGAAAATCCATTGTTGCCGGGACATCGGGCGATGCAAAGGAAAAATAAACCGCGCACGGCACGGTCAAAACGTAAGTGAGGCGCAAGCCGAGCACGCGCAGGGCGGTGATAAAAAACCAAATCCCCCAGCGACCGCCGCGCAGTTGACCCGTGCCTGACCAATGACCGGATTGAGACATGGATTGTTTTAATGAAGCCAGCCGGCGGCACGCGCGATGCCGACGGCACCGATGATGATCCAGAACGCGTTCAGCAGCGTGTAGGCGGAATCGCGCTTCAACACCGCGCACCACGTCAGCAACACCGCGTCGCTGGTGTTGACGATCCAGACCAGCATGAACGGGCTTTGCGGGCCGAGCCAGCTCACGAGGCTGAAACTGCCGATGCGCATCAGCACGCCGGTCATTTCCAGGATTTTCAGGTTTCGCAGGATGAAGGGATTTAGCAAGGTGGAGAGCATGGCTTGGTCAACGGTGGCATTTTGGTTCAGCGAATCACGACGGCGGATTCCGCGCCAACTGTTATTAAAGTTTGACGCGCGGAGCAAGGTCATTCAATTTTATTTAGTTCAGGCGCGTTGCCACGGGGGAAACGCCCCGCCAGATTTTTCAGAAGTCTGATTTCACGATTCATTTCTATGATTAAACTCAACGGCCACAATTTTTCCATCGGCGAACTCTGGCGCATCGCCGCGCACCAGTCGCCGTGCGCGCTGGCCGACGAGGCTCGCCCGCTCATCCGCCGCAGCCGTGAACTCGCCGAATCCCTCGCCGCGCAGCCGCAGGCGATTTACGGCATCAACACTGGTTTCGGCCCGTTGAGCGGCTTCCGTGTTTCCGGCGAAGATCAGAAGCAACATCAGTTAAATCTGCTGCACCATTTGTTTGTCGGCCAGGGCGCGCTCTTTTCCGAAATGGAAACGCGCGCCATCATGCTCGCGCGCGCGAACACTCTGGCGCGCGGTTTTTCCGGCATCCGCGAAGAACTCATCGAACTGCTCCTCGCCGCGTTGAACAAAAATGCGCTGCCGGAAATTCCCAGCGAAGGTTCCGTCGGCGCGAGCGGCGATCTCGTTCCGCTCGCGCACATGGCCGGCTTGCTCGTCGGCCTCGGCTACGCACGCGTGAACGGCGAGCGTCTGCCCGCGACGGAAGCCTTGAAAAAAATCGGCCTCGCACCCGCCGTGCTGCAATGCAAGGAAGGTCTCGCGCTCGTCAACGGCACTTCAGTGATGACCGGCCTCGCCGCGCTGTCGTCGCACGAGGCGGAAAAACAATTGCGCTGGCTGGAACTTTTGACGGCGTGCCTGTTTCAAGTTCTCAACGGCGAGCCGGAAGTTCTCTGCCAGCAAATCCACAGGGCGCGCGGTTTTCGCGGCCAGTCGCTCGTCGCGAATCGCATCAGCGATTCGCTGCGCACGCATCCTGATTTTGCCAAACGCATTGACGAACATGAGTGGGGCGCGCAGGCCAAACCGATGGACGGCGGCGCGGAAATCCAAGACCCGTATTCGCTCCGCTGCACGCCGCAAATCCTCGGCGCATTTCAGGAAGCGCACTGGCACGTCGCCGAAGTCGTCACGCGCGAACTTAACGCCAGCACGGATAATCCGCTGATTTTTCCCGACAGCGGCATGGTCATTCACGGCGGAAATTTTTACGGACAGCAAATCGCGATGGTCAGCGATTACGAGCGCATCGGCCTCATCAAACTCGCGCTGCTTGCGGAACGGCAGATCGAGCGGCTCGTCAACTGGCGTTACAGTCGCGGCCTGCCGCCGATGCTCGCGGGCGGCGCGCCCGGTTTGAATTCCGGTTTGAGCGGCGCGCAACTGCTCGCCACGTCGCTCGCCGCCGAAGCGCGTTTGCTCGGCACGCCGGCTTCGATTCAAAGCATTTCGACGAACGCAAACAATCAGGACGTCGTCAGCATGGGCACGCACGCAGCAAGAATGACGCGCGCCGTTTTGCCGCTACTCTGGAAAATTCTCGCCATCGAAACGCTCGCGCTCGTGCAGGCGGCGGATTTGCGCGGACACGAAAAAATTCTCGGCGGCGACTTCAAAAAACTTTACGAACTCGTGCGCGGCGTTTCACCGAAGCTGGAAAACGACCGTCCGCTCAACGAAGACATCGCGCGCGTGACGGCGTTGCTGCAATCTGAAGACGCGCAACAAGAATGTTTGCGTCCACAAACTGAATCCGATGCAAACTGAAGTTGACGTTTTAATCATCGGCGCCGGCCCGGCGGGTTCGTCCGCCGCCGCGCTGTTGCACGCGCAAGGTTTCAAGTTGCTCGTCGTCGAGAAACAAATTTTTCCGCGCTTCGTCATCGGCGAAAGTTTGCTGCCGCACTGCATGGATTTGTTGAAGGAAGCCGATCTGCTCGACGCGGTCGAAGCCCAGAATTTTATCCACAAATGCGGCGCGGTTTTTTTGCGCGGCGACGAAAGGTGCAACTTCGATTTTTCCGACCAGTTCACCGCCGGTTGGAAATATACTTTCCAAGTTCCGCGCGCGGATTTCGACAAGACGCTTGCTGACACCGTGGCTGCGCGCGGCGTGGAAATTCTTTACGGCCACGGCGTGACCACGATTTCGTTCAATAACAACGGCGCAATCGTGACCATAGAATCGCCGGATAAAATTTCGCAAAAAATTTCCGCGCGCTTTGTTTTGGATTGCAGCGGCTACGGCCGCGTGCTGCCGCGACTGCTGGATTTGGAAAAGCCGACGAGTTTTCCGACGCGCGAGGCGTTGTTCACGCACGTCACCGGCGACCAGCGGCCGGCAGGGCGCGAAGGCGGAAAAATCTGGGCGTGCATCCATCCGGCGGGCGCGTGGGTTTGGATCATTCCGTTTTCCAACGGCAAGACCAGCACCGGCGTCGTGGCCACGCCGGAATTTTTTCAAAATTATTCCGGCGAACCTGACGAACAGCTTCGCGAAATCCTACTGGCCGACCCGAACGTGGCGTCGCGGCTCGGCCAAATGCAATTCGCCATGCCATCGCAGCGCATCAGCGGTTACGCCTGCGCGATCAAGCAACTTTACGGCCCGCATTTTGCGCTCGCGGGCAATGCAACGGAATTTCTCGATCCGATTTTCAGTTCCGGCGTCACACTCGCGCTCGCGTCCGCGAATCGCGCGGCGAAAACAATTGCGCGCGAACTGCGCGGCGAAAAAGTAGATTGGCAAACTGATTATGCCGACCACGTCATGCAGGGCATCAACACCTTTCGCGCCTACGTTTCCGCGTGGCATGACGGCACGTTGCACGATATTTTCTTCGCCGCGAAATCCAACGGCGACATCATGCGGCAGATTTGTTCCGTGCTGGCCGGTTACGTCTGGGATAAATCGAATCCGTATGTCGCGCAGCCGGAGCGCGCGCTGCCGCTGCTCGCGCAAATCGTGAAGGTGAAAAACAAAATTGCTGCATGATGAATTTTTTCAAGGATGACAACCAGTCCGCCTTCGACGCGAAAGCCGAAGCGCAGCGCATTGCGTTCGCGCCGGTGATGTTTCAGGCGTGCCGTATTTTGCGCGACTCCGGCATTTTGGAACTGGTGCAGAAAAGCGGCGCAACGGGAATGACGCTGGATGAAGTCGCCGCCAAAATTAAATTGCCGCGCTACGGCATCAAAGTGCTGATGGAATCCGGCCTCGGCATCGGTTTGTTCTGCCTGAACGACGGACGTTTCACGGTCACCAAGCTCGGTTACTTCATGTTCCGCGACGAGATGACGCGCGTGAACATGGATGTAGTGCATGACATCTGTTATCGCGGCATGTTCGACCTCGACAAATCCATCGAGTCGGGCCGGCCCGTCGGCCTCAAAACGCTTGGCGACTGGAAAACGTTTTACGAAGGCCTGTCCTCGCTGTCGCCGCGCGCGCGATAGCTGGCTGGCGTTTAACCATTATTATTCCGACGCCGCGTTTCCCGCCGCGCTGAAACTCGTCTTCGCGGACAAACCCAGCCGGCTGCTCGATGTCGGCGGCAACACCGGCAAATGGGCCGTCGAGTGCGCGAAGTTTGATGCCGATGTGAAAATCACCATTGCCGACCTGCCGCAGCAATTGGAACTCGCGCGTGAAAACATCCGAAAAAATAATTTGGAAGCGCGCGTGGATTTGTTTGCGACCGATCTGCTGGATGAATCCAAACCGCTGCCGGAAAATCACGATGCGATCTGGATGAGCCAGTTTCTCGATTGTTTTTCGGAAAAGGAAATTGTTTCAATTCTCAAACGCGCGGCGCAGGCGATGAGCGCGGACAGCACGCTCTACATCCTTGAACTGTTTTGGGATCGTCAGCCGAACGAGGCCGCCGCGTTTTGTTTGCAACAGACTTCGCTTTATTTCACCTGCATCGCCAATGGCAACAGCCAGATGTATCACTCGTCCGATTTGCTGCGCTGCCTTGCCGGGAGCGGCCTCAAGGTGATTGAAGACCGCGACCAGGTGGGACTTTACCACACGCTGTTGAAATGCCGGAAAGTGTAATTTATTGTTTCGCTGTCGGCATATCTAGTAAAGTGGCGCGGCGCATTTTCAAAACTGATTACTCGTTTTAAATTAATAAAAAATAAAATTATGGCGATCTCCCCGCTCGCAGGCAAACTGGCCCCCAAAGATTTGCTAGTGGATTTGGCGCGGCTCGAACGTGAGTATTACGAGCGGCGACCCGATCTCGGCGATCCGAACCAGTTGGTCAGCTTCGGCACGAGCGGGCATCGCGGCTCGTCGCTGAACGGCACGTTCACCGAGGCGCACATTCTTGCCATTACGCAGGCCATTTGCGACTACCGTCGCGGCCGAAATATCAACGGCCCGCTGCAAATGGGCAAGGACACGCACGCGTTGTCGTCGCCCGCGCAACGCACCGCGCTCGAAGTGCTCGCGGCCAACGGCATCGAGACGGTCATCCAAAAAAATGACGGCGTGACGCCGACACCGGTGATATCGCGCGCCATCATCGTTCACAATCGCGGACGCAAAACCGGTCTGGCGGACGGGATCGTCATCACGCCGTCGCACAATCCGCCGGAAGACGGCGGCTTCAAATATAACCCGACCAACGGCGGGCCCGCCGACACCGACGTAACGCGCTGGGTGCAGGATCGCGCCAACGAATTGCTGCGCGGAAACAATGCCGGCGTGGAGCGCGTGCCGTTCGCCGCCGCGATCAAGGCCGCGACCACGCACCAGGAAGATTTTATTCTACCCTACGTCGAGGATTTGAAAAATGTCGTGGACATGGACGCCATCCGCGCCGCCAGTTTGAAGCTCGGCGTGGATCCGCTCGGTGGCGCGGCGCTCCCGTATTGGGAGCCGATAAATTCCATTTACAAATTGGACATCGTGGTTGTGAATCCGAAGCTTGATCCGCAGTTCGCGTTCATGACAGTTGACCATGACGGAAAAATCCGCATGGACTGTTCCAGCCCGTATGCGATGGCAAGTCTCGTGCGGCTCAAAGATCAATTCCGCGTTGCGTTCGCGAACGATCCGGATTCCGACCGGCACGGCATCGTCACGCCGTCCGCAGGCTTGATGAATCCGAATCATTATCTAGCCGTGGCCATTGGCTATCTGCTCACGCACCGACCGCAATGGAAGGCGGACGTGGCGATTGGCAAGACGCTCGTGAGCAGCAGCATGATTGATCGCGTGGTGAACAAGCTGGGTCGCCGGTTGTGCGAAACGCCGGTGGGCTTCAAATGGTTTGCGCCCGGATTGTTCGACGGCTCGTTCGGTTTCGGCGGCGAAGAAAGCGCCGGAGCCAGTTTCCTGCGGCGCGACGGCACGGTGTGGACCACGGACAAGGACGGCCCGATCATGGATTTGCTTGCGGCGGAAATCACCGCCGTCACGGGCAAGGATCCGGGCGAACATTTCCGTGAACTGACGGCGGAATTTGGCACGCCGTATTACACGCGCATTGACGCGGCGGCAACGCCGGAGCAAAAAGCAAAACTGTCTAAACTTTCGCCTGAAGCCGTGAAAGAATCCAAGCTCGCCGGCGACGCCATCACCGCCAAGCTGACGCGCGCACCGGGCAACCACGCCGCCATCGGCGGATTGAAAGTGGTGACGGCAAGCGGCTGGTTCGCGGCGCGTCCGTCCGGCACGGAAAACATTTACAAGATTTACGCCGAAAGTTTCCGCGACGAGGCACATTTGAAAACCATCGTCAACGAAGCACAGCAGATTGTGAACAATGCGCTTACCGGAACTCCTGGCAATCATCCTGAAAAATAAATCTTCCAAGCCTTGCCCTGCCATGGGTTGTTACCTTGCCAAATCCAAACACGCTGACTTGAGCCGCTTGGGAAGCGGCAAAAGGAATCTGCCAGAGGCGAAGGCTCCGCAAGGAGCCAATAAATAGTCTGGTTGATTTCATTTATTGTTTCCATCAATTAAATGAAGTTTCCGAAAGGCTTTTAACGCTGCTTGAACCCGTGCTTGTTGTTAAAATAATAATTTTTAGTTTTCACAGTCCGCGAAGGAGAATGTGAAATGCGAATTGAGCCAGCCGTGGTTGGCATGACCGCGTTCCCCGGATTTGCGGACGTCGATCATATTTGCCGGATTAAGTCTTTCGTTTCATAACGCACCTTCTTCAGGCCCGCGTATTTGTCGCCGGCGGCACGGTAGCCGAGCGCGCACGCGACGACTGTGGCGTAACCAGTGCCGTTGAGGTTCAAAACCTTGTCGTATTCCATAGGATTCAACCCTTCCATCGGGCAGGCATCCACATCAAGGACGGCGGCGCAGGTCATCAAGTTGCCAAGCGCGATGTAGGTCTGGCGGGTCGCCCATTCGTGCGCAGTTTTACCGCGAGGACCGTTCACGACATCGCCGAGCATCATGCCGCGATAGGCGTTCAGGGCGTCGGCCGGAAGCCCGCGCAATTCAGTGGTGCGCTTGATGAGCTTGTCCACGTCGGCGTCCTTCATCTCCGTGCGCGCGGTGAAAACGACAAACTGCGAACAGTCCACGACCTGCTTCTGGTTCCATGAATGCGGCAGGAGTTCGGCGCGCTTAGCGGGGTTTTGGACGACCAAAAACTGATACGGCTGCAAACCGTAGGATGTCGGCGTGAGCACTAGCGATTGCTCCAGCGTTTTCCATATGTCGGCGGGGATTTTTTTCGTGGCGTCAAATGTCTTGGTGGCATAACGCCAGTTCAATGCGTTAAGAAGTTGTTCATTTGTCATATTGCTCATGAATGTATTTTAAATTAATTTCCCGCAGAAATTGCCATAAGGTTTGCAAAATGCAATTGCTACCGCGCCATACGCCATGAATCCACAAAACCTCCGCGTCCGCCGCGCCACGGTGGACGACATCGCGACGCTGAGGCAGACATGGGAGGCCATGCGCTTTTCGCCGGATGATCTGGAAAAGCGGCTGACTGAATTTCAGGTCGTGGAAAACGCCGCCGGTGAAGCCGTCGGCGCGATGGGCCTCCAGCTTTCCGGTCAGCACGCCCTGCTCCACAGTGAAGGCTATTCGGATTTCGGAGTTGCCGACGCAGCGCGGCAGTTGTTCTGGGAACGCATCCAAACTCTCGCCTCAAACCACGGGGTCTTCCGGATTTGGACACAGGAACAGTCGCCGTTCTGGAAACATCTCGGCTTTCAACCGCCAACCGCCGAAATTTCATCGCGCCTGCCCGCCGGTTGGAAGAATGAATCCGACGGCATCTGGCTGACTTACCGGCTCAAGGACGAGGAAGCCATCGCCGCCGCACTGGAAAAGGAATTTGCACCGTTCATGGCCGGAGAAAAAAGCGAGACGGAAAAGATTTCCGAAAAGGCGAGGATGATAAACACTTTCATCACCATCGCCGGATTTGCGATCGGGATCATCGGATTCGGCATCGCGATCTACCTGTTCATTCACCGCAATCCGTTTTCACAGCATTGAGGGCATGGAAAATTCGTCCGCGTGATATGAGCTGCGCACCATCGGCCCGCTCGCGACATGGACAAAGCCCAGTTCCCGCGCCACCCGCCCCAGCGCCGCGAATTGCTCCGGGGCCACAAATTCAATGACCGGCAGATGCTTCAGCGACGGCTGCAAGTATTGGCCCAGGGTGAGGATGTCGCATTTCGCAGCCCGTAAATCCTCCATTGCAACCACCACTTCATCATCCATTTCACCCAGTCCGAGCATGATGCCGGACTTCGTGTAAATCGTGTCGCCGCGCTTCTCCTTAACTTTTTTCAACACGGTGAGCGAACGATCATACGTCGCGCGGTGACGAACGCTCGGCGTCAAGCGCCGCACTGTCTCAAGATTGTGATTGAAGATGTGCGGATTCGCATCAAGTACATTTTCGATGGACGCGTCGCTCTCGTTGAAATCAGGAACCAA
>Ga0181534_10002391_pt1 | contig 11623 bp, 13 predicted proteins | sample PEATcosm2014_Bin_37_FD_119758 | JGI IMG/M metagenome (GOLD analysis project Ga0181534, IMG submission 119758) | Peatland microbial communities from MTU Mesocosm Facility, Houghton, MI, USA - PEATcosm2014_Bin17_10_metaG | ecosystem: Environmental > Terrestrial > Soil > Wetlands > Peat | place...
ACATTCGACGGATTTTCCGAGAAGACGACTTTTTGCGCCATTGTTGTCGAATGTTCGTCGCGTAAATGGCCGTAAGTTTTCATCGCCAGCGCGCCGCCGTCCTTGTGGCCGAGCCAACGTGAGACGGTCGGAATATCCACACCGCTTTCAATGCAGCGCGTCGCAAACAAATGACGTAAATCGTGGTGAGTAAAACGGGGAATCTCCAATTTCTTGCAAGCCGTAGTGATGGATTTCTTGCATTCAAAAACACGCATCACTTTCTCGGTTTGTGGTTCATCTGGCCGCTTCGCTCGGATTTGTTCCAGCAATTTTCGCATTTCAGAAATCATCGGCACTTCCCGAAACTCACCGGCGCGACGCCGCTTCAATCCAGTGACAGGATCACCCCTTAAAATTATCTTCCCGCGCTTAAAATCGCAGTCGCCCCATGTAATGTTGGCTGCTTCACTTTTACGAAAACCACCATAAGCCAAAAATTGCACCAATTCGGCGGCGGGCTTGGAAAAACCGCTGCCTGAATTTTCGATTTCTTTCACAAGCATTTCCAACTGGCCGGATTCAGGCAGCTTGATTTGTTTTTTTGTATGTTCCTTGACCCATTTTGCCGCCAGCGCGGGGTTGTCATAACGCGCACCGGCTTCAATGGCAATTTTCAAAACGCGGCGCAAAATGCTCACCGTATGATTATGTGATGATGAACTGGCTTTTTTGGCGTTCTTTTCACTCCAAGACCTGCACTCTGAAACGGTAATTTTGCCGACATCCATTTTTTCCAAATCCGGCCACGATTTCAAAAGGGCTTTGATCCGATAGGCATCATATTCTTTGGTTCCGGGTTTGATATTTGGATCGTTCTCACGTTGCTGCTTGTAATCGGCCAAAGCATCCCCAAACGTCATTTTCCCACGGGCAACCGCCGTATGCACAGCGGCACGTTGCCGTTCCTCTTTGTGAAAATCGCTCAAACGCAATTTGGCAACACTCATGCGGTCGGTTTTGAGCGATTTCCAAATGAGCTTGCCGCGCACCCGGATTCGGGCATAATAATTGCCGGATTGGACGTTACGAACAAGATTTGCCACGGGCGTTTTCTGCCAGTGATAATCAGTATTTTCGGATGAATTGGTCTTCATGCCGATAGTATAGAAAACCAGTATATAAAGCGCAAGAAGCAATTTTTGAAATCGCAATATAATCCAATTAAATCAATTGTTCGGGGCGTAGCGTAGTCCGGCTAGCGCGCTTGCTTGGGGTGCAAGAGGTCGGGAGTTCAAATCTCCCCGCCCCGACCATTTTTATCAATAAATACGATATTTGTTGCATCATCTACACAGTTTGCTACACTGTGTTGCATGAAGATAACATTTCCTTTCAAAGTTACGAAACAAGGCGTCTCCGTCACAATTGGCACAGTTGAAAAGGACGGGCGGCAAATTTTCCGTGTTTTATACCGCGATCAGGGCAAGCGAAAACAGGCATGGCGTTCCACCTTTGAAGATGCCAAACGATCCGCGAATGATGCGATAGAAGCCACGTTGACCGGGGACGCATCGGCCTTGAAGTTGAACGCCGACGACCGGCACGCCTATTTGCGGGCGGTCGAGATTTTGGCTCCGTTGAATATCACGCTCGACCACGCCGCCCGCGAATATGCCGACATTCGGATTATGCTGGCGGGCAAGGCAACCCCGGCGGAAGCGTGTAGCGACTGGCTAAAGCGCAACGCCGTTGAATTGCCGCGCGTGGCCGTTGCCGACGCCGTTGCGAAGTTTAAGTTGCAGATTGCAGCGGAAGGAAAATCTAAAACGCGCCAAAGTCACGTTGGAGCCGCGCTTGACCGTTTCGCAACTTCGCCCGCGTTCCTTTGCGATGTTCAAACCATAACGCCGAAAATGGTTGCCGACCATCTCACCGCCCTGCCCTTTCGCGAACGCACAAAGCGGAATGACCGGGACACAATCGGTTTTTTCAATCGCTGGCTAATTTTGCGCGGCTATCTGGCAAAGGGAACGGACTGGCTTGATGGTGTTCAAAATTACAAGGCACGAAAGCAGGGCGAAATTTCAACCTACACCGCCGCTGAAATGCGCCGACTAATTGCCGCCGCCGATGAAACAATTTTGCCGCTGATATTGATTGGCGGGTTCGCTGGATTGCGGACTTCCGAAATTGAACGGCTCGACTGGCAGGACATTGACCTTGAGGACGGCTTCATCGAAGTAAAATCTGTTGAGGGGAAAAAATCTGACGAACGGCGTCGCATCGTGCCTATCAAAGACAACTTGAAAAAATTCCTTGAACCACTGGCAAAGAAAGCCGGAAAAGTTATTCCGCTCGCAAACACGGCGAAGCACCTTTTGAAAACCGCCGCAGACACCGGCGACGCGGCGAAGGAAATTAAGCCGCTGGAATGGAAACACAATGCGCTCCGGCATACTTATATTTCCGCCCGCGTTGCCGAGTCTGGCGACGTGCCGCGTGTTGCCGATGAAGCCGGAAACAGTCCGCAAGTTATCCGCTCGAATTATTTGAAGCGGATTAGACCGGCAATGGCGGCAGAGTGGTTTGCTATCGCGCCGGACGCTGCCGACAACGTGATTCAACTCAAAACCGCAACCAAGTAAGCGTTATGAAAAAGCCCGCTGCCACAATGCCGCCGTCCGTCGAATGGGATTTTACGCGCGTTGACGATTCTGCGCTTCAATCCGCAACACTTTACGAATACGCCCGTTCAAGTGACAAGCTCCGCAACGCCGTCTCGAAATGTTTGCAAACGAAAATTAAGGGCAAGCGAATCTCTGAATATATTCTCGCCGCCTTAATCACGGAAAGAAAAACCAGAAAGCCATATCCAGATTGCTTTCCCGCTGGTGTTTATCGGAAGGTTTCCGCCGATTTAATAAATGCAACGGGTGGGAATTTTAAGTTGCGCCATATCATCATGCACCAAAGGCCGGACTTCCCCGCGCCGTGGATGTCCTTTCCTCTCAAATTCAAACCCAATGAAAATTTTAGCCGTATCATTTGCACTCCGATGAATCACGTTTTCAAACACGTTGAGGAGTTGGCAATTGAATCAGGTGACGCTCTCAAACAATTGGAGTATGAGGAAAAAACAAACACTGGGCGTTTTCAAATTTCTTTTCTTCCATTGCACGGCTCAACGATAAAAGACATTGTTGGCGACTTTGAAAAATGGTTGCGAGAAGAGATCAAGCAACATCCTGATAATTATTCCGCGATGAAGGGCAAAGGCCGCAAGGGGCAACTGCCAATCCCACGGCTGGCATGGCTCGCTGCGTATCGGATACACAAGGCAGGCGTGACTTTTGATGATGCTCAAATCAAGCTCGAAAAGGAGTCCAATTACTACGGACATTTGCCAAAGTATTCCGAAAAATCCGCGTGGAGTGACGCAATCAAAAAGGCAAAGCAATTTCTTGCCAAAGTCGAATCCGGGCAAATCTAGTCAGTTGGCTTTTAATCGCCCCTAGTTACGGCTTTTTCCAAAATTCTCGCCCAATGATTTACTTGCACCATGATGCAAGTTGAATCTGTAAAACAACCAAGCGCGCAAACCAGATACGTTGACGCGCCGAGACTCCTCGAAATTCTTTTCGCGCCAGAATGTCGGCCAAGTCTGCGTTGGCTGCGCGAACAGCAAGCCGCCCGAAAATTTCCATCGGTTAAAATTGGCCGACTGGTTTTTTTTGACCCCGTGGCGTGCAAGACCGCGCTTGATGCACGCAACCAAAAGGCCGCGCGATGAAAAACCGCCCACGCAAACGCCGAGGGATTTCGATGTCCGGCATCCGCGCCATTGAAAAAATCGTAGCACAGGGCGAGCGCGCCGTGCGTCGCCGATTTGTCGCGGTTGACCGCCGCGTTTTTAGACAAGGGGGACAAGGTGCAACTTGAAATCTCACTTGACCCGGCGCGGCTGGAAAACGTCAAACGACATGGCGACGGTTCAATCCACGCCGCTTGTCCGGCGTGCCGTGCGGCTGGCTCTGACAAGTCCGGCAATCACTTAAAGATTGAACCGGGCGGAAAATTCGGTTGCGCGGCTCATCCCGACGACCGCAAACACAGACAGGAAATTTTCAGATTAGCGGGAATTAAAACCACGCAAACGCCGCCGACCAATGGCCGCCCAAAAGAATTTGTTTGCGCTTATGACTACACAGACGCCAGCGGGAATTTGTCTTATCAGGTTCTCCGCTATAAAAACCCGAAAGGCTTTCGGCAACGCCAGCCGGACGGCAAGGGCGGATGGATTTACAAAATGGACGGCGTTGTTCGCGTTCTCTATCGGTTGCCGGAAGTTTTGAAAGCAAAGTCAGCCGGAAAGCCGGTTGTCATAGTCGAGGGCGAAAAAGACGCGGACTGTCTCGCCAAACACGGATTCACGGCAACGTGCAATGTCGGCGGCGCGGGCAAGTGGCAGGACGGTTACACAGAGACACTACGCGACGCGGACGTGAATATCATCGCGGACAAAGACGCGCCGGGTCGAGCGCACGCTGCGCTTGTGGCGTCAAAACTTCATGGCGTCGCAAAATCCGTCCGCGTTTTGGAATTGCCCGACACCAACGACAAGCCAGTCAAAGACACGCACGATTATTTTGCAGCAGACGGGACGGCGGAAAGTCTGATCTTGCTGGTGGACACCGCGCCTATCTGGACGCCAGCCGCGCCGGATTCAAATTATTCAGACATTGCCGCCGAGTATTTCAGCGAAGAAAAAGCCGACGACCACGAAGCAAAGAGCATATTCACAATCCGCACGCCGGACGAAATCCTCGAAATGGTTTTTGGCGACGACGACATCATCATCGGCGACCGCATCATCGCCGAGGCGCAGTCATGCGTTATTGCCGCCGCCGGTGGTTCTGGCAAGTCGCGGCTCGTTATTCAAATAGCTGCGTGCGTTGCTACAGGCCGGAAGTTTTTGAATTTTGCCACGGGCAAGCCCGATTCAAACTGGATTTTCATACAGACCGAAAATAGTAATCGCCGCCTGCAATCGGATTTGCGCCCGTTGAAATCCTGGCTGGGCGACGATTGGCCGAAGTTCGCCGTCCGCGTGAAATTCCACACGGTTGAAAATGACACGGACACTTTCGTAAATCTGGATTCACCCGAAGCCGTCGCGAACATCCAAGCCGCAATCACGCTTCATGCGCCGGACATCATAGTCATTGACCCGCTGAATGATTTTGCCATCGGCGATTTGAACAAAGACGCGGACATGAAATTGACGCTGCAAACCCTGTCGCGTATCTGCCGCAAGGGAAATCCGAAACGTGCGATTGTGGTTTTACATCACGCGCTCACGGGCAAGGCCGGTGCATCAAAGGCGACTGGATTTGACCGCGCCAGTTTTGGCCGCAATTCAAAAACACTTCATGCGTGGACTCGCGCACAAATCAATCTTGCGCCAGTTGACCCTGACACCAACGACCGCTTGATCGTCGCGTGCGGGAAGTGTTCCAACGGACGCGAGTTTCAAACATTCGCCGTGCGGTTGAATCCCGACATGATGATTTATGAGTGCGACCCGACCGTGGATGTTAGCCAGTGGGAGCAGGACATCACAGGCGCGAAGGATACCACACCGTTGATGAATCCCGACCGCGTGCGCGAATTATGCGCCGTCATGGGTAGCAGCAAGGCCACGCTCGCCAAGTCCATCATGGACGATTGTGGATGCTATCGGGGCAGCGCATACCGCTACATCACCCGCGCCGAACAAGCCAAGAAAATCACGCTCAATAAATCGCATGAAAAGTATTTCAAAAAATAGTTTTGTCTCCGCTGATTCTCCAGAGACAAACCAGAGACAAGCCGGAGACGTGTCTCCTGTCTCTCTACCCCGTAGGGGTAGAGACAGAGACAACCGGCGTGCGTTGAGACATCCAAAGCGAACCCCGGCTTTGGGCGTAGATAGCTTCCTTTTGGAAGGATTCCGCGAGACACCTTGACGACTTCCATTCAAAACCCATGCGCCCCGATTTAATGAAAACACACCGCAGCGACCTTGAAAGCGCGCTCATGTCCGCGCTGGACGCCATGCCGCCGCGCAGGAACGCCGCCGTGACCATCGGCGACCGGCTCGGAATATCGGCGCGGGAAATCGGCGTCCACGTCCACGCGGTCAGACGGCGGAAATTTTACGACGGACGCGGGCAGGTTGCAGCCGGTGAACTCATTCAGCGATTGCCAGCCATCGGCGAAACGCTTCATTTCGTCCTCGACGGCTCATTCCGGCTCGCGGATGTCATTCCCATCATTCAGCAGCACATCGGCGAAGCGGTAGCACTCACGATTTGCACGCTCGGTTTGAACGACGACACGACCGGCCAACTCGCGGCCATGTTGCAGGCCGGAACGCTGGCAGAATTACGGCTCGCGTTCAGTTCCTACTTTCGCGCCAGTGACCCGGACACCGCCACCCATGCAGTTCAGACTTTGACCAAAGCAGGCGCGACCGTTGCCGTCGAAAGATTGCACGCGAAGATTCAGCTTTGGAAACCGGCGAAATCGCCCGCCCGTTTCGTCATCGAAACCAGTTCAAACTTGCGCTCGTGTCAGTGTGTCGAAATTTGCTCCATCACCAACGACGCCGGACTTTTCAATTTTCACGATTCTTGGTTGACCCAATTTTTTAACCGCAACGCCATCACACAATGACAAACACCGAACCCGCCACCATCACCGCCGAACAACTGGCAGAACTTTCCAGTTTAACACCGCCGAAGATTTATCAGCTTGCCGACGAAAAAATAATTCCCACGGCCAGCAACGGACGATTTCCGATGCTCGAAACAATCCGCGCCTTGTTTCAATACTTCCAGACCGGCGACCAGCAATTCCCGACGCTGGACTCGATGCAAAACGCCGCTGGCGCGCTTGGCGTGCCGCTTTCAATCATCAAAGCCGCGAAGCGCGACGGTTGCGACGCTTTCCGGCTTGGCAGCCGCGTTGATGCGAAAATTTTAGTGCCGTTTCTGTTCAAAAAAATTCTCGCCGATGCAAAGTCCGTCATGCTCGACCCGGTGCAGGAAAAGGCACAGTTAGATCGTGAGAAGCGAATCAAACTTGAGGACGAAAAGAAAATCCGGCAAGGCGCGATGCACGACCGGGCAACGATTGAAAAAGCAATCTGGTTTGATTGCCTTTCGCCGCTCCGTCAAATGTTGCTTTCCATGCCAAACCAGATTGCACCGCTCGCCAATCCAGACGACCCGGCAACCGCTCAAAAAGTTTTGAGCCAGTGGACAGACAACACGCTTGCAAAAATGAAAGCCGGACACCCAGCCGACCCCGCGCCGTAAAATTGACCAATGCAAGCCGAAGCGCAAAACGAATTGAAGGTTGAAAGTTTTTGCCGGACGTGCGGAAAACAAATTCCGCCGCTGCCGGTTGAAGACGCCTTTTGCGTTTCGTGTCGTTACGATACCAGCGGCAAACCCGCCGCCATTCACGCGCCAAGTGAAGATGAAATCGCGCTCGCATCGTTGCCCGCGCCAGCGGAGGCGGACGATTTGCCGGAAGAAAGACGATTCAGCAGCGCGGATGCGCTTCACTATGTCCTTAAATTTCTACTCACAAAGCTGACCAGCGATGCGACCCCGTTGCAAGTCGGCCAACGCGCGATTGCGCTCGCCTATCTCGCCGACATGACAGAAGCCAAAACGAACCGCGAATTGGCGGTGCTGCTAAAGGTTACACCCGGTCGAGTAACGCAGATTTTGCAAGCAATTCCAACGGAATTTCAGTCTTTGCTCCGACTTAAAAGCCGGACGGCTAAAGGTCGTGTCATTAGTGGACAGAAATAAAATTATGAGAATCCCGATTATCAGCAGCATTGGCAGATTTTTTAACAGCGCAACCATATCCGCCGCGCCGCAAAGCGCGGGCGTCGCGCCAATGACGCCGGAGCGATACCAAGCCGCAAACCCTCGCGCGGAACTGGACGATTTTGAGTTAAAATTTAGTCTGTATTTTCCCAACTCAACTTGGCGCAATAATTCTTTTCTGGTTGCCGACCGTCCGCCCATTCCAAAAAAACTTATCAAGCTGATTTTGTCCAAAGCAGGAACTGTTTTTGCCGGCGACGACGTTGCACGGCTTCGTGAATTGCGCGCCGAGCAGCAACGGATTCACGACAAACTTAACGAACTCAATTTTTGGGCAAGCACGAAACTCTGGCAGGAGCAGCAGGACGCGGCGGCGGTGAAAATTATGGCTGGCGAGCCGGTTGACCTAAAAACGAAAATGCAGATTCGGGACAGCATTTGCGAGCAGCGCAAAGTGCTTCATGCCGAATTGTATCCGTTGAGCAAATCCGCCTACGAAATTTTGAAGCCAATGTGTGCGCGACTCAAATCCGTTGCGCGTGAAATGTGCGAGGCGCAAGACGCCAAAGAGCGCGGAGTGCATGACGACAACGTATCCGATGAAATGTCGTTTGTGCCGTCGCAGTATTTGCGAACGTTGGCCTTTGTCGCGCTCAATGCCTGCACCGCGCCAATCGCCAATTTTGAACTCACCAATTTATTGTCCGCGCCTGACCCAGACAGACTTATTGAGTTCTGGTTTCCGAACGTGGAAATTTTACCGGCACGACCAGTGCGACAGCCCGCCGCCATGCACCCGCAGGAAATCGCCCGCCGCGAAGCCGAATCACTCGCCGCAAGCGAGCGGCACAAGGCCGCAGTTGCGGAGAAAAATGTTTTCATTGAAAAAGTTCAGCGACAGATTGCCGAAGTCCAAGCGCAGGTTGCGGAGAACATCGCGCCCAAGCCGAGCGCATCCGGCGCGGCGGAAATCATCGCGGGCGACATCCCGCAAAAGCCATGAATCATTTGCGGCAAACATTTATGGTGAACTTTTTTGACGCATCGGCCAAGTATGCCGAGAAGCGGGCGACGAACGCGCCGGAAAGTGAAAGGCAATTCTGGCTTGGACGCGCGGCAGCAGACCGCGCCGCCGGAACGCTCAAAAAATTTTGCGCCGTGGAATTGATTTTGAATCTGCGAAAGAAACACAGCAGCACACCGGCCTTTGCCACTCTATGCAAGAACTTGACCGCATTGTAACGCCGGTTGTCCCGGTGACACCGCCGGAATCGGCGATTTACGAATCCGTCGAAACGGTTTTTGGCGATTGGTGGAACACGCGCACGGTTGACGGCGTTGCCCGCGTCACCATTTTCGGAGAAATCGGCTGCACGCGCCCGTGGCAGGAATTGATCGCCGAGGTTGCAGGCGCGAAAGACATAAAACTTTTTGTGGACTCGCCCGGCGGCGATTCAATCGCGGGAATAAATTTATTTCACGAACTGACTGGCCGCGTGTCGGAAACGACCATCACCGGCAAATGCTTTTCCGCCGCGTTGACGATTGCGCTGGCAGGAAAGAAAATCCGCATGGAGCGCGGCGCGCGGATTTTGTGCCATGCGCCTTGCTCATGGATTTACGCCGACGCCGCACTAATGGCTTTCCAGTCAACACACCTTGCAAAAGTCACCGCCTATCTGAAAAAAATAATCATGGAGCGGACGGAGCTTTCGGAAACGGTAATCGCAGGCTGGCTGAATGGCGCAGACGTTTATTTTTCCGCCGAGCAAGCAATGGCTTACGGACTGGTTGACGAAATTTTCGTCGCGCCGAAACTTGACCCATGCAACGCGCCGGTTGCTACCGTCACGACCGGCGAAATGAAAGACGACGTTCCGACGTTCACGGATGATGAAAAATTCTTTTTCGACATTCTCCATTCGCTTCCCCGTTTGACCGTCCGCAACCGGCAGGAATTTTTGCGCGAGACTTGCGCGGCACTCTTTTTTAACACGGACGAACCACCAAAAAACCTATGAGCAAAACAACTGTCAATTCAACCGTTCTAGCCATCGTTCAAGCGTTGCGTTCCGACCCCGATGCAGTCCGCGACCACGTTGGAAAAATTCCGTTTAACGCCCTTGTGGGCATGGCCGCGCCGTTTGTGGAGGATTTCCAGAATTTCGTCTTGACGCAAAAAACTTTGCGGAATAGCGCGCCGGAAGTGCCGGGCGACAATCCGCCGGGCAAAAAGAAATATCCGAGCCGCGAGGAGACGACGCCAACACCGCTGCCCGTGCCTGATCCGGCGGACACCGAGGACGCACCGAATAAAACGCCCGGCGAAATTAGATGCCTGAAAGAATTTTCGGATTCAGTAGCACTCTTGAGCGAATCCGGCCAAGCACTTTGGAAACTCGAAACCGGCGAACGGGATTCAGAGGAAAAATCCACCGCACGCCGCAACTCGTTTAACGCTTTGGAATTTGTCCGGCAAACCATTCACAGCTTATGAAACGTTTGAACAAAAAACAGAAACTCGCGCTCGACAAAATGATTGCGCGGCTGATTAGAAAATTTTGTGCGCCCGGCGTCACGGCGCGGTGAATTGTGACGCGGTTTGTGTTGTGGCCGGTTGCCGTTCATGGCGGCAACCGGTTTTTAGCAATCACTTGGGATTAAGAAGATTTGCTATGTCTGGCAATGCCTTAACACCTTCCTTTGCCATGATGACCGCGAAGACAATTTTTCCAAGTTCTTGAACACGGTCAGAAATAGGTTGTAAATCTTCGCCAAATTTACGGGCTACAATACCCGCTTCAGCAACAAAACCCCAAAAATAGTAAATATCACGGGTGTGCTTGTGAAGCTCTCGTTGCATATCCTCCAAACGTCGAAGAAGTCGGCGTTTGTAATCATCGTTAATGAGGTTGCTAGTTGAAATCAATTTTCTCAATTCATTGATGAGCTTTTGAATGTGTTCCATTTCGGAATCGCTGAAATCATAGGTCTTTTCTGAATTGAAAAGAGCGGAATAATACTCCTCTTTATCCTTCAATAGGAGCCTTGCGTCTCTTCTTTTTAGCTGCTGAATCCAATAACTCAAAAATGAATTTATTCCGTTACTGATATTTTGGATGTTGACTCTTTTATCTGCTTCCACGTTAGGAAGTGTAGTTTCCAAATTTTCCTCTAAATTTCGAGATTTGCAAAAAATACGGATAATCGCCAACGCATCTATAAAATCCACATAGTATTTTAGTTCGTCAAGTGTTCCCGTCCGAACGGTTTTAATGTGGCTTAAATGAAATCCGCGAAGTCGTGAAAATTCGGTATTCAATAAATCCAACGCATCCGCAGTGTCAGATGGTAATGACATGAGAAATTCGTTTGAAAAACAGTCGGAAATCATATTTGTAGGTGAAATTGAACCGCAGCCGGTGAAACTGCAAGCCGAATTATTGTGCTGGACGCCGCGCCAACCGCGCCACGTTGCCCGCTGGCGAGCCGGAAGCGCATAGGCCGAGGAACAAACCAGCAGCAGGGGGACGGGCATCTACACAAATCTACACAGACAAGCCGCATTTTTTTGCATTTAGCTGCATTTAGACGAAACTGATAAAACTGTTGAAGCCATTGATTCTATTGAACATCCAGTGTTTTCAATGCTTCCGTGAAATCGTCGAACGGAGTTCAAATCTCCCCGCCCCGACCATTTTTCTTGATTTTCGAATAAGTTCAACATTTGGATCGAGCAAACTTACAATCTGGACGGG
>Ga0181534_10002392_pt1 | contig 11620 bp, 11 predicted proteins | sample PEATcosm2014_Bin_37_FD_119758 | JGI IMG/M metagenome (GOLD analysis project Ga0181534, IMG submission 119758) | Peatland microbial communities from MTU Mesocosm Facility, Houghton, MI, USA - PEATcosm2014_Bin17_10_metaG | ecosystem: Environmental > Terrestrial > Soil > Wetlands > Peat | place...
GTGAGGCTAGGACTTAGGAATGGGTCGAATGGGACTTAGGGGACGGATGGGACAGGATTAGTCGGCGGTGGGGTCGATTTGAGGATAGTGCTGCCTGAACTCGGCCTCCGAGACTTGTTTGAAGCCGCTTGCCTTGGCGAACTTCGCGTAAGCGCCGACGAGCACGCCTACTTCAAACGTAAGCTCCTGCGGCATGTCGCCGAGGTATTGAACTTCCGCTTTATCACAAAGCACTTTGACCGCGGAGATCAGTTCGTCGAGGCCAACGGCGGGGCCGTCTGTTTCGAGGTCGAGATAGCGGCTCATGATTTGGCTCTCCTCTTCAGTCACGATGCGCAGGTTCTTTGCTCTCACGATTTGCCCCCGTGCCCGCGCTTGCGCCGCTTGAGACGCTTCGCGACGACGATGGTCTGGTGGTGCTAGTCATTCGGGCGTGGCCTCTGCTCATCGCGCGGATACCTCGCCTTCGTCCTCGACCGGGCTGTACTTGCGCTCGAAAACGGCCTTTGGATTGACGTAGGCGTAGCCATCCTCCTGAACGACGTAGTAGTCGCCAGGCACGGGCATATAGCGGGCGACCATCGCTTCATCGATCTTCACGTTTTCGTGGCCGTCTAGGACGAGAGGCAGGTCGAACCAGTGCGCTACCACGGGATCTGTACGTCCTGGCGGATGGTAGACGGCATCGCCCACGGTCAGGATCAGGTAGGCGTCGACGATCTCCGGGTTAGCTCGATAGCGCATGGATACCTGCCTTTCCCGGACGCAATCGGAATACGTGGATCATCTCGCCACCCTCGCGGACTGACCCGATGAACTTGTAGTCCTCCGGGCGCTCGATCTTCGTGCCTGTCGTGATGGCCAGGAAGATTTCGTCGCAAAAATCGTACGAGTCGTCGACAAGCATGTTGACGTAGATATCTCCCTGATAAACGTCAACGCTCAGAGTATCGCCGAACGCGGGAACTCCGACCGCCGTATGCAACGCACCGCTGGCGTGGGCGATCTTGTAGCTTTCGACCTTAATCATCCCTCATACCCTCCGGGATTGCTTCGGCCGCTTGCCGCAGCTCGCGGAACACGCGGAACTCTTGCACGATCATGGCGATGGCGCGGTCGTCGGTGAGGTTGAGGCGCTCGCGCAGGAAGTCGACGACGAAGCCATCGGCCAGGGCGCTGACGCTGGCGTTGACCAGATACTCGGCCTGGCGGATTGCCTCCTCGGGCGACATCTGAATCTCGACGGTGGCCGTGCGATCGGGAGATTGAGGTTCCTCCTCACCGTCGCGTGAGATGGGCTTGCCGGTGACGACGAGCCGGACCCACGGCAGGCCGGTTTTCACCCCTTGCATGCTGCCGACGAATATCCCGTGGTTGGCGTCGCTGCTTGGTTCTTCCATGAGCGCCTGTTAGCCAAATGAGAAGGGAAATCCTTCTTGGACAAGGAGTCCTTTCCCCATGCGAAGATTCGCTTTTTCCAAAGCGGCAATTGCTCTGCTCGCTATTTCAGTTTTTGCCATTTTCGGCAAAAGCCCGGTCCTCGCGCAGCCGGTCTTTCCGCCGCAAGACGCGTGGAACGTGCCGATCGCGTCGGCGCCGGTCGACCCGATGTCGGCCACGTATATCGCGTATGCGGCCGCTCACGCGACAAGCTACGCCGGCGTGGTCACCGGGCCGAACCTTCACATCTGGAACGCGACGTGGTGCTTCATGGTGCCAAAGATCGGGCAGCCCACGATTGCGATTAGCCAGAAGGTTTCGTGGCACAGCTTCCCGACGCCCTGGCCGGTACCGCTGCCGCCCAGGATACAGGCCGACGACGACGCGCACATGATTGTACTCGACCTCTGGAACCAGAAGCTGTACGAGAGTTACGACACGAGCTGGATTCCAGGAGATGGGACGAATAAGACAAATGGGACGGATACGACAATTCCGCAGACTCTGATGGGGACGATTTCGGCGTATGGCGGGTGGGTTTTCGATCTGAGGCAGGCGAACGCGTGGCTGCCGGCGGGAACCGCGAGCGCGACGGCGAGCGGTTTGCCGGCGTATCCGGGGCTGATTCGATACCGCGAAGTCAACGACGGGCGGATCAGCCATGCGCTGTTCTTCTCGGTTCCGGCCGGCGTCGTTCAGCGATACGGCTTCGTGCGGCCGGCATCGGACACGGACCAGGCCGGCGACCCGCAGTCGGTCGACACGGTGGACGCGCTGCCGTATGGCGCACACCTGCGGCTCAAGGCGAGCTTTGACACGTCGAAGTGGCGCGGCAAGGAAGCCGTGACGGTTGCGAACGCGCTGAAGGAGTTCGGCTGCTACGTCGGTGACACGGGCGGCTATTTCGCGCTCCAGCAGTCGGTTGGGGCTTGGAACTATTACGACTTGCGGCAGCTAGGCGACCTGGCGATCACGGACTTTGACGTGGTGTCGCCGCCGGATGGAACGTCGCTGATGCGCGTTCCGGGGCATTAGGACACAGGATTCAGGAATGGGACCAATAGGACGAATTGGACGAATTGGACCATGCCGCGGAAACGGCAGCCCGAGGGTGCTGCACGCCCTGCGCCGCGGAAACTAATCAGAAGGCCCGACCGCTTAGACTCCCGATGGGCCGAGCCTTCCTAACTTTACCGGTTCACACTGGCGTAACCCCTCCTTTTTCGATGTCGTTGACGGAAAGATACCCAATTCCATGCCTGATATACTGACGCCCGATACTCAGTACGCGATCCTCGAGGAGCGACTGACCGGCTACAAGCTGCTGATGGATCAGGGCTTTTTGGCGTCGAAGGAGGCGGTCGCCGCCGCTCTCTCCGCGCAGGACAAGGCTGTTTCGGCTGCATTCATGGCACAGGAGAAGGCTTCTGGGAAGGCTGAGGTAAGCCAGACGCGCGTGAACGAGAGCCTGAACGAGTTTAGAGGGGCGATGAAGGACCAGCAGTCGACTCTGATGCCTCGCGCCGAGACGGAGCTGCTGATTAAGGAAGCGCGGACGCAGATCGATTCGCTGAAAACGCAGATGGTCGAGTCCGAGGGTCGACGGCATGGCCTCTCGGTCGGCTGGGGCTACCTGGTGGGCTCGATCGGTACGATTATGGCGGTTGTCATGGCGATCCACGCTTTGTTCAAATAGTCTGTAGTCTCCCCTTGCTCTCCTTTCGCGATCGGGTTCGTTTTGACGCTGGCGCACCGTGGGTGCGATCGGCGGCGTTTCGGTATGCGCGGCCGGGCGGCCTTTCGCGGGCGGATTTGGTCGGCGCCGGCAATTTGGGGCTGGCCAGGGCAGTCGCGCGGTTCGACGCGGCCCGCGGAGTGGCGTTTCGGTCGTTTGCGATCGGACAGATTCGCGGCGCGGTGCTCGAGGAGATTCGCGGGTGGTCGAGGATTCCCAGATGGGCGGAAAAGGAAGATCGGAAGAATGGGTCGGATGGGACGCCAGGAGATGGGTCCAATAAGACGAATGGGACAAATACGACAATGTCGCCGAGGGGACAGGACCGGGGCAGTTTGCTGGCGGATGTGATGTCGGTGTGCGGTCCCAAGAGTATTGACGATGACGAGGATGGGCAGTCGGGCGACCTGACGGCCGCGCTGGCGCTGTCGAGGATCGAGAATGCCCAGCTTTGGGCGTGTGTCGACAGGCTGCTGCCTTCCGAGGCGCGGGTCGTGAGGATGCACTACCGAGACGGGATGACGTTCGCGCAGGTGGCCGAGGCGCGCGGTGTCTGCGAGGGCGCTGAGTACAAGATACACGCGCGGGCGATGAAGAAGCTGAGGCGGATGATCTCGGAGTCTGTCTGAACTCGGATTACGCTGATTGATGTGATTAGGATGATTTTCCGGAGACGGACAGAAGCGGGCGTCAGACAGGAGCGGGCGTCCGTCGCCTCGTTCCTCGGCTTTGGAAGCCCCTACACGGATTAGACCCCCCTTGCCGCTTTTCCCCTTAAGGATTGAACTTCAAGTTCACCCACATGGCGCAAACACCACAAAACTCGGATAATCCCTATAAAGGTCCGGGGCCGGTCTTTAACGAGTCGCGGGGCTTTACCGGGCTCGACTTGTGGACGAATCCGCAGGACCAGACGGGCAACTTTTTGCTCGGCGCGGACAATGTCCTGAACCGGGCGGGGATGCTGCAAGTCCGTCCGGGCATGTACGGGATGTTCGGCGGGATAGCGCCGTCGTCGTCCTCCTCGTCATCGCCAAGCGGGGCGAGCTCGTCATCGTCGGCCTACTACGATGTAGGCGCGACGTCGTACGGCATCCTGGGCGGCTCGACGTACGACCTGTGCGACTTCGTGGACGATACGGGCGCGACGTGGATACTCCAGACGGCGCTCGGCAAGGTCTACAAGACGCCGCAGGCCGGCGGGTTCCATGTGGAGCTGGTGGACGTGGGCGGGGCGTCGTACACCTTCAACTCCGGCGCGGCCCAGGCGGTGAAGTTCCAGGACTTCGTCTACATTGTCGATGGCGCGCACCCGTGGGTGAGGATCGACCTGACCGGCGGATTCCCGGCCTATGCGATGATCGCGCCGACGGGCTCGCCGTCGGCGGCACTGACAAACAGCCTGCTGTTCCAGGCCAACAACGCGGCGAACTGGAGCTTTGACGGACAGGCGACGGCGCTCGGCAATATCGCGCCGAATGCCGGACAGGATACGTCGGGCAATTCTCAGATCATCAACGGCAGTAACTTGCGCGGGAACGGATGGGTGATCACCGGCGAGCAGGGGCCGACGCGCGGCGGCTACCCGGACGAAGTGAACGTGATCGCAGGCGGTGTCAACATCTGTGTCGCCGGCACGCCGCCGTCCGGCGCCTCGCCCGGCCAGGGCGGCCTTATCACGGTGAATCACTTCGCGGGGGCGAATGCTAATGCGTCGCTGTATCCTAGCCGGTTCCACGTGCTGCTCTACTGTGTCAAGAACGACTTCAACAGCAACCCGAATACCTATTCCGCCAACTGCCTGATCACTCCGTACAGCAGCGCCGGCGTGCAGCTTGGCGTGGCGCAGATCATTGCAATCAACCCGGCCGGCAACACGGCGCAAGTCATTGACACGATCATCGACTTTAGCGGCCTTGGACCGCAGGTGGCCGGTCTCACGGTTCAGATTGTCAACCATAATTCGTCAAGCCAGGGCAATCTCTATGTGGGACCGATCTCGATTACGCCGATCACGGTGCAGACCATGTTCGGATCGGCCGCTAAAAACGCCCTGGTTTATCCAAGCCTCACCGGCGGACAGATAGTCGCCAGCAGTTCATCGTCGTCAAGCAGCAGCGGCGGGTCGTCCTCGTCATCTCTTTCAGGCGCTCTGGTTATCTCTAGCCCCCCCACCGACCTGGGAAGCGTGCTTGACTACGAGGGAACGTCGCTGATCTACACGTTTCCAGTGTCGTCCTCATCGAGCAGTTCTTCGCCCGGCAGCGCTTCCTCGAGCAGCTCGGGACAACCGGAAGGCGGGGTCAACCTTTCCACGACGAATCGGTTCGTGATCGGGGTGGGTAGCGGCCAGATCGCGGCATGGTCCGGATTCCAGGTCTCGCTCTCGCTGATCCAGAATATCGGCGGAACGAGCACGCAGTCGATCCTCGCCGACAACGGCGTGACGATCTCGGCCGATTTGACCGGTCTCGACTGCGACATCTCGACACTCGACGCGGCGCAGCTTGTCAACATTGTCGGTATCAAGCTGACGTTCCTTGCGAACGTGACCTGGGTCTCTCCGTTCTACGCGCTGCCGCTCGGGCCGATCACGGCGCCTGGCAACCTCTCGATAGCATCGGGGCAGAATGGGATCAACGGGGCGCTGCTCGCGGGCTACTCCTGGTACGTGACCGAGAGCGCGGTGATCGATTCCGAAAACGTGATCGAGTCGAACCCGTCACTGGCGTCGAGCGTCCTGCTTCCGACGTTCGCGCAAGCGGAAGCTCTGATCGGACTGCCGGCGGAATGCCCGCGGAATGCCGAGACGACCGAGTACACCTTCTACCGGCTTGGCGGTGCGTGGCCGGATGTGCGGCTGATTGCGACGGTGAGCCGCACTGTGTCCGTGGCCTACGGGAGCGACCCGAACAACCCTTACTATTCGTGGAACGCGGCCACGGGAGTGCTCCTGGACAACACGCCGGACCTGTTCCTCGCGGTGGCGACGCTGATGTCGTTCAGCAAGGACCCGATGCCGGCCAATGCGCAGGCAATCGCGGTCTGGCAGGGGCGGGTGTGCGCGGGTGTCGGGAACCAGCTCTATCTGTCGTGGCTCTACAACAGCGATAACAGCGCGCCTCTTCTGACGACGCTGATCAGCAACCTCGACGACCCGAACTATCCGATCGACGGGGCGACATTCCCGGTCAGTCCGGACTCGTCGGATGTGATCGTGGCGATGTGCCCGTTCGGCACTCCGGTCCTGGCCGGCAACGAGTTCGGCGGGGGTCTGCTCATCTTCTGCACGCGGTCGGTGTGGATGCTCGAGGGGACGGATGTGTCAAACTTCGACCTCAAGGAGTATCCGTACTCGAAGGGGGTCGGGCTGATCGCGGCGCGCGGATGGGAGCGGATATCACCCAATCAGGTGATATTCATGGGGCCGGATAGGCTGCACGTGTTCCCGCCGCAGGGGGATTCGCCGCACCACGACCTGGGCCGTCCGATTCAGCCGCTCCTCTATCCGGCGGCGCCGCAGACCTTGCAGAACTCCAGCGCGTTCGCGCTCTCCTGGATGCGTTTCCACGACAGCAAGCTGTTCCTGGGATGCCCGCAGCCCGGCGGTAGCTCGAACAGTGTCGTGTTCGTGTATGACTTCCTGGTGGGCGGATGGACCAGGCTTACCGGCCCGCTTTCGCCGCTGACAAGCTCGAGCAGCTCGAGCAGCAGCAGCAACTCATCGTCGTCGTCCGGAGGGCCTTCCTTCGACATCTCGGGCATGGCGATGACGAGTGCAATCAGCCTGCCTCCGACCGGTGGCGGCGCCGATTACGATCTTTACATGTTCGGCCTCGACGGGCAGATGTACCGGATGACAGGCACGGTCGACCAGTTCAGCCCGATCTCGATGGCGCAGCCGATCCCGTTCTCGATCACGGTGCATGCGCTGAGGCCCGGCTTCTTCTATCGCTACAAGCTGCATCCCCTCTTCTACATGTGGGCTCGGCTCGAGTTTGTGTGGATCGAGATGATGATGACGGGCCTGCTACAGATACAGGCTCAGGCGTTCACGGCGGGAACGGACAATCCGCTGCCGATCGCGGGCGCTCAGTCGGTGCAGTACTACCAGCTTGCCGGCGGCGGGCGTCCGTTCGAGATGAACATGCCGTCGGGCCTCATCGAGGGGCAGTTTATCGAGGTGACGGTGAGCGGCAGCGTGACGGACGTGGCGTACTGCCGCGGCATCCGAGGGTTTGTCAGCGGTACGACTTACGAGCAGGCTTAGGAATTTGTCTGAACTCGGATTACGCTGATTGATCGGATTAGGATGATTTTTCGGAACAGGATTTAGGACAAGGACAACTACCATGAGCGATTTTGGAACAATACTCGCGCCATCGCAGGGATCGACCGGGCAGATGCAGATCGTCGCGGCGGCGCAACCGATCCCGTTTCCCTCGAATGTCGGCATAGCGCCCGATTCCAACCCGGGCCCGATCGCGAGCACGGCACTCGACGGCGCTCTGCGCAAGATTCGGGCGACGGACGATATCTACTACGGCTACAGCTCCGCGGTGACGGTGGCGACCGGCTACTACGTGCCGGCGGGCACCGAGGAGACGATCGACGCGCGGGCGAAGGTCTGGTTTGTCGGGATAGCAAAGACGGGCGAATCGTCGTCGTCGTCGCTGTCCAACGTGCCGCAGTTCTCGTCGTCGTCGAGCGGGGCGTCGCAGTATCCGACATCGTCCTCGAGCGGTGTCCCGGTCGCGACGTACGGCACGCTGTTCTGGGTAGAGGCGTCGAACTGAACGTGACGTTCAATCCGTGATGGGGATTCAAGATGTTCCCCAATCCTCTCTGCTGATAGCCCCTCCGCCCCAATAATGGGGAACCCGGATAAGCACCTTCCGACATCTTTTCGCAGGCGAGTCCTCGCATTCTCGGAATGCTGTAACTGGCATCTATCTTTAAGGAAGTTCCACCATGGGCGGTTTTCTAGGCGGTCTTTTCGGCGGTTCGCCGTCGCTGAACACGGGTCCGGCCAGTACGTATATGTCGACGCTAAACGGCATCGGCAACGGGCTGGCCAGTCAGGCGAATCAGTCCGGGCAGCAGCTCGGCACGTTCAACGCCAACGACCTCAGCGCGCTGAACGCGTACTCGAACTACTTGACGTCGAACCCGGCCACGCAGCAGTACAACGCGCAGCAGACGGCCAATGCCGAGCAGGGGGCTTCCGAGGGTGCGCAGAAGGCGACGGCGGGTTTCGAGCAGTCGCTGGCCGAGCGCGGGATCTCCCCGAACAGCAGTGTTGGGGTCGGCGGACTGGCGAGTATCGACGAGGGGCTCGCGGCAAACAACGCCAACGTGCAGGCACAGGTCGGCGAGCAGAATCAGCAGCAGCACGCGGCAAACCTCGGTCAGAACGCGGCTTTGTGGAGCGGCGCGCAGGGGACGGCGTTCGGTCAGAACGCGCAAACGACCGGTCAAGAGGCGAATCTGTATAGCGGCCTTGTCAGCGACGCCGACCAGATGGCGATGCAGCAGTATCAGCAGCAGGTGGCGCAGCAGAACGGCCAGCTCGGGTTCCTGGGGCAGCTTGGATCGACGGCGGCCACCACGCTCGCCCCGTGGCTAAAGACGCAAGGAATCTAGGCGCAATTATGGCACTTTCACCGTTTTACAACTCGTCGGCGGCTACCTTACCGCTGGGAATGATAGGGCCGACCGGGCCGGGGCCGGGGTCTGGCGGTCCCACGGGGGCGGCGAGCGTTCCGCCACTGCCGACCGTTCAGGCTCAGGGCGCGCCGGTGTCGCCGGTGCATGACGCGGCGAGGGCGATGCCGAATCCGAACGCGGGCGCTCTGATGCAGCAGTTCAAGGGCTTGACGGCGGGTCAGGCGAGCCAGGTGGTCAGCGATGTGATCGGCGAGCGTCAGCGGGCGCAAGTTCAGGGACCTCCATCGCTTTCGTATCCGCAAGGGCAAGGACCACCGTCACTCGTTCCTCCGCTTGGACGCCCCTCCGCCCCAACGGGTGCGTCGAGCCCGACGGCATCCGTTCACCCAATAATGGGGAACCAGAGCCAGACCCCGCCGCTGACGGTGGGTCAGCCGGCCGCCGGGCCGACCGGGTACGTTCAGCCGGCTCCGCAGGGCGTGCCGCACGCGACTGGCGTTCCGACGAGTACTCCGTCGCTCGCGCCGCCGATGAACCTGGTTACGGGTCAGAACGGGCAGCCGAGTCCGATCACGGCGGCAGTCAATCGCATGATTCCGCCGGCGACGGTTGGACAGCCGGCACAACCCATTGGTATCAACGCGCCTACACCGATCACGGTGGGCAATAACGTGCCGGCAAGTCCCATCGACGCAGCGGCGAATCGGATGATCCCGCCAAGCAATCTCGGTGAGGGGCGCGGGACGCCGACGGGACCGACGGCGACGGCGCCGGGCGCGCAACCTAAGGGCCATGGGTCGCCGGCGTGGCTGTCGACTATCGGGAAGCTGTTGCCGCTGGCGTTGGTCGCGGCGGCGGGTCGTGGCAACCCGGCGGCGGCGGGCGCGGCCCTCGAGGGATGGAACGCGGGCCAGGCGCGCAATGAGGCCGAAGCCCAGCAGCAGGCGGCTGTCCAGCGCGAGGGCGCGCAGCAGGGCCTTGAAAACTCGCAGCGAGAGCGACAGCTTACCGACACGGAGACGGAACATGCCGATCTACTGAAGAAAGACGCGGCCGACAACACGACGAAACTGCAAATCGCCGGGCTAAGAAAAGCCGGCGCGTCCGCATATGACCGGCTTGTGATGTCGACACCGGATGCGGCGTCTGCATCCGCCGCAATTTTAGCCGATGACAAGTCCGATCCCACGGGCGAGGCCGCGTATATCACGCAGTACGGCAAGGATCACGATGGCGCGAACCCCTACTACGCAAAGCAGGAAACTCCGCACCAGGCTGAGGCGGATGCCACGTCCGCAACGGCCGCTGAGGCGAGGAATCGCCACGTATTCTCTACCTATGCACCCCAGGATCAGCAGACCACGCTCAATAATTACAAGGGTGCGCCGGATCATTTCAAGCATGACTTCGGGTTCACGATGCCAACGGCTCCGATCAATGACCAGTCGAACGTTTTGGCTGCCGGCCGGCTCAAGGACGAGGACCTTAATACCGCGACAACCACGAAAGGCGTTATGGCTCGAATCGCCCAATATCGGGCCGCTAATGGCCTGCGTCAGCAGGAGATCGACGTGCACCGGGCAGCCCAGGTCGATGCCGCGAACCTCAACGCGTGGAAAGAGAACGGCGGAGTCGGCAGCGTATCGAAGATGGGCAGCCCGTGGGGAAAGACATTCGACGGCGCGGTTGCCGACAGAACAGCCGAGAGTAAGACGCTCGACGGGCTTTCAAAGCAGCTCCGAGATTGGCGCGAAAAAACCGTTACCGACACGGCGACCGGCGACAAGATTCAAGTCAACAAGGGCAAGCCGGACCCGCCCGATCTCGTGCAGGGCATCACGGCATCGGAGAACCGCCTTAACGATATCGACGGGTCGCTATCGCGCATGGCTACGACTTCGCCTCCGCTCCCAAAGAATGGGAAGGGCGTGCAGACGCAGCGATCACAAGCGTACAAAACGCAGCAACAGGCCCAAATCGAGGCTCAGAACAGATCAACAGCGGCGAGGTCTCTTGGTTTCCAGCCGCCGTCATCACAGCAGGAACTTGACGCGCTCCCGCCTGCTCAGAAGTCGGCCTACATTGCATACGCCCGCTCGCTGAAGCGCGGAGGCACCTAATGCCGCTTCCCGCCGGTCTTTTCGACCCGGACGCGCCTACGTCCACAGACACGCCACCCACGAGCCCGGCCATTGGCACGACTCGCGCGAGCGGCCTACCTCAAGGTCTTTACGATCCGTCGCCCACGCCTCTCAACGTCCTCCCCCCCGTCGCCCAGGCCATGTATAACCGTGTCGGCAAGGATGCCACCGGCGTGCAGTGCGGGCAGTATATCAGCAACCAGATCGCCTCTCACGGCGGCGGTGGCACGGTGTCGAGTTACCTTTCCGACCCATCAAACCGCGTGCTGCCGGGACCGAAGGGCCAGTTGCCGGACGGCACGGGTGTCTTTTTCCCGTCCGCCGATGGCAACCCGGCGCATCAGCACTTCGTCCTGTCCTACACGGACTCCGGCGGCACTCCTAGAGCGCTTGAGGATACCCAGGACGGCGGCGGCGGCGGTGGACAGCGGTCGATCCGCGCGGATCGCAGCTTGCAGCAGATAGCCCGCGAGCACGGCACGCAGCCGGTGTATTTCAAGGTACCCGCGGGGTCCGTGCCATCGGCGCCGTCTGGCGTCACGGCGACGGCCGACGATATCGCTAGCGCATTCTCGGCTCCTTCTCCAGCGCCAGAACGGCTGTCGGGTGCGGCACGCCCAGCGGCGCCCGAACGGCA
>Ga0181534_10002393_pt1 | contig 11620 bp, 8 predicted proteins | sample PEATcosm2014_Bin_37_FD_119758 | JGI IMG/M metagenome (GOLD analysis project Ga0181534, IMG submission 119758) | Peatland microbial communities from MTU Mesocosm Facility, Houghton, MI, USA - PEATcosm2014_Bin17_10_metaG | ecosystem: Environmental > Terrestrial > Soil > Wetlands > Peat | place...
ATCTTCGACGGCCAAAATTCTGGCTCTGGCGCGGAATTTCTTATAGTCGCGGAAGGTCTGATCCTGTTCGAAGTTGTACTCTTTCAGCAAGGCCACCCGTGCGTCGATCTTGACCGATATGTGCCGGGGAAGCCAAACCTCGCCGTTTACCCGGGTTTGCTCGATGACGATGCGCGAGCCGGGATGAAGCCTGACCAGTAAAAGTCCCACGGAGACGGTGTCGATGCATTGAATATCGAGTTTGGCCCATTGGGCTTCCTTCTTGTCGATCCATGCCCGAAAGCGGAATTTCGGGAGAATCCTTGCATCTTTCATGCGCGGCTGGTATCCGGGGCGTGGCTCGGCCTCAATTACCCAGGCATCGCGGCCTTCCAGCGACTCTGTACCCGCCAGGCGAAAATTATAGGCATCGGCCACTTCGCGCTCGAATTCGCGGCCCTGCTCGCGTTCTTTTTCCTCTTTGTCCAATCGCTTGCTACGCTGGTCCTCGGACTCGTTTTTTCGCTTCTCGATAATCTTCCGGATCTTTTCTTCTTCTTTCGCCGCGTCGTGGGCAGCGAGTGGCTTATCGTTTTTCTCGATGAGCCGCTGCACCTGTTCGCCATACAATTCCATCACTTCGAAAGTCTTCACTTCTGATGACTTCACCTCGCCGTTACCGTCGAGCTTATGCTCATCGGCGCGCTCGATATAGGTGTAATCGCGAAGGTGCTTGTCATTTTCCAGATCGTTATCGGCGACCACCCGGATGAGTTGCTCGATTTGCTGCGGGGAGAGCGAGCCGGCGGCATCGGGCGTCAGATTGGGCGGTGGAGTCGGGGCGGCGGCCTGCGTGGCGGCGGGACCGGAGGACGCCGCCTGCGATAATGCTTGATCGTGTTGAGCCCCGGCCAGTCCGGCAGATAGGAGCAAAATTAACGTGGGCATGCTGCGGCGCATCCACGTATTTTACCGCGCGGGGTCGTCCCATGCTCATGCCGTCGTCCATCAACCGGTGAAGAGGATCACCCAGAACGAGGATCAGACAGAACAATCAGGCGGCGGCGTCGTGGCACGGCATCTTCGGCCTGGTCGATGCGCAACCGCGAAGACAGATTCCTTACCGGGCTGTCGCCTGGCTGGGAATGATAAAGATCGCGGCAGGATTCATCGAACTCGTTACCGTATAAACTCTAAGGATGACCACCACCGCCCTCAACTCCCTGGCCCGCGCCTCCTCCGCTTACCTGCGTTCCGCCATGCATCAGCCGATTCGCTGGCATGAATGGGGAGAGGAAGCGTTCTCCACGGCGCAAGGCACGAACAAACCCATGCTGCTTGATATCGGTGCGGTGTGGTGCCACTGGTGCCATGTGATGGACCGGGAGTCCTATGACGATCCGGAAGTGGCGGCGATCGTGAATGAACACTTCATTGCGGTCAAGGTGGATCGCGACGAGCGACCGGATATCGACATCCGCTATCAGGCGGCGGTCAGCGCGGTGAGCGGGCAGGGCGGATGGCCCCTGACCGCGTTTCTTACTCCGGATGGCAAACCGTTTTACGGTGGCACTTATTTTCCTCCGAACGACGGCTATGGGCGGCCGAGTTTTAAGCGCGTGCTGCTCAGCATCGCGAATGCTTACAAGGAGAAAAACGGCGACGTGATGGAGCAGGCGCAGATGGTGGAACGTGCGATTGCTCAGGCGGAGTCTTTCGCCGGACGCGACGGAAGGGTGTCGTTAAGCGTAATCCAAGCCATTCGGGATGCGGCGCTCAAGATGTTTGACTCCGAACACGGAGGCTTCGGCGGTGCGCCCAAGTTTCCTCATTCTTCCGTGCTGGATCTGCTGATCGAGCAGTATGCGCGCACCGGCGACGAGCGCCTGCGCGATCTGGTGGCCGTCACACTTGAACATATGGCCAAGGGCGGCGTGTATGACCAACTGGCGGGTGGGTTTCATCGTTACTCGGTGGATGAGCGCTGGCTGGTGCCGCACTTCGAGAAAATGTGCTACGACAACTCCGAACTGCTGAAGAACTACGTGCATGCCGCTCAGGCTACGGGTTCCGAGTTCTTCGCCGACGTGGCCCGCGACATCATCCGTTGGATGGACGAGTGGCTGAGCGATCGCGAGCGCGGAGGTTTCTACGCTTCGCAGGACGCCGACATCTCCATGGACGACGACGGCGACTACTTCACTTGGACGCTCGCCGAAGCCCGCGCTGTGCTCACCGGGGACGAAGCACTGGTTGCGGCGCTTCACTATGACATCAACGAAGTGGGCGAGATGCATCACAATCCGGCGAAGAATGTGCTTTGGGTGCGAGCGTCGATTGATGAAATCGCCGCTCGAACGGAGATTCCTGTGGGACGAGTGCCGCAGCTTTTGAACACGGCCAGGCAGAAACTTTATGCGGCGCGGTTGCAACGGCAGGCTCCTTACATCGATAAAACGGTGTATGTGGGATGGAATAGCATGTGCGTTTCCGCTTACCTGGAGGCGGCGAAAGCGCTGGGATTGAAAGAGGCGCGGCGCTTCGCCCTGCGCTCGCTGGACCGGATACTGGCTGAGGCCTGGAAGCACTCGCCCGGGGCAAGTCTGGACCTGGCGGAAGTGCACTCCGGGCGGGCCAGCGCTAAGAACTCCTCCGCGCGGTTGCTGCATGTGGTTTCCTATTCAGATCCGCAGGCGGAGCACCGGGAAGTTGCCGGACTGCTCGAAGACTATGCCGCGACGGCGCTTGCTTGCCTGGATGCGTACGAGGCGACTGCGGACTTAAGTTACTTCAAATTCGGCCAGGCCATCGGCGATGCCATGTTGTCCCGGTTCTTCGATACGACTTCAGGAGGATTCTTCGACGCCGAGCCAGCGCCGGGCAAGAGCCTGGGTGTACTCGCGACCCGGCGTAAGCCTCTGCAAGATTCGCCGACGCCGGCGGGCAATCCGATGGCAGCCATCGCTTTGCTTCGCCTGCACCATTACACCGGCGACCAGGACTATCGCGACAAGGCCGAGATCACTCTGGAAGCCTTCGCGGGAGCAGCGGCACAATTCGGAATCTTTGCCGCGACCTACGGCATCGCTGCGCTCCGTCTCCTGGAACCTGGGGTCCAGGTGGTGGTGGTCGCTGAAAATGCAGACGACAAGTCTGGAGACGCTCTGGCTGCGGCGGCGAACGCCGACTTTGCTTTTAACAAATCCGCGCTTCGGCTAACTTCCAGCCAGGCAGTGGCGGCGATGAATCTCCCTCCTGTCTTGGCGGAAACCATTCCGAACTTGCCTGAGGTGAAATCCGGAGAGGCATTCGCGGTGGTCTGTTCCGGTTTCGCCTGCCATCCACCGGTGGGGGATGCGGCGGAACTTAGGCGTCAAATCAAGGCCGCTCTGGCAACAAGTGGCTGATCGTTGGCTTGACGAGTCGACTGGTTCGCCGATCTACTTGCCTAAGGGATCGAGCGCCACAGCGGTGATGTCGGATTGAAGGAACACGAAGTAGGAACAATCCCACCACGCAGTGGGTAGCGTGTTGCGGGAGCGGCCAGTGAGGACGATGTTGTACGCCCCGCCCTCACCCGGACCACATTGCTCCAGAATGCCGGTTGCGGACGCGCCGTTTTGCGGGCGGATGATGGCGAGTTGGGCGAGGAATTGGTTGACATCGGCATAGTGCCCCTCCCCCATCTGTCCCGGAACCCAAAAGGAAACCTCGGCGCTTTGAGAAGAAAAATGCCAGGCCAGGGACGCCGCAAGGTTAATCGCGCCCTCATAGGCGTCCTCGGAAAGCATGCCGGAGGAAGGATTATCGAAAATGATCCTGAGCTTGCGCTCCTCCTCGCGGGTGAACTCGCGAACCTTCAACGAGCCGGATTTAGCGGTGGCCTTCCAGTCCACGTGCCGGGCGGAGTCCTCCGGCATGTATTCGCGAATACGGTAGAGATCGGAGCCGCGCCCACGAATAAAGCTCTCCCACTCGCCACGAATCCGGGGCAGGATCTCAAGCATTTCCTTGGGAGCATCGATCCTGGGATACACCAGGATCTCCCGCTCCAGGGAAACCTGGCGGGTCTTGGTCAGGAAGGCAAAGGGAAACCGGGTGGCCACTCCAAAGCTGGATTCGCAATAACGGCCGCGGCGCTCGAAGCGCAGTGCGAGGTCGGCGGCTAACTCGCATTTTGCCGGCAGGTACGGAAAGTAAACCATGCCTTCGAAAATGCCCGGTGGACTGGCCGCCACTTCCACGCGTCGCACCCGCCAGTCGCGCAAGCTGACCCATTGATCCTGCGGAGAACGGTTCAGCGGAAACGTAAAGGTCGTGGGTTCCCACTGCCACTGCTTGCGTGCCTTCTTTTCCTTCCGCACGGGCACTACCCGAATGGAAAACGCCGGCAGGAAACGCCGGCGGCTCCGCAACAGCACGCGACCAAGAACGGTTCGCCCCGCGAACACGTGCTCCGGAAGCCGAACTTCCAGCTCCAGTGCGCGCAAAACCAGCGCCGAAAAGATGCCGGAAACCAGGATGGCTGCCAGCATCGCCGCCACCACGATGTACAAAAGATTGTTCCCGGTATTGAGCGCAGCGATGCCAATCACCAGGGTCACCAGCACATAGGCCATGCCGGCCTTGGTGACTTCGTAATGCAAGGTTTGCCGCAAACGCTCGAGGGCCGCCCGCCGCGCCAGGTATGGCACGGTAACCAACCCGACAAAAGCTGCCAGAAGAAGCGCAAGCGAGGCCAGGAGTACCGAGGCCAAAGGATGCCCAGCCTCCCCGGATGCGGTGGAGAACAAGGCTGCTCCGAAAGCCAGGCTGAGGCCCAGCAGCGCGAGCAAAAACTTGATCCAGACCTCGGCGTGTTCCGAACGCAGCCACGCGCGGGCGCTGCTTCTCCGGCCGACCTTTACGGGATTGTCGAAGGTGGAAATCATTGCTCGAAGCCTAGCATCACCATAGGGAACGAGCAACGATTCGCGGCTTGCGCAAGAAGCCTTCGTAACCTCAGAAATAATCTGCCCAAAACTGAGTTTTGATTTCCTGGGTTTCGTGCTAATCTGCTGCGGCTCGACAAGAGCTCTGTCTTCTCACCTTTCTGGCAAAGGAGATTTTCATGCCTCTCAGCAAACGTCTATTCGGAGAGTTCGTGGGAACGTTCTGGCTGGTTTTTGGGGGCTGCGGCTCCGCGCTGTTCGCCGCCGCCTTCCCCTCGATGGGCATCGGCTTCACCGGAGTTGCACTCGCGTTCGGCCTCACCGTGGTCTCCATGGTTTACGCCATCGGGCATGTCTCCGGCGGCCCCTTCAATCCCGCGGTTAGCGTGGGACTAGTCGTGGGCAAGCGCTTCTCCGCCGCTGATCTGCTGCCTTATGTCATCATCCAAGTTGCGGGCGGCATTGGGGCGTCGGGCGTGCTGTATATCATCGCCAGCGGCCGAGCCGACTTCGATGTTCACGCGGGATTCGCTTCCAATGGATACGGGCTGCATTCCCCCGGAGGCTACACCGCCCTGTCCTGCCTGGTAGCCGAAATTGTGCTAACGGCATTCTTCCTTGTAGTCATCATGGGCGCCACCGACCTCCGCGCCCCCAAGGGTTTTGCTCCGCTGGCCATTGGCCTTTGCCTTACCTTGATCCACTTGATCTGCATCCCAGTCACCAACACCTCGGTGAATCCGGCGCGCAGCACCGGTCCCGCCATCTTTGCCGGGGGATGGGCTTTGCAGCAGTTGTGGATGTTTTGGGTGGCGCCCTTGATCGGCGGAGCGCTGGGCGGAGGCATCTACCGGGCCTTATTCGCCGATTAGTTCGGCGAGTATCTTGCGGAACCAGCGGCTAGTATTCCGCCAGTTCCTTCATCGCGCGGAATAAATCGTTGGCTTGGGGCAGGATGGCGTCTTCCAGAATCGGCTGGTAGGCTACGAAAGTATCGGCGGCGGCGATGCGCCGCACCGGCGCATCCAGCTTGTCGAAGAGCTGGTCGGCGATGCGCGCGGCAATTTCCGCCCCGTAGCCCCAGCTCAGGGTGTCTTCATAGGCCACTAAAGCGCGATTGGTCTTGGAGACCGAGGCCGCAATAGCCTCCCAATCGAACGGACTGAGGCAGCGCAGATCGATCAATTCAACTTTGATTCCGTGCTCGCGCTCGATCTTCTGTGCGGCCTGTAGCGCGCGGGGTACAACTGCGCCATAGGTGATTACCGTCAGGTCGGTTCCGGGGCTGACGACTTTGGCTTTCCCAAAGGGAATCATGTAGTCCGGACCGGGATACGGCGCCCGCCCGTACGTCTCGCGATAAAGTCTTTTGTGCTCCAGGAACAACACCGGATCGTCGCAACGAATCGCGGTCCGCAGCAGACCCGCGGCGTCGAGCGCGTTCGAGGGGAAAACCACTCGCAACCCCGGAATGTGAGTGAAGACGCTTTCCCCACATTGCGAATGGTAAATGGCTCCGCCGGTGAGGTAGCCGCCGATGGCCGCGCGAATCACCACGGGGCAGGAGAAGACATTATTCGACCGCCATCGAATTACAGATAACTCGTCTCGAATCTGCATCATGGATGGCCATATGTAATCGAAAAATTGAATCTCGACGACGGGCTTCAGTCCACGGGTGGCCATTCCGGTAGCTCGTCCCACGATGGCCGCCTCGGCCAGCGGAGAGTTGAATACGCGAACGTTACCGAATTCACACTGCAAGCCGAAGGTCAGTTTGAAAACTCCGCCCTTGCCCTTCACCAGCTTTCTCTTCAAATATTCCTCGCGGCTGCAATCGGCCACGTCCTCGCCGAACACGACAATGCGTTCGTCGCGCTTCATTTCATCGTGAAGAGTGGCATTGATCAGGTCGGCCATGGTTTTCGCCGCCGGCCTTTTACTTTCGCTGGAGTCCGTCCCCGCTACGGGCTGAGTGTCGAAGGCGGCCGAGGCGGGATCCACGTCGGGTGAATACACATACCGCAAAATGCCCTCGGGCGTCGGAGGCAGGGCTTCCAGTGCCCGGTCCACTGCAACCTGAAGTTCTTCTTCGACTCTCTTCTCCAGTTCGTTGATGCCCTTTTCGTCGAGAATCCCCTCGCGCAGCAGGAACATCTGCGTACGGCTTACGGGATCGCGGGCGGCATCGCGCTCGCGTTCGCTATCCGGGCGGTAGAGCCGTTCGTCATCGGAAAGCGAATGCGAATAGGGGCGAATCACGTGCGCATGCACGAAGGCCGGACCATGCCCCTCGCGACAATATTTGGCGGCCCGCTGGAACCCCCGGTAACTGGCCTCCGGATCGGTGCCATCGACTTCTTCGAAGTGAAAGTTGGGGAAGCCGGAAACCAGCCGCGAAATGCTCCCGCCCGCCGTTTGCACCTCGACCGGCACGGAGATGGCATAGCCGTTATCCTGCACGCAAAAAATCACCGGCAGCTTGTTAAGAGCGGCGGCGTTCATCGCCTCCCAGAATTCGCCCTCGCTGGTGGTGCCGTCGCCCAGAGAAACGTAGGCGATCTCATCGCCGTGGAAGCTCACGTCTTTAAAGTGACGATAATCGCCAGACGTTCCATCTGGAGAACTGGGAACGACCGCTGCAGCGGGTCGCTGGGAAAAATAGCGGCCCGCCTCGGCACAACCAACCGCCTGGAGAATCTGCGATCCCGTGGGCGACGATTGGGTCACCACATTGAGCTTCTTGAATCCCCAATGCGAGGGCATCTGCCTCCCGCCGGAACTGGGGTCGTCCGCCGCTCCCACCGCCTGCAGAAACATATCGAGGGGTGCGGCGCCCAGCGCCAGGCAAAGCGCCCGATCACGGTAATAGGGGTAGAACCAGTCGTAGCCCGGCTTCAGGGCCATTCCCGCCGCTGCGCCAATTGCTTCATGCCCCGCCCCTGACATCTGAAAGAAAATCTTCTGCTGCCGCTTCAGCATGATTTCCCGGTCGTCGATTCGCCGGGAGGTGTACATAATGCGGTAAATCTCGATCAGTTGTTCGCGGGTAAGCCCCTCATACTGGCGGCCTTTCTTCTGGCCTTGAACAGAGAGCTTTGGGTCGGTTTTCGTCGTCGCCATCCGGTTCCCCGAGGAAAAAGTTTATGAAAACAATGCAATAAATCCGCCTGGCCCCTAAGGTGCCGGACGTTACCGGGCAGTTGCATTGTAAATGGGAATGACGCGATGGAAAACATGCAAGTTGTCGATGGGACGGTGCGCAACTTTGGTTACTACGGTCGCTTTGTGGAGACCTATTGCCGGTCTTGGGCGGCGTGATAGATGCGGATTAGATTGACGACTTCTCCCTGAACCTCGTACACGACGATATATGGCAGTTTAGAAAAAACGAGTTCGCGGGTGCCCGGAAGTTTTCCTTTTCTGCCGAGGAATGGAAAGCTGCCCAGGCCAGCGCACCCGTCATAGAGAATTTTTGCAACATTTGTGGGCCGCGTCAGGGCTATCTTCATGAAGGTGCTGGACCACTCGATAGAGGTCATTGGCCGCGGAAGAGTCCAGCGGACGCGCATTAGCTTTGCAGGATCTCGTTGAGCCTTTTGCCGACTTCCTCGTGTTCAACAAATTCTCCTCGCAGCTTCGGCAAGACCAATATTAACGGCTTCGATAGACCGAGCGTCATCTTCGAGGAAGCAGATCAGAACGTGCTTGGCGAGTTCCGCTGCGTCCAGTCCCTTATGAGCAGCGATTTCGGCCAACCGCGCTTCCTTCTCCGGTTGAAGGTTGACTTGCACCTTCATAGTCTAGGAGGCCGTGAGGGCGACGGCAAATCAGCAACCGAAGAATCTATATCCACTCCCGTCGCGGCGCTGTTTGGAGTCGGTGATTCTCGACATGGAAACTGATGCGGAGCGCAAAGCTCTAACTAGATCCGTCTTAATCCGCGGTCAAGGTCTTGCAGCAAATCCTCCGCATCCTCCAGCCCAATATTCAGACGAACGATACGGTGTCCATAATCCGGGCGGCCCTTCGCTCCGTGAAAATCGTAGGCCAAGGCCAGACTCGTCACTCCGCCCCAGCTGTAGCCGATCTCGAACAACTCCAACCCGTCGACAAAGCGCAACACCTTCTCCTTGGTAATCTGCGGTTGGAATACGATGGAAAAAATGCCGGCAGCGCCGCTGAAGTCCCGCTCCCATAAATCGTGCCCCGGCGAGCCTTCCAGTGGAGGGTATAACACGCGTTCGATAGGCGGTCGGCCAGCCAGCCAGCGCGCAATCCGCAGCGCCGAGTCCTCAATCTGCTTGAGCCGGACGGCCATGGAGCGCATGCCGCGCAACGCCAGACTGCAATCGTCGGGCGAGGCAGCGTACCCCAGGAGTTGGTGGGTCGCGCCGAGTTTTTGGTAAAGCGCAGGATCCTTTACCGTAACCGAACCGAGAAGTACATCGCTGTGCCCGGCAACATATTTAGTTAGAGCCTGCATGGTGATATCGATTCCGTGTGCAAAAGCGTCGAAATAGATCCCCGCCGACCAGGTATTGTCGAGGGCCACTCGCACTCCCCGCGCGTGCGCCGCCTCCACGATGGCGCGGACATCCTGGACTTCCATGGTGATCGACCCCGGATTCTCACACCAAACCAGTCGCGTGTTATCCCGCAGCAACTCCCGAATCCCACCGCCGGTCTCGGGCGGGTAGAAGGTCGCATCCACGCCAAAGCGCCGCAGAACAAGCCCAGCCAGCTTGCGATTTGGAGTGTAGACGTTCTCCGGAATCAGGATGTGATCGCCGGCTTTCAGGAGAGCCAGGTTGATCAGCGAGATAGCGCCCTGGCCACCGGGCGTGATAATGGTGCGGTATCCCTTCTCCAGCTCGCAGATTTTTCCCGCCAGCTCCAGCGTCGTCGGCGTGCCATAGAGACCATAGGTGTACCCTGCTTCGTACTGGTCCCAGGTGTCGTTGACCGACGCGGCATCGGAAAAAAGAGTGGTCGAACCGCGAAATAACGGACTGGAGAGAGAACGGTATCCCCCCGGCGCCTTCACATCGGAATGAATCAACTGCGTCTTCCAGCTCTTCGCCATTGCGAAATTATACGGGCATCGAGTCGGGAGGCTGTCGCCCCGCGTCCGGAGAGTTCGACTCTGCCGGCAGGCTCCATGCGATCATTTATTCTAGGAGTCGCATGATTCAGACCCGACGCGCCTTTGATCCCGCCTCCATCAAGTTCGTGATTTTCGACCTCGACGGCACTCTGATCGACTCGCGCCTCGATCTCGTGCATTCCGTCAATGCGGCGTTGCGCCACATCGAGCGGCCCGAGTTGCCCGAAGATGTTATCGCCAGTTACGTGGGAGATGGGGCGCCGGTCCTGATTCAACGTGCGCTTGGTGAAGAGGCCCAGGATGAAGTCCTGGCACGGCGGGGCCTGCAATTTTTTCTCTCCTATTATCGAGACCACAAACTCGATCACACCACGGTCTATGCCGGCGTTCCTGAGGCCCTGCAAGCGATTCAGAACCAGGGAAAAGGGTCGCGCCCCATGGCCGTGCTCTCCAACAAACCGGTCGTGCCCTCGCGGGCGATTGTAGACGCGCTTGGTCTTGGCGGGTTCTTCGTCCAGATCTATGGCGGAAATAGCTTCGCCAGCAAAAAACCCGATCCCGAAGGCGCGAACCAATTGCTTCAAGAAACACGAGTGCTTCCCGAAGAAGCCATCATCGTCGGCGACTCCCATGTGGATATCGAGACCGGGCGCAACGCTGGCCTGTGGACCATCGGCGTCAGGTATGGCTTCGCTCCCCACACTCTGAAAACGCCCCCCCCGGACGTAGTGGTGGATTCCCCACAGGAATTGGCGGAGCTTTTCGCTTGAAGCTGCCTCCGCGGTGTAGTCCCACCCGTGCTCTCATGTAAACTCATGCGACAATGGGCGACAATGAGCGGCGTCCGGCGACCGACGACCATGAGCGACGTCTCCGTCTTTACTCCCCTGGAGCTGCGCAAGTTGCGCAGCCTGAATCATCCCCACGGCATACAGCAGTTTCTCGACGACGCACCCTATCACCTTGCCGATACCGCCTGGTCACCGCGCCGGGTGCTGGCCGAGCAAACCGCCCATTGCCTGGAGGGGGCCATCTTCGCCGCTGCCGCTCTGCGGGCCAACGGATATCCCCCGCTGTTGCTCGATCTGGAAGCCGAGCACGATACCGATCACGTGATCGCGATTTTTCGCCAATACGGCTGTTGGGGCGCCATCGCCAAATCCAATTACACAGGATGCCGCTGGCGCGAGCCGGTGCATCGGACGCTCCGCGAGTTAGCCCTGACCTACTTCAACGGCTATGTCAATCTGCGACGCGAGCGGACGCTGCGGCGTTTTTCGCTTCCCGTCAACCTAAAGCGATTCGATGGCCGGCAGTGGATGACCACTGACCAGCCGGTATGGTTCATCGCCGAGTACTTGTGCGATGTCCAACATTATCCACTGATCCCTCCCGCCATTGCCAAACGGCTGCATCGTGCCGATCAAAGGCTTTTTCAGGGGGAGTGTCTGGGCAAGGCACTGAAGTAAAGGCCTTCAGTGACCGCCGAGCAACTTCTTTGCGATCATTACGTACAGATCAATCGCCTCCGCCAGTTGCCGCTTCTCGATGAACTCTCTTTCCGTATGGGCCACGTGAATCGATCCCGGACCGATCAGCAGCG
>Ga0181534_10002394_pt1 | contig 11619 bp, 3 predicted proteins | sample PEATcosm2014_Bin_37_FD_119758 | JGI IMG/M metagenome (GOLD analysis project Ga0181534, IMG submission 119758) | Peatland microbial communities from MTU Mesocosm Facility, Houghton, MI, USA - PEATcosm2014_Bin17_10_metaG | ecosystem: Environmental > Terrestrial > Soil > Wetlands > Peat | place...
ACAAACATCCCGCCCGAACCGCAGCACGGATCGAACACGCGGCCTTTGTAGGGCGCGAGAATTTCAATCAGCAGCCGGACGACATGGCGCGGCGTGTAAAACTGGCCGCTCTGCTTGCCCTCGGCACTGGCGAACTGGCTCAAAAAATATTCATACACGCGGCCGAGAATGTCCTTGGAGCGGCTTTCGCGGTCGCCAAGTCCAATCGTGCCGATGAGGTCAATGAGTTCGCCGAGCCGATGTTTATCGAGCGCGGGGCGGGCATACTCCTTGGGCAACACGCCTTTGAGCGTGGGATTATCTTTTTCCACCGCGACCATCGCGTCGTCTAGGTCTTTGCCGATGGTGGACTGCTTGGCGCGGCCCTGCAAATATGACCAGCGGGCGATTTTGTTGACCCAAAAAATGTTGTCGGCGGTGTATTCGTCGCGGTCCTCGGCGTCGGCGGATTTATCCTTCACCAGTGCGGCGTGCCGTTCCTCGAACGCGTCGGAGATGTATTTGAGAAAAATCAGGCCGAGGACGACATGCTTGTATTCGCCCGCGTCCATGTTGCCCTTGAGCTTTTCGGCGGCAGACCAAAGGGTGGCCTCGAAACCGAGGGCCGATCCGTTTGGAGGGGATTTTTTGGCGGAAACTCGCGGCATTCCCGAATGATGCCAAATAGAGGGGTCAGTGACAAGCAAGGGTCAGACGAGCTGGAAAATATTTGGCCTGCGAGCTGCCGTGAACTGGCAGAGACCAGGGGGTCGCATGAATGACAAAATCATCGGCATGCAGCATTTACGGCTTCAAGCAATTTCTTTTTGGCTTGAATGGGATTCACAAACCAATCGGTTGACCAGATCCGGTGCAATTTCCAGCCGCGTTCCATAAGGACTTTCTCGCGCAGCCTATCCCTGTCTCGTGCCGCACGGCTGGAATGATATGTATTACCGTCACATTCAATGCCCAGTGCAAAAAGGCCGCCGTGAGTCGGATGCTTGACTGCGAGATCAATATAGTATCCCGCCACGCCAACCTGTCGTTCGGTCTGAAATCCGGCGCGTTGCAGGACGGCTTCCACTTGGATCTCAAAGGGGGAATCAGCCGGTCGACCGGCAGCGACGCCGGGGTCGGCCAATACGCCGGACTCGGCATATTTCAAAAAAAGATGGAAATCACGAACGCCCTGTTGCTTGCCATCCACCAAGATTTGTTCACTGCGGATGGATGAAAATATTTCCATCCGCCATTTGGCGCGCGTGATGAGGACATTGAAACGGCGTTCGCCGCCCTGACGATTCAATGGGCCAAATCGCTGGGTGGGTGTGCCGCCGGGCGTGTGCGGGCCATAGGTGCATGACAAAATCATTATGTCCCGCTCGTCACCCTGAATATTTTCAAGATTGCGCACGAATAACGGTTCCTCGTTCAACTCCGAGGCGAGCGATGTCATCGCCAGGTCAAAGCGGCGGTCCTCCTGCCGCAGCTTATCAAGCAAATCCATGATCGCATCTTGCTGATAAAGGTTCATGGTCACGACACCGATTGTCAGCCGGTCTTTGGCGGGCTTGGCATACTCGCGCAGAACCAATTCTCGAACCCGCGCGGCGACCGCTTCGGCCTCCAGGGCATTGACCACCTTGCCGGTGGTGGTCGTGGCGTCAGGAATGGGCGTGTAACGAATTCCCAATTCCGGATGGCTGCGATGCGGATGAGGAAACAGAATCAACCGATTGTCGTAGGAAAAGCTGTTAGCTGGCGCGATCAACGTTTCATGCCGACTACGATAATGCCACAAGAGCGGCGAGGACTGAAGCGACGCCACCGATGCATCGAGAATGCTTTCAGATTTTCCGCCGTCAATATCTTCCTCTTCTTCGGGTGACTCATCTTCTTCCAAGGCGGACATGAAGAAATCACTGGGAGGCATTTGCTTCTGATCACCAACCACCACCAACTGTTGACCGCGAGTGATGGCGCCCCAAGCATCCTCCGGGTTGATCTGTGATGCTTCATCCATGATAACCACATCAAAATTGATCGCTCCGGGAGCAAGAAACTGGGCGACTGCCAACGGGGTCATCATCCAGCAAGGACATAAATCCTGCATCGCCCGACCGGCGCGATTGACCAGTTTACGAATCGGCAGGTGTCGGCGCTGCTTCCCCATCTCATGCTGCAAGAGCGCATATTCAGTATGTTCGCCAGCCGTCCGACCTTTCCAGCCCTCGGTCACGTCACTGTTGCACAAGCGCCGCATGATAAAGCGACGATTCGTTTTCTGCTGTTTATCATCGTCGTCTTGGAATTTCCGGCGGAGTCGTTCGTGTTCACTGGACTGGAAATAACGCAGCTCATCGTCCGCCTCCCAAACTGACTTGGCCTGTTGAAAAGCTACGGCACCGCGAAAGGTATGAATCACTACCTCGGCTGAAACCGGGCATTTTTCCGCATGTGTGAGGAGATTAGCCAGGCCCAGTTGCCGCGCGGTGGCCCGTTCCCGCAACAAGGCAGCAAAGCTGGGCAACAATGGGATTTTGGCGACGAACATTTCGCAGTGCGATTCAACATCGCGACAAGTTCCTTTGAGGGAAAGAATCTTAAACGGCCCCTCATCCAATACCCGTCCAAAATTCTCCAAAGATTCTTTCGTTAGCTTTATAGCCGCCTTTAAGTCGGTCAACCTCGGCTCAATCGCCAGCAGTGTCACGCAGCGCGACGTTGTGTCCGTTGCCGCAAGCCAGTTGGCCAAGGCAGGAGCAAATCCGCGCGCGGCCGCGGTCCACTGGCGATGATTCTGGATTCGGGCCACTTCGAGCCGGGTTGCATCACCGCCAAGTCGGTCATGCCAGCTTTGCAACGCTGATTCCAACTCAAGGGCGCGGCGCAGACCCGCCGTAGCTTCCGCAAGGTCGTGAACCGTATAATCGTTGGACTGGCTATGCGTTTCGACGATTTCTAGGGCACTTGTGGTCCGGGCATTTCGATCGGCCGTTTGGGAAGACCAGGCGGCCAATGTCATTGCAGATTGGGATTCATGCAAAGGCAGGATAAAATTGTCCTGAAGCTTGCGAATCCGGCCTCGAAGGTCCTTGGCCCGGGATAAAACATCCTGCCACCAATGCAGACGGCTATCGGTTTCCTCGGTCAGAATCCATTGAAGCAGGGTGCCAGAAGCGCCGTGGAGACGCAGCGACCCCAACCAATCCAGCGTGGCGGTGATCTGCGCGTCGGACAGCAGCGAAGGGTCTTCGTGAAGGATTTCCTTCCACGGAATAAAAGCTTTGGTCGCGGCTTCAATTTCATGGACATCATCCAAGGCTTCCTGAATCTCAGCCAAAGATAGATGTTGGTCAAAGGTGCATTCCGGTGCTTGGATGCGAACAACGCTACTCGCCTGCATCAACTGTGACAGTTTGCCGGCCAATTCGGTAACAGACATTTCCGGCGCAAGCCAGGCAGGCGCTGGATTGCTAACGGTCAACTCGCGAAGTTGGCTGAGTTGCTGGCTGAATTCCATAGCTGCCTGAAATAATGGGAAATGTGCGGCTGGCTCCCATTTTTTTCCTAGAATCGCGTCGACCAGATTGGGTGACACTTTTAATCGATGCAATTCCGACAGCCACTGCGCATCTTCGGCCAGAGCTACCGGGTTGAGGCCAGCAGCCACCACCGGATCAGCCAGCGCGGAATGTTGGCGCAACCCCACCGCAGACTTTTGCAGCTGTTCAAGCTCGTTGATGCGACTGGAAAGTTCCTTGAAAGTTGCGTTAGGCTTCAGCTTCACCGGGGCCGAAATTCGCCCGATGAGGTCATTTAATAAATTTTCTGTCCGGATTAACGCAGCGCAAAGGTCTTGAATTTTTATGACCGGCAGGTCAGCGGTCAACAACGTCAGCGGGGAAACGGCCATCAACTCACGACGATGCTGGTCAAGTATTTGAGTCAGAATCTCGGTGGATTTAATGCTGCCACGCAACCCCTCCGTATTATGGGTGGCGGAATCAACAAACGATGTAACATCACTGGACTGAGTGGACACCTTCAAAAGTTGGATCCAAGCCAGCGTTGGCTCAATGGCGGTCCAATTTGTATTGATACCGCGAAACAAGCCTCCCAGCACATTTCCGGCGGGCGCGTTCATGAAGGCCAGTCGCCGCCGCTCATGGGCTTCCAACTCATCCAATAAAGTCAGAGCACCGGAATCCGTAGGGAATGGAGAATTGAGAAATGCCCGGATGTTTTTACGAACGCCATGGTAACGTCCGGAAAACCAGCGCCACCAGCAATCGGTGAACGAGCGCAATTCACGTCGCAAAACTGGGATGGAATCCACATCCGGTAAATCTCGGAAGTCAACCCGGTCTGCATTCTTTTCGCGGAAAAGCTGGATGTCACGACTTTCGGCCATCGCTTCTGAAACAATATCGGCATTAGTTTGAACGCATAGTGCAGCCAGCGGAATTTCGGCAGGTGCTTGCGGTCGGCCGACCAGAATCAAAAATAATTTTTTGGCCTGAGTAATTTGGTCAACAGTTTCTGGTTGAAGTAGTGGCCAAGTCTCGAAATGAGTTTTGAAATCGCCGATGAGTGTTTGGGTCGCCTTTCGGAGTTTTTCGACTTTTTCGAGCAGCTGCGCGACTGATTCCAGGTTCTGTTCTCCAAGGCCAAGTTCACCAATTATCCTGGCAGCCTCGTGGTATGAGGCTAGAACGCTGGATTCGATCAGTCGGCCCAATTGAATTTCTGGAAACCAGCCAGAGACGGATTGATAGCGCTTCTGGTAACACTCCACGGCGTTACCGAAAGCCTGCAACAAAGTCACTGGGCTGGGTTTCCCAACAAGTCTAGGAAGCACTTCCTCCGTCCCATGAGACGGAAATTGGAGAAGTTCCACCGGAACATTCACGAGTGTCGCCAATGCGAAAATATCGCCAATTTTCAATGCGTCACTAGCCAATACGTCAGCGCAGAAACCCGCTGAGGTTAGACTGACGGTTTCGCTATCCAAATTCGCAAGCGTCAGTAGATTTTGTTCGAACGCGCTCAGTCCTAAAAGTTTAACCACGCCGAGCGAATGCTGGCATAAAGTGCGGGCGGCCGGTTCAAATTCACCGGCGGCGATTCCCGACCGCAGTGGTGCCGGGTCAGCCACGTGAGAATTCAGCCGCGCCACGCTGGCGTTATACCGTGCGAGCCGCTGGGCCAGAGCACGCGCCTCGTTTTTCCGGGCGGCATCTTCCAGCACATACAGGGCGAGCACAAGTTTGGCACCCACCGGAATCTGCAACTCGCGATTGGCGTTTTGATTTGCGAGCAACTCAACATGTTTCCACGTCATCGCAGCGGCATCAGACGATGGTGAATTAGGCTGCCAAATTGCCGAGATGCCGGCGGGATTAAGATTGGCATACGCCGACAAATCCTCGGCAGACCGGAGCAAATTGTTCAATTCATCCAGTGACGACTTGGCCGAAGCCACTGAACAGCGCGGACTGACCACTGAAACAACGGCATTTAGCGCCTCGGTGGCCCGCGAAGCGACATACCGTCGATTATCCTCCGTGAGGCGTAGATGCCTCTGCGCCTTGTTTAACTGGCGGTAAAATTCTTCCAGGTCGCGCTCCAAGCGGGCCACGACGGTGGCATTCTCCGGAGTCTCCCACAGGAAAGCCAACAAGCCGGGCATAACGTCCTTTAACACCGAGAAACGGCTTTTGCCGATTTCACCCACGAGCTGTTCGACCTTGGCTATCGGCAGTTCATGGAATTCTTCCGGCAACATGGCAAGACCATCGGACAAATCCACGGTGGATTGCTTTAGTTGCCGGACAACGGACTCGATAGACTGGGTGTCCATCGAACCTAGATTGAGCGGTGCCCAATGAGACCAGCTATCGCCAACCTCGGTTTTGAGACGATGCCATTGATGAATGGTTTGCTCACGTTTCTCCAGCCAGTCGGGTGGAGCTTCAATGTCCAGAACATCGACGTTCAGGAGTTCTTCATTCCAATCTACACCCCATGCCTCTTGGAGCATTAAATGCAGGGCGGTAGCTTTTTGGATCAAGGCACAGGCGCTTTGGCTAAACCCAGCCGGCTTCTCGCGCAGTCGGGCGGCATGGTCGTTCAGTTTTCGGGCAAGAGCCACGACCTGATTATTGAGTGGGCGCTGCCAGTCCAAGTTTTCCCGCAATCGCGCACATGTGCCAAGATGCTTATGCACTTCGGTCACGCGCGCCTTGTCGCTAAACAACGGCAAACAGAATGGCGCAAGTTCCACGGACTCCAAACGCCGACGGACAACCTGTAGTGCCGGAAGTTTCTGGGCGACAAAAAGCACCCGTTTACCTTGGGCGATGGACACCGCGATCAAATTGGTAATAGTCTGCGATTTACCCGAGCCGGGCGGCCCCTGAACCACCAGCGAAACACCCTTCTGGCCCGCCAACAAAGTTGCATATTGTGTGCTATCTGAATCCATCACCACCGGCAGGTCTTCGGTGGCCTGATGATTGGCGACCTCGTCATCAGATGGAATACCACCGCTTTGAGGCAATGGATCGCCGTTTAGAACTGCGGTGACGATGGGATGGTCGTTGGGTGATTTGCCCTCCGGCCACTGGGCAGGATCCAAATCAAGCCACAACCGATAGCGTGCGAAGTTGAAGAAACCAAGGGCAATGGTTGGGCTCACTTTCCAACTTTTTTTGGCGCGAAACAGCCGACTCACGCGAGAAAAATATTCCGCCGCGGTTTCATCTTCGTCCAGATCGGGCAAGTCGATGGCAAAATCCTGGCGAAGTTTTTCAGCGAGACATGGATTGCCCTGTGGTTGATCGGCATCCATGTGAATTACGAATTCACGCTCTCCTCCTTCCTCTGTTCGCTTTTGGTCGAGATTAACATGAACTAGAATCAAGGGGGCAAAAAGCGGTTCGTTTGCGCGCGGGTGTGGCGGCGCTTCACACCATTCCAGAAAACCAATCGCCAGAAACAGCGCGCTGTCGCCAGTTGAGTTGGCCAAGGTGTTTTGCTCGTTTCTGATTTTGGTCAGGCGTTTACGAAAATTTTCGTCCGGGAGCAAAGAGATTAGGTTGCCGTGCTGTAGAAATTGAGAGACTCCTCGAATCGAGTCGAAAACATCGGTCCATTCTTCATGTCCCAAGCCTGCCAGTGAAAGAGTCGCCCCAGTTCCGGCGGTTGATTGATTTCCAGACTGACGCAATTCCTCTGCGAGCTGCGCTTGTTGATCGCGGGTCAAGTGGGCGATTTCAACTTGTCTTTCATCGTCAACCAACGTCTGCCATAGCGACTCAAGGTGCCCCTTCAATCCAACATGTTTATGTCCCTTTAGGTCGTCACGATAGTCCGGGTTGCCTGAGCGAAAATTAAGTAGTCGGTTTCGAAGTGTCAGGTCGAGTAAACGCTGCCGAGAACGACGGAGTTTTTCCGCGACATCCCCAACCGGTGGATTTGGGCGGGCGGCTCCGGTGCCTGGCAGCTTGATGCTCATGATGTTTACATCAGACCAGATTCCAGGAAACGTGGTTGGTGCGGCATTGCAGGAAGCACGATCCGATTATTGGTAACGCTTAGGAGCATATCCCGGTGAAGTTTCCCGCGAACCGCCATCAGACGCAAGCCGGAATCTGGGAGACGTTTATAGATTCCGGTTGCGGTCAGTGCAAGGAGTGGACGCAGACATGTTTAAGGACAGCTCGCGAACGTGGAATGTGCGCGGCCACGGACAAACTGCGGTCGTGGTTACGGACTGGATGCGGGCACGGCCTGATTACGGACGCGGATGCGGACTGGACATGGTCAATTCACGGTTACGGACTGGACATGGACTGGACAAAGATTCGGATTGTGCGCGGACGCGGACTGGACACGGTCACGGATAAATCGCGGTCGCGGTCAGGTCACGGACTGGACACGGGCAAGTATGCGGACAGGTCACGAACGTGGATTGTGTGCGGACACGGACAAACTGTGGTCGTGGTCGCGGACTGGATGCGGGCACGGACTGACTACGGACGCGGATGCGGACTGGACAACACCACGGCCAGTTGGCCGGACAATGACGCGGATATTTCGCGCTTAATCCGCGACTCCTTCGCGGACAACAGAACCTTGAAAATTCAAGGGGTGAGGCGTCCACTCTTAAATTCACACAAATCGTGTGAACCCTCCCGCATCAATATGCCCGCTGGATATGGCACTGACTTCGGCACATTGCGACACCTTGCCGAGACATTTCTGACAATTCAAACGCACTGACCGGGCGTTCCTGAACCCGAAGCGGAACGAAGCAAGTCGGTAGTGGCATAAACGAACGACAGCGAAGTGAAGCGTGGGTCAGGAACGGGCGGTGAGTGCGTGACCGTCTAGGTTTGACCAGAGGCGATTGGTCTGTCCGGTTTTCGAGTGCACGCAGAAAAGCCGGACAGTCCGAGCGCTGACGGATTCCTTTCCTGTGGCAACGGCGTCAGGTCATTTGATTTTCCCGAGCAGCATGATGATGAACCAACCGGGTTCAATCTGCCCTTCATCGTCGAATGTCCGTCACTGTCCGCTGTTCTGAGCGTTACGTGTCCGCGGGTCGACCGCTGGATGACCGAACCTGTCCGTAAATAAACCCGCCATCATACCAGAACAGGCCCAAAAGTCGTGTATGTGATACATCTTCGCCGTTCCAGGTTTTGCCAGAATCGTCCCATGAAAAATGAATGCACAACCCCGTTGCGTCTGGTGACGACAACCCACATGAGCCACGGATTGGCGTTGTGTGCGTCCACCACCTTTGCCGGGCGGTCATCTGGCACAGTCACGCCATGAACAATGAATGTCGAGCATTGTTGAGCCTGGTGACACTCCCGGCCCGGTTGAGTCGGACGCAGACTGCCGATTACCTCGGATTTGAACCTGACCATATCACGTTGTTGATCAAGGCGGGTTTGTTGAAACCGCTGGGCCGTCCAAAACCGAACAGCGACAAATACTTTGCCGCCGTGAAACTGGCTGAATTGCGGCAGGACGAGCAATGGTTGTCACGGGCGACGCAATTCATCAGCCAGCACTACAACGACAAGAACGCGCGCAAATCCAAAAACTCAAACCGGCTGGTTTCGACCTCCGAGGCATAATCCCATGCTCGCCATCAAATCGCAATGCAGCCTGAAAGATGCCCGGCATTATTTCAAAGAGCATCTGTCCGTCGGTGATTATTATTCCGAAGGCCAGCATGTGCCGGGACATTGGTTTGGCCAGGGCGCGGAAGATTTGGGACTGGCCGGCGTCACCCGCATGGACGAGTTCGTTCGCCTGTGTGAAAATCTGCATCCGCAGACCGGCGAGAAATTGACGATGCGCCAGAACACCACGCGCACGGACATCGGGCGGGATGGGCAGGAGCATGAGAACAGCAACCGCAGGGTATTTTACGATTTCACATTTTCCCCGGCCAAGTCGGTTTCCGTCGCGGCACTGGTGGGCGACGATCCCCGGATGGTGGAAGCGCACGAACACGCGGTGAACGAGGCTTTGCGCCAGTTGCAATCATTTGCCTCGACACGGGTGCGTAAAAACGGGGAATGCGCCGACCGACTCACCGGCAACATCGTGGCGGCGGTGTTCCAGCACGAAACCTCGCGGGCGCTGGACCCGCACCTGCATAGTCATTGCATCCTGTTCAACGCCACATTTGATCCGGTCGAGAAAAAGTGGAAGGCGCTGCAAAATTACGAAATGCTCGCCGCGCAAAAGTTCGTGGAAAATGTCTATTATCACGAACTGGCGCGTTCGCTGGTCAGATTCGGCTACCAGATCGAAAACAAACCGCGTGGTGATTTTGAAATCAAGGGTGTCTCGCCGGAGCTGGTCAAAAAGTTTTCCAAACGGCACGACGAGATTGAGCAGAAAACGCGGGAGCTGCTGGAACGCGAACCAGAAAAGACTGGAGGCAACCTGGCGGCGATTCGTGAAAACATCGCGCACAAGGAACGCGCACGAAAGATTCGGGACATCGGCTTGGAAAAGCTGCAAGCGATTTGGGACGGGCAGATGACTTCACCGGAACGCGAATCGTTGCGCCATCTTACTGCCAAACAAACGGTCGCTGCCGATGCGAGTGAAAATGTGGCCGAGAAAGCCATGGTCTGGGCTGAAGAACATTTATTTGAACGGCGGGCGGTCGTCCACGAGCATGAGTTGTGGCGTCACGCGCTGGAACATGCACGGGGCCGGGAGGTCACGATTGCCGACATTCGAGCCGTCACGAACCGGCGCAATTATTTACGCATCGACGATCAGCCCGGCAAAGTGACGACGCGCGAACATTTGATGCGCGAATGGGAAATCGTCCAAACTGCCAAAGAGGGGTTTGGCGACTGTCATCCACTCGTCTGGAATCCACGTCCGGCCAATCCCCAATTGGACGAGGAGCAACATCTGGCATTAAAGGCGTTGGTTTCCAACACCAACCGGGTGTCAGTTTTTCGCGGTGGCGCTGGCACAGGAAAAAGTTTTGTCCTGCGTGAACTGGTCGAACAAGTTCGGGATGCGGGACGAAAGGTGGTCGTGCTCGCCCCGCAACGCCAGCAGGTCGTGGACATGGAGCGCGCGGGTTTTCCATCACCGGCAACCGTCGCCAATTTTTTAATGAAACGCGAACTGGCCGAGGGTGCTGCCGTCATTGTGGACGAGGCCGGGCAGATTGGCGGACGGCAGATGCTGGATTTGATCCGGCTGGTGCGGGAGCGGAATGCGCGGCTGATTTTGTCGGGCGACACGCGCCAGCATGGGGCGGTCGAGGCATCGGATGCGTTGCTGGCCATCGAGCGGCATTCCGGTGTCCGGCCCGTTGAACTACACAACATTCGCCGGCAAGACCCGGCACGCGGTCAAACCGTGGATGAACGGGAGCATATTAAACTATACCGGCAGGCGGTCAAATTGGCCGCCGATGGCAAATTCGATGAGTCATTTTCCCAACTCGACAAAATGGGCGCGGTGGTGTCGTGCGGTCTGGCCGATCAAGCCGGCAAGCTGGCGGATGAATATCTTGGACTGGCGGAGAAAGATGTATCCGCCGTGGTGGTGTCGCAGACCTGGGCCGAAGTTCACCGCGTCAATGAACAGGTGCGGGACAAACTGAAGTCAAAGGGACTGCTCGGCGCAAATGATGTGACGGTTCAAACGCTGGAAAAGATTGATCTCACCAACGCACAGAAACGGGATTTACGGTTTTATCCGTCCGATGCCGTCATTGTTTTCAATCAAAAGGTGCGTCGGACCGATGCCGGTGCGAAAGGAAAATTAGGCGGCATTGTGCAGGCCGGCGTGCTGGTGGAAGTGAACGGGCGGCTGGTCATGGTCATGGACAAGCTGCTCGACAGAATCACTGTCTGCCGTCCGCAGGAAATCAAGGTGGCTGAAAAAGACCGGCTGCACCTGAAAGCCAATCGCAGGCTGGCAGCCGGTGGCCGCGTGACCAACGGCGAACTGGTCACGGTCAAGTCAGCCGGCGCGGACGGGAAAATCAAACTTGCCGATGGCCGGGTGCTCGACGCGAGCTATCGCGAATTTTCGCCTGGCTACGCCGTCACGTCCTATGGTTCGCAGGGCAAGACC
>Ga0181534_10002395_pt1 | contig 11615 bp, 5 predicted proteins | sample PEATcosm2014_Bin_37_FD_119758 | JGI IMG/M metagenome (GOLD analysis project Ga0181534, IMG submission 119758) | Peatland microbial communities from MTU Mesocosm Facility, Houghton, MI, USA - PEATcosm2014_Bin17_10_metaG | ecosystem: Environmental > Terrestrial > Soil > Wetlands > Peat | place...
CGCTGGAAGCACCAGATGAATCTGCCGGTCTCGCAGTTTTACCACGTGAGCACCGACAACGCGGACCCCTACCACGTGTATGGGGGCTTGCAGGACAATAGTTCGTGGGTGGGAGACTCATCGTATCCCGGGGGCGTAACCAACTCGCGCTGGGAAAACATGTATGGCGGCGACGGCTTCTGGATGTTCGAGGATCCTTCCGACCCGGCCTATCTTTATGCCGAGGCGCAGGGCGGAGAGATTGGACGGATCAACCGCTATACGCACGAGACCCGCGATCTGCATCCCTGGCCTAACTATGGCGAAGGAAAGTTGCGCTTCAACTGGAATACGCCGATCCACATGAGCCCCAATGAAAAGGGCACGATATATATTGGCGCACAATTTCTTTTTCGTTCGCGCGATCAGGGTCAAAGCTGGGAGCGGATTTCTCCCGATCTTACGACCAACGACCCGGAGAAGCAGAAGCAGGAGGAATCCGGCGGGGTGACGGTCGATAATTCCTCGGCGGAGATGTACACCACCATCTATTCGATTTCGGAGTCGCCGAAAGATGGAAAGGTAATCTGGGTGGGCACGGACGACGGCAATGTACAGATCACGCGCGATGGGGCCAAGACCTGGACCAATGTCGTCGGGAATGTTCCCGGCCTGGGCAAGAATTCCTGGGTTTCGACCATCGAGGCGAGCCGCTTCGATGCCGCGACCGCCTATGCAACCTTCGACCGGCACAGCTTTGGCGTCATGAAACCCTACGCCTACAAAACCACGGATTATGGCCAGACATGGACGCCGCTGGCGGCCGTGGAGAGCGGCGTACGCGGCTATGCGCATGTGATCAAGGAAGATATTGTCAATCGCAATGTGCTCTTTCTAGGTACCGAGTTCGGGCTGTTCATCTCCGTGGATGGCGGGCAGAAGTGGGCGCAATATAAGGGATCGGATTTTCCTTCCGTGCCCGTGGACGACCTGGTGGTGCAGCCCCGCGAAGGGGATCTGGTGGTGGCCACGCACGGCCGCGGGATTTGGGTGGTGGACGACATCTCGCCGCTGCGCGCACTCACTCCCGAGGTGATGGGCCAGGAGGCCAAATTGCTTCCCGGCAGGCCGTCGATCCAATATATGGATGTGAGTGGCGGTTGGCCCGAGGGTGACGAAACTTTCCGTGGCAGGAACCGTCCCGCGGAAGCGCAGATTACCTATTACCAGAAAGGGCGGCACATCTTCGGGGACTTGAAGATTGAGATTTTCGATCAGGACGGCAAGCTGGTGGATTCGGTCGCCGGCAGCAAACATCGCGGGCTGAATCGGGCGGGATGGGCGATGCACATGAAGCCGCCCGCGGTTCCTCCCGCGGCCTCCGCGCTGTTTGAGGCGGCCCAGGGCCCGCGCGTATTACCCGGCAAGTATACGGTCAAGCTGACCAAGGGAGATCACACCTACACGGAGGAATTGGATGTCGCCATCGATCCGCGGGCGAAGTATTCGCTGGAAGAACGCCGGGCGCAATTCGATGCCGCGATGAAGGTTTACCGGTTGCTGGAACATATGACTTATTCCGTGGATGCCATCGAAGGGGTGCGGGATGCGGCCAAGGCCCGGACCGCGAAGATGGCGGAGAAAGACCCTTTGCGCAAGCAACTTCAACAGCTCGCCGCGGACTGCGATGCGCTACGTTCGAAAATCGTGGCCACAAAAGAAGGGGGCATGATCACGGGAGAAGAGCGCATCCGCGAGCACATGGGCCAACTCTACGGCGCGATCACCGGCTACGATGGGAGGCCGACGGATTATCAGCTGGCGCGAATCGAGTCGCTAGGGCATGAACTGGAAGATGTAATCCGAGATTTCCAAAAGCTGGCGCAGAAGGATCTGCCGGGAATCAATGCCGGACTGAAGAAGAAAAAGATCGAGGCCATCGTGGTGCTGGCGGAGGCCGACTGGCAGAAGAAGAAAGAGGAATCATCGATGTCGGCTGGGGCGGGGATGCGGATAGCAGAAGGGGCGATGCGGGAGCGAGACTAAAATCTTGCCTGCTCTCCGAAGCGGGGCGCGGCAAAGTCACTGCGATGAGATTCGGGACTTCAAGGCTCAAACCAGATCCAGTTCGATCTGCTTCGTGACTGAATCCAGTCTGGTGATGCGAAACTTGCGGACTTGTCCGCTGCGGACTGCTTCCGGCGCAGCGTTGACATCGCTGGAAGCTCCCTTCCAGTGCGCCTGAAGCATGGAACCCAAGGAAGACAAATCCGGCTTGGAAGACGAGGGGTTCGATTCGGCCGGTCTCTCTTCCATGTCAGGGACGTTCTCGTGGAGCCGGCACTGGGCATGAATTCCCTCCCCCAACTCCACTCGCGCACGGCCGTTCGAAACCTCAGTCATACGGCCGTAGACAACGTCTCCCTCTTTGTGCTCCGCCATGTACTCATCCAACCCGCTGGGCACTAACTGCTTCATGCCCAATCTCAACTGGCGCTTTTCGGTGTCGATGGCGAGCACCTGCGATTTAACCACCTGCCCGACCTTCAGCATTTCCGAAGGATGATTGATGCGCTTTTCGGCATTCATGTCGCTGATGTGGATCATTCCCTCCACCCCTTCCGCCAGCTGCACAAATGCGCCAAACTTCTGGATGCTCACGACCGAACCTTCGACCACCGAGCCCGCGGCAAACTTCAGCGCTGCCTCGGCCCAGGGGTCGCCGAGCGCCTGTTTCAATCCCAGGGACATGCGACGTTCCGCCGGGTTCACTCCCAGGATGATGGCGTCGACCATTTCGCCCGGTTTGACCAGCGTGTTGGCGCTGCGCAACTTTTTTCCCCAGGACATTTCGGAGACGTGGATCAGTCCTTCGACTCCCGGCTCAAGCTCGACAAAGGCACCGAACTCAGCGACGCGCGTCACCGCACCGCGCACGCGTTCGCCGACGTTATACCTGCCGCCGACCGCATCCCAGGGATGGGGGAGCAACTGCTTCATGCCCACGGAGATGCGGCGCTTGCCGGCGTCGTTCGATATCTTCAGAATTTTCGCTGCAATCTCCTGCCCGATCGAAAGCGCATCGGCGGCTTTATTAATGCGGGTCCATGCGATGTCGCTCACGTGAAGCAAGGCATCGACTCCGCCAAGATCGATAAATGCGCCGTAGTCGGTAAGGCTGCGCACCGTACCCCTCACGGTATCGCCTTCTTTCATCTCGGCATAGCGGCGGTCTCTTGTAGTCTGTTCTTCTTCTTCGAGCACGACCCGGCGATCCACCACCAGGTCTTCTTCCGCCACATCCAGCTTGATGATGCGGCAGTGAATTTCATGATCGACCAGTTTCGGCATATCAGCGCCGTCACGCACGCCGCTGCGCGAAGCCGGCATGAAAGCGCGTACGCCAACATCGACGCTGAAGCCGCCTTTGATCATCGCGGTGACCGTGCCCACCACGGTTGACTTTTCGCTGAAGGCTTTTTCCAGCGCCGACCAGTCCGTGGGGCGCTCGACTTTGGCGCGCGTAAGCTGATAGTAGCCTTCGGGATCGCGGCCTTTCACCGAGACCAGCAGTTTGTCTCCCGGCTTCGGGGTTTCGCCCGCGTTCTGGAAATCGGCGAGCGGCAAAACACCTTCGCTCTTGAATCCGATGTCGAGGAATACGGAGTCGGCGGAGAGGGTGATGATGGTGGCTTCGAGTTGTCTGGCGCCCTCTTCGTTGTTCGGGCGCTTGTGGGCGTGGCTCTTCTCGAACTGGGCGAGCATATCGCCGAAAGATTCGCCGGCCCCGGTGGCTGGCGGCTGATCCTGCTCCGGGACAGAAAGGGTGGGGCTGGATTTCGTTGGATTGGACATGATCTTGTGAATGCCTTGCCGCTTTGATTTAACTAGAATAACACTCTGAGAAGATCGGGAATCGCGAGCGCGAGCTCGGTAGTGTCTGCCCACAGTTGCGGGCCCATTCTGGGATGCTGGCGCTGGGCCGTCCAATCGCTCTGTTAGAATCGAAAGTGATGCTTCTCCCCTTCGTCCGCGATCTTTTCGTGGACGTGGAAAAACTGCCCGCTTTCGCGCGCGTTGCCTCCCACTTGAAGGAGGGCGCGGGCCGAATTCGTGTATCCGGTCTTACACCCACCGCCAAAGCCTTACTGCTGGTGCTATTTCAGCGCACCGTTGGGCGGCCAATCATTTTTGTGGTCAATGACAATCGAACTGTGGAAGAGTTTCTTCCGGTGATGCGGGGATTCTGCGAGCTCACATCGGTCTGTGATCCGGAGTCGATCGTCTCGCTGCCTGCGCGCGATGTGCTGCCTTATCAAAATCTCTCGCCACACCCGGAGCTTCAGGAAGAACGCGCCAACGCATTATGGAAAGTGGCCACGGGCGCGGTATCGATCGTTATTTCCCCAGTTGCAGCGACTGCGATTCGCCTGCGCTCCGGCGATTATTATGCCGACCTCGGCCGCACCGTCCGCCGGGGAGAATCCTTCGACCTCGACTCCCTCCTGGCGCACCTCAACACGGTGGGTTACACGCCCACCGATGTGGTGGAGATGCCCGGCCAGTATGCCTTGCGCGGCGGGATCCTCGACGTGTATTCCCCCGAGGCCGACCGCCCCTTGCGCATCGAATTCTTTGGCGACGAAGCCGATTCCATCCGCAAGTTCGATCCCGCCTCCCAGCGCTCCTCAACTCCCGTCGACGAAGCGCTGCTGCTGCCGCTCACCGAGACTCCGGTCAACGAGCATCTTCTCGCCGCAATTCATACGCGGCTCAGCGGCAAACGCGTAACCGGGTCAGGAAAGGCGGGCTCGGAAGAGATAGTCGAAGCCTCGGTCCGCGCCGGCGGTTTGAACGTCTTCCCCGGGTGGGAGTTTTACACTCCAGTGGCTGGCGCGGAAAGCACTATCTTCGATCTTATTCCTGGCGCCGCCATTTTGCTCGACGAACCCACTCAACTCAAACCGGAGTTCGACCGCTTCTGGGAACGGGTGGCCGAGGTCCATGAACGCAGCGGGGTCGGCAATCTGGTTCGCCCCGAGGATTTGTATCTCCCCCCGGAGGCCTGGTGGAGTAAGGCCGCCGGCCTGCCTGGCGCGGATATCGAGCACCTGGGCATCACTCGCGGTTTCGAGGACGCTTCTCCAGTTTCGTTTCTCAGCCAGCCCGCACCGCGCTTTCACGGCGCGATTCCCGCGATGCTGGCGGAGGCGCAGAAGCTTAATGCGGATGGCAAGCGGGTGCTCTTCGCCGTGCCCAACATCGGCGAGGTCGAGCGCCTTGCCGACATTTTCACCGAATACAACTTATCGTTTCGTCTGGGAACCCGCACCCGCGGCGGCGAGAGCTATGCCGACGAAACCAGCTACTTCGCCGGGGAGGTGCTGACCACCACGCTGGCAGCAGCCTACGTTCCCGAAGGAGTTCTTCTGCCGGAGGCGCATCTCGCCATCTTTGGCGCCCGTGATCTGTTCGATGAATCCGACACTGTGGCGTCGCGTCCGCAGCGAGCGAAGTCCAAGGTATCGGCCTTTCTTTCCGACTTTCGCGATCTGCAAGTCGGCGATTACGTGGTTCATGTGGAGCACGGCATCGGGCAATATCAGGGATTGAAGGAGATCAATCACGGCGACGGCCCGGCCGAATTCATGCTGCTTGAGTTCGCCGACGCGGCGCGCCTCTACGTACCTCTCACACGCCTCGATCTCGTCCAAAAGTACCGTTCGTCCGAAGGCGCCAAACCGGCGCTCAGTCATTTAGGCACGCAATCCTGGTCAAAGACCAAGGCCCGGGTGCGCAAGGCCATGAAAGACATGGCGGACGAACTTCTTAAGCTTTATGCCGAGCGCAAAACGGCCGTGGGTCACGCCTTCCCGCCGGGGAATGAATGGTTCCGCGAGTTCGAGGACGCATTTGAGTTCAGCGAGACCGACGATCAGGCGCAGGCCATTCGAGACGTGATTCGCGACATGGAATCCGCACAGCCGATGGACCGCCTGCTCTGCGGCGACGTCGGCTATGGAAAGACCGAAGTCTCCATGCGCGCAGCCTTCAAGGCCGTGAGCGACAACAAGCAGGTTGCCGTACTGGCGCCGACCACGGTGCTGGCTTTCCAGCACTTTGAAACCTTCCAACAGCGCTTCGCGCCTTTTCCGGTCACCATCGAGATGATCAGCCGCTTTCGCAATGCCAAGCAACAGAAGGAAATCCTGCAGAAAACCGAAGCCGGCAAGATCGACGTGCTCATCGGCACCCACCGCATTCTGTCCAAGGACATCAAGTTTTCCGATCTCGGCCTGCTGATCGTCGACGAAGAGCAGCGCTTCGGCGTCCGCCACAAGGAGCGCATCAAGCAGATGCGCAAGCAGGTGGACGTCCTCACCATGTCGGCCACGCCCATCCCGCGCACCCTGCACATGTCTCTGGTCGGACTGCGCGACATGAGTGTGATCGAGACCCCCCCCAAAGACCGCATGGCGATCCAAACCGTAGTCGCTAGTTGGGACGAGAAATTGATTCAGTCGGCCATCGAGCAGGAACTGGAGCGCGGGGGACAGGTGTATTTCGTCCATAACCGGGTCGACACTATCTTCGAGATCGCCGCCAAGCTGCAAGTGCTGGCCCCGAACTCGCGCATCATCGTGGGCCATGGGCAGATGTCGGAAGGCGAACTCGAAAAGGTGATGTTTAAATTCATGCATCACGAAGCCGACATTTTAGTTTCGACGACGATCATCGAGAACGGCCTCGACATCCCGCTGTGCAACACGATTCTGATCAATCGCGCCGACCGTCTCGGACTCTCCGAGCTTTACCAACTGCGCGGCCGCGTGGGACGCTCCAACCGCCGCGCCTATGCTTATCTTCTGCTTCCTTCCGAGGTTGAACTTACGCCTATTGCCCGGCGACGCCTGGCCGCGCTGAAGGAATTCTCCGATCTGGGGGCAGGATTCAAAATCGCAGCGCTCGACCTGGAACTGCGCGGCGCCGGCAACATGCTGGGCGGGGAACAAAGCGGACACATCGAAGCCATTGGCTTCGAGCTCTACACCCAGATGCTGGAACGAGCGGTACGGGAGATGAAAGGAGAAGCCGCGCCCGACGAGGCCGAAACCCAGCTTAATCTCGGCCTTAACATTCGCATCCCCGCCGATTATGTTCCGGAGGAAAACCAGCGCTTGCAGATGTATAAGCGCGTAGCCCGGGTGGAAACCGAATCGCAGCTCTCCGACGTTACCGGCGAACTGCAAGACCGCTACGGGCCGCCGCCCCCTGCCGTACGGAACCTGCTCGACTACGCGTCGCTGAAGCTGCTTTGCATGAAAGTCGGGGTTAACGCCATCGAGCGCAAGCGCGACAGCGTGACATTGAAGTTCCAACAGAATGCCGCGGTCGAACCTGAGCAACTTGCCCGCTTTGTTTCCGGGCAACGCGGCGCGCAGTTCACGCCCGACGGAATGTTGAAGTTTGTTTTGAAAGCCACGGCGGCGGGTGAGGTGCTGAGATCGCTTCGAGAAACGCTGGAACAGCTTTCAGCCGGCGCTGCGTCTTCGATGCCAGCCTGAAGGACAATCCGAACCTTTAATTCTCATGGCTTCCCGTTGCGCTTCAAGTACCCGGGTGAGGTGAAAGCCAAGAATGGTTTATCGGCGGCATTCCTACCGTTCCGCCACGAACTCCACCGCCCGCGCCACTTCCGGCCGCTGGCTGTGCACCCCATTATCCGTCTGCCGTGCCGCCGCCCGGTAATATTCGCGAGCCACATCCGGCAACTTCGCTTGCTCCGCCGCCAATCCGGCGCCCAGCAGGCCATTCAGCCGGTTCGGGCTCAGCTTCAGGGCCACGCGATATTCCGCCAGCGCGTCTTCCGGCTTGTGTTCCATCACCAACAAATCCCCGAGCATCTCCCGCGCCGGAATGTCGACTTCGTTCTGCCCCAGCTTGTCCTGCTGGTCGGCGGCCTTACGCATCGCGTCGAGGGCTGCCTCCGGATGCTTCGCAGTGAATTCCTTCCACGCTATCATCTCCTGCCGCATTACGGTTTTCGCGCTGTAGGTATTCGGTTCCTTCTCGATGGGGCGCAGCGCTTTGTCAAAGCGCTTCAGCGCCGCCTTTGCCATTTTTGCGTTCTCCAGATGTCCCGCGGCAATACCCTGACCCCAGTAGGTGTAGAGCGGCGCAAAATTCTTCGATCCGGGCGCCGGTTTCATCGCCTGGAAGCCTTTCCATTGGTGCATCTCGATCGAGTAAATCGATCGCACTTCGTTATCGAAATAGGGCCCCGCTTCCTTCATATCGTCCATGCCCGGCATCGCCATCATGTGCTGGCCAACGCTGCGCATGTTGGCCGTCAACTGATGCGCCTTTTCATCCTGGGCAGTTTGCAGATACGCGTAAATCAGAAATTCTTCCGCATGCATCTGATGGGCAACGCCAGGCTGCCCCGCGGCTTCGGCCCGTTCCGAAGCCGCCACCGATGCAGAATTCGAATCGATATCCTCCTGCCACATCCCCAGCCGCGAAAAAATGTGCCCCGGCATGTGCAATGCATGGGGCGAAGAGGGCGCAATCTTGGCATACTGCCGCGCCGCACCCAACCCATCGGCCGCCAGCGCCGGCGTATCGCAGGTATGAATAATGTAATGCGCCAGCCCGGGATGATCCGGATGCGCCGCAAACAATGGCAGAAGGATCGCCAGCGCGGCATGCTCATGCGTCAGCGAAGTATCATCCGGCGCCGTGGAGGCCAGAATGGAAAGCGAGTCGAACGCCGCCCCTTCCACATCGTCCGGAAAATTCTTGTGGAGTTCGTTCATTCTTGTTTCATAAGCATCCGCCCGCTGTTGAAACGTTTCCTGCGCCGGCTCGAAAAACGCGCTGAGCGCGTCGATGTAAGCCCGCTCGATCGGCATCGTCGCCGTCGAATTTGCGATGGCGGCCCGCGCCTTCGCCATCTCCTCGCGCCCCAGCTTCAACCCATCGGCATCGGGAGGACCCCACAACTCCTTGAACTGCGTCATCGCAATTCCCCAGTACGCCATGGCGCATGCCGGATCATCTTTCGCAATCGCCTCAAACTGCATCTGCGCCACGCTGTAGCCGAAGGAATGCAACAGAGCCACCCCGCGGCGCATGGGCTCCTGAGAGCGCCCCGAGCATGAGGTCGTAAACGAAACCTGTCCCAGCACTTCCGTCGCTTCCGGAGCATCGTGGTGATGATGATGCTCGGCCTCCGGCGCGGTTTGAGGTGACGCCCCGCCCAACATCCCCGCGCAGATAATCATGATAAGGAGCTTTCGCATAGCCATGAGCATACGATTCCGAGGAATCCGCCGCAACTCGGAAATGCTGCTGGGGAAGAGTCGCGTCAGCTCCGCCATGCCTTCACTACCAGATCGGGGCTCGCCCCCGTCAAAGGTTAGAAGGTACAATTATCCGGCAACTCAATGCTCCGACAGCCGCTCTAACGACTGGCTCAATCACTAGGCAAGACTTATAGACTAAAGACCGCCACCTAACGACGAACTAGCGCCCTATGACCATGAAAGTTTGCAAAGCCGTATTCCCCGCCGCTGGCCTGGGGACCCGCTTCCTGCCCGCAACCAAGGCCCAGCCCAAAGAGATGCTGCCGCTGGTCGATAAACCCATCATCCAATACGGTGTAGAGGAGGCGATGGCTTCCGGCTGCAATCAGATCCTGATTATCACCGGCCGCGGCAAGCAGGCCATCGAAGATCATTTCGACGTCAGCTACGAACTGGAACGGATGCTCGAAGAGCGCGGCAAGACCGATTTGCTCAACATCGTGCGCTCCATTTCCGACATGATCTATGTGGCTTATGTCCGCCAAAAGGAAGCTCTCGGCCTGGGGCACGCGGTCCTCATGGCGCGGGAATTGGTGGGGCACGAGGCGTTCGCGGTACTGCTTGCCGATGACGTCATCGACGCCAAAGTTCCCTGCCTCAAGCAGATGGTGGAAGTTTTCAATGAGAAACAGTGCTCGGTGTTAGCCACGCAAGTTGTCGAAGGAAAAATGATCTCCTCGTATGGCGTGCTCGACGTCAAGCCGGTCGAAGGCACGCGCTTTGGCGACCGCCTGTTCGAAATCAAGAATATGGTCGAGAAGCCCAAAGCGGAAGAGGCTCCGTCGAACCTGGCCATCATTGGCCGCTACATTCTCACTCCGGGAATTTTCGATGCGCTGGAACAGACTCCAACCGGCGCTGGAGGCGAACTCCAACTCACCGATGGCATGCGCATCCTGCTAAGGAAAGAAAAGATGTACGCCTATGTTTACGAGGGCCGACGCCACGATACGGGGGACAAACTCGGCTTCCTCAAAGCCACCGTCGAGTTCGCACTGAAGCGGGAAGACCTCGGCCAGCCTTTCCGCGAATATCTGAAAAGCCTGAAGATTTAGTGTTGGCCGCCGGGCACCGGGGCGCGGCGAGTCAGCAGGTAGCCGTCTCGAAACTTGAACTCTTTTCCCGACAGCCGCGTTTCTTTTTTGAACTGATACAGGCTCCGGTCAATCGTGATCCTGATGCGAACGTCCACTCGCTGATCGTTTTCCGTTCCCGTGCCGGCCAGCATGAATTGCAGGTGCCCGTTCGGGGTGAGTGGCGCGAGTCCTTCGATCTGGTATATCTCGGATGAGTGGTCGCGCTTCGATGTAATCGTGAACTGACGCTTGGTCGTGTCGATCGCAACGGTCGAGCTTTCCGTGACTGTCTTCGCCGGCCCGTCGTCGTAAGTGTAGACGAACTCCAGAGCGCGGCCATCGGCGGCCGGTTTCACCTCAAGCCAAGCGGGCAGAACTACTCGTTCGTCGCTCTGATAATCCCGATACTCGAGTTGCCCCGTCCACGCGCCGGTAAGCGCCGAGTAGATCTGATCTCGCAGGGCATTTTGCGGAGCGGGAGTTTGGCGGGCCGCGATCGCGAGCGCCGGGACAAAAACCGCAACCACCATAATGCTCAACGGACGTCCGCCTTCACGGTGAGGGAGCCGCAGGTAAATGCGGCGCTCAACCGTAGCTTCCCGGTGTGCAACAGAAACGGAGAGTTTCTACTTTCGGTCAAGGTCTTCCCAAAACCTTCAGTTCCGAGGTACGAAGCGACGCGGAACCTGCCGAACTCGGTCCCTAATCGAAAGCAGCACATCCCACAAGGCTCTACTCGCCCCGCATCTTCCGCGATTTCTCCTCAACGCCCCGGGCTAGTTTCTCTTTGTAGGCCTGAAGCTTCTTCGTAACCGACCCGTCGGACAGCCCAATGATCTGTGCCGCCAGAATACCGGCGTTGGTCGCGCCTGCTTTGCCAATCGCCACGGTCGCCACCGGAATGCCTGCGGGCATCTGTACTGTGGCCAGCAAAGAGTCCATGCCTTGCAGCGAGGTGGAAGGGATGGGCACCCCAATTACGGGCAGGGTGGTGTGGGCCGCAATCACTCCCGCCAAATGTGCCGCCCCGCCAGCGCCCGCTATGATCACCTGAATCCCACGCCCCGCAGCCGTCTTGGCAAAGTTTGCGGTGCGATCTGGAGCCCGGTGCGCCGAGGTAATGTCAATCTCATGGGGAATCCCTAACTCCTCCAGAATCTTCCCCGACTCGCGCATGATCTCCAGATCGGAATCA
>Ga0181534_10002396_pt1 | contig 11614 bp, 9 predicted proteins | sample PEATcosm2014_Bin_37_FD_119758 | JGI IMG/M metagenome (GOLD analysis project Ga0181534, IMG submission 119758) | Peatland microbial communities from MTU Mesocosm Facility, Houghton, MI, USA - PEATcosm2014_Bin17_10_metaG | ecosystem: Environmental > Terrestrial > Soil > Wetlands > Peat | place...
CGCTCAAGGCGGGCGGCGGGGCGGGGCAAGCCGCACCGGTGCCGCGTCCGGCGGCAGCGATGATGCCGGCTGCCGCGCCGGGCAGCGCCGCGCCCGCCCGGTCCGCGCCCGGCAGGGCCCGGATGCCGGCCGCCGGCCCGGAGGTCGCACTCGGCACACCGATCCTGCGGGCCAATCCGAATTCAGCGCCGCTCGCTCACGTGCTCCTGGTCGAGGACAATTTCGTCAATCAGCGGGTGGCCCAATTCATGCTCGCCAAACTCGGCTACCAGGTCGATGTTGCCATGAATGGCCGGGACGCCGTGGAGCGGCTTGCCTCAGCCTCCTACGACATCGTGCTGATGGACTGCCAAATGCCCGAGATGGACGGCTTCGAGGCCACCCGTATCATCCGCGATCCGAACTCGGCGGTGATCGATCATGAGGTTCCCGTCGTCGCGATGACCGCCAACGCGTTTCCCGAGGATCGGGCCCGCAGCATTGCGGCCGGGATGAACGACTTTCTCAGCAAACCGGTGTATCAGACCACGCTGTCCGCCATGCTCGAAAAATGGGTCAAGTCCCGACAGCGACCGCTGGCGGCCCCGCCTGCGCCAGCTTGATCGCCTCGTGAAGCGTCGCGAAAATCCGTGACTCGCCCACCACGGGCGTGATCCGATGCCGGTCCATGTCCGCGCGCAGATACGCGGCCACGCGCGCGAAGATGATGCCGACCCCGCGGCGCTCAAGTTCCGCGATCAGATCACGCAGCGATTGGGCCGCCGAATAATCGATGTCGGTGATGGCGCCCGCGTCGATGATGAACCAGCGCACCGGCGTGGGCGCACGCGCGATGAGCGCCCGAACCTCGTCGATGAAGCGGTTCTGATTCGCGTAAAAGAGATCCGCACCAAAGCGATACACGATGAGGCCGGGTTCGGTCTCCTTGCCGGGCACCGCGGGCACCAGGGTCCATTGTCCGGCCGCGTCCGGCCGGAACAGCATCGTGTGCGGTCGATAGCTGTGGCGCACGTGCCGGAACAGCGACAACGCGATGGCGAGCAGGATGCCCTGCTCGACGCCGAGCGCGACCACGGTCACCGTGGTGAAGATGGCCAGGTGAAACTCTCCCGGGCTTTCGCGGCGAATGGCGCGCAGTCGCGTCACATCGACCATGCCGGCGCCGATGGTGAACACGATGGCCGCCAACACGCATCGCGGCAGGTACTGCAGCGGACCGGTGAGAACCAGCAACACCAGCATCACGAGCGCCGCCAAAACCAGCTGCGTGATCTGACTGCGTGCCCCGACATGGTCGGCCATGGCGGTCTGGGTGGGACTGCCATTGACGACGAAAGTCCCGCTCAAGGCGGCGGCGGCGTTGGCCGCCGACAGACCCAGTATGTCCGCATCCTCATCGACCTGTTCACCGTAGCGCGCGGCGAAACCGCGCGCGGTCGCCGCACTTTGCGCGATGATCATCACGAAACACGAGGCGGCTATCGGCAGGAGCGCGAGCACTTCGCTCCACGAGACGTTGGGCAGGCGCAAGGACGGCAATCCCCCGGGCACCGGACCGATGACGGCAATGCCGCGGGCTTCGAAACCGAAGGCGGCGCTCGCCGCGATGGTGCCGGCCACGGCGACGAAGGACAAGGGCAGGCGCGGCGCAAAACGGTTGCCGACGAGAATCGCAGCCGCCACCCCGGATGAAAGGGCGAGCGTCGGCAGGTGCGGTTGGGAAAGGCTGCGCAGCAGTTCCCACGCCTGCAGCAGGGAATAGCGCGAACTCACCGGCACACCGAACATATCGCTCAGCATCGAGATCCCGACCTGCACACCGACGCCGGTGAGAAAGCCGACCAGCACCGTGCGCGAGAGAAAATCGGCCAGAAACCCCAGCTTGAAGATCCGCGCCAACAGCAGCAGTCCGGCGGTGAGCAACGCCACCAAGCTCACCAGCGCAACGTAGTGCTCACTGGCCGGTGCGGCCATGTGCGAGAGGGAGCTCGAGAATATCGCCGCCGTGGCCGAGTCGGCCGCCACCACCAGGTGCCGCGAAGAGCCGAACAGGGCGAACGCCACCAGCGGCAGCAGCACGGTGTAAAGCCCGGTGACGACGGGCATCCGCGCGATGCGCGTATAGCCGAGCACCTGGGGAATGTTGATCGACGCGAGGTTCACGCCCGCGAGTGCGTCGCGCACGATGCGTTTACGGTCGAAAGGCTTGATGCCCCCTAGGAGGCTGATCGGCATCGGCGCATTCTAGGGGTCGCGGTGCCGGGAAGGCCAGGACATTGTTCGTGTAGGTCTCGATCACTTCGCTGATGGGCGTGCCGTCGGGCAGGCTCAGCACGGCACGATGCTCGAGCACGGCGGCGGGAGGTGGTGAATCCGTGGCGCCGGCAACGGCGGCCTCCAAGTCCATCTCCCAGCCCTCGGGCAGCGGCATCCACAGCAGCTTCGCCTCGAGCGTGTGCCGGCGTACGTGCAGCAGCGTGACGACCCGGCCGAACGGAATATCGGTGGTGTCGAGCTCGGTGTTCATCTGCGCGCTCAGGCGGCCCGGCACGTACCAATTATCGGCCTCGGACAACACCACCTCGCCGCACATCAGGCGGACCCGTCGATAGCGCACCGGTTCGGTCGAACTCACGCCGAGTTCGCGACGCTGCTGCGCAGAGATCGGCTTGTCCTCCCCGGCGACCCGCACGGCGGCGATGCGCGGCGCAGGCGCGGGCGCAGGCGCAGCCGCGGGCGGCGCGGAGGCCGTCATCCGTGCCAGGCGATGTCCTGCGGCGGCGGCTCGTGCGGATCGTATTGCAGTAATTCGCCATTGCCGATCGACCTCCCGGTCAATGCCAGAATAAAGGCCCAGTGGCTGACCAGCAGCGTCGTCGCGCTGTCCTCGCGTGCGGCCATGAGCGCCCGGAACGCATCGGCGCGCGCGACCGTCTGCGCCGCCGTTTCGATGCCGTCATGCCACCAACGGCGCGGCACCTGGGAAAAATCGTGTTGCGGGAAGCGCTGCGCGAGCAGTTCGGGGGCGCTGCCGATGTCGCACACGAACGCCGTGCGCTCCCGCACCCCGACCATGACTTCCACCGGCACCGGTTTGACGGCGAGGATCGGTTCGGCGGTTTGCAGGGCGCGGGTGTAGGGCGATACGATGACCCGCGTGAGCGCCGCGTCGGCCAGACGCGCCGCGGCTTGCGCCGCCTGTTCGGCCCCGAGCGGCGTGAGTTCGGGATCCTCGATTCCCGGATCGACGCGGGTTGCGGTGAAATGCAGATTGAAAAAGCTCTGACCGTGGCGCAGGAGAATCATTGGAGTCCTTCGATTTCACCCATCTTGCGGTCTCGATGAGCATTCGCCAAGTTTTTGTGCGGGAAGCAGTATCATGCCGCCCATGAAGATCTATTCGTGGAACGTGAACGGCATTCGGGCCGTGCACAAGAAGGGATTGTTTCAGTCCTTCCTCAAGGCGCATCAGCCGGACATTCTGTGCCTGCAGGAAACCAAGGCCGAGCGCGATCAGATCGAGATCGATCTGCCCGATTACCGCGAATTTTGGAATTCCGCGGTGAAGAAGGGCTACTCCGGAACGGCGATTTTCTCCAAGCAGGAACCGCTCGGGGTGATCAACGGATATCCGCAGGAGTTTGCGCGGCGCTATACCTTCGCGGACGAATTGCAGCGCGACAGCGCCGAAGAGGGCCGGGTGATCACGGCCGAATACGCCGAGTTCTACGTCGTGACCGTCTACACCCCGAACGCCAAGGACGATCTGAGCCGCCTCGCCCTGCGCTTCAAGCACTGGGATCCGGCTTTCCTCGCTTACTGCCGCCAGCTCGAGGGAAAGAAGCCCGTCATTTTGTGCGGCGATTTGAACGTGGCGCACACCGAGCTCGACCTCGCGAACCCGAAGCCGAATCGCGGCAAGAAGGGCTTCACCGACGAGGAGCGTCGGGGATTTCAAAACTTCGTGGATGCCGGTTTCGTCGACACCTTCCGGCTGTTCACGCAGGGCAACGGCCATTATTCGTGGTGGAGTCATTTCGCCAATGCACGGGCCCGCAATATCGGGTGGAGAATCGACTACTTTCTGGTGTCCGCGGCGCTGCGCGGCCGGGTGGTGGCGGCGGAGATTCATCCGGGTGTGCTCGGCAGCGATCACTGCCCGGTCAGCATCACCCTCGGTTGATGGATTTCGCGTGAAGATCAGGCACACGGCTCTGGGCTCCATTGCGCTGGGATTCATCGTGGGGGCGGCGATGGCGGCGGCCCCGGCCGCGGCGCCGCCGGCCGCGGAGGGGTCGGGGGCGCCCGTCCCGCCGAGCCGCTTTGGCGTCGACGCACCGGAACTCGCTCCTTTGGGCGGCTACGCCGTCGGCGTGCGCACGCTGCATTTGTGCCAAACCGCCCAGGTCGACGTGCTGGCATTCGATCCGGTCAAGGGCGCGGCTCCGCTGCGGGACCGGGAACTCGGCGTCGAACTGTGGTATCCCGCGCGTCCGAATGCGCCGGGTCGTCCGGTGGTCTACCAGGGTGAACTGCCCTCCGAGCCCCCGGCGCCGCCGGCGCACTTCACCGTGCCCGGCATCGCGCTGCGCGATGCCCCGCGGGCGGCGGCCCGCTTTCCACTCATCGTGGTGTCGCACGGCTACAGCAACGATCCGGTGGCGATGACCTGGTTGACGGAGAATCTGGCATCCAAGGGCTATGTGGTGGCCGCCATTCGCCACGAGGATCCGCCGATCTCCGATCCGCGCAAGTATGCCGAGCCCCTGCTGCGAAGGCCGCTCGACATCGTCTACGTGGTGCGCACCTTGCAGCGTACCCTGGCCGAGGAGGGTTTGATCGATCCCGGACGCATCGCGCTGATCGGCTACTCGATGGGCGGCTACGGCGTGCTGACCGCCGGCGGCGCGACGCTCGATCCCGAAGGTCCGCCGGCGAAGCTGATCCCCGGCGGCTTGCTGCTGCCCTACGCCCGCGGCGGCGCTCTCGAGAGCCAGGCGGTCCTCACCGGCCTGCGCGCGGTGGTCGCCATCTCGCCGGCCGGCACCGTCAACGTGTGGGGAGCCGAGGGTTTGGCCGCGCTCACCGCGCCGTTGCTGATCATCAGCGGCAATGAGGATCACCGGTTGAACTATGCGACGCACGCGCGCGCGATTTTCGACAACGCCGTGAATGCGCGCCGCTACCTGCTGACCCTGAAGGGTGCCGGGCACAACATCGGCTTGAATCCGGCGCCCGCCGAGATGCGGGCGCGGCTGTGGGATCAGGATTGGTTCGAAGATCCGGTGTGGCGCAAGGAGCGGATCACCGCGATCGATGCGCATTTCATCACGGCGTTCCTTGACCGCCATGTGAAGGGCGACGAGAGCCGCGCGGCTTATCTCGAGGTTCCGACCGCGGAGTCCGACGCGGGTGAGTGGGCGGCCCCCGCCTCGACCGCATATGCCGCGATGAGTCCGGGCGGGGTCGGCATCACCCTGTGGAAGGGGTTTCACCGCGATCACGCAGTCGGGCTCGAGCTGCTGCTGGCCTATCCGGCGGAGCCGGCGAAGAGCCCATAGCGTCTCCACCGCCGGCCTCGCGGGCGCCTTGCGAAAGCAGCAGTTCGAGCTCGAGCGGATCGATCGGTTTGGTCAGATGCAAATCGAAGCCCGCGATCTCCGCGCGCTGCTTGTCCCCATCCTGGCCCCAGCCGGTCACCGCGATCAGCTGGGTGGTGAGCCCCCACTGCGCGGCGCGGATCCGTTCCGCCACTTCGTAACCGCTCATGCCGGGCATGCCGATGTCCAGAATCGCCGCATCCGGATGGTGTTTGGCGGCCATCTCGAACGCTTCGATGCCGGTGTGCGCAACGTGCACCTCATATCCGGATTGTTTGAGCAGCATCCCGAGAATCTCCGCGCCGTCGCGATTGTCGTCGGCCACGAGCACGCTGTGCTGCGTCGGACGCGATTCGGCCGCTGCGCGCGCGCCGGCGGCCGCATCCGCCTGCGGGCGCACGAGCGATGCAGGAAGGCGCACGATGAACTCGCTGCCCTGCTCGAGTCCCGCGCTGTGCGCCTCGACCCGCCCACCGTGCAATTCGACGAAGCCCTTGACCAGGGCGAGGCCGATTCCGAGGCCCTCCTCGTACTGACCGCGGTGCGAATCGACCTGTTCGAACATGCCGAACACCTTGGGCAGCATGTCCGGCGGGATGCCGATGCCGTTGTCGCGCACGGAGATGACGATGCCATGCGAATCGCAGGCCGCCCGCAGCGTGATTTCCCCGTCGGGGTCGGTATATTTGGCCGAATTGGCGAGTAAATTCGCCACGACCTGGGTGAGTCTCACCGGATCGGCCTCGAGAATGATGTTTTGCTCCGGCCGTTCGATTCGCAGGCTGTGGCGCTTCTGGCGAATGGCCGGTTGGGCGGTCTCGATGGCCGCTTCCAATATCCCGTCGAGTTCGACGGGTTTGCTCTTCAAGGCGAGAGTCCCCCGGGTGATGCGCGAGATGTCGAGCAGATCATCGAGCAGCGACGCCATCTGGCGCACCTGGCGCGCGATGATGGTGCGGCTTTGTTCGAGTTCCGCCGGGGTCAGATTCGGGCTTTCGAGGATCCGCGTGGCCGTGCGGATCGGGGCGAGCGGATTGCGCAGCTCGTGCGACAGGGTCGCGAGGAACACGTCCTTGCGCTGATCGGTCTCGCGCAGAGTCCGCGCCAATTCATCCTGGAGTTTGCGCTGCCGTTCGGCGTGACGCACGGTCACGATGGCGATGGCGATGAGCAGGAGCATCGCGAGCGCGGTGCGAGCGTCGCTCAAGAACCGGACGATCTGCCGGGCGCGCTCGGTCTCCCGGCGGTGGGCCTCGAGAATCGAACTCTCGACCGCATCCATCCGGCTGACCACGGCGCGCGCGGCATCCATGAGGCGCTTCGGGTCGCCGCCCGCGATGTCCCGCTGAACGCCGCTGATGTCCCCGCTAAGCGCCCGCTCGCGCTGCGCCTGGGCCTGCGCCTCGCGTTCATGGGTCAGTTCGGTGAGTTGGGCGACCAGCGGTTGTTGAGCAGGCTCCTGATCGGTGAGTTGTTTGAGTTCGGCGAGCCTGCCGGGAACGGCCGCTGCGGCCGCCAAGGCCGGTTCGAACTGCGCCGCGTCATGGGTGAGATCGTAGGCATACAGCCCGTTGCCGAGGTCGCTCAAGGTTTGCAGCATCTGCGCGAGCACGAATCGCACCCGTTCGGTGTGCGACACCCAAAGCGTCGCATCATCCAAGGTTTTGGTATTTCGCTCCAGCAGCACCGTGGACGACAGCATCATTGCGATCGCGGCCGCGACCAGCAACCAGGTGCGCAGGTAGGCGGAAAAAATGTTCATCGCAAAAGGCAGCGGCGTCTTTTCTGGTGCGCTCATGAGGGGCCCTTGTGAGGCAAACCGCCGGTTCTTGCCGCGGATAATTGCACGCCGGGCGCACGAATAAAATAGCGCGCGCCGCTTCCTTGCCAAATTGGGGCACCGCGGCTACCGTGGCGCATCGTGAAATTCTTACAAAGATGAACCCGGCGCCGGATCCTCCCCAGCTCAAGCGGGTGCTTGGGTTGCGTGATGTGGTGCTGTTCGTGGTGATCGCCGGCAGCAACCTGCAATGGGTGGCGACGGCCGCGGCTTCCGGACCGAGTTCGCTCGTAATCTGGGTGCTCGGGGGTCTCGCGATGTTCCTGCCACTGTCGGTGTGCGTCGCCTTTCTGTCGTCCCGTTATCCGGATCAGGGCGGCCTGTACGTGTGGAGCAAGCAGGCCTTCGGACCGTTCGCCGGATTCATGACCGGCTGGACCTACTGGACGGCCAATCTGCCGTACCTGCCCGGGTTGCTGTATTTCGCCGCCGGCAGCCTGCTGTTCAGCGCGGGCGGCCGGTCGGCGGCCGCGGGGTCGCCGGCCTACTTCATCGCCTTTGCGTTGGCGGCGCTCGGGGTCGCGGTGTTCCTCAACGTGCGCGGGCTCGCGATCGCCAAGTGGCTCAACAACGCCGGCGGAATTGCCCGCACTCTCGCCATGCTGCTGCTCGCCGGCGTGGGCGCCGGCATGTGGTGGCGGTTCGGTGCGGCGACCGCGGTCAACCACCAGACATTGATGCCCGGGCTGCGTCTCGCCGACGTGATTTTTTGGTCGACCATCGCCCTGGCGTGGACCGGACCGGAGGCGGCGGCTTTCATGGGGGGTGAGATTCATGATCCGCGCCGCACCGTTCCGCTGGCGCTTGCCATCGGCGCGCCATTGATCGCGGCGATCTATCTGGTCGGAACCTTGAGCGTCCTGCTTGCCGTGCCGCAGCAAAACACCAGCGCGCTGTATGGCGTCATGGAAGCTTTCCAGGCTGCCGCGGGCGGGTTGCATCTGCCCTGGCTCATGCCGCTCGCCGCCGTCTGCGTGAGCGTGAGTTGCATCGGCAGCGTGGGGGCGTGGCTCGGAGCGACCGCCCGCATCCCGTTCGCGGCCGGCATCGACAGCTACCTGCCCAAAAGTTTTGCGCGTCTGCATCCGCGCTACGGATCGCCCACCGTCGCAATTGCCGCGCAGGCGGTGATCGCCGGCGTTTGCGCGGTGCTCGGGCAGGCGGGCACTTCGGTGAAGGGCGCGTACGACGTGCTGGTCGACATGACGGTGCTCACCACCATGCTGCCTTTCATCGCGCTGTTCGGGGCCGCGATCAGCCTGTCGGGCGGTGCCCACCGGCCGGGAGAGGTCACTCTCCCCGGCGGCCGCACCACGCTCATCGGGCTGTCGCTGGTCGGGCTCGCCACCACGGTCGGCGCCATCGGACTCGCGCTGGTGCCGCCGCCTGACGAGCCGCACCCGGCGCTCGCTTTGCTGAAGGTGGTGGGCATGTCGATGGCGCTGCTGCTCGGGGGCGCCGCCGTGTTTTGGTCGGGGCGCCACCGGGCGCGTGCGGGAATCGCATGAGCGTCGAGCAGGCGGTGGCCAGGTGGCGCGCCGTGCCCGAGAGGACGCTGCTGCTCGCCATGCTGGTGATCGTGTTCGGCGTGCTGTCCACCCGCTTGGCCGGAACCCAGGTGCTCGGGCGCATCCCCCTTCAGAATTTATTGAAGAATGGGCTCGGCGCCGATCGCTCCACGAACGCGGCATTCTTCTTCTGGACCACCATGCCGTGGTACTTGAAGCCCCTGGTTGGCATATTCACCGACGCATTTCCGCTGTTTGGCAGCCGCCGCAAAAGCTACATGATGATCGCCGCCGCCGCGTCGGCCGCAGCCTGGTGGGCGCTGTGCGTGACGGCGCACCGCTACGGCAATCTGCTGGCCGTTTGTCTGCTGATCAACATCGCCATGATGGTGGCAAGCACGGTGGTCGGCGCCTACCTGGTCGAGGCCGCCCAGGCGAGTGCGAGCGCGGGGCGGCTCACCTCGGTGCGCAACTTCGTCGAACAATTCTCCTGGGTGATCGCCGGCCCCACCGGCGGCCTGCTCGGCAGCATTGCCTTCGGATGGACCGCCATCCTGTGCGGCAGTGTCGCCTTCCTGATCGTACCGGTGGCCTTGTTCGCGCTGCGCGAACCGGTGAGGCCGCACACGGTCATCCGGCCGCTCGCGGATCTGCGCGAGCAGCTGCTGCGCATCGCGCGCGCGCGCTCCATGTGGGCCGCCGCGGGCATCGCCGCGCTGTTCTATTTCGCGCCCGGGGTGAACACCGGGCTGTTTTACATACAGCAAAATGAGCTGCATCTCGGCACCCAGGCCCAGGGCTACCTGGTGATGCTGAGCGGTCTGTGCGGCATCACCGCGGCGGCGCTCTACGGCGCCTTTGCGAGCCGTCGCCTGACGCTGCGCACACTGCTGGTGATTGCCCTGCTGATGGGCACGGCGGCGAATCTCGGCTATCTCTTTTACTCATCGTTCCCGCGGGCGCAATTCATCGAGGGTTTCAACGGCTTCGGCTATACGCTCGCCGAAGTGGCGCTGATGCATCTCGCCGTGCGGGCAACGCCGGCGGGCAGCGAAGCGCTCGGCTTCGCGTTGATCATGGCGGTGCGCAATCTCGGATTGTTCGGCGCCGATTGGGTGGGCGCGTATCTGCTCGATCAGCACTATCTCGGGTTCCATGCGCTGGTGATCGCCAATGCCGCGACCTCGTGCATCGCGGCGCCGCTGGTGCTGCTGCTGCCGGCCGCGCTGGTGGACGTGCGCGACGGGGGCCGCCGGGTCGCGCCCTAGCCCGTGGGCTTGCGCGCCGGGGCGCGCAGAAACGTGAGCGCCAGTGCCGCCGATGCCAGCATGAGAAACACGCTCACCGCATTCAGCACCGGCGTTGCGCCCTCGCGCATGCGGCCGTACATCATGACCGTGAGCGGCGAGTCGGCGCCGACCAGCATGAGGGTGGTGTTGAAGTCCTCGAACGACATCAAGAACGAGATCGCCGCGGAGCCGAGCAGCGCGGGGCGCAGGTACGGCAGCATGATGGTGCGGAACACCGCAATTCTCGACGCGCCGAGATTGAGGGCGGCCTCCTCCAGCGTCCGGTCGAAGCGGCCCAGGCGTGCGCTGATCGTGAGCGTGGCAATGGTCGCAATGAACGAGAACTGCCCCAGGACGACCAGCGGCAGACCCGGGCGCAAAAAATCGAGCTCCAGCCCGAACACATCATCGGCCAATTCCGCCAGGCGGCTGGCGAACGCCAGGATCGAAATCCCCAGGATGACGCCCGGTATCACCAGCGGCGCCAGCATCAAAATCGACAGCGCCTGCTTGCCGGCGAAGCGGCCGCGCTCGAGCAGGAACGCGTTGCAGGTTCCGATGAGCACCGACAGCAGCGTGACCCACACGGCGACGATGCAGCTCGTCCAGATGCTGCCGAGCAATTCGCGGTCCTGAAACAAACCGGTCCGGCCGCCGCCGGCGTTGCCCAAAAACCAGTCCCAGGTGAAGCCGCGCCACGGCGGAGCGGGGTAGGGGGCATCGTTGAAGGCGAACACGGCGACGACGATCAGCGGCAGGAACAGAAAGGCCAGGAACAGCGCCAGATAAATCGCGGTCGACGCCCGCAGCCAGACCGGGCGCGGCAACGAGGGGATCATGTGCGCCTCATCACGTCGCCGAAGCGCTGGCCGGCGAGCTTCAGCCCGAGCATCACCAGCGCCGTCGAAAGCACGAGCAGCAGGAAGCCGAAAGCGGCGCCTTGCTCCCAGTTGAACCGGGTGATGAATTGAGTGTAGATCTGCTCGGTGAACCACTGCGAGTTCTTGCCGCCGAGCAGCGTCGGGGTGAGGTAGTTGCCGAGCGTGAGCATGAACACGATGATGCACCCGGCCGTGATGCCGGGGGCGGCATGCGGGATGACGATGGTGCGCAGCACGGAGAAGCCGTTCGCGCCGAGATCGTAGGCCGCCTCGATCAGGGAATTGTCCAGGCTTTCGAGGCTGGAGATGAGCGGTATCAGCATGAACAGCAGCGAGGTGTAGACCAGGCCGACCATGATGGTCGCGTCGTGATAGAGCAACTCGACCGGGACCGCGGTGATGCCGAGCTTTACCAGCAGGGCGGGCAACACGCCCGATTCGCGCAGCAGAATCATCCAGCCGAGCGTGCGCACCGTTTCGCTCACCCAGAAGGGGA
>Ga0181534_10002398_pt1 | contig 11601 bp, 11 predicted proteins | sample PEATcosm2014_Bin_37_FD_119758 | JGI IMG/M metagenome (GOLD analysis project Ga0181534, IMG submission 119758) | Peatland microbial communities from MTU Mesocosm Facility, Houghton, MI, USA - PEATcosm2014_Bin17_10_metaG | ecosystem: Environmental > Terrestrial > Soil > Wetlands > Peat | place...
AGGGATCACCCGTTCCCATCCCGAACACGGAAGTTAAGCCTCGCTGGGCCGATGGTACTGCACGGGAAGCTGTGTGGGAGATTAGGTGATCGCCGGCAATTAAATCCAGCAAAACAAAGCCCTGCCACTACGGCGGGGCTTTTTGCGTTTGTCGCCTTAACTTGCCCGAGCTAAACGCCAACGAAAATGATATATACTTCTGATTGATACTTCCAGGAGGATGCAATGGCCGCGAAGACTGATTTAACTCCGAAACCGATCGATGCCAAGCTCTTCTGGAATGGCCGCAGCCAGGCTGTTCGCCTGCCCAAGGAGTTTCGTTTCGAGGGCGACCGGGTGCGGGTGACGCGCATGGGCGCGGGAGTGTTGCTTGAGCCGGTTCCAGAGGAGCGCAAAGAGACGATTGAGGAGCTGTTTGCCCGGATGGACGCAATGAAGGGCGATCCTCTCTTCCCCGAGGGCCGCAAGCAGAACCTTGCGCCGATCCGTGAGTATTTCAAGTGAGTTATCTGCTCGACACCAATGTCTGCATCGCGCTGATCAACGGGAGTTCAGAGCGGGTTCGCAGACGACTTTATGCCGCAGTCCGGCCGGGAATTCTTCCTTCGATTTCTTCCATTGTTGCGCATGAGCTTTGGTATGGCGTGGCCAAGAGTGAGCGCGTTACGGAGAATGCGAACCGGCTGACCGCATTTCTCGCCAGCGCTGTAACGGTGATCGATTTTTCCGAGCAGGATGCGCGAGCTGCGGGAGAGATTCGGGCGGATCTTGAACGCAGGGGAGAACGCATCGGCGAGTACGACACGCTGATCGCCGGGCAGGCATTTTGCAGGAATCTGGTTTTGGTGACCGCCAATACGAGCGAATTTAGACGAGTGAAGGGGCTGGTTGTTGAGGATTGGACGGCCTAATTCCAAGGACTCAGGATCGAGACCTTAGGCTACCCGGCAAATGTCACGCCAACTGTATGGTGCGCCTGATCGGGGTTAGGTGCAACGAAGTTCCTCGATATGGTATCTTTGACTCATTTACTGGGACTTGTTTGTATCCTCGTTCGGATAGGAGGATTTCGAAGGCAGTTTTTGCCTCCTTTGGGGGTGACATTGGACCTACGATAATTTCAGTAATCGGCAGTAATTCTCGTTGTATGACTGACTTCTCGTTCAATTTCCTTTCCTTCATCTGCGTTTCAGTTTCTTTGGTTCCTTGCAGGGGATTGTTGCTTTTGCGCTCGATGAAGAATTTGAGGTACGGAAGGGGAAAGCCATAATGACGGTGAGGTCTGAAATGGATGGGAAGATCGTCTTCATACATTTCTGGACTGTTCTGGTAATACCAATTGTGATGGGATGCAGCGATGAGTCTTATTTCTTTCTCGGAGCTAAAATGACTGTTTTTGTACTTCATAGAAGCGATATAGACGAGGTTCCAAGCAGCAGTGGTCTTCTGACCTTCGTCAGAGAGGCTGGTCCACTCGGGTATTCTCTCGTTTTTCAATATCCATTTCCGGATATCGCTGCGGGTATAAAGGCATTTGTATAAGAATATGTTCCTCCTTAGCGCGAGCTTTAGCTTGCTTGCGTCAAATCCTATACAGAAATTTCCATATGCGCGCCATTGTTCAAGCGAATCCCTTTTTCTGCTGAACGATGCCATATACTGATCGGGATGTCTGGTCCCATTGAAACCATTCAGATCAACCATGCTACGCCACCTTTCCCTGACGGCGTCGTTCGTGAAGTCGTTATCATTTAGTAAACTCGTGTCTTTTCCCAGTACCTTCAGTTCAGTAGGATCATTCAAAAAGGCGGTATTCGACATCCAGATCTCATGATTGCCAATGATGCCTGAAATGGCATCAGCCGAGGTGTAGTGGTAAATTGTGCCTCGGTAAGGCTCGGAAAAGGCTTTGTACAGTCTCTTCAGATGTTCGTATTTGTCGGCTCTCGACATGAAGCTCAATTATAAGACCTATTTCTGCTACTTTCACGACGGGGTCTGGGAACCACAAACCGTCTCCGACGTTTGAGCACTGACCACTGCCTTTACTGCAAGTGCGTCGAACTGATCGGAGATGAGTCTTACAGAATCACCTCAAACCCCTTGCACCAGATCACATTCAGCAGCGCCAGCGCAGGGCCTTTGGGCTGTTTGGCTCTACGCACCAACTGCGAGAGGTAGCCGACTTTCAGATTGAGGGAGCGGGCGAATGCGGCCTGGCTCATGCTGGCTCGCATGCGGAGGCTGCGAATCTCTTCGTTGTTGTACCGTTTAGTTGCCGCCGCATATGTAAGTTATTTCATACTGGGTTGATGGGGCCAAGGAGGAGTTAGGCACGATGGCTAACGATGAGCTATTCGCATATTTATTCACCCTTGCGAGCGGCTTGTCACTGCCATAGGTTGTAATATCCGCAAGGCAGTTCGGCAAGCTCTGGCGGACGAGCGGGAAAGAAATTGTTACTACCTCAGAGCCTGAAACCGAGATGGGATCGGATCCGGTTGTAAGCCGGAGCGTACCGCTAAAAGAGTCACACTGATGATTTACAGCACAAACAACACTCGCGTTCGCGCCTCCCACGGCTTCAGGCCTGGCAAGAGAAAATGCAGCAGCCCCTGCAACCTGTTCAACCGTGAGCGGGCCTGTGGATGGGTTTGTCGAGGCCGCTTGCTTAATCGCATAACCTTGCAACTTCACACCGGGCGTAGTCAGCGAGGCGGCGTTGGAGTGGCTGGTGCAACCAACATTCGTAATGATTCCGCCGGCCGTCGTACACAATGGCTGCGCTGAAGCTCCCAGGCTTGGAATGGCTACGCCGGCAAAGCTGGCCGCGCCGGCTGAGTTGACCGATGCGCCACACGATGACGCCCCATTACAGAACTTCACCCCGCCGGAGCCGGCAAGCAGATTCAGATAGAGGATACCGCTTCCTGCCGCATTTATTTCCATGTTGGAGTTTGGGACGGCATGAATGCGCATAACATTCGCGATGGAGTCGAATAGCTCAAAATTTTCTATACTGTCTTTTCCTATTTGCCAGCGTGGGATTCCGCGATCGTCAAATTCGACCAGCGCAGGAGTTGTTGAGGCACGTCCGGAGGATATCTTCAGCACATTCCCGGCAACGGAATCTGAAGCATTATTCAAAGCCAGGCCGAATAGTTGGCTACTCAAGAATGGGCTATCTGTGAAGTGCGTGTAGCCCGGCGCAAAGCTTCCCGATGAGGGCAGTAAGTTTCCAATGCGATAGGTTCCAATCGTGCGCTGCGAATTAATTGTCTTGGATAAAACATCATCTGTTATCAGCGCAGCTGCGGTTCCGCTGGCATCGACGATGTTGGACAGCTCAATATCCGTGGTTACGTTGCCAGTGGGCGGCCTTGGTGGATTCTTCACATGGACGACGCTGCCGGTGATCGTTCCACCAGTTAACGAACTGAAGGTTACGCCATTCAGTGGGGCCAGATTGCCAATGATATAGCCTGTCTGCGCGCTTTCGGCGCCAAGATTTGTAATAGTCGATCCGCTAAAACTGTCGAACACAAATCCGGTAGCAATTGGCGCCGATGGAGACCCTGAACAGGTGAGGCCACTGAGCAGATGAGGGCCGTTGGGTTGAGATTGATTGTTGCCGTCAAACTCACATGCAATGGTTGCCGGTGTGCCTGCCTTCATGCCAAGAGCCTCGACATCGTGGAATTCATAGTTCATAGCGTACTGCGGGCCTACGCCGTCGCTTCCAGAGCCATTGATCCAAAGTTCTCTTGCCGGGCAACTGGTGATATCCAGGTTGCTGCCACCGGACTGTTCTTGAATGTCGGTTGAGTAAAGCCCGATTGTCCCTGTTATGCCGTTGCAGTCGATAGTTAGATTTTCAATGCGGTTGCCAAAAGTGAGGCTTTTTCCATCTCCCAACCGGACAACCGTTCCATTCGCGGGGAAGCCGGTAACGGCTTGAATCAGCGTGCCGGTCTTATTGACACTGTTGCCACGTCCAATTCCCAGTATCTGCCATGCATTTACGGAAGGAGTTACGATGGGGGCAGTGGTCTGTAATATGATTGGTCCCAACAATAATTGTCCGGGAACCGGAGCGCCGCTGAATGGATTCACCGTGCACTGCTGGGTGCCTGTTGCGGAACGGGCATCGATAATAAGGCCGCGAGGGTTCGCGCTGGCGTTCGATGCAATGGCCGCCTGTATCTGGAGGCAGAGGTTCGCTCCTGGATAGTACTGCGGATTAATGACGCCAAATGTTCCCTGCGCGAGGAGCGGGCTGCAGATCAAAAGCGCTGAGCTCAGTATATTTGTGAATGCGATCGAAAACCGCGCGCACGAGGAAATGACAAACCTGTGCATGAGATCCCTCCTGTAGGCGTGAAGCCGATCTATTCACGCAGCGGAGTCATTGGATTGACGAAGAAATCGATCTCTCTGCTTACGTATAAAAAGAGAATCTCTTCAACAACAGCGAAACCAGTCTATCGCCCTGCATTCGTAGATGTCGCCACGGTGTGATTCGATGGTTCAATCTATTCCCTTTTCGAGACGATTTCCGTCCCGTAGTGTCCGCATCCATGGAAGCATTCAATTGCCGGTCCGACTCTACGAGGGACCGCACAGTCGGCTGTGTAGGAGATTCAGTGATTGCGGGCTATTAAATCCAGCAAAACGAAGCCGTGCTGCTACGGCGAGAATTTGTTTTTCGTTAGTGCGATTCTCGCATTGGGCATCTCGCCAGTGCTCACAGAATCACCTCAAACCCCTTGCGCTTGATCACGTTGAGCAGCGCCAACGCAGGGCCTTTGGGCTGTTTTGTTCCACGTTCCAACTGCGAGATGTAGCCGACGCTCAGATTGAGGGAGCGGGCGAATGCAGCCTGGCTCATGTTGGCCTGCTCGCGGAGGCTGCGGATTTCCCTACTGCCGATAGGTTTGGCCGCGGGAAGCGTCCCTTCGCCTAAGTGGCGAACAGTGATCTGGCGGTACTCTTCGTCGTCCAGCAAGCCATGCTTGTGAAGGTCTCCTGCTGTTTCGTGAATTGCCTCTGCGATGGAGCTATTCTTCTTTTTCATCACCGATCTCCTTGAGTGAACCGTCTTCAGACATTGCCTTCAACGTCTCGCCATCGGCGGCAAGCAATCTGCTGCCAAACTTCCTCAACACGGTCAGCTCATCGTCACCGATATTTTCCTGGCCGCTCTTCGCAAAGCCATGCAGGAAAAATGCCTTACATGCTGCACGATAAGCGACAATTACGCGGTAGCCGCCGGATCTTCCTTGGCCTTGCCGAGCGACGCGCATCTTGATCAGTCCGCCGCCGAGGTCTGCGTCGATTAGTCCTTGCTCCGCGCGCTTGATCGTCTCAGCCAGATTTGCGTCGGCGATTCCTTCTTGCCGTGCGAATCGCGCGAACCATCTGGTTTTGTAGACCTGCATAGGGCTAACTGACACTATGAACTATAGCACATAAACATATACTTGCTGAACCCGGTTATGCAAGATGCAGTAGCAGAAAGCGCAGTGCGCATTCGCGGGCTTCGGCTGCGGCCTCAGCATTGTAGCTTGCGCGGGCTTCGCAGTTGAAGCCGTGGCCGGCGTCGTACCAGTGAATCTCGACCTCGGGGTGCGCGGAGTGAATGGTTTCTACTTCCTCGGCGGGTATATGCGCATCCACCTTGCCGAAGTGGAGCTGTACAGGCGCGGTGGGCGTTTCGTTGGCGTAGAGGCTGATGCGGCCTCCATAGTAGCCGACGGCAGCGGCCAGATGGAGGCGTGTTGCGGCCAGCCAAGCCATTGTGCCACCGAAACAGTAGCCGATGACGCCAGCTTTCCTGTCGGTTTCAGTCGTGGCGAAGTCGAGGGCGGCGGCCACATCCTGTAAAGCGCAGACCGGGTCAAGCAAAGGGATAAAACTCCTTGCCTTCTGTGCATCCTCACCGACGTAACCGAGTTCTACGCCGCGTTCGATGCGGTCAAAGAGAGCTGGAGCGACGGCGAGGAATCCGTCTTTGGCGTAGCCGTCGGCGACAGCGCGGATATGGGCATTGACGCCGAAGATCTCCTGTACGACAACCAGGCCAGCGATAGGCGGGCCTGCAGGGCGGGCAATGTAAGCACTGAACTGATGACCGTCGGCGGCCTTTAGAGTGATGTATTCGCTCATGATGGTCTCCTCTGACTCATGGTATTCGAGCGAGAAGGGCGGAGCGTTGCTGCTGTCCTGCGGTTTGCCATGCACAGCCGCGAAATGCAGTTCCTTCGACTCCCCTTTACTGGGTCCAGGGTCGCTATTTATTCAATGCAAGCGTAAGACGGAGACTAGAGGGCTTTCGGTCCGGCGGCACGGATGGCCTCTGGGGCGTCGAACTTTTTGAAATTCTCCTCGAATTTGCTAGCCAGCTCGGCGGCGGTGCGGTCGTAGGCGGATTTGTCGGCCCAGGCGTTGCGCGGGTTGAGGATATCTGCCGGGACGCCGGGGCAACCGATGGGAATGTGCAGGCCGAAGGCGGGTTCGGTGGCGAACTCCACTCCGTTCAGTCCGCCGTCAAGGGCGGTATCGACCAGCGTTCGGGTGATTTTGAGGCTCATGCGTTCGCCCACGCCGAAGGCGCCGCCGGACCAGCCGGTATTGACCAGCCAGCAGGTGGTGTTGTGCTCCCTGAGGCGCTTACCGAGCATCTCGGCGTAGACGCGCGGGGCGAGTGGCAGAAACGGCGCGCCAAAGCAGGCGGAGAACTCGGGGACTGGCTCTTTGCCCATGCCGGCCTCGGTGCCGGCGAGTTTGGCCGTATATCCCGAGAGGAAGTGATACATCGCCTGCTCCGGTGTAAGACGCGCTATGGGCGGCAGGACGCCGAAGGCATCGGCAGCCAGGAACATTACATTGCGCGGGTGGCCGCCGACCCCGGGAATGACTGCATTCTCGATGTAGCCCACCGGATAGGCGGCGCGGGTGTTTTCTGTAAGACGGGTGTCGGCGAAGTTGGGTTGGCTGGTGGCGGGGTCGAGGATTACGTTCTCAAGCACTGAGCCGAAGCGAATTGCGCGGTAGATCTGCGGCTCTTTTTCTTCGCTCAGGTCGATGCACTTGGCGTAGCACCCACCCTCAAAATTAAAAATGCCGGAGGGGCTCCAGCCGTGCTCATCGTCGCCGATGAGGCGGCGGGTAGGGTCGGCGGAGAGGGTGGTTTTACCGGTGCCGCTGAGTCCAAAAAACAACGCGGAGACCCTGTCTGCGCCAATGTTGGCCGAGCAGTGCATGGGAAGGACATTCCGCTGCGGCAGCAGGAAATTCATGACGCCGAAGATGGATTTCTTCATCTCACCGGCGTATTTTGTGCCGCCGATTAAAACGATCTTCCTAGTGAAGTCCGTAAGGATAAAGGCCGCGGAGCGAGTGCCGTCGCGCTCTGGCATTGCCTCGAACTCCGGCGCGGCGATGACCGTGAACTCGGGCGTGTGCGCGGCCAGCTCGCCCGGCTCAGGGCGCAGAAAGAGCTGGTTAACGAAGAGGGTGTGCCAGGCGTATTCGGTAATGACGCGGATGGGCAGGCGGTAGACGGGGGCAGCGCCGCTGTAGAGATCCTGCACGAAGAGGTCGCGCTCTCGCAGGTGCGCAGTAACCCGCTCGAGCAGAGCCTCAAATTTCTCCGGGGCGAAGGGCTGGTTTACGCGGCCCCAGTGAATCTGGCCGTGGGTGACAGCGTCGTCAACAATAAACTTATCCTTGGGACTGCGGCCGGTGCGCGCGCCGGTGGTGGCGACAATAGCCCCGTTGGCGGCCAGACGGGCCTCGCCACGCAAAAGCGCGCTCTCAACCAGTTGCGCCACAGGCAGGTTTGTATGGACGTGCTGCCCAGTCGCGAGAGACTCCAAGGTTGCCGCGGTCGAAGCGCTGGCCATGCGGTGCTCCTTTGCAATTGCGGTACAGAAATATTAGAACAGCTATTGTGCCATGAATGCGAGGCGGACAGATTGTGACTTCGCGCACAGGCGGACGGCGGGTGGGCTTTGGGCAGGAACGCCGCCGCTACGTGATTCCGGCTGAATTGGCGGATTCGCTCTCCCCACGCTGAAATAAGGGCGAATGACGATTGCGTCTACTGCGCGGGTTGTAGGCCGCTGTTGTTACAGTGCGGCGGTGTTGCGAATGCCTGCGAAATTGATAAAATGTGGTCGAATTACATCCTTAAAAAGGGAGCTTTTTCTGAAAATGAAGACCTTTCAAAGACCTCTACATCGCCCCAACCTCCTCCACCGTTTTTCCGCTTTGCTGATCGGATTGGCCGTGCTGGTTGTGGCTTCTCCAGCGTTTTGTGGTCCGATCCACGACGCAGCGCGCGCCGGCGACCTGGCAAAGGTTCAGGCGCTGGTAAAAGCAGACCCGGCACTGGTATCGAGCAAGGACGACCAATATGGACAGACTCCATTGCAAGTTGCCGCATTCAACGACCGCAAGGAGATTGTTGAGTTTTTGCTGGCCAACAAAGCGGATGTGAACGCCAAGGCCAAGAACGGATCGACGGCGCTGCACCTGGCCGCGGCCAAAGGCAATCAGGATATTGTGGATGTTCTGGTGGCCAACAAGGCGGATGTCAATGCAACGGATAATGAAGGCTGGTCGCCGGTTCACTCGGCGATAACCTGGAACCACAAAGAGATTGAAGATCTGCTGACCAAGGACGGTGGCAAGGATCTGCCCGCGAAGCCCACGCCCCCGCCTCCGGCGCCGAAGGGCCCGCCCAAGGAGACCAGCAAGGATGGCCACTTTACCGCGTACGATAACCAGACCGTGCTGGACACAACGACGAACCTGATGTGGGCTTCGCGGGATAACGGCGCGCCGATGAGCTGGCCGGATGCGAAGACCTTTGCCACGAATTACAAGGGAGGCGACTACACGGACTGGCGGCTGCCGACCGAGGCTGAGTTGGCTGGGTTGTTCGACAAGGCGAAATCGCGCCGGTCGTATTGCGCGGCAGCGGTGGACGAGCTGGGCGTGGCCGCGGATGAGGTTCATCTGACGGATCTGATCCACATCACCTGCACACGGCTGTGGACATCGGAAGCGCGCAGCGACAAGCCGGATTCTGTGACGGTGTATGACTTCCATGCAGGCAAGGATGCGGCGCGGCCGGGTGCGAAGGAATTTGTGGATACGGCTAGCCGGATTCTGGTGGTGCGGAACGCTGCAAAATAAGGACGGTACAGCGTAGAGAGCAAAAAAATCGCCCGGACCGTGATGGTCCGGGCGATTTTTTTGCTGCTTGTGAGCTGCCATTGGTAGAGCTGGTCAATGTTGGACCCGAAGTATCGGGGACTCGATTGCCAGAGTTTCAATGCGTGATGCGTTGGAGGATCTTGTCGGCGATCTCTGTGAAAGCTGCCTGCAAGTCGTCCGCCGTGGGGGCAAACACCGCGATTCCAGATGGTGAGCTGGAGCTGTAGGTTGGACTCGCAGGGTCATTCGCAATCTGCTGGAGATAGGTTTGGTTGATCTCAGACCCCATGCCAATCGAGTAAACCGTATAACCGTTGGCTCTCAGGCTATTGGCCAATTGGACCGTCTCATAGTCGGCCTCCTCGGCGACATTCGTTGAGGTCAGCTTGGCGGGATTCGGAAGATTATCCGGTGGCCCAGTGTCTGTCGGCGTAAAAGTATTGGCGCCATTCAATGTGACTTGTTCTGTAACCGAGTTTATGGTTACAGAACCGTCTGGGTTCGGGGCGAATGCTGTCGAAGTCGTGTTGTTCCAATAAAAGAGTCCATTACACCAACCAAGCGGGAACTCAGCCGGAGCACAGCCTCCAAATTTCACTTTCGTGCCATTCAGAGGACCCGTAACCATATTGGCCCAACCATCTGTGAAAAATACAACCACCTTCTCGGTATTAGTCGGCGGGTTGGCAACGCCCGTGACCATGGTCTGGGCATCGTTCAGTCCGTCGTACGCATCAGTGCCTCCTTGGAACGTCATCCCGTTCGCGAAGCTCGTAATTGGCGTCACGAATTGTGTGGTGATCGGCACATCCGCATTTGCATCCGTCGAAAAGCTTACTATTCCAAGTTGATCGGTGCCGGGGATGAAGGGGACAAGAAATTCCAGCACCGCGGGAGGCAAGGCCGTTGACCCACCATTCTTGGTCATCGAACCAGATCTATCCAACACCAACGAAAGAAGAACGGGCGGGCGGGTTGCCTGGGAAGTGTCAGATACGGAAAGAGTCTCAAAGCTCGGACCCGCAATCCTTATAAAGAAGGTTCGGATTGTGGCTGCGGCAGTAACAGTGACAACAGGCTGGCTACCAGTGGTTACAATGTTAAAATTCGCGGTAGGGGCTATAGAATAAGGCAAGCTGGAGTTCGCATTGATGTTTGAGGCGAAGACGCTTTGCCCGATGGCTATAGCAGAGGTTTGCCCTTGGCCCAGGTTGTACATAACCTTTAACGCAGCAGCATCACAGGCCTTCGCAAGCCGGAGCTTTGTCAGAAAGCCAAAACCAAAGTCGACGGCAAACCCCACAAAAATCAATATAATGGGCAGCCACAAGGCGAAAAAAATAAGTGCTTGTCCGCTCTCTTTCCTAGCCGCCTTCAACCCTCGTATGAGATGCACTTGATCCTCCTCTTAGAAATACGCCACGTCGTACAATGTGGAACCAATAGATCCGCTAAAAAAACTGCCAAGCGGTGTGAAGGGACTATAGGAGTAGAACACCTCGGTTACAAAGACCGTCTGCTTTGCGAGGGTGGTATTCACTGGCATGAGAGTTGCATTGGGTGCATTCCCGACCCCAGAGCCAATTCTACTGGTTACCGTAATACCGGATGACGATGGAACCTGATCCGCAATTGTAGGATTGCCATTGGGATCATAGGTTACCTCAGTCACGATGATCCTGCCCTGTGTGCCGATATTCAATGGAGCGCCCTGAGTAACGAGCGCTGTCAATACACCGGGTGTCGCCCCCTCGTCTGCCAGGGGCCATCCGCGGGAAGCAAGGTCGGAGCCTTGCCTGCTCATGCCATTCATCACTTGACAGTCTAAAATTATCCGCGAAAACTCGATGACCCCAAAGACCAGGAGACACAGAAAGGGCAGACACATTGCCATCTCAATGAGAGCCCCCCCTCGCTCATTCTCAAGCCGCTTTGCCCATGCTAAACCTTCAGTCAGTCGTTTCACGATACCCTCCGCCCCTCCACCTAATTCGTGTTACTGGCCGAAAAGGGCTCATTCATAACCGTTGTAGTCGCTGTATAGGAGTATTTCCCATTTTTGAAAAATGGCGCCATAATCGGAGTCATCAAAGGCATGGTGACGGTCGCAGAAACGGTCAACAAATCTGTAGGACCACCGGCACTACCTGAGCCGCCGTTCAGGCTTGATATTTGAATGCTTGTAACATTTACCCCCGTTGCGTCCGCCTCGAAGGTGTTAATGATAGAGTTCACTCTCGTTTCAGTAAGCCCCGTGTTCGGATCCGTCAAATGATTTCCTGTGGACCCATAGCGGGCAGCCTCTTGAAGGGCTGTCTGAACCTCCAGCTCCACAAAGAACAAGTGCCCGAAATCAAAAATTCCAAAAGTTAAGAGCAG
>Ga0181534_10002399_pt1 | contig 11600 bp, 20 predicted proteins | sample PEATcosm2014_Bin_37_FD_119758 | JGI IMG/M metagenome (GOLD analysis project Ga0181534, IMG submission 119758) | Peatland microbial communities from MTU Mesocosm Facility, Houghton, MI, USA - PEATcosm2014_Bin17_10_metaG | ecosystem: Environmental > Terrestrial > Soil > Wetlands > Peat | place...
CGAATGTGAAGTTCTATACCGACTGCACGGAACCCGGAAAACCCGTTTACCACAGTCTGTCGCGCCTGGCGCACGGCATGCCCGGGTGGACGGGCTACTGGAACTCGACTGCGGTGGGAGAGTGGACGGAAGAAAAACGAATTCGTCGCTGGACCGGGCTGAAAGTCTCGGCCCGGAAACGGCTCGAAGAGTTTGAAAAAGGCAAGCGCAAGTCGAGCCAATGTAGACGCTTTGCGAAACGCCGACATTGCAGGGGTAGCCTCTCACGCATGTTGCAAGTTTTAGAGCTAGTGGGCGACAGCGGACTGACCATTCATGAACTTTACAGGCAAGCGTATGGGAGTGAAGCGCAAAACCAGGCTGACCGCAGAAGAATTTACCGACTCGTTCACTTAGCCCGAAAAAAAGGACATCTCATCGAAAACTCAAAACCAGGCGGACAGGCGGGAATGTATACGTTGATAGAAAGCGTCTACATTCGCAGAGCCGAACCGGAGTTTGTGCCCGACTTGCTCGGGCTTTCCTGAAAGAGTTTCGGTGCTCAGCCAAGAGGCCGATTTTGAAGGAGCAGTTCAAATGGCTACGTCAAGAACACAGCCGGAACTCCACCCGGTCAGCAATAACCCCAAGGAGAATCTGAAGGCCTACTGCCAGGCGGTGGGGCTCGATGAACGTGACTTCATCGAAATCCCCAACCGCGCTGGAACCTACACTTCCGCCGTCAATCTTACACCCGCAATATGCGCGGCGATGGATGACGTTTCCATAAGCCACGGCGGCCACAACCGCAAGTTGCGGTTGCAGGCCGTAGCACAGTACCAACACTCCATCGATACAGGCGGATTCGACTTCACCGGCCAGACCATCATCATTTCGGACGCTTGGACAGTGCTAGACGGCCATCACCGCCTCAGCGCGGGGAAAAGCGCGGACAGTTTGTTCACCATCATGATCGTCTTCGGTATCCCCGACAAACTGTTCGACATCATCGACAACTCCGTGGGACGTTCTCTCGCGGATAACATGGAACTCTCGGGCATGGGCCGGACGGCGTGGCTCGCCAACGCCATCAACATGCTCATTACCGCGGAACGGTGCGAGGGAGACCCACTCGGAAAACTGAAAATCACGATTACGCCACGGGAGCGGCGGCAGTTCGTTCTCGATCATCCCGACCTCACACTGGCGAGGGATGCCGCGCTGGCGATCGAGCAGATGATTCCTGTGTCATTGCCCGAGACGGTCTACGTGCTCTATCTCGCCCATCGCGTGGATCCGGAAAAGACCCAGACGTTTGTGGAGCGCGTCATTTCCGGCGCCGACCTACCAGAAACCGATGCGCGCCTTGCCTTCACGAAGTGGGCCTACGACGCCCAGAAGCGTCGCGGCTCGCGCAATGGCCCGAAGCGCAAGGAGAACCTGGTGGCGCTGCTCAAGGCCATGAAGTGCCATTTCCAGCAAATCCCGCTGCCGAAACTGGTGGTGGGGAAGAAGGAACCCATACCTGAATTGTAGATGTGTCCGCGGCGCCCAGAAGTCATCGAGAGGATCATCCGTGTATGCGTGACGCACTTGAACCCGTGCTTGCCCTAGCGAAGAATGTGCCGCGTGAGGAACTTCCGCGGCTGCTCGGGGATCTCGCCGAAATCTCGGCTACGGCCAACGCGCGGCTCAAAACACGCCGATGAATTGCAAAAAGAAACCGAAGCATTGTTTACTAAAAAATCTGCATGACGCCGCATTGTCCATAGTGCGGCCAACCGTTCCGGACCTGGGCACTGGCGAAACCGCACGCCAAACATTGCTCTCGGGCACCACACCATCGCCGCGCTCACGCGGTTCGCATTGGGCCAAGGAAAAATAGAGCACAGCTATGCTTTGCTTGGAGTGAGGTTCCATGAACTGCGACTGCCCATTCTTCGGCGACCCGCATCCCCAGGCGAACTTCTGCCGGAAGCACCCGCACGCCTCCTGCGGCGACGACGGGATCCATGGGGTGACCGTCGACAACGTGGCCATGCGTCTTTGCAGCGCGTGCCTGCAGTTTCTGTTCGGCAAGCAGAAGGCGCAGAAATTTTTCTCCGGCAAGGCGTTTATCTGCGCGGAATGCGGTCTCGCGTACGAAACGCAGCTCGCGCTCGATACCTGGTGCACGCGCCGGCATCATCCGGGCGTCACAACCCAGCCGGTGGAGCCGGTTGTGCCCGATGCGCCAGCGGTGCCGACCTTGCCTTCGGACGTGACCGTGCGCGATGGAATTGTTTTCGATGAGGAAGGCGAACCGCTGTACCGTCTCGATGGAGGGGAATTGTGAACGGCTGCCAGGGCAAGCCGGAGTGCGGCGGCGACCGTTTCAAGAACAAGGCGCGGGAGTATTTTGCCGAGGGCGAGAACATCGCCTTCTTTACACTGGACGAGTTGACCGCATTGCTGTGCAATACAGCCATGGAAGAACGCCAGGAAGTTCTCTCCGCATTGCGCACGCTGCTCGACAAGGAGAAAAAAAGATGAAACTGACCGAAGAACAGCTCTACCTCGTGCTTCTGCTGGCACTTTTCCTATTGATTTTCGGCGTGGGGCTCGGCTACTGGATGCACAAGCGGTTCACCTGCTTCATCATCCGGAACTTCATGCGCGGGAAACACCTCTCGGAGCTCGGCCGCGAACTGATCTGCGAGATCGAAGGCAAGCCATTCACGCAAATCGAAATCATCGAAGGGAACGGGCCATGAAGATCTGGACAGTCGAAAGTTTTCTCGACGTGCTGCGGAAGCACAACGATGACGCCCACATCTGCATCTGCCTGGAAGATGAGGGCATGGCGGTTATCGACGGCTGGTTCAACGTGCAGAAGATCGTCGAGGCGCTGAATGCCGGCGAAACGCCGTCCACCAGCGCGGAAGGACGGACGCTATGAAATGGTTCGGCGATTTTGGCATGCAGTTTTCGACGGAAATGTGGACCAGGATCGATGCGCCGAAGGGCGAAACCTGTTTTCAGTGCGATGAGCCGATTCTTCCGAACGAGCCGGGCGTGCAGTTCGACGACGGTGACTATGCGCACCGGAACTGTTTTCTGCGCGGGGTCATCGGCAGTGTGGCGCACGTCGAGCGCCGCTGCGGCTGCTACGTTCCGGGCTCGGAGGAAAGCGATCCGCTCAATCTGACGCGCCGCGAGGCGGCCAATCGGGCGGTGGAAGCCTGGGAACGGCAGAGAAAAGCGTTGCTCAACTGACGCCGAGGAGAACCATGGACAGCAATCTCACGCCACAGCAGGTGCAGGAGGCCGAGCAGCGGGCGCTCGCGGAAAAATATCCGATGCGCGTGCTCTGCGGCCTCGATCATCTGGTCAACACGTTTTTGGGCGGCAAGCCGGATGAAACCATCTCGGCACGCGCGGCACGCGACGCCGCGCAAGGCAAGAAGCTTGGCGAAGTGGTGAGCTTTCTTCTGAGCAAGGTGCAGAAGAACCATCCGGAACTGGCCGAAGCCGGCGATCTGGTGAAGGCGCAGGACGTCGCCAGCATGGAAACCCAGGCCCTCGCGATGGAACTCGAAGGAATCCTGCACATGCCGGAAGGCGAACAGCGCGAAGCCGCGCTCGGTGCCTTCGCGGCCAAACTGGAGCGACCATGACCATGACCAACGAACGAAAAGTTTTCTGGCTGTCCGCGGCCTTGACCCTGCTGCTGTTCGCCTGGATCGTGTCGATCACGCTCCTGGTCGCGGGAAAGCATGCGGCCGGATCGAGCAACCTCGAGTTGCGTTTCACGAATATCGGCACGACCATCGCCAACGTGCACATGCACCTGCCCCGACCGGCGGTGACTTCGCCGAGTTCGCTGGTCTTTGGATCCGTGCCGATGGGCCAATCCGCTTCGCTCGCGCTGACGCTCACCAATGCCGGCCCCGGCGCCATCCTGTTCGGCGCCATCAGCGTCACGGGAGCGAATGCCAGTGACTTCACCTTCACGAACGGCTGTCCTGCGCCGCTGCCGATGAACAATTCCTGCAATCTGATCGTGCTGTTCACGCCGACCGGCCTTGGCGCGCGGGTCGCCAATCTCAACGTGCCGTTTTCTGCCGTGTTGTCGACGCCGGCGAATCTCAACGTGGAAGTTGCGGAGGTCGTGCACATCCCATGAATCCGAAAGAAGCCATCAAGTTCTACCGCGCCGCGTTTCTCGATCTGTTCAAAAAGAGCGCGGAGATTCCTCCCGTGGACCGCTCGAAGCGCGAGCTGACGACCGGCGACCCGGTTCCCGAGGATGATTCGCACACCGAACTGCTTCCGAGCGGCCAGCAGAAAGGCTACGTGGTTCTGAGCGAAGAGGAACGCCGAAAGGGATTTGTGCGGCCGGTGCGCTGCAGCTACAAGCATGTGGGCGTCCGTCCGAGGCACGCGACGCGCGAATTGACGGCCGAAGAAAAAAAGCAGTACGCCGATTACCACTACGTCCTCAAGGAAATTAATCCTGACGGCAACTCCGGCCGCTACTGGACCGAAAAGCAACTGCACTCCGGTTGCGGCACGGTCACGACCATGGGCCGGGCTCTCGCGGAGACGTACGCGCGGGATCCGGAATTTTATGGCGGCACGTTCTGCTGCGGCTGCGGCACGCATCTGCCGCTCGAAGAATTTGTGTGGTGCGACAATCCCGATGAAGTGGTGGGCTCATGAGAATCTGGATCGACGTAGGCGCCTATCATGGCGAATACACGCTGAAGCCGGCGCTCGAAAATCAGGATCTGACGGTCTACGCCTTCGAGCCAGGCATCGAGCAAGCGGCCGCGTTGTCCGGCCAGGCTCCGAACTACATCGTGATGCCCTTTGCCGTTTCCGACGTGGATGGTTTGGCGAAACTGCACATCAACAACAACGGCTACCAGAACTCGCTTCTGCCGTTTGACGGGCAGGCGCAGCCGCTCTGGATTCCCGCGATCGGCGCGGTGCGCACGCTTGAAATCAGGGAAGTCAAGACCGTCCGGCTGGATTCGTTCCTCAATCAATCCGGCATCGCGCAGGTCGAATGGCTGAAAGTCGACACCCAGGGCAACGACCTCGCGGTGCTGCGCGGCTGCGGCGAACGGATCCGCGACATCGGCAAAGTGACCGTCGAAGTGGACGTCGCCGCGCAACGCTGCTATCTCGGCTCCGCGCCCAAGGAAGAGTTCCTGAACTTCCTGAGTGCCGCGGGATTCCGGCTGGTCACGACGCAGAAGCAGACCAGCGATCTTGAAGAAAATCTAACGTTTGAGAGGATTCCATGAACGAACTCGAAAAAAACTTAGTTGCGAAGCTGAACATCCTGACCAAGTGGCGCTCCGTCTTTGCCGGCTGGCAGCTCGGCACACGCAGCACGGAGGATCCGGAATGCCAAGCCGTGCGCGACCAGCGCGAACTGATCATGCTGCTGCGCGCGGAGAACAACGCGCTCCTGGCGTTGCTCGTCAGGGCCCGGGTCTTCAGCCGGGAAGAGTTTCAGCGGCAGATGATCGAAGAGGCTGACTTCCTGAACAAGCAGTACGAGGAAAAATTTCCGGGGATGCGCGCCACAAGCGAAGGGATCGAGTATTTCGATCTTCCGCGCGCCCAGGAAACCATGAAGAACTGGAGACCATGAACCTGCCGACCATTGCCGCGATTGTCGCAGGAACGTATTTCGTTCTTTGGGCGGGATACTTTGCGTACAAGTGGCTCTGGAAGGGGATGTACGAATACCGCGATCATCACATTCAGCCAACGCTGCTCGACCCGCCCGTTCGATCCAGTGAGATCGAACTTGAGAATAGCTACCTGGTGAATCCCGATTGGAGATACCCAAATACTTCCAGCTATCTGCTCACCGGGGCGTATGTGCCTGGCGAACTTCGCTGGCGTTCAGAGTTGGATACCAGCCAAATGCTGGCGCATCAAGAAATCGAGAGACCAGATCGCGGCTTCTTCGGCATATGCACGCCGGAGCAACAGGAAGTGGAAGCAGAAACCATCAAGCTGGACGCCAAACGAAAAATAGATTTGGGGGACAAATGACCGTCGCGGAGATTCGTGCGAAATACTGGAAGGCATGTTCGAAGATCGAAGAAGAGACGGATGAAGTCGGCAAGATTCGCCGGATCCAGATGCTGCAGGCCGAGATGCTCTGCGAGATGGCGGTCCAGCAGGCGGCGACCAATGAGATTCTCGAACGCACCATTGGCGTCATGAACTTTGAGGAACTGACGTTGCAGATGTCCAAACTCATACAAGTGCTCGGAGGAGAAGAAACAGCATGAAACCAAGCATGGGCAGGATCGTTCGATATGTGAATGAAGAGGGTGTGCACCTCGCGGCCATCGTCACGTATGTCTATACCGATGACGATGAATGCGTGGATTTGACCGTTTTCCAGCGGCCGCACCTGAATCAGGGCGAATGGAAGCAGTTTACCGGCGCCATCCAGGTAGCGTATTCGGAGGATTTCCTTCCGAACTCCTGGCATTGGCCACCGAGGGAAGCATGAGCGCCGCAGAATGCCGCGTGAACGTAGCGGCGATGAAAGAGAAAATTGCCAAGCTGGACGCCAACACGCTGACGGCGCAGATGCAGATGCTGCACGCCGAACTGCTGCTCGAAGTGCTCGAGCAGCTCATTCAGATCAAGTATGAGCTCAAGGCCGAGGGGGAGTAACGTGGAACCGCGCGAGAAAATCAAACGCTTTTACGAGCCAGGCCCCAATTTGAAGTTTGCGACCGGCGTGCAAAAGGGCCGGCCGCTCGATTCCGCGAACGTGCCCTATCGCATCATCGAACGCGATGGCCTGCCGGCAGCCTTATTCAACACCGGCGCGATGGCGCGGTTCTACCGGGATGGCGACGTGTGCGATACCTGTGGACTCAAGAGTGAAGCCGCGAAGCTCAACGCCAGCGGCGAATGCACGCACGCTTCGATCGACGGATGGACCTACATGAACGTGCTTCCGAAAATGGCATGCATCGTCGAAGAGACGAATCAGCAGATTCATGAAGAGCTGCCCAAGGTGATCGGGCGCATCCTGGATCCGGAACGTCCGAGAACCTGCGACTTCCCTTCCGGCGCAATGAGCACGCAACCGGGAACGGGCAAGTTTGTTTTCCACCCAAACGAACCGGAAGAAGATTATCCGGGACAGACGTTTTTTCATAAGCACAATGCGAACATCAAACGAACCGAAGAGGCGTTTGTTGAGGAAAAGATGAAACCACGCGAATACGTTCGCACGCCGATTCAGAAAAAAACGATTGCCGCGTTCCGTGGTCCACATGGAAGAAGGCCGACACATCCCTGCGATCCGGCGTATGGCATTTTTGAAGATGGCGTCCAGCAATCCTACGTGGACGTCAGGACGGTCGGCCATGGCCTGCGCGAATACCTGTGGCTCTACGAACTTCTGCGCTCGTTCGGGCGCGGCAGGTTCCATGCGCTGTGGGAAGCCTGGGAGATTTACCACCTGTGACCTGCGAGCACGTCAAAATCGGAGATGCGCACGCGATCATCTGCTCGCGCGGCGGCAGGAAGCCTCCGAAGTGCCGCTGGTGCAACAAGCCAAGCACGAAACTTTGCGATTATCAGCTTGCGCGCGGCCATACCTGCGATGCGCCGATGTGCGACGATCACGCAAAAAACGTCGGGCAGAATCTCGACCACTGTCCCGACCATCCATACCAGAGGCTATTCCGATGACAAGACTTGGGAATTATATAGTTAACTTCCATAAGTAAACAAAGGAGATAACATGCACTACAGAAACGGACGTGAAGCAAAGAATGGCGACAAAGTGGTTTTATTCGGATACGGCGGCCCCGTGATTGGAATCCTTTACGATGCGAGTGCGGGGAATGATTATTGCAACGGCAAAATCGCTGTGACAAAACCGAACGACCCGTGCCCTAACCTGAAAGAGTGCTTGCACTTGGACGACGTGCTGGCTCTCTTGCCTGCTCGGACGGATGTTTTGGCAGACACGCACCCCGATATTTTCAAACAAATTGAACTCGTACCCGACTCAACAAAGGGAAGTTAAGTATATAATCCCCCAAGACTTTACTTGATTTTCTGGATTCAAATGCTGCTCGCCTCCGGATTGTTCACCTGGTCGCGCCTGTACGACGACGTGAAAGGCATCCCTCAGCGTTTGCTCGCGCTGTTTTTTCTTCCCTACACGCTCTGGAGATGGATTCACGGCTGATTCGATAAAGGAGAACGCAATGGAAATGCAAAAAGTGCAGTCCAGTTTGATCGCGGCCATCGCCTACAACGCGCTGGAGCAAAAATTATTCGTCGAGTTCCATAAATCAAAAAAACAGGAAGAGAATCCGGTGTACTGCTATCATCCATTCTCGCAGGAACAGTGGGATGAGTTCTCGGAAGCGGAATCGATCGGCAAATACTTTCTGGCCAAGGTCAAGCTGGACTTCAGGCTGACCACCACGAAAGTCGAAAAGGAAAAGAAGGAAGAAGTGGCATGATTCTTTATTGGCTGATTCTGCTCGTCAAGAAATTCGTCTGGCTCTTCCGGATCCCCAAGCCGGAAGAGCTGGCGTACGCGAACATCAATGCCCGTTGCCATGTCTGCGGCGCAAAGAGCGGCCGGCTGCGCTGCGTCGCCAAGGAAAAAGCGGGACCGGTCGTTGAAGGCGCTCTGCCGAACGTCGCCATCTTCTGCCAGCATACCTGCAACGAGTGCGGGGCTCGCAGTTTCGATCCACCCATTTCCAAGACCGTGAATCCCGGCAATACCTGGCCATCGATTCCCCGCGATGACATCGAAAAGGCCGAGGACCGCACCGCATTTCTGATCCAAAGCCAAGAGCCGTAAATCAAAGCTTCTTCCACTTGGCCGATATTCAGAGTAAGCTACGGTCCAAATGGCAAATGGACGCAGCGGCTTGGTCATCAAACCCGTATCGCAGTTGATCACGGGCCTCGCCTCTCTTTACCGGGAACCTCCAGACACCATTCGAGGCATCGACAACGATGCCTGGTTCTCGCCTCTCAATCCCGTCAAGCCTTTCGGCCCTCCAGGGACCGAGCCGCGCGGTTTCCAGACCTGGGCGGGTCAGAACTTAATCTGGACGCCTCGCGCCGATGCGCCGCTCTCCGCTGCGGACCTGAAACAACTCGCCACCTATCCGCTCGCGCGCATCTGCATCGAGAACGTGAAGGACACCGTTTCCCGCGCGCCCTGGGAGATCCAGCTTCGCGCCCAACCTGGCGAAACGCGCGCCGAAGTGCAACGCCGCATGAAGGGCGAAGAGCGCGACGTGCTTCTGCAGTTGAACCGCTTCTTCGAATATCCCGACCGCGAGCACAACTGGCAGGAATGGCTGCGCCCATTGCTCGATGATCTGCTGGTGATCGATGCGCCCAGCATCCTGATTCGCAAAACCTTCAAGGGCAACATCGCGGAACTGCCTGTCATTCGCGGCGAGATGATCGTGCGCTACATCGACGAAAACGGCTGGACGCCGCTACCGCCCGATCCGGCTTACGCGCAAAACTGGTGGGGCCTGCCGCTCGTCAATTTGACCACCGACCAGTTGATCTACAAGCCGCGCAACATCGTGCCGCGCAACACGCTGGCCTCGCAACTCTACGGCATGTGCTACGACTCCCAAACGGAGATTTTGACGCGAGACCGCGGATTCGTTTTCTTGAAGGACCTCATACTAGGCGAATGGGTTGCCACGCGCAATCCGAAAACGCATGAGTTTGAATGGCAACTGCCAACCGCGCTCATCAACGACCCATATAGCGGGCCGATGTTTAGTTTTACTTCGCGCTGCATGGACTTGTTAGTGACACCACCGCACCGGATGCTCATCACTGCAAATAAGAGCAAAACCGAAAAAATCATAACCGCCGAGGAATTGGCCATCGGCAACCATCATGAACGGAAGATTCCAGCGACTAGTGTTTGGCATGGAATTGAAGTTGAACCCAAAATATTCGCCAGCGAAATTGCATCGCGCCGACTTGAACCATTGACGGCATTGATCCATCGGGCCGTAGATGGAGATGTGGCCGCAGCAACCGAAATCCGCAAAAGAGGATTCAGGGATGATGTCGTCATTCCGCGGAATGAAAAGCCAGTTCTCATGGATGGCGACCAATTTTGTGCATTTATGGGAGCCTACTTGGCAGAAGGTTGGACACATGAAACAGGGGTCTATATTTCACAGCTCGAAAATTCTGCCGGTTTCGCTCCTTATCAGAAACTCCTGACTGGCATCCTGGGCAAAAGGCCCCAGCACACAGGAAAAGATTTTTCGATTCCACGGCGCGGCCTTCGTGACCATTTGAAGGCGTTCGGACTTGCGCATGAGAAATTTATCCCAGCAGAAATTCTGAATGCGCCGGTTCGACAGTTAAAACTATTTTGGGATTATTTTGCCCTTGGCGATGGATCGGTCTCCATTCGCGCTAGCGTTTCGAAACGCGGCAACCAACCGCGACAGCGGACAGAATTTACAACCGTTAGCAAACGATTGGCTGATGGACTGGTAGAAATCGCACAGAAATTAGGCTGGTCAGCCTCAGTAGCTATTCGCAAGGGCGGCCGACAGGAAAGATTCGCAGGCCGTCAATCGGAGTGCCGCGATTCTTATCACGTGCGCGTTCGCTATTCAACGCACATGTCGGTCACTGCCGCTAAAACCGATTACAATGGCACTGTTCATTGCGTGTCAGTTCCGAATGGAATCGTCTACGTCCGTCGCAATGGAAAGCCAGCCTGGTGCGGGAATAGTCCGACAGAGCAGCTCGAAGGGGAAATCCAGGTCGGCATCAAACGGTTGCAATTTGTGCTGTCCTACTATTGCTACTCAAACGATACCGAGGTTTTGACTAAACGTGGCTGGTTAAGGTTTCAAGAGACAAATGAGAGCGATGAGTTTGCCACGCGCGAGATTCAAACTGGTGTATTTGAATGGCAGAAATCCTACGACACGTTTTGTAAGCAGTACGACGGCGAGATGGTCCACTTCAAGGGGCAGAGTCTCGATCTGCTCGTTACGCCAAATCACCGGATGCTTGTCGATTCACTCCCGCGCGCGCTTGGCAAAGGAAAGCCTGGCCGCAAGAAAGAGTTTGTTATCGAAGCGGATGCATTGGCCGAAGTTCATTCCGGACGCACGGGAATACCGCAATCATCGGTATGGACCGGAACTGAGATTGTCGAGAAGGTGTTCAGGTCCACGGTGAAGCGCAGCGGTCCCGACCCGCTTGAAGTTCGCATGAGTGGGGACCAGTATTGCGCGTTCATGGGCATGTACCTTGCGGAAGGGTCGATCCGCAGGCGATCTGTGCAAATTGCGCAACCGAAGGACAAGCGGGGAGCCCATAAACTTTATGCCGCCCTGCTCGAAAATATTCTTGGCAAGGAAGTCTGTTTCAGCGGCCACCAGTTTGAATTTCAACGCAGGGTATTGGCGGACTTCCTTAAACCATTCGGGCACGCGCATGAGAAGTTCATTCCGGATGATATTCGGGGTGCGACGCCGCGGCAGTTGGAGATTTTCTGGAAATATTACTCCCTTGGCGATGGGTGCGCATCGGGGACGCCTCAAATCTTTACCGTCAGC
>Ga0181534_10002400_pt1 | contig 11599 bp, 11 predicted proteins | sample PEATcosm2014_Bin_37_FD_119758 | JGI IMG/M metagenome (GOLD analysis project Ga0181534, IMG submission 119758) | Peatland microbial communities from MTU Mesocosm Facility, Houghton, MI, USA - PEATcosm2014_Bin17_10_metaG | ecosystem: Environmental > Terrestrial > Soil > Wetlands > Peat | place...
AGAATTTTCCACTCGCCGCCGAGCACTACGGCGCATCCGCGGAACATGCCAAGGCCGCGACCGAGTTCGACGCGAATCAGCGGCTTGGCATCCGTGAACGTTACGCCTTTGCCCTGCACGAAGCGAAGCGTTACGCCGACGCGTGCACCGCGAACCGGGAGTTGCTCGAAGATGCCGAACGGCTTTTCGGAGCCGACGATCACCGATTGAGCACGGTCCTCATCAATGCGGCACAAAACCTGTATGCGCTGCGTCAACTGGCCGAGGCCCAATCCCACCTGCAGCGCGCGCTTGCGATCGCCCAGTCGCAAAGCGACGTCGAGCGTGAACAGGATCTTCTGTATCAGCTCGCGGTGCTGGCCAGCGAGCAGGGAAAGGCGATCGATGCCCGGAGCTACTTGGCCGAGCGCGTCGAGCGGCTGGAGCGGCGCGGGTCGGCCAAACAGCGGGAGGCCGCGCGCAAGAGCCTCGAGCATTTCGACCGGAATAGCGCCCGGTCCTGACCCGGCTCAAAACAGACCCGAGAGATACCTCCAGGCCGCCGCGGCACGCCGATATAGGTAGATCGAGACCTCGGCGAGGATGGGCAGCCAGACGAAATTCAGGCGAAACAGCACGATCGTGAGCAGGAACACCAGGCACGCGAATTTGAAGCCCTCCCAATCCTTGTAGGAGGACTGGGCGGCCGCCACCAGATTGACGCCTCCCAACAGCGCGCACAGCAGGGCGAAGCCGCGATTGATCCAGCGCCATTCACGGTTCGACAGTGCGAAGTAGTTGCCGAGAATGATCTTCGCCGGGTAGCCGCCGCCGAGCGGCGGAACGATCACCATGATCGCGGCGAGGGTCCAATAAAGTACTGTGGGTTTCCAGAAGTCGAAACCCGTGGGCTCAGGATGCGCCAGCAAGCCGAACCAGACCGCCCAGGCGCCGAGGGCGCCGAAGGCGATGAGCAGTACCCACGCTCCCAAGGAGGCCGTCTGAGGCGGTCTCCAGTGCCAGGCGAGGAGCCCCAGAAAGGTCCCCAGAATGGCGGCGGTGAATGGGCTCATCGCGTCCACCAGAGGCCGATCAGCAGGCCGCCGATCCATAGAATCTCCAGCGCAATGGCGTTGCGGGTGGAGATGGGAGCGGGCGGGGCCAGCTGTCTAAAGGTAAACAGCTGCGCCTGCGCCAGGGCGGCCTGGAATGGAGAGCTGTGGGTTTGCCGCAAGGTTTGCCGCACGTACTTCAAGGTACGGGCCGGGGCGGCCTGGACGCGTGCGAGGAAGCTGCGTCGACGCACTTCGGCCCCTTCGATCAGCGCCTGGCGTATGCAGGTGGGACACGGACGGCCGCCAAATCGCAGATGCCCGTTCTCGCAGGGCGCCATTTGTCCGCTGTGCTTGCTCGCGTAAATCGCCAGCTCCTCGACCCATTCACGCACGCTCGGCCGCAAGCGGCCGGGCGACGCGAAGGCCCGGTCGAACAGTTGCCGCAGGCTGTCGGGGAATGCCTCGTGCACGCTGGCCGGCACCTTGCGCACACTTGGGTGAGCCACCCGGCCGTACGGATACAGCCCCTGTTTGATGCGGCCCGCGAGTTCGAGGGGATATTTGTTCTGGTCCGCGGCCACGCCGGTGAAGGGATGGATGCCGTAATTGAGCAGGCGGAAAATGATGGTGGCGAGCGCGAAGCTGTCCTGGGCCTGCGGATCCGTCACGGCCCGGTCATGGAACTCCGGCGCCAGGTATTCGGGCGTGACCTGCGGCGCGTCGGCGCGGAAATCCTCGGTGGCGAGGTGGAACCCGTCGCAGTCGAGGATCGATACATACAGTTCCGCCTTGTGCACCTTCACGTTCATGGGCTTGAGGTCCACGATGGCAATGCGCTTCTCGTGCAGGCAGCTGATGAGCGAGGCGAGATTGAAGCACACCGTCAACAGCTTGCCGTAGTCGGCGTCGAATCCCTGCTCGGCGCATTGCCGGCGATTCAGCAGATAGTCGAGTTCGAGCGTGCGCTCGAACGTGATCTTGCGCATGGCGAAGCCGACGAAACGTGAGCGGCGCAGGATCAGCGCCTCGGGCCACGCGAGTTGCACGATATCCTGGTACTCGGCCGGGACCTGCGGCAGCTCCGGCCTGTGATCGATCATCCACTGGATTTTTTGCCGGTATCGCGCCAGGTGCGCAGGCGCGGTGGTGGCATGGTAGATCTTGGCGACGAATTGAGGGTGCCCCTCGATGGAGAATATCTCGCCGGCACCGCCCGATTTGCCGGTGGCGCCGAGGGTCGCGAGCTGCGCGCGCTGTCCGGGCCAGACGAGCTGGACGATGTGATCAGGCTTGCGTTCGGCTGAGGGCACGGCGCATCAGAGCACGAAGGCGAGCAGCAGCGTCTTGTCGTCGGAGGAGATTTCGCTGGCGCGCGGACTCTCCAAAAGATTGCGCAGCGCTTCATTGCCGGTCGGCACCGCCGCCTCGCGCAGATAGGCGGCCACCGGGTCGATGAAGGGCCGGAAAAAACCGCTGCGCGCGCGATCGACCGCGAATGGTGCGGTGCCGTCCGACATGAGCCCGATCACGCTGCCACGGCCGGGTGCGCCGAGCGGGGTGAGCCGCAGATGTTCTTTCCAGTTCTCGTCGGTCACAAAATAGGTTTCATCGGCGTATTCGCCATTTTCAGGGCGCGAGAGCACGGACTCTCCGGACGCGCTCTGCACGATGGCGAAGCCGTCCCCGATGTGGAACAGACAACCTCCGCCGGGCGCGGCCACGCATCCGACCAGGGTGCATGAGTACTCGGGCAGTGCAATTCCGCTCGCGTCGGCGAGTTCGCCGAGGCGGCCGCGAACCGCCCCGATGGCGTCCCGAACGACTCCCTCGAGCCGCGCGCCGCCTTCTGCCTGAAGGTCGAGCAGGTGGCGCCCGGCATCGAGCGTGCCCGATAATTGTTCAGCCAGCGCGTGCGCCACGAAATTCGCACCCGTGCGGCCTTCCCGGGCCGAACCTGCGCCGTCGCACACCACCGCCACCAGCACCTCGTCGGTCACCCGGCAATGGCTTGCGTCCTGTCCGGCCGCACCCTGGTCCACATTGCGTTGTCCGGTCGCCGAAGCGGAGAACACCCTCCACATCTAGCTTGAGCCACGCACGAACGCTGCCGCGGCGCGGGTCTTCAGGTGGACAACTGCGCCCAGCTGTCCACCGGGTTCAACTGCACCGTGCCGCCGGCCGGCGCGCGGGAGACCGCGCGGATGCTGCGGCTCAGCCAGATGAACAGTTCCTTGAACTTGAGGCCGCTCAAGTTGAGGGCGCCCTTGTTGCTGAAGTGCCCGAGGGTGTCCTTGTTGGCCGCATCGCCGATGCCGATGGCCATGATGTTGACCTTGTGCGCGGTTTCGGCGCTCTTGCATTCGGCGGCGACCGCCCGCCAATCGTCGGTGGGCTCCCCGTCCGAAAGCAGCATGATGATGGGACGTTTGTAGGGCACGCCCGCCGTGCGCATCTGGCTCTTCTGGGACTCGACCTCGTCCAGGGCGCAGCGCATCGCGGCGCCGAGCGGCGTCAGTCCGCCGGCCAACAGTTGGGGGGGCGCGAAGTCCATGGCGTCGGTCCAATCGCCCATGATCTCGACATTGCCATCGCCGCCAAAAGAGATGACCAGCACGCGGCCGCAGCGGGCGGCCACCGGGTCCGCCTTGAGATCGGCGGCGAGTGCCTTCAGTCCGTCGTTGAGCAGCTGGATTTTGTTGTCTTCCTGCATGCTGCCGGAGCAATCCAGCACCAAGGCGAGCGGTGCGCGCTCATCGCTGTTGTCGATGAGGGCGACGTCCGGAATGACCGTGTTCATGCTTTACCCCGCTTGCCGGAAGTGGATGCCTTGGGTCATCTTAGGTGGTTTCACCGGTGTGCGCAAAAGCCGGATCGGGTCCGCCGGCGGGTGAATGTTAGGATCATCGCCATGGGTTTTTCGTCGCGACGCTGCAAGGAAATCACCGCCATGGTGCTCTGCGTCGCATCCGCCGCGCGCGGATGGTACGACCTCAAACGGGGCGCCTCCTTCGGTATCGAGATGGCCACGCTGTTGCTCGTGTGGGCTTTGGCCTACGTCTGGCTAGGCGGCCGCCAGCTGTGGTCGCGCCCGCGGCGGCGCGAGACGCCGCTCGAGGCGGTCATGTCGTGGGGCATGTGGGCATTTTTTCTGGCGGTGGTGTTGTGGATCGCAACGGGCGCCCCGGGTTAGCTCATCCGCGCGCTCGCATGCCACCGCCGGATCTGCGCGAGGTCGATGCGAACCGGCACCGCGGCCCCATCGGTCGGCGGCGGTTGCCATCCCATGCGGCTCGCGAGCGAGTCACCCACTGCGAGCGCGCCCGCGACCGGTCGTGATGCGAAATAGACGCTGCGGGTGACGATGACGGGCACGCCGGCCGCCCGCGCCGCGGCGACACCCGCGGGCGAGTCCTCGATCGCCAAAGCCGCGGCGGGCGGCAGTTCGAGCCGCTCGAGCGCCAGGGTGTAGGCCTGCGGATCCGGCTTCTTGAGGGGCGCCTCCTGCGCCGTCACGATCACCGCGAACCGCGAAGCCCAATCGGCGCCGAGATGCGGGGCGAGCAGGGCGCCGACATTGATGCGGCTGGTCGTGGTCACGACACCCATCGCCAAATTGGCGCGCATGCAATCATCCATGAGCGCAACGACGCCCGGACGCAGCGGCAGCGCGCCGCTCGCCACGATCCGGGCATAGCATTCGTTCTTGAGCGCATGCAGACGCGCCGCCAGCGCTTCGCGTTCGCCGGCCGCGTGCGGCGCGAGCGGCTGGCTCTTGAGGTCGTGCAGCAAGCGCTCGCGTCCGCCCGTGACCTCGAGCAGTTCGCCATAGCGCTGCTCGTCCCAGCGCCACGGCACGCCCAGCGCCTCGAACGCCTGGTTGAAGGCGATCCGGTGACCGTCGCGCTCGGTTTCCGCCAGCGTCCCGTCGACGTCCCACAGGATCGCGCCCGGGTTCACCGGTAGCGCGTCGCCATCGCATCCAGCGCCACCGGACGGATCTTGGCCGCCTGCCCGGCGCAGCCAAACGCCTCGAAACGCGCCTTGCACACGCCGCGCGCCGCCGAGCGCGCCGCGGTGATGGCCTTGCGCGGATCGAACTCGCTCGGATCCTTGGCAAAGGCCTGGCGCATGGCGCCGGTCATCGCGAGGCGGATGTCGGTGTCGATGTTGATCTTGCGCACCCCGGAGCGGATGCCGCGCTGGATCTCCTCCACCGGGACGCCGTAGGTTTCCTTGATGTCGCCGCCGTACTGGCGAATGATGGCGAGCCACTCCTGCGGCACGCTCGAAGAGCCGTGCATCACCAGGTGGGTGTTCGGCACCGCCGCGTGAATCGCGGCGATGCGGTCCATTGCGAGAATGTCGCCGGTGGGCTGTCGCGTGAATTTGTACGCACCGTGACTCGTACCGATCGCGATCGCGAGTGCGTCGACGCCGGTCTTGGCGACGAAATCCTTCGCCTGCACGGGGTCGGTGAGCATCATGTCGTGCGTGAGCTTGCCCGCGGCGCCCACGCCGTCCTCTTCGCCGGCCTCGCCGGTCTCGAGCGAGCCCAGGCAGCCGAGTTCGCCTTCGACCGAGACGCCCACCGCGTGCGAGATCTCGCAGACGCGGCGCGTCACATCGACGTTGTACTCATAGCTCGCGGGGGTCTTCGCATCCTCGCGCAGCGAGCCGTCCATCATCACGCTGGTGAATCCCGAGCGCAGCGACTGCACGCAGACCGACGGCGTCGCTCCGTGATCCTGGTGCAGCACGACCGGAATGTCCGGGTGCGTTTCCACCGCGGCCAGCACCATGTGCCGCAGATACGCCTCCCCCGCGTACTTGCGGGCGCCGGCCGAGGCCTGCAGGATCACCGGACTATTCGTCTCCTGGGCCGCCTCCATGATGGCCTGGATCTGCTCGAGATTGTTGACGTTGAACGCCGGCACGCCGTAGCCCTGCTCGGCGGCATGATCCAGCAATTGACGAAGGGAGATGAAGGACATGGAAGACTCCTGGTTTCAAAGTTCAAAGTTTGGCCAACAGCGCCGGCACCTCGGCCAGCGAATCGACCAGGGCATCGCACTCGAGCGTGCGTGCATCATGCCCCTCGTTGTATCCGTACGTGACGCACACCACGCGCATGCCGGCCGCGCGCGCCGCGCTCACATCGTTGCGCGAGTCGCCGACCATCAGCGTCTGTGCGGCCGTGACGCCGAGCCGCTCGCAGGCGAAATACAAGGGATCGGGATCGGGCTTGCGCCGCGCGCAGGTGTCGCCGCCGACGACCACGTCGAAGGTCTCGAGCATGCCCGCACGCGACAGCAGATCAACGGACATCTGCTGCTGTTTGTTGGTCACGACGCCGAGGCGATGACGGTCGCGCCTGAGCGAACCGAGCGATTCATCGGCGCCGGGATACTTGGGCGCCTGGGCGCCGTCGCGGCAGATTTCCGCATAATGCACATAGAACCGCTGGAGGATCTCCGCCTCGGCGTCCGCATCGCCGACGCCCAGCTGCGCGCAGGCGCGCCGCACGAGCTCCGCGGCGCCGCGACCGATCAGCAGCCGCACCTGCGCGGCCGACAGGGGCCCGAGCTGACGCTCGCCGAGCGCCCGATTGAGCGCGGCCGCGATGCCGTCCGCGGTATCGAGCAACGTCCCGTCGAGGTCGAACAACACCGCCGAGAAGTTTCCCATTCACGCAACCGTCGTTGATTGGCGTGCCAGCAAAGCGTGCGCACGCGCCACCACCGCCTGGGTGGTGAGGCCGAGCACTTCGTACGCCTGCGGACCGGGTGCCGATTCCCCAAACCGATCGATGCCCACCACGTCGCCGTCGAATCCGGTGTAAGCGCGCCAGAAATTCGTCACCCCCGCCTCGATGGCGAGCACCGGGATGTGGCGCGGCAGCACGGCGCTGCGGTATTCGGCGCTCTGCCGGTCGAAGTCGCTGCAACTCGGCATCGACACCACGCGCGCCGGGATGCCGGCGCCTTCGAGGGCGGTCCGCGCCTGCATGGCGAGCGCCACCTCCGAGCCGGTGGCGAGCAGTGTGATCGCCGCGCCCTTCGAGCCCGCGGCCGCCTCGGCGAGCACGTAGCCGCCTTTGCGGATGTCGCGGATCTGCTCCGCCGAGCGCTCGCAGTGCGGCAGATTCTGGCGCGACAGGATCAGACAGGTCGGACCGTCGCGCCGTTCGATGGCGGCGAGCCAGCTGACCATGGTCTCCACCGAATCGCAGGGCCGCCACAGCGCGTTGTTCGGAATCATGCGCAAGGTCGAGACGTGTTCGATCGGCTGATGCGTGGGGCCATCCTCACCCAATCCGATGCTGTCGTGACTGAACACGTAGATGACGCGCAGCTGCATCAGGGCCGACATGCGCACGGCGTTGCGGCTGTAGTCGGAGAACGTGAGGAACGTGCCGCCGTAGGGAATGAATCCGCCGTGCAGCGCCAGGCCGTTCATCGCCGCGCTCATGCCGAATTCGCGCACCCCGTAGTTGATGTAGTTGCCGCCCTTGCCGCGGCGCACCGGCACACTCGCCTTGCCGTCGGTGAGATTCGAACCGGTCAGATCCGCCGACCCGCCGAGCAGTTCAGGCAGCAGCGGTTGCAGCGCGTTGATCGCATTCTGCGAGGCCTTGCGCGAGGCAATGCTCTCCGCCTTTCCGACCACCCCCGTCAAGGCCGCCTGCGTGGCCGGCGTCCAATTGGCCGGCAGCGCCGTGCGCACCACCCGCCGGTCGAATTCGGCCGCGAGTTCCGGGTACGCCGCCGCGTAGGCCGTGTAGCGGCGCTGCCACTCGGCCTGGCGCTGCGCGCCGGCCGCCTTCGCATCCCAGGCCGCGCGAATCTGCGCCGGCACTTCGAAGGGCGGCGAGTTCCAGCCGAGCGCCTCGCGCGTCGCGGCGACTTCGGCCGCGCCGAGCGCCGCGCCGTGCACGTCGTGCGTCCCCGCCTTGTGGGGACTGCCCTTGCCGATGATCGTCTTGCAGCAGACCAGCGTCGGTCGCCCGTCCGCGCTCACGGCCCCGCGCAGCGCGGCCTCGACGGCCGCCACATCGTGGCCGTCGACGTCGCGAATGACGCGCCAGCCATAGGCCTCGAAACGGCGCGGGGTGTCGTCGGCAAACCAATGCTCCACGTGCCCGTCGATGCTGATGCCGTTGTCGTCGTACACCACGATCAGCTTGGACAGGCCGAGCGTGCCGGCGAGCGAGCACGCTTCGTGGCTGATGCCCTCCATCAGGCACCCGTCGCCCACGTAGACCCAGGTCCGGTGATCGACGATCTCGTGGCCCGGACGGTTGAACTCGATGGCGAGCAGCTGCTCCGCGAGCGCCATGCCCACGGCGTTGGCGAGACCCTGTCCGAGCGGACCGGTGGTGGTCTCGACGCCCGGGGTCACGCCCACTTCCGGGTGGCCCGGGGTCTTGCTGTGCAGCTGACGGAACCGGCGCACCTCCTGCATCGGCAGGTCATAGCCGGTCAGATGCAGCAGCGCGTACAGCAGCATCGAGCCGTGGCCGTTGGAGAGCACGAACCGGTCGCGGTCCGGCCAGTGCGGATCGGCGGGATTGTGCTTCAGGAATTGACGCCAGAGCACCTCGGAGATTTCGGCCATGCCCATCGGCAGGCCGGGGTGACCGCTCTTCGCGGCCTCCACGGCGTCGATCGCGAGCATGCGCAGGACATCGGCCAGCTGGCGGCGCTGGGCAGTGGGGATATTGATTTGTGGATTCATGGCGGTGGCAAATTCTCCGTGTGATCCGCTGGTTCTGTGCGCCTCGGCGGCGCGGCCTACGCGGCGCGCCGCTTGCGATCCATCAGGCGCAGGATCATCGGCGTGAAGATGTACTGCATCGCGAGTCCCATCTTTCCGCCCGGCACGACGATGGTGTTCGGACGGCTCATCCACGAGTTGTGCAGCATCGACAGCAGATAGGGGAAGTCGATGCCCTTCGGGTTGGCGAAGCGGATCACGGCGATCGATTCATCCGCCGAGGGGATGTCCCGCGCGATGAACGGATTGCTGGTATCCACGGTGGGTACGCGCTGGAAGTTGACGTGCGTGCGGCTGAACTGCGGGCAGATATGCTTCACATAGTCCGGCATGCGCCGCAGAATCGTCTCGACCACGGCCTCCTGGCTGTAGCCGCGCATGTTGTGGTCACGGTGCAGCTTTTGGATCCACTCCAGATTGATGATCGGGACCACGCCGACCAACAGGTCGACGTTCTCGGCGACATTGACCTCGCCGTCCTGGTAGCCGCCGTGCAGCCCTTCGTAGAACAGCAGATCGCTGTGCTCCGCCATCGGCTTCCATTCGGTGAAGGTGCCGGGTTCTCCGCCGAGCTGCTTGCCCTCGGCGGCATCATGGATGTAGCGGCGCACCTTGCCGCCGCCGGTGGCGCCGTAGGTCGCCATCGTGGTCGCGAGCTCGGCCAGCAAATTCGCTTCAGGTCCGAAGTGACTGACCATGGGGCCCTTGCCGGTGTCCGCCGCGCGCACGCGCTCGCGCATTTCAACCCGGTTGAAGGAGTGAAACGAATCACCTTCGATCGTTTGCGCCTTGATCTGCTCGCGCCTGAAGATGTGATCGAAGGCCTTCATCACGGTCGTGGTGCCGGCACCGGATGAACCGGTCACCGCGATAATCGGATGTCTGACGGACATGTTCTTTTCCCCATTCAGTCAATTGGTTGATTCGACGGATCCCTAAGCTCACGCGTCGGGCCTGAACATCGAGCGCTCGCTGAACAGTGGCGAGACATACGGGCGGTCGATGCCCTGGGCGTGTTCGGCGTGATAGCGCTCGATGCGCTCCACTTCCCTGCGCGAGCCCAGAATCAGCGGTACGCGCTGATGCAGTTCGGTCGGCTGAAGATCGAGCACCCGCTGGTTGCCGGTGGTCGCGAGGCCGCCCGCCTGCTCAACCAGCATCGCGATCGGATTGGCCTCGTACATCAGGCGCAGGCGTCCCGGCTTGCGCGGATCCTTGGTGTCCTTCGGATACATGAACACGCCGCCGCGGATCAGGATGCGGTGCACTTCGGCCACCATGGAGGCGATCCAGCGCATGTTGAAATCGCGGCCGCGATCGCCGGTCTTGCCGGCCTGGCACTCGGTCACGTAACGATGCACCGGCGGCTCCCAGAAGCGCGCGTTGCTGGTGTTGATGGCGAACTCGCTGGTCTCCGCCGGAATCTGCATGTTCGGATGCGTCAGGATGAAGTTGCCGATCTCGCGATCGAGCGTGAAGCCATGCGTGCCCTTGCCGACGGTGACGACGAACATCGTCGCCGGGCCGTACACGGCATAGCCGGCCGCGACCTGCCGCCGTCCGGGCTGCAGAAAATCGGCGGTGACCGGCGCCTCGGGCTTGTCATGCCGCAACACCGAAAAGATCGTGCCGACCGACACGTTCACGTCCGTGTTGGACGACCCGTCGAGCGGATCGAATATCAGCAGGTAGCGGCCGCGGGGGAATTCGGCCGGTATCGCGTGGGGCTGTTCGCGCTCCTCGGTTGCCATGCCGGCCACCAGTCCGCCCCATTCGCAGCTCTTGATGATGACCTCATCGGCGAGCACGTCGAGCTTCTGCTGCGTCTCGCCCTGCACATTGGTCGCGTCGAGCTTGCCGAGGAAGTCGCCGAGCGCGCCTTTGGCGGTCATCGCCGAGATGGCCTTGACGGCCGCGGCGACGTCGATCAGCAGGGCGCCCAGGTCGGCGGCGCCTTCGATTTCGGTCAATTGCTGGATCAGAAACTTCGAGAGCGTGGTGCGTCCCAGATGCATGATCTACTCCTTGGCGGCGGCAAGCGCAAAAACCCGGCTCGCCCGGATGTCGCTTTCGTCCAATGTGGTCAAATCCTCGGGCGTGAATTCACGCTCGCGATCGGCGAACAAACGGCTCGCCTGACGCAGCCGGGCGCGATCGAGCGCGTTGCGCACGCTGCGCGCATTGGCGAAATGCGGCTGCTCGATGCGGGCCGCCAGGTACTCGTCGAAGGCCTCGCGCGCACCTGCCCCGAAGCGATAATTTTGCGCCGCCAGCATCTTGTCCGCGATCGACAACAGATCGCCGATGGCGTAGTCCGGGAAATCCAGGTGGTGCGCGATGCGCGAACTCAAGCCGGGATTGGAGCGGAAGAAGGTGTCCATCCGGTCCTTGTAGCCGGCCAGGATCACCACCAGATCCTCGCGCTGGTTCTCCATCACCTGCAGCAGGATTTCGATCGCCTCCTGGCCGTAATCGCGCTCGTTCTCCGGGCGGTACAGATAGTAGGCCTCGTCGATGAACAGCACGCCGCCCATGGCGCGCTTCAGGACTTCCTTGGTCTTCGGTGCCGTGTGTCCGATGTACTGACCGACCAGATCGTCGCGCGTGACGGCGATCAGGTGGCCCTTTCGCACGTAGCCCAGGCGATGCAGGATCTCCGCCATGCGCATGGCGACGGTGGTCTTGCCGGTGCCCGGATTGCCGGTGAAGCTCATGTGCAGCGAGGGCGCCTGCGCCTGCAGTCCGAGATTCATGCGCAGCTTGTCGATCACCAGCAGCGCCGCGATGTCGCG
>Ga0181534_10002401_pt1 | contig 11596 bp, 9 predicted proteins | sample PEATcosm2014_Bin_37_FD_119758 | JGI IMG/M metagenome (GOLD analysis project Ga0181534, IMG submission 119758) | Peatland microbial communities from MTU Mesocosm Facility, Houghton, MI, USA - PEATcosm2014_Bin17_10_metaG | ecosystem: Environmental > Terrestrial > Soil > Wetlands > Peat | place...
CCGATGAAACGAATGAAAAATGAAAAACCCGATGAACTTGATGACGACCAGTCCATTTTCGCCATCGCCCGGCACCATCGCAACCGCACTATTTCAAAAACAACCCATTTTGCAGACATCTCCGACAGTGTTAAAAACCTTGATACGGAAGCGTTCTCTGAATGCACCAGCCTGGCCAGCGTCACGATTCCGAACGGCGTGACCATTATCGGGGGCGGCGCGTTCGAGAGATGCACCCGACTGATCAAGGTCACGATCGGCAGCCACGTCACCAGCATCGAGGACAACGCGTTCACGAGTTGCACCAACCTGACCAGCGTCGCCATCCCTGACAGTGTCACCAACATCGGGAGCGCGTTCGATGACTGCACCCGGCTGACCCGCGTCGCCATCGGCAGCCACGTCATCACCATCGGCGACGCTGCGTTCATGGGTTGCGGGAGATTGTCCAGCATCACCATTCCCAACAGTGTCACCAGCATCGGGGGCGGGGCATTCTCCGGCTGTAGCGGCCTGACCAATGTTATTATCGGCAGCCGTGTCACCAGCATCGAAGATGATCTGTTCAGATACTGCGCCCGACTGCCACGCGTCTCGATTCCCGACAGCGTCACCAACATCGGGGAGTCGGCGTTCCAAAGTTGCACGGGCCTGACCCGGATCACAATTCCCAGCCGGGTGACCAGCATCGGTGGCTTCGCGTTCGATGATTGCGCCCGACTTGCCAGCGTCACGATTGGCAATCATGTCACCAGCATTGGAAAAGCGGCGTTTCAGGAATGTTACAGCCTGACCAACATCACGATTCCCGAGGGTGTTATCAACATCGAAGACAACGCGTTCAATTTTTGCGGCCTGACCAGCGTCACGATTCCCAAAAGCGTCGCCCACATCGGCGGAGAAGCGTTCATTGGCAGCGACCACTTGAAAAAAGTCTATTTCCAAGGGAACGCCCCCAGCGCCGGTGCCGATGTGTTCGACTACCCCGGTGGTATCAACCGGGCGACCATATATTATCTGCCGGGCACCACCGGCTGGGGCGCGACGTTTGGCGGTCGTCCAACGGCGGTGTGGAAGCAGTAGGTGCTAATCTTGCTTACGCCAAACGAATCTTTTTCGCCAGTTCCTCCGCCGGATATGTCCAGATTTCCGCGAGCGTTGGGTGATAGTGCGGCGTCGCCGCGAGTTCGTGGACGGTCATGCGCCCGGCCATCGCGGTGACCATCTTCCAATTCAGTAAATTAGCTTGCATCGGAATCCGGTTTGGCGGACAAACTGTCGGAATGAAACCGCCGCAAACTTTGAAGCTGGCCTGTCTGCTGTGTGCAATGCTGCCGCCCGCTATGGCGCAGGCGCAATTTGATTACACAAACAATGGAAGCGCGATCACCATCACGCGCTACATCGGTTCCAATGAAGTGGTTATCATCCCCAGCACAATCAATAGCCTGCCAGTCACCAGCATCGGGGACAATGCGTTCTATTGTTGTAAACTGACCAGCATCACAATTCCCAACAACGTCACCAACATAGGAGACAATGCGTTCTATTGCTGTAGTCTGACCAACGTCACGATGGGCACCAATGTCGCCAGCATCGGTATCTCGGCCTTCCAAAGCTGCGCCATGACCAGCATCACAATTCCCAATAGCATCACACGCATCGGGAGCGGAGCGTTCGCCAGTTGTGGTCGTTTGACCAGCGTCACGATACCTAACAGCGTCACCAGCATTGCAAGCGATACATTTGAGGGTTGCGGCAGTCTGACCAACGTAACTATTCCTGACAGCGTCACCAGTATCGGGGACGATGCGTTTGGCGACTGCCGCGATCTGGCCAACGTCACCATTCCCATAAGCGTCACCAACATTGATAACGACGCATTCTATGCCTGCCACAACCTGACCAACGTCATTGTCCCCGATAGTGTTACTCATATCGGTTACACGGCGTTCTATGGTTGTAGCCTGACCAACGTCATGGTTCCCAGCAGTGTCACCGAAATCGGAACCATGGCGTTTGCTGGCTGCACCAATCTGCCGGCAATAATGGTGGATACAAACAATCCTGCCTATTCCAGCTTGGGCGGAGTCCTGTTTGATAAGAATCAGACCATGCTTGTCGAATATCCAGACGGCTTGGCCGGGAATTACACGATTCCTAACAGTGTTACCCTCGTTGGGGACGAGGCATTCTGTGCCTGCACCCGCCTTACCGGCGTCACGATTCCTGATAGCGTCACCAGAATTGAATTTGGGGCATTCAGTGGCTGCTCCAGCCTGGATGCAATAACGGTGGATACTAACAATCCCGCCTATTCCAGTTTAGCCGGGTTTTTATTCGATAAGAGCCGGACAATGCTCATCCGATGCCCGGAGGACATGATTGGAAATTACACGATTCCTGACAGCGTCACCAGAATCGGAGATGAAGCGTTTCTTCACTGCAAAAACCTGACCAACATCATCATCCCCAACAGCGTCACCAGCATGGCGAACTGGACGTTCGAGGGCTGTTCCAACCTGACTAACGTCACGATTCCCAACAGTGTCACCAATATTGGTTTCCAAACGTTCACCAGTTGCGCCAGCTTGACCGGCGTCACACTTTCTGATCGTATCACCAGTATCGGGGACAGCGCGTTCAGGTGGTGCCCCCGTCTGACCAGCATCACAATTCCCGCCAGCGTTACCAGCATCGGGGACTGGGCGTTTGCCGACTGCACCAGCAAAGGCCATTTGTTCACTGACTCCACAAACTTCACCACCCTGACAAAAGTCTATTTCGAAGGCAATGCCCCCAGCATTGGTCGGAATGCGTTTAATTTCGACGACCATGTGACCGTCTATTACCGTCTTGACACCACCGGCTGGGGCGCGACGTTTGGCGGTCGTCCAACGGCGGTGTGGAAGCAGTAGGTGACTAATCTTACTTACGCCAACCGAATCTTTTCCGCCAGTTCCTCCGCCGGATACGTCCAGATTTCCGCGAGCGTTGGATGGTAGTGAGGCGTGGCGGCGAGTTCGTGGACGGTCATCCGTTTCGCCATCGCCGTGACAATTTCGTGGATGAGTTCGCCGCCGACCGGCCCGACGCATGCGCCGCCGAGAATTTCGCCGGTCTTGGGATTCGCCAGCAGTTTCACGAAGCCGTCCTTCGCCTCCATGATGAGCGATTTGCCGTGGTCTTTGAACGGATAGTCCGCCGCGAGAAACTTTATGCCGCGCTCGTTCGCCGCCTTTTCCGTCAGGCCGGTGAACGCCACCTGCGGCTCGGTGAACACGACGGATATCAGCAGCCGGTAATCCATCCGGCGCGGCGGCTTCGGCTTCACCAGGTTGTGCCCCGCCGTTTCACCCTGCTGGATGGCGATGTGGACAATCTCATGCGGCCCGGTGCAGTCGCCCGCCGCGAAGATGTGCGGCGCGCTCGTCTGCATCTGGTCGTTGGTGACGACGCGGCCGTTTTCCGTTTTCACCCCGGCGTTTTCCAAAGCCAGCGACGACGTGTTCGGGACGCGACCCAGCGCGAACAGGATTTCCTCGGCGGAGACGGAAACCCGCCTTCCATTTTGCGCGAACGAAATGGTTTTCAGTTTTCCGTTCCGCTTTGCGTCCACCAGCTTCGTGCCGGTGAAAACCGAAACGCCTTCGCGCCGGAAAACTTTTTCAATCTCAATTCCGGCGTCCGTGTCGAACTCCTTCAAAATATGCCCGCTGCGCTGGATGAGCGTGACCTTGACGCCGAACCGTGCAAAGAATTGCGCGAACTCGCACGCAATCGCCCCGCCGCCGAGGATGATGAGCGACCTGGGCAGTTTCTTGAGCGCCACCGCCTCGTCGCTGGTGATGAAGCCGACGTCGTCCAGTTGCGTCAGCGGCGCGGGCGCGACGCGCGAACCGGTGGCGATGACGAAATGTCTGGCGGTGAGCAACGAATTCCCCTCATCCGGCCTGCGGCCACCTTCTCCCCGTTTGGGCGGGGAGAAGGCAAGCGTGCGTTCGCCGCCACGCTTTTCTCCCTCTCCCCGCCCAACGGGGAGAGGGCCGGGGTGAGGGGTTGTTAATTCCACCGTGTGCGCGTCGAGAAATTTTGCGTTGGCGCGGATGAACTTGAATTTCCCTGCGTTGAGCTGCTGCACGCGGAAGCCGGCGAAATCTTTGATCATCAGATTTTTTCGCGCCATGACTTTGGCGAAGTCGAAGGATACTTTGCCCGCGCGCACGCCCCACGTTCCGGCATGTTCGGCCAGATGTTTCACTTCCGCCGCGTAGAGCAGCGCCTTGGTCGGCATGCAGCCGCGCAGGATGCACAGTCCGCCGACTTCCGCGCCGCCCTCGATGACGGCGGTTTTCAAGCCCGCGCCCGCCGCCGTGCGCGCCGCCGCGTAACCGCCGCTGCCGCCGCCAATGATCGCCACGTCAAAATCAAATCGCCCATGTTTCCGTTTCATGCCCACAACATGGGCGAGTCTGGCGGCGCTTACAAATTATTTGCAATTTTTTAGGTCGTTTTTCGCAGTCGGGTGTCTATCATTGAAACATCAACCGAAAGGCAAACATGAAATTCTTATCAACGATTCTACTTCTCGGCGCGGCGGGTTCGCTCACGGCGTTCGCGCAGCCGGCGCTGACCATTTACAACCAGAACTTCGCCGTCGTGCGCGACACCGTGCCGCTCGACCTGCATTCCGGCGTCAACACCAACCGCTACACCGGCGCGACGGCGCAGGTCGAGCCGGACTCGGTGATTTTGCGCGACCCGGCCGGCAAACATTCGCTGCAAATCCTGGAGCAGGATTATCGCAACGACCCGGTGTCGCAGGAATTGCTGCTGTCGCTGTTCGAGGGCAAGACGATTGACTTTGAAAAAATTCGCCTGAAGGACAACACGCAGACACCCGAAACCATTTCCGGAAAAATCATCCGCAGCGGCTATGTTCCCGGCGGCGAGGCGCAGCAGCCCATCATCGAGGTGGACGGCAAGCTGCAATTCAGCCTGCCGGGCGAGCCGATGTTTCCCGATCTCGGCGACGACACGGTTTTGAAGCCGACGATCAACTGGCTGTTGCAATCCGACCAGCCGGGGAAATTTGACGCGGAGGTCGGCTACGTCACCGAAGGACTGGACTGGAGCGCGAGCTACAATCTCGTCTCGCCCGAAAAAGGCGACAACGTGGATTTGGTCGGCTGGATTACGATGAACAACAACAGCGGCAAAACTTTTGAGAACGCCGCCATCAAATTGATGGCCGGCGACGTGAACAAAATCGAGCCACCGACGCCCAGGCCGATGTTCGCCCGGCGGGCAGTGGGAATGGCCATGGCCATGGACGCCGCAGAAGCTCCCGCCGTCACCGAAAAGGCTTTTGACGAATTCCATCTTTATTCCATCGCGCGCCCGACGACGCTGCACGACCACGAGACGAAGCAGGTCGAATTTGTCCACGCCGAAAATTTGTTCGCCCCGACGATTTACGTTTATGACGGCGCGTCGGGCTACCAGTTCTACGGGTTGAATTACGACCAGAATTACGGCACGGAAGGCAACAAGAAAATCTGGGTCAAGCGCGAGTTCGTCAACGCGGAGACGAATCATCTCGGAGTTGCGCTGCCGGCGGGCAAGCTGCGGTTTTACCGCCGCGACGACGACGGCCAGTTGGAATTTGTTGGCGAGGACACGATTGACCACACGCCGAAGAACGAGACCATCCGCGTGACCACCGGCGACGCCTTCGACCTGGTCGGCGAGCGCAAGCAGACGGATTTTCATGTGGACACCGGCGACAAGGTGCTGGATGAATCCTTCAAGATCACCTTGCGCAACCACAAAAAGGAGCCGGTCACCATCCGCGTCGTCGAGCATCTTTACCGCTGGAGCAACTGGGAAATCACGGCCAAGTCGGATGACTTTGTGAAAAAGGATTCGCAGACGGTTGAATTCAACGTGCCGGTCCAGCCGGAAGTGGAAAAGACCGTGACCTACACCGTGCATTACTCGTGGTGAAAAAGTCACGGAGTGACGGTTGAAAACAGCCCGCCGTTTCAACGGCGGGTGTGAATCCAAAACAAATCGAGTCCCGATGGGACGGAATAAATTTTCCTGCCGCCCTTCGGGGATCTTCAATTTTTTCACGAATGTCCCGCAGTTGAAACTGCGGGCTGTTTTCTTTCATCCCGTTGGGATTTCTGTTTTGACAAAACCGGTCCGACCATTTAACGATTCAACCATGAGCGAAATCATTTACCCGCGCAGCCCGCGCGAAACGATGGACGGCTGGCATTATCTGCCGCGCTACGTTGACAAAATCCGCCTGCATCTCGCCGGCCAACTCCACGCCGACTACCATGAAAATCTTGGCCGGGCCTTCGACGGGATGTGGCTCAAGGCCGCTGGCGTGACGCACGAGCAGTTTCTCGCGGTCGTGAAAAATTCCATCACCGACGGCCAGGTCTGTGACTGGGTGAGGCAAAACGTCAGGCGCACCACTGCCGAAAAGGACGCCCACTGGCAGGATATTTTAAGCCGCCCGCTCGCCAGCGACCCCGGTGCCGTCGCCCGGCTCAAAATGCGCAAGGAACAGGCCGGCCTTGCCCGCCGCGACGACATCCGTTGTTTCGTGGACATGCTTGACGCCGACGAGAAGCGGGTCTAGCTGGAAAAATGGCAGATTTGGCGGACTACGCAGGAGACGGCAGCGGGCGGGCAGGGACAGCGCGCCCAAAGGCATTGGTTAGGGATTGTGGTCATCTATCGTTCGCGGGTCGTCAATCGTTGGTCCATCGCTCCAGGTGACGCGCCCAGTTTTCTTGTTTATCCGGATCGGTTCCTTGGTTTCCTCCAGGGGAGCATCCGTTGAAAAGAGATGTTTTATGAAAGTATCCCCAATGGCTGTCTTGGCAACCCATTCTTGTCCGCCGTCATAAACTCCCGACAGGCCGCCATTCATGGGACAGAACTCGGAAAAATAAGCCCTGGCAATGACTTCTGCTTCGCTTTTGTCAATTCCATCCGCCAGTGATATTTCATGCAATTGAGGCCGGTATTCCAGTTCAGCCTGTTCGCGGGTCATTCCTCGCGGGCCGGCGCACCCGCTCAAGATGACCGCCAAAAGGGTCGCCGTCAATTTGCCGGAAGGACTCATTTTGTTTGACGCCTGACGCAGAAAGTTGAGCCATGCCTTCCTCGCGACGTGAACCGCGATGACCATCGCGAACCCCGAAAGCTTTCGGGGCAGGCTCCCAGCGCAAGTCATTGGCTCCGGGGACTGGTCAGGCGGCGCACTTGGTCGCGAACACAAATTCATGATAACTATTGTTGCTCTGCACCGGAAACATCCGGAATTCAATGCGCGAAAAACCCATGTCCTGCAGCCGGTTGATCAACTGGTGGCGGTCGAAGCGCAACCTCCGCATCACCGGCTTCCACTTGCCTTTGAGCAAGGAGTGACGGTCTAACGCCGCCTTCAGGTCGCTCAAGCGCTTCGCGAAGCCAATCACCGGTGGAAAAAGCTTGGAAACCTTCGTGTCGGGCAGAGTGTAAAGCGGCAGGTGAATCATCAATGTGCCGTTGGGGGTCAATGCGCGGTGGATGTCCTGAAACACTGCATAGGCATCATCGAGAGACTCAAAATGTTGAAACACCTGCACCGAAAACACGGCGTCGCAGGCTCCGTCTGCAACTGGGAGCCGGGTGCCGTCCGAAAGCGTGAAGGTCACGGTGGATGCTGAAACGTGCGCCCGCGCATAGTCCAGTTGATGCTGCGAAACGTCCAATCCGGTGACGTGCTGAAAACACTGGCCAAGCTGTTTGGTGATTCGTCCGGCTCCACAGCCAATCTCAATGCAAGTTCCGCGATTCAAGCCGTAATGCTGCCAGTGTCTCAGAAAGTCTGACCAGTCGGCGTGGCCCAGCTGGTAAAACTCCTCGTCCGTCCAGGCGTTCGGAGTTCCGCGTTCCTTGCCTTGCCATGTCGCTACCGCATAAAGCGGATCGCGTTCCCCCATTTTTCCCATTCCAGGTTTGATTTCATAATCGGTTATGTGCGCCTAACGCAGAAAGCTGAACCATGCCGACTCGCGGCGTGGATTGCAACCGCAGCGGCAACGGCGGTTGGCTCCGGCGAATTGTAAACTGCGTCATATCCTGATATAAAAACGATCTAACAACTCGGCGCAAGCACCAAAGCTGCGCCGTGGTAAGAAATGCACGCCACCATCAAACTTTGGATGAAACCATCTCACGCCAAGCAGCGATGACTGAAAATAATCAACGCCAGATGCCCCATTCAAGCTAGTGCAAATCCATCGCCCACCAACTCTGGCGTAAGTCCCGACATGGTCGCGTCCTTTTTCTGAATCTCTGTAAACCTGCCCATCTTTGAAAACATACGAGCAATCCGAATATGGGTCATCAAAGACACCGTCGAGGTGAAAACGGAAAAAGATGTGAATGCCAATGCCTGCAACCAGCAACCCAAGTAGAACCAAAACGGTGATTCGCTTCGGCCTGGTGATTCTGAATGTCCGATGCTTGCTCAAGGTAGTCGCCTAACGCAGAAAGCCGAGCCACCGCCGGCCTGGTTTTATATTTTCAGTTGAACTGGCATTCATGTTATCGCCAGATTTCGCATCACTGTCCCGCGTAAAACGCATCCACCTTGGCCGCCACATCCTTGTAGCCGATGTCCGTCTCGTAGATGATCTTGAACTGCTCCACGGCGTCCTCTTTTTTGCCGGTGGCCTCGAGCACGCAGCCGAGGTTGTAGATCAAATCCTTTTTCTCGTCGTCAAAGCCGACTTTTTCCTTGATGGCGTTTTGCAGCGTGCGCGCGGCGAGGTCGAACATTTTCCGCTTTGCAAAACATTGCGCGAGCAGGTTCATGGCGGCAAGGCGCCGGTGCGGGTTGCCCTGCGCCTTCTGCAATTCAGATATCGCCTCGCTGATTTTTCCGGCCTGAAAATAAAGCTGCCCCATCTCAAACCGGATGGCCAGGTCGGTCGGGAATTTTTCGACGCGCTTCTGGCATTCGGCCATCTGGAAATTGAGCTTCTCGGCCTGGAGCCGCGCCACTTCGTCGGCGTGTTCCGCGCCAAAGGGGTTCAAGCCCGCGATCTGATGGTCGTAGCGCTTGACCATGGTGTTGGCGATGGCGAGCGCAAGGGAGGAGTCGCCGGCGCCCATCTCGGAATTTTTGATGCGGTCGTAAAATTCCAGCGCGCGGTCGAACTGCTTTTTATCCGTGTAAAGTTCCGCAAGCTGGCGCAGGAGCTTGAGGTTGTCCGGCTCGGTTTGCAGGCGCTCCTCGTATTCTTCAATCAGCCGCGCCGCCACGTCCTCGGTCTTGTGCGCGCGTTTTTCCTGTTCGAGCGAGACGGCCTCGTCCTTGTTCTTGAGGATGTCGCGGTAGGAGCCTTCGCCGCCCTCGAGCGCGCCGTAGCCGCCCTCGTCCAGCGTCTTGCGCGCGGACAGGTTTTTCAGCGCCTGGCTCAAATCGCCGTCGTTGGGCTGCTCGCGGAGCAGGTCCAAAATGATCTTCTCGGCGCGCGCGCCTTCGCCGAGTTCCGAGACGGCGTTGGCGAAATCAATCGCCAGGTTTTTGTCCTTGGGTGAATTTTTGGCCAGCGTCTCGTAGGACAGCGCCGCCGTGCGCGGCAATTCCAGCGCCGCCGCCGCCTCGACGATGATCCGGTGCGCGGCGGAACTGTTCGGGTCGCCGTTCAAAATCTGCTCGGCGATGGCCATGGCCTCGCCGGGATTTTTGCCCAAAACCATCCTGGCCTTGGCGACCTGCGGCGATGAACCCGCGCCGCTCATCATTTTCTTGAAGAAGCCGCCGCCGCCGCCGCCACCGGCCTTTTTGAACTGCTCCACGCGCAGCGCCTTGCGACCGGCGTAAAACTCCGGCTCCCGTTGGAGAACCTGGTTGAACAGGTCAATCGCGTAATCGGTGTTTTGCCGCTGCGCCGCCTCGGTGGCTTTGGTGAACAAAGTGCGCGCGTCGCGCGAGATGTCGTCGAGATTTTTTTCGGCCATAAGTGTCTTTGCTTGAACTGAAATTATTTGCGCGAATGTGAAAAATCAACCCCAACTAGCCGCATTGCGCCTTTTGGCGCAGCGCGTGGTCAACCAGAACGAGCGCGGTCATCGCCTCGACCATCGGCACCGCGCGCGGCAGCACGCATGGGTCGTGACGGCCACGGCCCCTGATCGTCGTGTTATGAAATGATTCGTCCACCGTGTCCTGCTCGTGCATGACGGTGGCAACCGGCTTGAACGCGACGCGGAAAAAAATGGTTTCGCCGTTTGAAATGCCGCCTTGGATTCCGCCGGAACGGTTGGTGGTCGTGAAAACTTTTCCACCTTTCGCGCGAAAAGCGTCGTTATGCTCGCGGCCCGTCAGCAAAATGCCGCCGAAGCCGGAGCCGATTTCAAACGCCTTCGACGCGGGCAGACTCAACATCGCCTTGGCCAGATCCGCTTCGAGCTTGTCAAACACCGGTTCGCCCCAGCCCGCCGGAACGCCGCGCGCAATTCCTTCCACGATGCCTCCGACGGTGTTGCCTTCGCGCCGCATTTTCTCGATGAGCCGGATCATTTTTTCCGCCGCCGGTTTGTCCGGGCAACGGACGATGTTCGATTCGACCTCGGAGAATTTCACCTTGTCGGGATTGATTTCCGCCGAAATTTTCTGGACCTGCTTGACGTAAGCCAGCGTTTCCACGCCGAATTTCTCGCGCAGAATTTTCTTCGCAATCGCGCCGGCAGCAACGCGGCCAACCGTCTCGCGCGCGCTCGCGCGTCCGCCGCCCGCCCACGCGCGGATGCCGTATTTGGCGAAGCAGGTGAAGTCCGCGTGCGACGGGCGGAACTTTGTTTTCATTTCCGAATACGCCTCGGGCCGCGCGTCCTCGTTTTTCACCCAGAGACAAATCGGCGTGCCGAGTGTCTGGCCGTTGAAAATTCCAGAAAGGATTTGGATCGTGTCGGATTCCTTGCGCGGCGTGACGATTTTGGACTGGCCGGGACGGCGGCGGTCCAGGTCGGGCTGGATGTCCGCCTCGCTTAATTTCAGGCGCGGCGGGCAGCCATCCACGACCACGCCCACGCCGCCGCCGTGCGATTCGCCCCACGTCGTGATGCGGAACAATTGTCCAAAGCTGCTTGCCATGCGGTGATTGTGCGTAATAATTGCCGCGCGGTCAAATCCCGCTTGCATCTCTGGATTAATAGTGCCGCGCGAAGATTTGTGTCCTCGGAAGCTTGCCGATGAGGAAAATCAATGCGCAGCGGGCAGCATCACATCGCCGGGTTGCGCGGGAATTTGGCGAACGGCAGCCGTGCGTTGCGGTATTGCGTCTGGTCGGCGCGGATGGGCACGGGCGGGAGAAACACAGCCGCGCCGCTGGCGGAAATCAAATCATCCTGATCCACACCGTCACCGCTGACGCCAACAGCTCCAATCAATACACCATTGCGGTAGAGCGGAAAGCCGCCGGGGAAAATAGTGATGCCGTTCGGCAGATTGGGATCCGCGCTGGTCGAGGTCGTGAACACCGCGCCGCTCACGGGATTGTTCGCCTGCACGGAAGTCGGC
>Ga0181534_10002402_pt1 | contig 11593 bp, 8 predicted proteins | sample PEATcosm2014_Bin_37_FD_119758 | JGI IMG/M metagenome (GOLD analysis project Ga0181534, IMG submission 119758) | Peatland microbial communities from MTU Mesocosm Facility, Houghton, MI, USA - PEATcosm2014_Bin17_10_metaG | ecosystem: Environmental > Terrestrial > Soil > Wetlands > Peat | place...
AGTCCTGGGAGGAGCCCCTCCAGGTGCTGGAGGTCAACATCATGGGAACGGCCGCCGTCCTGGCCGCGGCCCGCCAGTGCGGCACCGACCCCCGGGTCCTGGTCACGAGTTCGGCCGAGGTCTACGGCGCCGTCACCGACCCGGGCCTCCTCCCGTTGAGCGAGACCTCGCCCACCGCTCCCCTGACCCCCTACGCCGCCAGCAAGCTGGCGGCCGAGGCGGTGGTGGACCAGGCCTATCTGGGCCATGGTCAGCACGTGATCACCGTGCGGCCGTTCAATCACATCGGACCGGGTCAGACGCCGAATTTCGCCGTGCCGGCCCTGGCCAAGCGGATCGTGGAGGCCGACCGGCGCGGGAGCCCGACCATCCCGGTGGGCAACCTGTCGGCGCGACGCGACTTCACCGATGTCCGTGACGTGGTCCGGGCCTACCGGCTCCTCGTCGAGGCCGGCCGGCCCGGCGAGGTCTACAACGTCTGCTCCGGCCGTGACGTGTCGATCCGGGAGATCGCCGACGGGCTGCTGAAGCTGGCCGGGACCACGCTCGAGTTCGAGACCGACCCGACCCTGGTACGCCCGGTGGAGGTCCCCGTGCTCCGGGGCGATCCGACCCGTCTGGTGGACGCCACCGGATGGAAGCCCGAGGTCCCCCTGGACCAGACCCTGGCCGACGTCCTGGCCTACTGGCGACAGCACGCCGAGTGACGGCGCGAAGAACGGCCCGCACTGAGCGGACCGTTCTTCAGGGCGCGGTGGACCGCCCGGATCGTGCGGGAGGGTCAGGCGGCGCTGGTCGGGATCCGTGAACGGATCTGGCTCCGGGCCTCCTTGGCCTGGACGTGAGCCTGCTTGGCCAGGTCGCGTGCCTGGGCGGGCAGGCGATCCTCCAGGGGAGCGACGGCGACCTCGAGGCGCTCGATGATGTCCTCGAACCGCTCCATCAGCCCTTCGACGGTGACTTCGGCGGTGTGGAGGGCGCCACCCAGGTCCGAGCGGGCCGCGTTGACCCGGTCCTCGAAGCCGGCCTTGGGCTCGGCCAGACGCTTCATGAGCTCCTGGCGCTGGACCTGGGCCTGCTGGAAGCCGAGGACACCGGCTCCGATGACCACGTAGGTGGCATCCTTGGCCACGGCGGCGATGTCCTTGGCGGCCTTGGTGACGTCGGCGTTGATCTCCGGAATCTTGATGTCGGGCATCTTGATGTCGGGCATCTTGATGTCGGGCATCTTGAACTCGGGCTTCTTCATGGTGGGCATGGGGTGCTCCTTTGGGTCGGGGACGACTGCTGAACTGCTGGGCGACCGGATCGTCATGACTCCGACGGCTCCGGTGTCTATGGATACAAGTGTATACGTCATGATAAACAGTTGCAAGCACCCCAGCTCCCTTCGGATGGCATGGGATTGACCAGGGAGTTCCAATTTCGCCGTCCCCGGCCCGATAGCCTCTGACCCCTGATGGACACACTGGCACCGCCGGTCGTCGCTGTCGTCGTCGCCCACGATCCGGGTCCGTGGTTCGAGGAGACGCTGGCCTCGATCGCCTCACAGGACTATGCGGAGCTGTCCGTGCTGATCCTCGATTCCGGCAGCCGGGAGGACCTGACCGGCAGGGTGGCGGCGGTGCTGCCCACTGCGTTCGTGCGTCGATTCGAGGAGAACCGCGGCTTCGGCGCCACGGTGAACGAGGTCCGGACCATGGTCGAGGGGGCCGACTACTTCCTGGTCTGTCACGACGATGTGGCCCTGTTCCCCGATGCCGTCCACCTGATGGTCGAGGAGGCGTTCCGGTCCAATGCCGGGATCGTCACGCCGAAGGTGGTCAGTTGGGACGATCCGGAGCGCCTGGTCCACGTGGGGATGACGGCTGACAAGGGCGGCTCGGTGGTCGACAGGGTCCAACCCTTCGAGATCGACCACGGTCAGCACGACGCCGTGCGTGACGTCTTCGTCGCTCCCGGTGGTTCCAGTCTGATCAGGGCCGACCTGTTCGAGGAACTGGGTGGCTTCGACCCCGCCATCGTGGCCATGGGCGAGGATCTCGACCTGTCATGGCGGGCCCAGGTCGTCGGTGCCCGCATCGTCGTGGCCCCCGACGCGAGGGTCCGCCATCTGGAGGAGCTGGCCAGAGGAGCCCGGGCCATCGATCCCGGCCTGGTGCGCTCGGCCCGGGGCACCTCCGGCGATGCCTCCCATACTGCACCCGACAGTGCCTCCGACAGTGCACCCGGGGGCGCCTCCTATGACGAGGCCGGTGATCTCGGGGCGGCCAAGGCCGCGGCCAAGGCTCCGGACAAGGCCGCGGACAAGGCGGGTGCGAGGTCCAAAAGGGCACAAGTGAAGGAAGCACGGACGCAAGCGGACCATGCGTCCGACCCACCCGTGACCCTCCAGGAGTTGCAGCGCCGTCATGAGCTGCTGGCCGTCTTCAAGTGCTATGGGCGCTTCAACCTGTTCCGGGTGGTCCCGCAGATCGTGGTCCTGGCCCTGGCCGAGGTGATCGTGGCCGAGCTGGCTGGCAACCGGGCCCGGGCCCGGGCCGTGGTGCGGGCCTGGAGGTGGAATCTGGCTCGGCTGCCGGCGACACGGGTGCAGCGCAAGGAACTCAAGGCCCACCGGCGGTTGAGCGACAAGGAGGTCCGACTGCTGCAGCTGGGGGGGAGCGCCCGACTCTCCTCCTACTTCCGCCGGGTCTTCCAGCTCGGCTTCCACGGTGCCCACGCCGACGAACTGGCCGCCGCCGGTCTGGCCACCGGACTGGCCACCGACCTGGCCGGAGACCCCACCGACCTGGCCATCCACCCCACCGACCTGGTCGGCGAAGCCGTCGACGCCGCCGACCCTGCCGACCCGGTCACCGCCCTGTCCGCCGAGGATGCCGCTGGCCCCGACGGGGGAGGGCCCCGAGAGCAAGGATCCGATCCGGCGGGCACGGCCCCGGCGGGGACGGCGCGGGGGCGGGTGAACGGACGGGTCCGCTTCACCGTGTGGGTGGTCGCCGGCGTGGTCGTGCTCATCGGGACCAGGGGCATCCTGACGGGCAGGCTGCCTGCCGTCGGGCAGTTCGTCCCCTTCCCGAGCTGGTCCCAGACGCTCTCGCAGTTCGCCGCCGGATGGCACCCGTCCGGGGTGGGCACCACGGCACCCGCGGCCCCGGGCCTGGCCCTGACCGGACTGGTCGGCACCCTGCTGATCGGGGCGATGGGGCTGACCCAGAAGGTGTTGATCTTCGCCTGCATCCCGCTCGGGGTGCTGGGGGTGGTGCGACTGCTCCGGCCCTTCGGCTCCCAGCGCGCCGCGCTGGTAGCCGGTGTGGCCTATCTGGCCGTGGCCGTGCCCTACAACGCCCTGGCCCTGGGCCGATGGGGGGCCCTCGTCGTGTACGCCGGCGGCCCCTGGGTGCTGGCCCGACTGTTCCGGGCCACGGGGGCCCCGCCCTACCGACCACTCCGGGCCCCGTGGCCTCCCGGCCCGCCCGGGCGGGAGGAAGCAGCGGGCTCGGCCCGGCGCCGGATCTCCACCTGGACGATCCGGCACCCGTCCTTCCGCAGCGCCCTGGTGCTCGGGCTGATCGAGGCCGTCATGGTCGCGTTCGTCCCCGCTGCCGCCATCGTGGTGGTGCTGGCCGCGCTGGCCCTCATGGTCTCCTCCGCCATCTTCGGCGACCTGCGGTCCACCAGCCGTGCCCTGTGGCTGGCCCTGGCCTCGACCGGGGTGGCCGCCGTCATCTGCCTGCCCTGGGTGCTCGGCGTGGCGTGGGCCGGACGGGGTGCCATCGCCGTGTTCGGCGTCCCCATCCCGGCCTCGTCGGCGGCCACGTGGTCCTCGCTCCTCCGGTTCGCCGCCGGCCCCATCGGTGGGTCGCCCCTGGCCTGGGGCTTCGCCCTGGCCGCGGTGACGCCCCTGGTGCTGGCCCGCGGTGACAGGTTCCGATGGGCCGGGCGCTTCTGGGCCGTGGCCCTGGTCTTCTGGGTGGCTGCCTGGGTGATCGGGCGAGGATGGACGGGGAGCCTGGCCATCGATCCGCTGGTGCTGCTGGCTCCGGCCGCCGCCGCCGTGGCCGGAGCCATCGGGCTCGGTGTGGCCGCCTTCGAGGAGGACCTCCGTGCGGCCGAGTTCGGATGGCGCCAGTTGGTCATGGCTGCGGCCACCGTCGTCCTGGCGCTCGGCGCCGTCCCCACGGTCATCTCGGCGCTGCCCGGACGCTGGGAGCTCCCGGTCAACGACTTCAGCCAGTCGGTCGCCTGGATGCACGCCAAGTCCGCCGACGGCGCCTTCCGCGTGTTGTGGCTGGGGCAGACCGATGCCCTCTACCAGGGGTCGTGGTCCGCCGGGGACGGCCTGGCCTACGCCACCTCGGAGGACGGAGGCCCAGACGCCCGGTGGTTGTGGAATGCGGCCGGCCCCGGCCCGGCGTCAGGACTGGCATCGGCCGTCGACCTGGCCCGGTCCGGTCGAACCGATCAGCTCGGCCGGTTGCTGGCGCCATCGGGCGTCCGCTACGTGGCCCTGCTCACATCGCTGGCCCCCGAGATCACCGGTGAGCAGACGCCCACCGAGTACCCGGTCCCGGCCGACCTGGCCCCCGCACTCACCCGTCAGTTGGACCTCAGCCCCGTGCTGTCGGGCACCGGCATCACCGTCTACGTCAACAACGACTGGCTTCCCCAGCGGGCCGAGGTGGCGACGGGCACGTCCATCCCCGACACGGTGCTGCCCGATCCCCGGGCCGGGAGTCCCGGATCCGGGGTGGTGGCTGGTGCCGCGCCGGTCCTGCCCGGCCCGGCCGCCTCCCGCTCGTTCACCGGTACCTTGGCCAAGGGCACCGTGCTCTCCTCCGCTGCCCCGGCCGGCCGGTGGAGCCTGGTCGGATCCACCGGGGTTCCGGCTCCCCGCTCGTCCTCGTTCGGGTGGGCCGGCCGCTACCAGGTGTCGACGGCCGGCCTGGCCACGCTGCACTTCGAGGGGGGCCTGGTGGCTCCGCTCTCCTTCGTCCTGTCCATCGTGACCTGGCTGGTGGCCCTGGCCCTCCTGATCGGCCACAACCTGGGACGGCCGTGGACCCGGGTGCGGATCCGTCGACGACGACCCGCTGATGTGGGAGGAGACGGCAGCCTGGCCCCGACGGCGGACACCGAGGACGCCGTGCGACAGGCCGAGCCGGTGTCATGAGCGACTCCGACGACTCGCTCACCGAGCCGGACTGGACCGACCCGGAGTGGACGGTGCCCGATGGGGGTCGCCCGCCGGTCCGCGCCCGCCATGAGCACCGGTCCTCCCGGGAACCGGTTCGGAAGAGGACGTCCGTCATCGTCGCCGTCATCGCCACGGTTGGGGTGGTGGGAGCCATCGCCGCGTCGGCGGGGACCCCGGCCCCGGCGGCGGCGCCATCCTCGGCGGACGGCATCGCCGTCGCCCCGGCCAGTGCGTACTCCTCGTCGGCGTTCTGCGCGGCGGGCACCGGAACGGTGGCCAACACCACCATCTACCTGACCAACTCGACCCGGTCGGCGGTCTCGGGGGTGATGACCGCCGTGGGGCCGGCGGGCACGGGGGGAGCCGTCCCGACGGTGCGCCGCACGGTCAAGGTGCCGGCCCTCGGGACCGTCACCGTCGATCCGGCCACCGGACTCCCAGCCGGCAGCGACGCCTCCACGTTCACCTTCGCCGGGGGTGGCGTGGTGGCCAGCCAGATCGTGTCGGGGGCCAACGGGTGGACCACGGCCCCGTGCGCCTCGCAGATCGCCTCCACATGGGCGTTCGCCGGAGGAGCCACCACCTCCGGCAATACCCTCACCTTGTCCCTCTACAACCCGGCGGCGACCGAGGCCGTGGTGAACGTGTCGTTCCTCACCGAGAAGGGACTGATCACCCCCCAGAAGTACCAGGGCCTGGAGGTCCCGCCGGGACAGTTGGTCGAGGAGAACGTGGGTGACTACGTCCAGGGCGCCTCCACCATCGCCACCATGGTGGAGGCCCAGGCGGGAGGTCTGGTGAGCTCGGAGTTCCAGCAGTGGTCGTCAGGGCCGACCGGTGGGATCTCGCTGCGACTGGGCTCGCCGTCGCTGTCGACCACGTGGCGGTTGGCCCAGACCACCGCCGTGCCCCAGTCCACCGTGAACCTGTACCTGGCCAATCCCGGACAGAGCCCGGCCACGGCCACCATCACCTTGGGTCTGCCCTCCGGCACGGTGGTTCCCCACCAGGTGGTGGTGCCCCCCGCCTCCGTGGTGGCCTTCGCCGCTTCCGGGACCCCGGGGTTTCCCCAGCAGACCCCCTACGCGGTCACCGTCACGTCCACGGTTCCCATCGTCGTGGGCCGTTCCGTGCAGGCGCCGTCAGGCTCCCCATCGCCCGTGTGGGGCTCGTCCTCGGCCACCACCGTCGTGGCCACCCACTGGCTGGTCCCAGGTCCCGGAATGCCCGGAGCGCCCGCCATCACCGACGCCACGGTGAGCAGTCTGGCCGTGGCCAACTCGGGAAGGGGAGCCGCCCTGGTCGACGTGGCCCGGTTGGGGGCGAACGGCCCGATGGCCACGTTCACCGTGGCCCCGGGCACCGTCGTCGTGCTCGGGGCCAAGCAGGTCGGGGGTCTCGCCGCCCTCACGGTGTCGGCATCGCAGCCCGTGTCGGTGGAGGAGGACAGCGAGCCCGCCGGGACGCCCGGGGTCGTGTCCTCGTCAGGGTTCGCCGTCGGCTCCTGACCGGGGCCCGCACGGCCGTCCCTCGTTCGCTCAGGCTCCCTGACCGGGAGAGCGCGGTCGGCCGCCCGACGCTCCGGTTAGCCCTCGGGGATGGCATCCCACCACTGGCACCACCACTCGGCTCCGACCAAAATGCGGAGCTTGGGGTGCCAGCAGTAGGAGATCTCGCTGTAGGGCTCGAGGCAGTAAAGGCAGTTCTCGCACTTCTCGTTACCGGAGGGCTTGCCCTTCAGCACCGCGTTGGACGCCAGATGGCGCAGTTCGATCGACAGGGTCTCGTCGATCTCCTTCGGTTCCGGATCGGGGATGACGTAGTCGGCCATGGCAGAAACCTAATCGGCGGGGTCGGCGATCGGTACATTCAGGCTCCTGGCGACGCCGCCACTGGGCCGATACCAGCAGGCGGCGTGGCCGACCGACACTCCCGACGTGCACGGCGCGGACCGGTCGCCGGTCGGGATAGAACGGCATGGTGACCTACGACGACGATCGGGCCCCGATCTGCCCGTACTGTGGCGTGACCGCCCTACCCGGTGACGCCGGGCATGTCCTCGACACCCGATTCATCTGCGAGAACCCGGACTGCGAGGCCTTCGGCGAGGAGGTCATCGCACCCTGACCAGCGCACCTCAGCCGTCGCACCCGGACCGGCGAACGCGGACCATCGCACCCTGACCGGCACGATCGATGGCGCTAGGTCGGCTCCGCTTCGGGCTCCGCTTGGGGCTACGTTTCGGGCTCCGCTTCGGGCTCCGCTTCGGGCTCCGGCGTCCCGTCTGTGCCCGTCTCCACCTCGGCCTTGATCCGCTCCAGGGTGGTCCGCATGTCGTTCCGGTTGGTTCGGCCCCGGGCCCAGCCGAGCAGCGCCCAGTAGAGGCGCAGCAGGCCGGTATCGGCCAGCGCGAACGTCTCGGTGACGTCGGTCCCGTGCTCCGTCGGCTCCATCCGGTAGCCCCAGACGCTCAACGCCTTGTCCGGAGGGCCGACCCCGAAGGTGAAGGCCCGGCCCGGCTCACACTCCTGGACGGAGCAGGTGGTCCAGTAGGTGGGTCCGATGCCGTTGCGCTTCACGTGGCCCCGGAACCGGGCACCCACCGCCGGACCCGTGGCTCCGTCCAGCCATTCGGCCTCGAAGGTCTCCGGGCTGTACCGGCCGATCTTGGTCACGTCGCTCACCAGATCCCAGATCGCCTGGGGTTCGGCCTCCATGTGGACGGTCACCGATTCGTGCATGGACTCACCCTACGGCGGGGCTGCGGCCCCTGCCTGATCGGCTTTCGGCTGCGCCGCTCACTGTGCGCCTCACTGTCGGTCGCGACCTCGACGGAACGACTGATCCGACCGGAGCGGCCACCCTCACCGTCGGCCACACCCTCGATCGGCGGGCTACCGCGAGGTCGGAGGGGGCGGTGGCGGCCAGGGGGCTTGCTTGGGCCAGTGGCCGGACGTCGGCGGGGCCGGCGTGGGCGAAGGCGCCTGGGGCCAGTGCCCGGCGGGGGGAGGCGGGGGAGGCCACGGGGTCTGGCCGACCTGACCCTCACCGTTGGCGGTGCCGGGCTGGGCAGGCCGGGTGGCACCGGTGTCATCGCTGGCATGGGATGCCCCGGAGACCTCGCTGTCGGTCTCGACATCGGCGGGGTCCGGCCGGCCCGGCCCACCCGGAGCGGCACCGGCAGGGGTGCCGCCTGACGGGGTGCCGTTGGAGCCGTTGGCCCCGTTGGCGCTGGGCTCCTTGCTGGTGTCGGCGTCTCCGGGGGGCCCATCCACATCGTCGGAGCCGGTGGGCCCGTGCTGGGAGGCCACGAAGATCGGGGGCACGGTCTTCACCCCGTGCTCGTGCACGGGGCGGCCGTAGGCGGTGTCGACGAGACGGCCCACCGTCTCGCCGTCGATGGTCTCCTCGTCGAGGAGGGCACGGGCCACGGCATCGAGCCCGCCCCGGTGGCGGGCCAGGACCTCGAGGGCGCGCTCCTCCTGGGCCCGGAGGATGATCTCGACCTCGTCGTCGATGATCTGGCTGGTGTGCTCGGAGTAGTCACGGGTGTGCATGAGGTCCTCACCCAGGAACACCTGGCCCTGGGACCCCCAGGCCATCGGCCCGATCTTGTCGCTCATGCCCCACTCGCGGACCATCTTGCGGGCCAGCTCGGTATTGCCCACCAGGTCGTTGCTGGCTCCGGTGGAGAGGTCCCCGTAGACGAGCAGCTCGGCGGCCCGACCACCCATGCGGACGGCGAGGGAGTCCTCGATGTGCTGTCGGGGGTGGATGTGGCGCTCCTCCATGGGGAGCTGCATGGTCACACCGAGGGCCATGCCGGTCGGGAGGATGGTCACCTTGTGCACCGGGTCGGCCTCGGGCAGGACGTACGCCAGCACGGCATGGCCCCCCTCGTGGAAGGCCACCCGCTCCTTCTCGGCCCCGGACAGGACCAGGCTCTCGCGGCGCTGGCCCATCAGGACCCGATCACGGGATGCCTCGAAGTCGACGTTCTGGATGACCTTGGAACCGCGGCGCACGGCGTGCAGTGCGGCCTCGTTGACCAGGTTGGCCAGGTCGGCGCCGCTCATGCCCGGGGTGCCGCGGGCGACCGTCCCGAGGTCGACGCTCGGGTCGACCCGCTTGTCCTTGCAGTGCACCTGCAGGATGGGGAGCCGCTCGTCGAGGTCGGGCAGGGGCACCACGATCTGGCGGTCGAACCGGCCGGGCCGGAGGATGGCGGCGTCGAGGATGTCGGGCCGGTTGGTTGCGGCCATGACCACGATGCCTTCGGTGGGGTCGAACCCGTCCATCTCCGACAGCATCTGGTTGAGGGTCTGCTCCCGCTCGTCGTGCCCCCCACCGAGACCCGCCCCGCGCTTGCGGCCGATGGAGTCGATCTCGTCGATGAACACGATGGCCGGCGCCTGCTTGCGGGCCGTGGCGAACAGGTCCCGCACCCGGCTGGCCCCCACGCCGACGAACATCTCCATGAAGTCGGAACCGCTCACCGACATGAACGGCACCCCGGCCTCACCGGCCACAGCCCGGGCCAGCAGCGTCTTGCCGGTTCCAGGCGGGCCGACCAGCAGGATGCCCTTGGGGATGCGCGCCCCGATCTCCTTGAAGCGGGCCGGGGTCTTGAGGAAGTCCACCACCTCGCTGATCTCCAGCTTCACCCCGTCGTAGCCGGCCACATCGTCGAAGGTGGTCGACGGTCGCTCCGTCGAGTAGAGCTTGGCCTTGGACCGCCCGATGGACATGATGCTTCCCATTTGTCCCTGGGCCTTTCTGGAGATGTAGTAGAAGACCCCGCCGATCAGGGCGAAGGGAAGGATCCAGGTCAACAGGATCCCGAGCAACGGGTTGGAGGTGCCCGAATTGAGGTGGGCGTTGGGGCCCAGCGCCTTCAGGGCCGTCTGCTCCGAGTCGATGATGGGGTTGGGCCCGGCGGCGGTGTACGTCCCGCCGTTGGCCAGGTCGCCGGTGATCACCCCGGTCGACATGTCCACCGTGGCCGTCTTGATCGATTTGCTCTGGAGGTCGGAGAGGAACGTATTGTAGGTGAGGGTGTTTGTGGTCGTCTTCGAGAGCAGATTGGGGATGATCAGCACCGAGAGCACCGCCACCACGATGACCACGTAGAGGGCCATCCGATTCTTGTTCTGCCCCGGGCCTTCCTGCCCGGGACCACCGGGCGTGGGGGGGCCGTTCGGCATGTCGGGGTTGGGCGGGGTCACCCCATCATGCTATTCGCACCAGGGGCCATTTGACGCATCGCCCCACCCGGTCGGGCGGGGCGCCTCCTCGGTGCTCGCGCCTGTCGGTATCGTAGAAGGGTGATCGAGCGGTCCGAACAGGGTGCGGACCCCAGCGCGGCCGCCGGTCACGGGATCGTCGGGCCACCGGCGTCGCCGCTCGGAAGGCTGCCTGCGAAGCGTTCCCGATTGGCCACCCCACCACCGTCGAAGGCCACCCCACCACCGTCGAAGGCCCCACCCGGCCCCTCCACCGCCCCACCCGCCCCACCCTCGCCATCCGTAGGCACCGCAGGGACGGCACTTCCCGGGCGTCCCGGGGCCGACGTGCCGCTCGGCGTCCAACTGGCCGCCGGGGGTGCGCCCGATGCACCCGCCAGCGCGTGGATGTGGTTCCTGTACTTCTGCCTGGGATTCCTGGCCGGCCAGATCGTGGCGGAGATCTTCGCCGCCGTCACGGCCGGGCTCGAGGGATCGAGGGCCTCGCTCACCTCCATCGGCCAGCTGAGCGAGCCTCCCACCTGGTACATCGTGTCCACGCTGTTCGGCCTGTGGGTCGGGTTCTTCGGGGCGGCCTGGCTGGCCACTGGGGTCCGCGGCACCAAGAGCTTCGTGCACGACTTCGGCCTGCGCTTCCGCTGGCGGGATGTGCTGGGAGTGCCGATAGGCGTGGGCGGCCAGGTCCTCGTGGCACTGCTCTACATCCCGATCTCCCACCACGTCCACGACTTCAACCAGCGCTTCGACGCCCCGAGCCAACGTCTCACCGGCGGTTCCCACGGTGCCGGCTTCTTCGTCGTGGCGGTGCTGACCGTGGTCGGCGCCCCCTTCTTCGAAGAGCTGTACTTCCGAGGGGTACTCCTCCGGGCGTTGGCCCGGCTGTTCGGGCGGGTGGGTGGTTGGGTGGGTCCGGCCCTGGCCATCGTGGTCACCGGCTTGGTGTTCGCGCTGTTCCACTTCGAGGCGCTCCAATACGCCGGGCTGGCCCTGTTCGGCATCATCCTCTCCTTCGTCGCCTACCGCACCGGCCGGATGGGCATGAACATGGTGGCCCACGCCTCGTTCAACCTGACGGCCGTGGTCGCCGCCGTGGTGGCCCCGCTGGCCCTGGCCCACGGGGCCCTGGTCTGAGGTGACCGCCTCCGTCGACGTC
>Ga0181534_10002405_pt1 | contig 11569 bp, 8 predicted proteins | sample PEATcosm2014_Bin_37_FD_119758 | JGI IMG/M metagenome (GOLD analysis project Ga0181534, IMG submission 119758) | Peatland microbial communities from MTU Mesocosm Facility, Houghton, MI, USA - PEATcosm2014_Bin17_10_metaG | ecosystem: Environmental > Terrestrial > Soil > Wetlands > Peat | place...
CGTGTTACAAACTCCACGAGTTCGGCTGAAGCCAGCGCGAGCGGGCCTGTTGTTACGCTCCCCACCGGAGACCTGAAACTAGCTGTAGGTGCCGGATACCGACAGGAGCGATTTTGGACGACCGCGAACGGCTCGATCGGCCAGAACATTGGCTATCTATATGGTGAGGGATTTCTCCCGTTAGTACGCCCGAACGAAGAGCGACAGGGTCTCACAAGACTCGATCTGAGTGTGGCTGGACGAATTGAGCACTACAACACATTCGGAAGTAGCTCGAACCCCAAGATTGGCGTTCGGTACGCCCCCCTTAATCAGCTCACGCTGCTCGGAACCTGGGGCAGGTCCTTCAAGGCACCCACTCTCTATCAGCAGTCCTCGCCGACGAACTCATTTCTGTACGATGCGTCAGTGCTGGGTGCAAAGTCAGAGGGTACTGCACTGTTTGACTACGGCGGCAACCGGGCTCTACAGCCTGAACGGGCGACGTCGTGGACAACTGGGGTTGAATGGTCGCCGCCCTCGAGGCGCTCTCTTGACATCTCCGCAACCTATTTCAACATCGATTATAAGGATCGGGTTGTGTTGCCCATCACCGTGGCAACGCAGGGTCTTTCGGATCCGGCCTACGCTTCCTACGTGATCCGCAATCCCACCGCTGCGCAGATCGAGCAAGTCATCGCCAACACAGAGCGCTTCCTGAACGTTGCGAGCGCGCCCTATGACCCCTCGCAGGTCGTTGCGATTCTCGAGGACCGGTACACGAATGCCAGCTCGCAAACGATCCACGGGGTGGATTTCTCACTGAAAGATTCTATTGCCACCCCCAATGGCAGTGTCGCGCCCTTCTTGAACGCGACTTGGCTCCACGTCGCTCAACAGACCAACCCCACTCTGCCGCCCATTGTTTTGACCGGCACGCTCTTCAATTCGCCGAAGCTCCGGGTCCGATCAGGCGCCACCTGGACCTACGGTGGTTTTGCCACGACAGGCGTCATCAACTACATCAGCAGCGAAACGGATACCGGTGTGTCACCTACCGTGCCGATCGCGTCCTGGACCGTAGTTGATCTGAACCTATCTTATCGCTTCCCGACAGGTGGCGGTGTCTGGTCGGGTATTGAGGCGGCGCTGTCCGCCTCAAATCTGCTCAACCGTGACCCTCCGTATGCGCGGGGTGCAGGTTTACAGAGCTATGGGCTGGTCTACGACAGCGCGAATGCATCCCCGGTCGGACGGTTTCTCGCTCTGACTTTGCGCAAGAGATTGTGAGGGCTTCGACATGCGCGCACTAAAATTCTATTCCGCTGCTCTCGCGATCTTATTGTCGGTCTGCCAGATTGACGCTGTGAGTGCAGCCCCCTCTGTCCGATCTCTCATTGAGATGGCAAATCTCTCCAGTGTGGCCGTTTCGCCGAACGGCAAGCGGGTTGCTTTCCGGGAGGAAAGGGCCTCCATCGAGCGCAACACCTACGAGACCGTCTGGTACGTCAAATCCCTCGATGAGCCCTTCGCGCTCGGACGCGTGTCTGAAGGGGGTGAACCCCTTCGCGACGATGCAGGCATAGCGATTTCCGAACCCCCGAGCTGGTCATCCGATTCCCGTTGGATTTACTACCGGGCGACATTCGATGCGCAGGTACAAGTCTGGCGCGCGGCGTGGGACGGCTCTCGGGTGGAACAGGTCACGCATGATCCCGCCGATATTGAGTCGTTCGCTCTCAGCGGCGATGGGCACCAACTTCTGTACACAACTCATGCGTCTCGCGAAGATATCCGGGCGGCCGAGCAGCAAGAGTATGACCGAGGCATTCGAATCGACGGGACAGTGAATGTCGGCCAGAACCTGTTTCGCTCCAGCTACTATAATGGCCGGCTTGCGAGCCGACGACTGAGCGGTAGATGGTTTTCCCGTCAGGGACTGTTAGCGGATTCCCCACTGCGCCGCAAGGTGATTGATGTCGCGACATTTAGCGTTCGCGAAGTAGTGGATGCAGACCTACCGGCGTTCGGGCTCAATGAACCGCAGGCCCCTCCAGCGGAGGCTGTCAGCGCGGTCCTTGCCGTTCGATCCGTGGACGGCAATCGCGTCGGATTTCTCGTCGGCTCCGGTGACACCCGTGAGCTGAGAGCAAGGTTGGACGAGCACGCATCTGCTTCTACCGTCTGCAGAGCTGATGCTTGCCGGAAAAACAATATTGTTGCACTTGCCTGGCGCCCCAACACGGATGAACTGGTCTTTACGACTTTGGACCGCCAGGAGGGTCGCAGACAATCGCTTTATTCGTGGGACGTGAATCGCAACACGGTTCGGCTCATCGTCCGTGGAGAAGGTCAATTGAACGGCGGGGGCGAGGGTTCCGGCACCTCCTGTTCTCTCGCGGACGAGATCGCGGTCTGCGTCGTGTCATCTCCAAACGTCCCGCCGCAGGTGAGGCGGGTAAATCTCAAAACCGGCGCGCAGGACCTGCTGTTCGCGCCAAACTCGTCGCTGGTGGATGCGAGTGCAACGTCGGTGCAATATCTGCAGTGGCGCGCGCCGGACGGGCAGTTGTTTACTGGGCAATTCTTCCCGGCGAGAACCCCTTACCCAAACAGTCCGGCGCCGCTGTTTGTCACATACTATGTTTGCGATGGCTACGTACGGAGCGGGGTGGTTGAGGAGTGGCCACTACCTGTGTTTGCTGACGCGGGGATTGCGGCTCTGTGTATCAATGAGCCCTTAGCCTTTCCAGACCAGGTCAAACGCTACACTGCCGCGCTCAATGCCGTGCAAAGCGCGGTGGCCCTCTTGAGTCAACGCGGACTCGTCGATGCCGCGCATGTCGGCATGGGTGGTCTGAGTTTCGGCACCGAGGTCACTATGTGGGTTGCCACGCATTCCGATCTGCTGTCCGCCGCTTCGATCACGTCTCCCTTCATATCGCCAGTCTACTATTGGTTCCACGCCGCACAGAATGGCGATTGGCGCGAGAGCCTCATGCACAGATGGGGAGTCGACTCGCCGGATAAGACCCCGGAGCAATGGAAGCGGGTGTCACCTCCTTACTTCATCGACAGAGTTAAGGCGCCGTTCTTGATGCAGATGCCCGAGGAGGAGTACCTGAATATCATGGACACGTTCACGCCGTTAGCCAACTCCACAACGCCAACAGAGTTGTATGCCTTTCCGAACGAGTTCCATATTAAGTACATGCCGCGACACAAGCTGGCCGCCGCTGAGCGCAACCTGGATTGGTTCCGATTCTGGCTTCAGGGATACAAAGCCCAGAATCCCGAAAAGAGGGAACAGTACGCGCGGTGGGAGCGCTTGCGGGGCCGGCAGCAGGCATCTGGGGAAAAGGCCGCTACGGCTCACTGACAACGGTTCGGTAGCGATAGGCAACTCGAAGGTCCATGAGCTTGGGCACCTTTGGTTGTGATCGCGCAGTGGTGACAGTTACGGAAGGTGGGCGAAGTGCGAGGCTCCGAGAGAGAAGAGGCGCTCAGGGCGTCATCGGCGTGCTAGCCTCGTTCTATCGGTGCCACAGGTCAGATCGCGGAAAGCTGTCACCCTTGCCTTGCGTGGCTGGTTGCTACTGCGCCTCCGAGGCGAGCAACCGTCTCAGTCGCGATGGTTTGCCTGCCGCCCTGACGGGCAGCAGCCCCAGTGCCTCGGTAGCAACGCTGCCTGCTTCGGCTTGTTGGTCATCGGCACGGAGTGACCGCGCCAGCAGCCAGAGATGTTCGGGGTTGTGCCGCTGACTCGCATCCGCCAGCCGTTTTGCGAACTCGACTGTCTGTTGAGTATGTCGCAGCTGCGCTGGTTCCACCTCGAGCCCCGCCCGAACCGCGCATTCGAGTACATCGATGCTCGCATCCTCGCGTTTCGCTACATCGCTCAACGTCGCCATCCCGGACTTCGCCAGTGCCCCTGCATTGCCTGATCCGAACCGGGTCGAGAGCGACCCCAGTCTCACGCGTGCCTGCGCTAGATTCGCGGCCCAACTGACATTGTCCGGCTCGAGCGCCGCGAGCCGCTCCAGGATCGGCATCGCCCGATTCATCAGCTCGATCGCGCGCAGAGCAAGAGAGCGCGTCTTACTGACAGGCGCGGCACCGAGTGCATCGATCTGATCGACATATATACCTGCTCGCTGCACATGGAAGCTCGCAAGATCATAGGTCACGCGATTGTCGTCCGTGTCCGCCTTCGCGAGGTATTCCATGGTCGGCATCGCGAGATCCAGCTCCTTCTGGGCGCGCTCATATTCATCCATCGCAGCCGCCGCCGCGGCGATCTTCACATGCGTCTGCGCAATTCCACGGCGCGTGGAAACCGCCGCCTGCTCGGCCGCTGGCAGTGCCAACCATGCGCGCAGCGACAGCGCATATTCATTCGATGCCGCCGTCGGATCGGTAGTGAGCTCGATGTTGCCGATCTTCAGATGATCGATGGCCACTCCGCGCTGCGCGCGCACTAACCCAGGTTCGAGACCGATGGCGCGCTGACTCAGATCCATCGCTTTCCGATACGCGGCGATGGCGCTCACGTCATCACCGAGACTGGAAACGCCGTGTTGGCCCAGCAAATCTCCCAGAGCTCCGACCGCACTCGCGGACTCTGTCAGCGCCGCGGCACTCGTACCGGGGAGCCGATTCCGAGCATCGTAATCAGCGATCGCTTTTCGCATCGACTCGATTGCGGCCTGCGTTTTGCCGATTCCAAACAGCACCTCGCCTTGCGCCTGTTCGGCAAGTGCAAGCGCTGCGAGTATCCGTGCGTCGTTTGGCTGTTTTACATTCAGCTGCTGCGCCAGGTGAATCGCGCGATCGAGACTCGAAAGACCGCCGTTCGCATCGCCGATGTTCTGCTCGTACGGATTGCCTTGCAGATTGCCGAGCCTCGTATAGCCGGCAACGATATCCAGAGTGGTGGAAGCGTCCGCCGCATCACCGGCGAGGTGATCCAGGTGATGTAACACGCGATCGACGAGCAAGCGTTGCACGGGCGTGGAGCCCGGCAGCTCCTTGATCGCCTCATCGATCTCCGACAGCAGGCTGCTGCTCAGTTGACGAAGATCATCCGAGCGCGCTTCGGCCCGCTGCCTCTGCTGATCGGCCACCCGCCACTGCCAGAACACAGCAACCGTACCCACCAGCGCCGTAGCAACGAGCACGCTTGCAATGGCCAGCGGCAATGCATTTCGCCGCACGAATTTCATGGCTCGATAGCGATGGTTGCCCCGCCGGGCTGCCACCGGCCGCCCGCTGACATACGCATCCAGATCGGCCGACATCTGCTCCACCGACAGATAACGTTGCTGCGGCTCCTTACGCAGAGCCTTCAGTACGATCGCATCGATATCGCTGTCCAGTCGCGCGCCGGTTCCGGCGCGCCTGGCCGCGACACTTGGCGCGGCCGGCTCTTCCGTGCAGATCAGCCGCAGGAATTCGCCGGTCGTGAAGTTCTGTATCGAGTAGGGCGGTACCTGCGCCAGCAGCACATACAAAAGCATGCCGAGCGAGTACACATCCGTCGCTGTCGTGACCGGCTCCCCCAGAATCTGTTCCGGGCTCGCATAACTCGGTGTGAACGCCTGAATTCCGTGCTGAGTGAACGCCGCTGCAGCCGGGGCTGACAGAGGCGTGATCAGTTTGGCCGTGCCGAAGTCCAGCAGCCGTGGTGTCCCATCGCGGGCGATGAGGATGTTGTCCGGTTTCAGATCCCGGTGAACGATCAGGTTCCGATGCGCGAACTGCACCGCGCTGCAGACCTTCAGGAACAGCGCAATCCGCTCGCGAATCGTCAGCCCCTGCTCCTTGCAGTAGGCCGCGATGTTGACGCCATCGATGTACTCCATGGCGAGGAACATCTCGCCGCCTTCGCTCACGCCGCCATCGAGCAGCCGCGCGATGAAGGGGTGCGCGAGGTTCGCGAGAATCTGACGTTCCACGCGGAAGCGTTCGTAGAACAGCTCCGAGGTCAGTGGCAGATCCACCAGCTTGATGGCCACCTGCTGCTCGAATGCGCCATCCACGCGATGCGCGAGATACACCGAGCCCATCCCGCCGCGACCGATCAACCGATCGATCTCATACGCCCCGACCCTGCGACCCCGGGCGGCGTGGGCACTTGCCGCCCGCGCCGAGGCTGCGCGTTTCCGCCCCAGCGCCGCTTCCGACTCGCTCGCCTGAACCAGCGAGCGCACTTCTGCGGCCAGTTCGTGGTCACCGCCGCTGCGGCTGTCGATGTGGGCTTCGCGCCGCTCGGGCGGCAGCTCTATGGCGTCGTGAAACATCGCTTCGATCTGCGCGAGTTTTTCCGGGCCGAGGATCAAGGTGTGCGCGGGGTCGCTGCCCCATCCATGTAGCGGAACAGCCAACCGCGCGCGAACTTCAGTTCCCTGTCGACAGTGGCCTTGGAGATATTGGCAATCTCCGCAGCTTCCTCCGCCGTGCAGCCGAGGAAGTAGCGCAGTTCGATCAGCTGCACCTTCATGGCGTCGATGCGGGCGAGCGCTTCGAGGCCTTGATCCAGCCCGAGCATGTCCGCGCTGCCGATGTCGATCCACGCGATGTCTTCATCGAGGGGTACGTGCTCGGCGCCACCGCCCCGGCGCTGCGCGAGGTTGTTACGGGCGTTGTCGATGAGGATCATGCGCATCACCTTCGCGGCGAAGGTGAAAAAATGTTGGCGGTTGGCCCAGTCCGCTTTCTTCTGCGAGATGAGGCGCAGATACAAGTCATTGACCAGGGAGGTGGGCTGCATGAGCCCGGGCGAGCGTTCACGGCGGAGGTAGGCAGCAGCCAACTCGCGCAGATGCGGATACACCAGCGGGATGAGCTGATCGAAAGCGCCGGTCGTGCCTGCTTTCCACTGGTTCAACAGAACCGTAATCTCGCCGGGACCTTCCGCCAATCGATGCTCCGAAATCAGAAGCGGCACCTGCCGCCGCCTGCATCACCGTAGCTTACCCAAACGACGTCCGATCCGAGCCCATCGTCGCATTTAACATTATTCAAGAGCGGCCACGAAGGGGGTTTTTTTTCCGAAGCTGAGTCATTTTGGCTGCCGCCTGCGCAGTCTTCGCCGGGATCACCCAAAGAACGCGAATGTCCGGGAGCGCGACGATGAAGCGAGCACTGAGGCCCATCGATTCTTCGATGGCACACCCATACACCGTGGGACGGCGACTAGTGCAGGCGATTGCAATCATGGGATGCGTGGGCGGGCTCTCAGCCTGCGGCCACGACAATGACACGCCTGCCACGACTACACCACCAGCCGCGACGTCGCCGCTCCTGACCCAGTTGCAGTCGGACGTCACCAGTGGCGTGCTCCCCACCCTCGATGTCACGGCCTCCGTCACTGGCACCGACGCCAACAGCAACGGCATCCGTGATGACATCGATGCGCTGATCGCGAAGCAGGGCGACCTGCCGGCGCAACTGGCCGCGCTGTCGCAGGTTGCGCAGAGCCTGCAGGCGACGCTGAGCCTCGATACGACCAACGCCACTGCTACCGCTGCCGCCGCCACCAGCATGCGCAAAGCCATTGCGTGCCTCTTCGTTCAATACGACGGCCCAACGGCGTCGGGCAAGTTCCACTGGTTGCAGGAGATGTCCATCAATACGATGGCGCGCCTGCAGGCCTACGACAAGTTCAACATCGCCATGAACAGCTCTGCTACGTCGATGTCGACAGGGACGGTGTGCAATGTTCCTGCATAAGAAGCGCTCCGTCGCTGCTGTTCTGTGGATGACACTGGTCGCACTGCTGCCGATTCACGCGTTCGCGCAGGCAAAATGTCCGCTCGGCTACACCGTGGCGTTCTTCAATGGTGTAGGCAACACGTACGGTGATGCCGTGGCGAGCATGCATGCCACGCAGGCTGCTATCCGCGAGTCCCAGAACACCACTTACGATGCATACGACTCGGAGGACGTTGCCTACGAGGTGATGTACAACACCACCGCCGCGCAGGCGGCCAACGCGTTCGATCCGGTGAACACCACTATTCTGCAGGACATCGCAGAAGTGTTCGTCCAGCGCGCGAAGGAGCTGGACCCCAGCGGTACGGTAGGAAACAACTTCTTTTACATATTCTGGGAGTGGATGGACGGCCCGCCGCAGAACTACTCCAACCGTATCGGCAACAGCACGGCTTCCAACAATTTCTTTGTCAATTTCGTCAATGCCGCGGTTACGGCCGCTGCCGCCTCGCTGGGTCGGCTGGTCGGTTCGCAGGCTCCAACCGCTGCGGACTATGCCCAGCAGGAAGCGCAACTCACTGCCGATGCGGCTGCGGGACGGAAGGTGCTCATGGTGGCGCATTCTCAGGGCAACCTGTTTGTCACGCATGGCTATGACTTCGTCCTGCCTCTGGTGAGTGCCGCTCGCGCGAAGGTCGTGCACCTTGCGCCGGCTTCCGTCACGGTGCGTGGCGATTACGAGTTGTCGGGCAACGATCTGATCATCAATGGACTGCGGCTCGTGAACGGCATCGCTTCGGTGGTGGATTCCAATATTCTGCCGCCGGTGAGTTCGGTGGATCCGACCGGGCACGGCTACTCCGAAGTCTATTTGAGCGCGGATCTGATCGATGCCAACTCGGGGCGGCCGGATCGTGCCATCATCAAGGACAAATTCTCGGCGGCTCTGCAGGCGCTGGATGCCCAGCAGTGTGCGTTGACAGTGACGCCTTCGAATCCAGTGGTCACGGCTGGCACGCCTTACACGCTGTCCGCGACTCTCACGCCGCCAGTCAATGATGCGAATCAGTTGGCCATCACATATCAGTGGAAGGTGTCGGGCGCGGCTGGTGGCACGTTCACGGATCCGTTGCTTGGCACGCAGGTGTCGACAGTGACCACCACGCACCCGAACGTGGTCTACAACGCATTGAGCAGCGCTACGGAAGGGCAGACGGACTCCATCACCGTGGAGATGGATGTGAGCACCGCTAACAACAATAACGCCACGACCAAGAAGGTCGCGGACAACACTGCGAGCCCCGCTGTGATCACTGTTGGTGGCAGCGTGGTTTTTTCACCGCGCAACCCGACCGTGTCGCAGAGCGCCTCGCAGGTGTTCACGGTGTCGCCAGATGGGTGGTCGCCGCCGGCGGGTGTCACGTATCAATGGACTCTCAGTGGTGTTGGCAGCATCGGTACGAACAATGCGGTGAGTACGCCTTCGGGCAGCATCACCTATACGGCACCGGGGAGTGCGGGCGCGGCCACGTTGAGTGTGTCTATTGTTACTGCCGAGGGTGCAACGATTGGCGCGGGCTCTACTAGCATCACGGTGTCCACGGCGGTGGATGTCAGTGCCTGGGTGGGGGATTTCGTCTGCCCGTCCACCGGTTCCGGCGTGACGACTATGCATTTCTACGCGTCGCCCTACACCAACCCGTACATCGACGAGACCCGGATGAAGACGGTCGGCCTCGTGCCAGCGCAAAACGATAACCTGCTGACGCTCGGCACCAATACCAACCTCGGCGCGGCGATCTTCAATTCGTACTTCATGCAGGCGACGTCCGCTACCAGCGCGAACGTGCACAACGGTTACGGGTATGTGGGCACACTGACGTTGTCGGGCGGCGTGCTGACGGGGGATACGAGGCTGTCAGCGTTCACGGGGTGTGCGAAGTAAGGCGTACGCAGGCACAAAAGAGGGAGCCCGTCTTCCGATGAGGCTCCCTCCTCGATGTCGTACATCACTCGAGTCCCGGGCACCTGTATCACAGCAGCAGGGCTGGCCATTCGAGGCCGATCCTGTGAGTAATCCGTTCGAACTTGCCGGCCAGGCGTACGGGTCCGGTCGCGGAAGTTGGTGGCCATGCTCGCCGCGCGCGATCGGTATGTCCAATTTGCGCTTCAGCCCCGGCAAGAGTCAGTCGGACCTCGCCCATGACCGGGCTCTTGCTTCCGTTTCACTCATGCGCGCGGCGGAGTTGGCAGCAATTGAGGCTGGCTGAGGCGGAAGCGCTTCTCTCGCCGCCTCCTAGGGTCTCGAACCAAGAGGCCTACGAGACGGCGACCGAGTTTGGCATCTCAGCTTACGACGCCAGGTCCATCACGCTTGCACGGCAGATGAAATCAACCGTATCGCTATCAGTTGAATGAAGTCAGGTTCCAACAGTTCCTCGATCGGCAACGCCAGTCAATACAAACATTTTGCGCGGCAATGCTTGCCGATTCCCCTACCACACCTCCGGGTACCGGCGAGCAGTGCCAAACACCGATTCGACGGGCTGAAGGGGCGCGACGCCTGAGCCCTCATGCGCCTCCGGGCGGCTCCTGTGGAGCGGCTAAGCCGACACGTTGATCAGTACCCGGTCTCCAGCCCGGAGAGAATCAGCTCTGCATAGGTTTTGCCGATCTCCTCGGCACTGACATCCGAGGTATCAGGGCGAAACCACCTGTGGGTCCAGCCGATGATTCCCAGGATCCCGTAGGCAACGACCTTGGAGGAGCCGACGTTGCGAAAGCTCTTGTCACGGTAACCTTCCTCAATGATCGCGATGATCGCATCTTCGATCTGGTGGTTCAGCTTGCGCATGTGCTTGGACCACTGCGAACGCGTGTCGCTGACATGACTCAGATTCTCGCGGATGTAGATATAGATCAGCGGGTAGCTTGCCCCGTATGAGGACATGAGTGCGATGATCATGTCGCGCATCTTGCGCCGCGGAGTCATTTTGCTGGCCTCGATGCGGCTGGCGATGGCGGCGTTGTTCTCGATGACCTCACGCAGAATCTCGTCGAAAAGCTCTTCCTTTGAGCCGATGTAGTAATACAGCGTGGCCCGATCGATGTTCAACTCGGCTGCCACTGCGCTGAGGCTCGCGCCGGCAAACCCCAATTGATTGAATACGCGGACGGCGGCTTCGGCGATTTCCTTGCGCCGCGTGTGGTACGACGCGGAAGCATCCTCCTTTGCCGCGCTTCGCCGCCTTTTGATGCCACTGGTCATCGCTATTGCTGCCCCAACGGGTAATCCCTCATCGCGCCAAGGGTAGAGGATCAAGAGTCGCGATGCGAACCGCACGCACGAGTTATCTACGATAGCGTTGACAGGGAGCGTCGAGATCGCTTTATGCCCGCCGTCCGTAGAGGTTGCCGCAGCGCTCGGAAGGACGGGCGCAAACTGGCATCGGGCGTAGACCATCGACCAATAAAGTCATATAAAACAATGTATTAAGGTGGATTTGGATGTTAGCGGCAGGTGCCCAAGGGCGGCGGCTGCGAGTGGCAGAGCCGGCGTCACCGACCTCGTCGCTCAGAAAATCTGTCAACACAATAGTTGACGAATGCACCTCCATGACGCTTAATCCGCTCGAACTGCACCAAGAATGCGCCCCGGTTACCCGCCCAGATGCGTCAGCAACCGTGAGATCGCCGCCGGGTGCAGGGTTCGCGAGTTTTGAATCGAGGGGGTTATCGATGCGCTGGCAACTACCGGCTTCTGCCTTGGCAACACTGCCGCTGATGGCTTTTCAACCAGCCCGCGCGGCTGAAAATGCAGCTGCGGACGCGGCTGCCGCCGCTCCGCAACCCGCGGACACGGGTGGACTCGAGGAAA
>Ga0181534_10002407_pt1 | contig 11557 bp, 11 predicted proteins | sample PEATcosm2014_Bin_37_FD_119758 | JGI IMG/M metagenome (GOLD analysis project Ga0181534, IMG submission 119758) | Peatland microbial communities from MTU Mesocosm Facility, Houghton, MI, USA - PEATcosm2014_Bin17_10_metaG | ecosystem: Environmental > Terrestrial > Soil > Wetlands > Peat | place...
AGCAGATCCGGCGTTAGCTGGAAGGGACGTGCTGACATAGCGGCAAGGTCGCATGCCGGGCCGCGGTTTGCCAAGTGAAACCACCGCATATGATTTCACTTGCGCCGGAGTGTTGCGCGCCCGCACACTCAGCCGCGCAACGATTTCTGGAGGCGACATGCCGGACACATTCAAGCCGCAAGTCGAGTGGAACTGGCCGCTCTCCGGTGCCGTCTCCGTGCCGATCACCATGCCGGGCATCACCATCAATCTCGGCGGCTCGGGCAATCCGCCGCTGGAGCAGGACATGCTGGACCATGTCGGCAGCTATGGCCGCCAGATCGGCTGGCTGTGCGACGCGCTGGAGGTCGCGTTGAAGAAAATGGACGGCAAGCCGCTCGATGCCGCCGATGAAAAGGCGCTGAAAACCTTCGAACTCATGGCCGCCGCCATCCGCTTTCGCAAAACCGTCAGCAAATAGATTTGGGGCAAATAAAAAGCCCCGGACATTGCTGTCCGGGGCCAGGATGTGTGGAATATTGTTGTTTTTAGTGGGACGATGAGCGGGCCCAGCCATGGTCGTGAACCAGGCCGTCATCATAACGGTCGCCAACATCCTCGGCCGGCATGGGCGCCGCCTTGCGGCTTGCCTCGGCAAGGGTGACGATGGTCGAGAATGCGTCAGCCACCACATCGCGCTGGCGCGAGGCGTGACCGCCGCCGAAACCGTCGGGAGAGAAAGTGGGGATGATGAACTGACGCATGGTAATCTCCTTTTCGCTACTCGGCCGCCCCGGTTGGGGGCGATGCGATAGAGTGAAAGTATTTACAATGCCGGGTGAAGTACAGCGGAAACTGGCGGAATTCCGCGAAAGCTGTACGTGACTTTACTGTAAATTTTTGCTATTTGTAAAACATGTCAAAGACCGCCATTGGCAAAACCATCCGCCGCTTGCGCATGGAGCAGGGCTTCACCCAGCAGGGTTTTGCCCAAAAGCTCGGTATATCAACATCCTATCTGAATCTTGTCGAGCATGACCAGCGCAATGTCACGGCGTCGCTGCTGTTCAAGCTCACCGATTTGCTCCAGGTCGACCTCGCGGCACTGTCCGGCACGCAGGAGCGCGAATTCGAGGTGCTGCTGCGCGAGGCGTTTTCAGACCCGGCCCTGAGCGGCGGCAGCTCTGTTCCGGAAACCGAGATCAAGACCCTGGCCGCGGCCCCAAGCGCCGCCCGGGCCGTGCTGGCCCTGCACAAGGCGCTGGCGGGGGCGCGCGAGGAGTCCTCCGGCATCACTTTGCCCTCGGGCCGCAAAATCTTGTTGCCCAATGAAGAGGTGCGCGACTTTTTCCACGACCATGAAAATCATTTCCCGGCGCTGGAGGAGGCTGCCGAGGCCATCGGCGCCAAGCTCGATACGGGTTCGGGCTCCAGCCACGCTTTGGCAGAACGCCTGCGGCGTGAACACGGGCTGGTGGTGCGGGTGCAGGCTTTGCCCGGCTCCCTGCGCGTGTTCGACGCCGCCAACCGCATCCTTAACCTATCCGAAGACCTGCCGCGCGAGAGCCGCGGTTTCCAAATGGCGTTCCAGCTCGCTCTGCTCGAAGCCCGCGCCCCGGTGGATGCCATTATAGAGCGCGCCGCACCCTCCTCGCGCGATGCGGCGGAGCTGCTGCGTATCGGCCTGCTCAACTACATCGCCGGTGCGCTGCTCATGCCCTATTCGGCCTTCCTAACGGCGGCGCGTGAGCGGCGCTACGATGGTGATGCTTTGGCCGCGCGCTTCGGCGTTTCCTATGAGCAGGCGTGCCACCGCCTGACCACGCTGCAGCGTGCCGGCGCGCGCGGCGTGCCGTTCTTCTTCCTGCGCGTCGACCCGGCCGGCAATGTCTCGAAGCGCTTCTCCGCCGCTGGTTTTCCCTTCATGCGCTTCGGCGGCACCTGCCCGCGCTGGATCGTGCATTCCGCCTTCGCCACCCCCGGCGTCATCCGCGTCCAGGTGGCGCAATTGTCGGAGAAGGAGACATTTCTCTGTTTCGCCCGCTCCATTACCGGGCGCCCGGCGCGCTGGGGCGAGCCGCCGCCGGTGCATGTCGTGGCCATGGGCTGCGATGTCAGCCACGCCGGCGAGCTGGTTTATGGCGACGGGCTGAACCTGAGCACGGCGGCCGTCGGCATCGGCCTCTCCTGCCGCCTGTGCGAACGCCAGGATTGCCGCTCCCGCGCCTTCCCGCCCATCGCCCACCGCCTCGCCATAGACCCCGGCAAGACCAGCGCCAGCCCGTATCAATTCGCCGCCAAGCCCGGGCTTTGAAGAGCCTCGGGCTCGATCCCAGCCAAGGCCCGGGCCCGGCCCAGCGCCGCGATTTTTTCCACCAGCCTGGTCACTGCCTCTTCCGCCACGGGCTTCGACATGAAATAGCCCTGCACATGCGTGCAGCCGAGCAAAACGACGGCGCGCAATTGCGCTTCCGTCTCCACCCCCTCCACCACGCAGTCGAGCTGCAAATTCCGGCATAGAGCGACAACGGTCTTGATGATGGCGGGGGCGGTGCGCCCATGCACGACATCGGAGACAAAGCTTTTGTCGATCTTAATCTTGTCGAGTTGCAAGCGGTGAACATAACCGAGGCTTGAAAATCCGGTGCCGAAATCATCCAAGGCCACGCGCACCCCCATCCGGTGCAATCGGTCGATCGCGGCGGCGGCCTGTTCGAAATCCTGCAGCAGCGCGCTTTCCGTCACCTCGAACTCTATGCGCGCGGGCGGCACCCCGCTCGCCTTCACAATCCGCCGCACCGCCGCCATGGTTTCCGGCGAGCCCAGGTTCTGCGCCGAGAGATTGAAACAGATCGAAATCGGCGCTGGCCAGTTGCGCGCCGTGGCCAGGGCCTTTGTAAGCAGCACCGCCGTAAGCTCCCCGATCAGCTGCGTGCGTTCCGCGACAGGAATGAAAATATCCGGCGCCACCGCGCCAAGTTCCGGGCTTTGCCAACGCGCAAGCGCTTCAAACGCAATAACGCGGCTCGCCATTACATCGATGATGGGCTGGAACGCCACCCACATCTCGGCTTCATAATCGGCCAGGCGGAACGCCTGCTCCGTCCGGGCTGCATTGCGGATGCTGGTCTCGTGCTCGTCGGAAAAAATCACGACCCCGCCTTTATTCGTCTGCTTGCCATGATACAGCGCGTAATCGGCCCGCTCGAATAATTCATCCGCCGTGCTGCCGGCCTGCGGATAAATGGCAACGCCGATGGAACAGGCAATTTTAGCCAGCCTGTTACCCACCACGCAGGGTCCTTCCAGCACCTGCCGCACATCCCTGGCAAAATCGGCGATATCTGCATCCAGCTGGCAATCGGATAATATGGCGCCGAATTCGTCGCCGCCGAGCCGGGCGATAAAGATATGCCCGCCGGCCAAACGTTTCAGCCGCAGCCCAATCTGCGTGAGCAGCCGGTCACCAGCGGCATGGCCGTGCACATCGTTGACGCCTTTGAAACGATCGAGATCCAGCAATGCCACGGCAAAGCGCGCGCCGTTCTGCGCGGCAGCACTCATCACAATCTCCAGCTCGGCAAAAAACCGTCGCCGGTTCGGCAGAGACGTCAGCATATCGAGATTTGCCAGGCGCAGATTCTCATCCGACAAACGCTGCGTCTCCTGCTGCCGCTTGGTCAGCTCGCGTTTCGAAACGATGAGATCGTTGAAGGTCTCATGATTGCGCAACATCGCCAGTATCATGCCGGCCGTGACCAGAAACATGTTGAGGGCAATGGCGATGAGGACGGGCTGGCGCGTCAGGATAAAGAAGACAATAAATGGAATCGTAACAACAACACTGAGCAGCAATGCCGCCGCGCGTACCTGCATCAGGCAGAAGTTGCAGCAGACGATCGTGATGGCCATGAAGAATTCGACATGACATTGCAGATAGGGCCCGCCATAGGGAAACAGACACAGCGCCCAGACCGTATAGGCCGAACCGAGCAGACCGGCGGCGGCAACAAGGCTGCGAATACGCATAATCGCCGCCACGGCGCTGCCCGCGCGGCGGTGGCGCCAGCGTATCCACAGGCCGAAGCGCCAGCAGCAGATCAGGATCAGCCCCGCCGGCAGCGCGATCGTGAGATATTTCGGTGCATAGCGGTAATGGGTGAGCGCCAGTGTCACCGCATTGCTGAACAGGATCACGTACATCAAAGGAACCTGGTCCGAGAGCATGTCCAACTGCGCGGCGGCAAGCTCGGGATCGTGGTCCGGCAGCGAGAACAAGGCCAGCATGGCCCGCAGAAATTGACCCGGCCCGGTGCCCCGCCTGTTGCGTCCCCCGCGTCGTATTATTGCCGCTTTCATGCCACCGGCACCGCGCGGCCATACAATAACGAGGCGATGCGCATGCGGAACAGCGGCAGAAAACTCCGGTCGGTGGCAGTGGACAAGGCATAAACCCCAGGCAAAGGCAGCGTCGCCCCAGCGTAGGCGAGACCCGTAAACAACCCCTTTCCATCGGCCAGCCGGGTTACGCGCTCGTTTACGAATTACGCGGCGCAATCGGCAGAAACATGAACAAAGTGTTAAATCGGCCCCAGTTGACGCAGGTCAACGCCTAGCCCGGGCAAGTCTGGGCTAATGTCGGTGTAATCACGGCAAAGGATGATGTGATATGAATGAAAAATCCGCCTCCGATCCGCTGGACCTCCTCCAGATCTCCCAGGAGATGCTCGCCGCGCAGCAAAAACTCATGCCTTCCGGCCAGATTTATGCAACGGTCGCGGAAGTCATGCGCAGCGTGTCGCAGGCCAATGCCGCCTATGTGCAGGAGTTGATGCGCGCCAATGCGACACTGCTTGCCGCATTTATGGTCCGTGCGCCCGGCCAGGCCGATCGCCAGCTCGACGAGCGGCCCTCCGAGGCCTGCCACCGTTCGGACACTGCCGCCTCGTGAGTGAGGCCACGCCGCCCGCGATTTTCAGCCTGGCGGGAAGGCGCGGTCTCATTCTTGGCATCGCCAATGAGCACAGCATCGCCACCGGCTGCGCCCGCGCCTTCGCGGCGTGCGGCGCCACGTTCGGCGCCACCTATCTGAACGAAAAGGCCCGCCCCTACGTGGCGGCGGTAACAGACACCCTGCCCTGCGAATTCCTGCTCCCGTGCGATGTGCATGAGCCGGGCGCGCTGGAGGCCGTTTTCGCCGAAGTGAAACTGCGCTGGGGCAGGCTGGATTTTCTGCTCCACTCCATTGCCTTCGCCCCGGCCGCCGATCTGCATGGCCGCGTGGTCGATAGTTCGCCAGAGGGGTTTGCCCTGGCCATGGATATATCCTGCCATTCGTTTCTGCGCGCGGCGCGGCTGGCCGAGCCGCTGATGCCGCAGGGCGGCACGCTGCTCGCAGTGACCTATCAGGGCGCCGAGCGCGTGGTGGTGAATTACAATATGATGGGCCCGGTTAAGGCGGCGCTGGAGAGTGCCGTGCGCTATGCCGCCGCCGAGCTGGGGCCGAAGGGCATCCGCGTAAATGCCATCTCGCCCGGCCCCATCGCCACGCGCGCCGCCAGCGGCATCGCCCATTTTGATGATTTACTAACCGCCGCCGCGGAGGAAGCGCCGCAGCGCCGCCTCGCCACCATCGCGGATTGTGGCGGCCTCGCCGCCTTCCTGGTTGGCGATGCCGCGAAAATGCTCACCGGCACGCTGATCCCCATCGATGGCGGACAGCATCTGCTTGCCTGACCCTTGGAGCCCGGAATGACCGACGACAAAGACCTACGCGATTTTGACCGCAGCCTGCATGCCGCCCAGGCGCGCATTAGCGGGGGCTTATCCCCGGCTTCGCTGGCGCTGGCCGCGGCCGATTGGGCCATGCATCTGGCCGGGCAGCCAGGGCGTCAGACAGCCCTTGTCCGCCAGCTCGGCGCCGATTGGGCCGCCCTCACCCGCCAAGTGCTTGGCCTGCATACGGAAACACTATCCCCCGAGCCGGGCGACCACCGCTTCGCCGACCCCGGCTGGCAGCACGGCCCGGCCGCCTTTGCCGTGCAGGCATTTCTGCGCGCCGAGCGCTTCTGGGACATGGCGACCACCGCCATCCCCGGTGTGTCGCGGGAGAGCGAGCGCATCGTCAATTTTGTCGCGCGCCAGGTCATGGACATGGCCGCCCCCTCGAACATGCCCGCGCTGAACCCGGAAGTGATGACCAAGACCCAATCCACCTATGGCGATAATCTGCGCGAGGGGGCGAAGCATGTGGTCCAGGATATGCGCACGCTCGGCACTTCCGCCACCCAGAATTTGCCGATGCAGCCCGGCCGCGAGGTCGCTATCACCCCCGGCGCCGTGGTGTTCCGCAACGAGCTGATCGAGCTGCTGCAATACAGCCCGGCCACGGAAACGGTGCGGCCCGAGCCGATCCTCATCGTCCCGGCCTGGATCATGAAATATTACATCCTCGACCTCTCGCCGCATAATTCGATGATTCGCTACCTCGTATCCCAGGGTTTTACGGTATTCTGCGTCTCCTGGCGCAATCCGGACGCCTCGATGCGCGATCTCGGGCTCGACGACTACCGGCGCCTTGGCGTGATGGCGGCGCTCGAAGCCGTCACCGCCATTTGTGGCAAGGTAAAAATCCATGCCACCGGCTATTGCCTTGGCGGTACGCTGCTCGCCATCGCCGCCGCCGCCATGGCGCGCGACCATGATGAGCGGCTGGCCAGCATCACTTTGCTCGCGGCGCAGACCGATTTCACGGAAGCCGGCGAGCTTCAGCTCTTCATCAACGACTCACAGCTCGCCTTTCTCGACGATGTAATGTGGGCGCAAGGCTATCTCGACTCGACGCAGATGGCAGGCGCCTTCCAGATGCTGCGCGCCAATGACCTCATCTGGTCCCATTTCATCCGTCGCTATTATCTCGGCGAGGAAGAGCACCCGAACGACATGATGTCCTGGAACCAGGATGCGACGCGCATGCCCTACCGCATGCATTCCGAATATCTGCGCCGCTTATTCCTGGAGAACGATCTGGCCGAAGGCCACCTCGAGGCAGGCGGCCATAAGGTTTCGCTGGCCGATATTCACGCGCCCTTCTTCGTCATCGGCACGGAGACGGACCACATCGCCCCCTGGCGCTCAGTGTATAAATTGCAGCAGTTCAATGCCGGCGACTTCACCTTCGTGCTCACCTCCGGCGGGCATAATGCCGGTGTGGTCAGCGAGCCCGGGCATAAGAATAGGCACTTCTGCATGTCCCATCGCGAGCCGGGCGATTTATACATTCCGCCCGATGAATGGCAGGGCCATGCCGTATGCGAGAACGGCTCCTGGTGGCCGGAATGGTCGGCTTGGCTGCACGCGCATTCCGGCCCGGTCGTGAACCCGCCGCAAATGGGCGCGCCGCGTGGCGGCTACAGCATACTCGGCCCCGCCCCCGGAACCTATATTCTGCAGCGCTGAAGGAGCGAGTGCGATGGACATGAAAACCGAGCTGCTCGAAAACCGCGTCTTCGACGACATCAAGCTCGGCGATTCGGCCAGCCTGACGCGCGAGATGACACTCGATGACATCGCTCTGTTCTCGGTCATATCGGGCGACATCAACCCGGCGCATCTCGATGCCGAATATGCCGCGAAGGACCTGTTTCACCACATCATCGCCCAGGGCGTGCTCACCGCCGGGCTCATCTCCGCCGTGCTCGGCACCAGGTTGCCGGGGCCGGGCACCATCTATCTCGCCCAGGAGCTGAAATTCCGCGCCCCCGTCAGCCCGGGCGACATCATCACCGCCACCTGCACCGTTACCGAGCTGATCCCTGAAAAACATCGCGTCATACTGGACTGCCACTGCGTCAACCAGACAGGAGCAGAGGTGCTGCGCGGCACCGCCACCGTGCAGGCCCCGACGGAAAAAGTCAGCCGCCCGGCGGTGGCATTGCCCGAAGTGCGTCTGCTGCGCCACGAGCGCTTCCGTACCCTGCTCGCCCGCGCCACATCCGGCACGCCAATGCCGACCGCCATCGCCCATCCGTGCGACGAGGTCTCGCTGCAGGCCGCCGTGGAAGCCGCGGCACGCGGCCTCATCACCCCTATTCTGGTCGGGCCGGCGCAGAAAATTCGCGACCGGGCCGATTTCTACAAGCTCGACATCTCGGCCTTCCGCATCGTGGATGTGCCGCACAGCCATGCCGCCGCGCAGGCCGCCGTGGCCCTGGTGAAGGAAGGCAGCGCCAAACTGCTGATGAAAGGCGCCCTGCACACCGACGAGCTGCTGCACGAGGTCATGCTGCACGGCAGCGGCCTGCGGACCGGCAAGCGCCTGTCCCATGTCTATGTCATGGATGTGCCGACCTACCCGCGCCCGCTGCTCATCACCGATGCCGCCATCAACATCGCGCCCACGCTCGAGGACAAGCATTGCATCGTGCAGAACGCCATCGACCTTGCCCATGTCCTCGGCATCGGCAATCCGCGCGTTGCCATTCTGGCGGCGGTGGAAACCATCAACCCGGCGATGCAAGCCACGCTCGATGCCGCGGCATTATGCAAAATGGCCGAGCGCGGCCAGATCACCGGCGCCATCCTCGACGGCCCGCTGGCCTTCGATAACGCCATCTCGGCCGTGGCGGCGGCGCAGAAGCAGATTTCATCGCCCGTCGCCGGCTGTGCCGATATCCTCGTCGTGCCGAATATCGAGGCCGGCAACATATTGGCCAAGCAGCTCACCTTCCTCGCCAATGCCGATGCCGCCGGCATCGTGCTCGGCGCCGCCGTACCGATCATCCTGACCAGCCGCGCCGATGACGAGCGGTCGCGCCTCGCCTCCTGCGCCCTCGCCGTCATGATGGCCGCCAGCTCCTAAACCTTGGGCAATTCCACCGCCCCGGTGACGAGAAACCTCTTGTCCCGCGCCGTGGCCCCGGCGGTGAGGGTGATGGCGGCCGGCTTTACGCCGAGCCAATCGGCCAGAACCGCGATGATCGCCGCATTGGCGCGGCCATCCTCGGGCGGGGTGCTGACCGCGATTTTCAGCCGCGCATCCGGCCAGCCGGGGGCCGGTGCGGCAGGCAGAACCGGGCCGATCGTCACGTGGCGCGCCCCGGGATGGGCCTTCACGGCAATCACCAACCCTACCGTACTGCGTTGATAAAACACCGATTTGCCTTTCGCACATAAAAAAACCCGCCGGCACCTAATGGGCCAGCGGGTCAAGTCAACAGGGAGGCTTCACGTCTGGGAGACGTTGGGACCGAGGTCCCAATCCGGCTCAAGAGAACCGGATGACGTCCGGCTCGCACCGGACATGTTGTATATAGGCCACATCCCGAATCTTTTTAAGGGGTAAAATCGATTAGCAGTTGCTTTTTTGTATCTGCTCATTTCAGCGCCGCGCCGGAGTCTAGGGAATCTGCCGGTTTCAGCGTGTGGCCCCGTTGCGTTCCGCAATACTATTCACAAGAAAGTCACGGAAAACCGACACGCGTTTGCTGTTCCGCAACTCTTCCGGATACACAAAATACATATCGATGGCTGGTTTCTTCACCTCGGGGAGTACCGCCACGAGCCCGGTCTGGTCCTGCACGAGGTAGTCCGGCACGGTGCCGATGCCGATGCCGGCGCGGATACAGGCCAGGATTGCCTGGAGCGAATTCACCTCCAGCACGCCGCGCCGTTCCGTGCCGTCCTTGCGGCCGATCTCGCCGAGCCAGTTCACATCCGGCACCGGCGGCTTGCGGTCGCCGAACAGGATGAGCTTGTGGTTGTCGAGATCCTCCACCGTCTCCGGTAGGCCGTTCGCCTTGGCATATTCCGGCGAGGCCCAGATCTGGCTGCGGATTTCACCCAGATGGCGCTGCACCAGGTCCGGCTGGCGCGGCGGATGCATGCGGATCGCCACATCGGCCTCGCGCATGGCAAGGTCCAAATCCGTATCGTCGAGCAGCAGTGAGACGGTAACGTCCTGATGCAGCCCGAGAAAGGTCTTAAGCCTTGGTGCCAGCCATGCCACGCCGAAGCTGTGTGTGGTGGTCACCTTCAGCCGTCCGGCGGGCTTTTCCTTGCTCTCCGCCAGCAGCGCCTCGGTCATGGCGAGCTTGGCGAACACCTCGCGCACGGTGCGGTTCAGAGCCTCGCCCTGTTCGGTGAGGATGAGCCCGCGCGCATGGCGGTGAAACAAGGGCACAGCCAAGGCTTCCTCAAGCGCCGAAATCTGCCGCGATACCGCCGATTGGCTGAGGTTCAGCGTATCGCCGGCATGGGTGAAACTCCCCGCCTCGGCCACGGCGTGAAACACCCGCAGCTTGTCCCAATCCATTTTTTGTCCGGTCATTTTTATGCCGCCTCGCTGACATGCAGCGGAATGTTGCCCAGGAATTTCTCAACCTCTAACGCCGCCATGCAGCCTGTGCCCGCGGCCGTAACCGCCTGGCGATAGGTTTTGTCCTGCACGTCGCCGGCCGCGAATACGCCGGGGATGGAGGTCTCGGTCGTGCCTGGTTTGGTGATGATATAGCCTTCCTCATCCAGCCTTACTTGGCCTTGGAACAGGGCCGTCGTCGGGGAATGGCCGATGGCGACAAACACGCCATCCAGAGCGAGCTCCTGCAGCTCCCCAGTTTTTACGTTCTTCAGCCGCACGCTGGTGACAACTTCCGGCGTGCCGGAGCCGAGGATCTCATCCACGGCATGGTCCCAAATGACCGAGATTTTGGGGTTCGAGAACAGGCGCTGCTGCAAAATACGCTCGGCGCGCAGGCTGTCACGGCGATGGATCAGCGTGACATGGCTGGCATGGTGGGTCATGTAGATCGCCTCTTCCACCGCCGTATTGCCGCCGCCAATCACGGCCACGCGCTTGCCGCGGTAGAAAAACCCGTCGCAGGTGGCGCAGGCGGATACACCCGCGCCCTGGTACTTCTGCTCGGACTCCAGCCCCAGCCAGCGCGCCTGCGCGCCGGTCGAGATGATAACGCTCTCGGCCTCGAATTCGAACCCGCCGTCGGTCGTGGCCTTGAACGGGCGGGCGGAGAGATCGACCGAGGTGACGATATCGTAGAGAATCTCGGTGCCGACATGCTCAGCCTGCTTGGCCATCTGCTCCATCAGCCAGGGGCCCTGGATGGTGTCGGCAAAGCCGGGATAGTTCTCGACATCGGTGGTAATCGTGAGCTGGCCGCCCGGCGCCAGCCCGGCAACCAGCACGGGGCTCAAATTCGCCCGCGCCGCATAGATAGCGGCAGTATACCCTGCCGGCCCTGAACCGATGATCAGAACCTTGGTTTTTCTCACCTCAGACATCGAAACCCATCTTTCCGAATTCTTGCACTGCCCTACATATCCGTTGCCGTGGAGCCGATACAAGAGAGAGTTGCATTAAACGCATGGCACGCCGGGGGATTTCCGGCCCGATCCGGCGCCATTCACAAGCCGGTCACGGCCCCTATATTGAGCCTTATGCCTTATTCCTTGTCCGACCACTTCAATGGCACGCATTTTTTCAACCCCGAACGGACCGTGCGTATCGGTGGCGGGCAACGTGGCGGGGTGTGGCGTCTGCTCCGCGCCCGCATGAAGCGCGACC
>Ga0181534_10002408_pt1 | contig 11556 bp, 10 predicted proteins | sample PEATcosm2014_Bin_37_FD_119758 | JGI IMG/M metagenome (GOLD analysis project Ga0181534, IMG submission 119758) | Peatland microbial communities from MTU Mesocosm Facility, Houghton, MI, USA - PEATcosm2014_Bin17_10_metaG | ecosystem: Environmental > Terrestrial > Soil > Wetlands > Peat | place...
AGCGGCACCGAGACTGGCGAGGCTGTCGAGCACCACCTTCGATTCGCAGCTGGAAGTGGCGAGCCGCGTCGCCGCGGAAAGTCCCGATCTGTATTTCGAAATCCAGAGCTTGAACGAATACGGGGGCGAGGCGTTGCTCGCCTTGCAGCACGCGGTGGAGCGCCTGGTCGAAGCGGTGAAGACGGGGAACTCGGCCCAGTTCAGCGCCCTCATGAATCGAGGCCGCGCGTACTTTGATGTGCGCGCGGCGGCGCGTGCACGCTGATCGCGGCCGCAAGGTTTAGACCATGGATGACCTCACTCGGGAGAACGAGGATCTCAAGAGGCGGCTCAAGGAGATGACCGCGGAGGCGTTCAACAACGAGACCATCCTGAAACGGACGCAGGCGCGCGAGTTGACGCTGCTGCGGGCCGACAGCCTGGCGCAGCTGCTGCGCGCCATGGTCGACGGCTTGCGCGAGTCGTACGCGCTCGACGCCGTCAGCGTCGTCTTGCTCGACCCGCAGCACGAGGTGCGGCATCTGCTGGTGGCCGGAGGCGATCGGCCGGAGGAATTCAAGCAGATTTTCTTCGTTGATTCATTGATCGGTCTCGCGCCGCAATTGACGGTCCTGAACAGGCCATGGCTTGGTCCTTTCGTCGGCGCCGATCACCAGCTGCTGTTTCCGGGCGCGCTGAACCTCAAGAGCGCTGCGCTGGTGCCGCTGCCGCGCAAGGATCGCGCGACCGGGGCGCTGTGCTTCGGCAGCCGCGACGCGGCGCGCTTCACGCGTCATCACGGAACGGATTTTCTCGCGCATCTGGGAGCGGTGGCCGCCGTATGCATCGAGAACGCGGTCAATCGCACGCGCCTGCTGCGCGCCGGCATCGCCGATTTCCTGACCGGCTGGCACAATCGGCGCTACCTGCAGCAACGATTGAAGGAAGAGCTGGCGCGCGCGCAACGGCGAGGTGGAACCATCGCCTGCCTGATGATCGATATCGACCGCTTCAAGAGCATCAACGACGGGTATGGGCACCTGGCGGGGGACAATGCACTCAAGGAGATCGCGCATCGCGTCGAAGGCCAAATTCGCAGCATGGATACCGCGGCGCGCTTTGGCGGCGACGAGCTGGCGATTCTGCTGCCGGAGGCGAGCGCCGGCGAAGCCGCGAAGCTGGCCGAGCGCATCCGCGAGGTCATCGCGGCGGTGCCGTTCACCCTCAACCCGCAGATCGAGCGCAGCTTGACCGTGTCGGTCGGCGTGGCCTCGGTGGCGCCGGGGCGGCATGAAACGGACCTGAAGGCGGTCGCCGATCGGCTGCTTGCCGATGCCGACGCCGCACTGTACCGAGCCAAGGCGCTGGGCAGGAATCGGGTGCAGATCGGGACCGGCTAGGCCCAGCCTACGCATTTCAACGAGTTAGGAGCAGGCACCTTCAGTGTGGAGCGGCTGCGCCCGAATAGGCGCGCGACGGCCGCCACCGAGGCGCCCCGCCTGGCGGACAAGACTGCGGCGACGGCTTTCGCCAGGCTGACGGCGCGCTTACGGGAAGCGGAACGCATCTCTTCGTACGAAATGCGGGTGTAGTCGGCGACGAATTGAATCACTGCCTCGATGAACCTCGCTGCAGGAACTGTTCGCGGGAGCGGCCAGGCGCGATTATGTCCAGAAGGGGCGATGCTTTAAGGAGCGGCCATCACAAGCGGGCGTTGATATGGAACAATTGGGCCATGTCCATTCAACCGGCCATCGACTACATCGACAAGGACGGCTTTCGAGCCAACGTGGGAATCGTGTTGACGCGCGCGTCCCGGGAAGTGTTTCTGGGCGGCCGCGTCGGGGGCCGGGGCTGGCAATTTCCCCAAGGAGGGGTCAACCGCGGCGAGAGGGTCGAAGAGGCGCTGTTCCGCGAGCTCAAAGAGGAGATTGGGCTGGAACGCGCAGAGGTGGAGGTGCTGGGCTCGACCCACGGCTGGCTGCGGTACCGGCTGCCCCGGCAATACGTGCGCGACCGATGCATTGGCCAGAAGCAGCGCTGGTTTCTGCTCAAGCTGCTCGCCGATGAAGCCAAGCTGCGATTCGACTCGACCGACACCCCGGAGTTCGACCGCTGGCGCTGGACCGACTATTGGACGCCGGTGCGTGAAGTGGTGTATTTCAAGCGCCGGGTTTACGTGCGGGCGCTGCATGAGCTGGGCAAGCTGCTGTTCCCCGAAGGATTGCCGCCCTACCCGGAGTGGTGGCCGGAGATCGAAGCCTCGAGCCCGCACGGCGAGCTCAAGGCGCGCTGAAATTCAGGGCTTCAATACGGCCAGCAGCACGATGGCGATCAGCAGCAGCGTGGGGATCTCATTGAAACCGCGAAGCCATCGGGCGCTGTGCCTGCCCCGATCTTGGGCAAACTCACGCATCAGCTTGTAGCAATACAGATGGTAGGCGACCAGCGCCAGCACCAGCAGCAGCTTGATCCGCAGCCACGCCATGGTCAGGTAGATCGGCGCCTGCGCCACCATCGCCGCGCCAAGTGCCACGCTGGCTGCCGCGCCGATGCTCATGATGGCAAACAGGCGGCGCTCCATGATCTTGAAGCGTTCGATGCTGATCGAGTCCTCGGCGCCGGCGTGATACACATACAGTCGCGGCAGGTAAAATAGGCCGGCGAACCAAGTGACCACGGCGACGATGTGAAATGCTTTGAGCCACGGCATGATCGTCCCCTTCTGCCTTGGATCCTATACCGGGATGCGCCGGCTGTCGCCGTTTGGGCCATTGCGCGGGCACACGTCCCAAGTGTCTCTCTCAGGCAGCGCCGCTTCGTGTAATGTCTCCTACCCCTGCGAGAGGGAATCTATTCATGGCGGATTCGTTCGGCAAGCTGGTGGTCAGATCCCATGCGCCAAGGCTCCGTCGGGCGCTGTGGGGGCTGGGTGTGCTGCTCGTCCTCGGCGTGCTGTACGCGGCGTTCGAGCTCGGCCGATATGAGGCGGGCTTCAGAGTGGTCGATTCCGTGCGCGGCGCCTTATCGGCGAGCGCGCGCATCCGCCGTCTGGAGGAGGAGAATGAAAAGCAGCGCGTCCAGCTCGAAGCCGCCGAAGTGGAGCGGCTCAGCGAACGCGAGGGCTACAAGCAGGTCGAGCGCAGCCTCGGGGACATGCAGAGTCAAATCGCGCGGCTGAATCAGGACCTGTCGTTCTATCGGGGCCTGGTGCAGCCGGACTCGATGGTCCATGTCAAGGTGCAGCAGATGCAAATCGTCCCGGAGACGGCGGCGGGCCAATACCGGCTGAAATTCGTCTTGATGCAAACCGGAAAGCCGGCCAACGTGGTGGCGGGATATGCTTTGATCACCATCGATGGACTGCGGCAGGGCAAACCTTCAAGCGTCAACTTCGGCCAGGTCGCGCCCAGCCGGCGCGGCAGCCTGGCATACTCCTTCCGCTACTTCCAGGACTACGACGAACCCATACAATTGCCGCCGGGGTTCGAGCCGACGCGCGTCGGCGTCGAGATTCACAGCGGCAAAGACAGAGATGCCAGCCATAGTTTTCGACAGGCCTTTGTCTGGAAGGCCCAGGGAATGTCCGTCGAGACGGAAGCCGGCGCCAATCCTTCGGCCAAGGGTGACGCAGATGTTCAAACAGAAACAGAGTAGGAACGCGAACGTCGACACATTGATCGGGCCCAAAACCCGGATCAACGGCGACGTCGAATTCACCGGCGGCCTGCATCTCGACGGCCATATCAACGGCAACGTCAAGGGCGATTCGAATGAGGGCACCTTCCTATCGGTGAGCCAGCACGGCTGCATCGAAGGCTCGGTGGTCGCGCCCAATGTGGTGCTGAACGGCATCGTCAAAGGCAATATCGAGGCCAGCGAGCGGATCGAGCTCGGGTCAAAGGCGCGGGTTTTGGGCAATGTTCACTACACCATCATTGAAACCGCGGTCGGCGCCCAAATCAATGGAAAGCTGGTGCATCGGACAAATCCGCCGGACGAGGCCGCCGATCCGGCCGGCGGCGGGGCGAATTAGGTCCCTGGGGGGCCTCCCGGCACGCCGGGAGCGGCCTAGCCGAGCGTGAACCGAAGTCCCATTTGGGTCCGGAACTTTGATCGACCGAGCATCGGCGGAGTAGAATAGCCACATGAGTGCGATATCAGAATCCATACACGAGGGCGATCCGGCGCCGCCCCCGCCGAATGTGCTGGTTTTCACCGACGCTGCGGCGGGCAAGGTGGGCGAGCTGATCCGCGAGGAAGCCAATCCGAACCTCAAACTGCGGGTATTCGTCTCCGGCGGCGGATGTTCGGGTTTCCAATACGGGTTCACCTTCGATGAAAAGATCGAGGACGGTGATTTCTGCGTCGAAAACCACGGCGTCCAGCTGCTGGTCGACCCGATGAGCGCGCAATATCTCATGGGCGCGGAAATCGACTACAAGGAAGATTTGCAGGGCGCTCAATTCGTCATTCGGAATCCAAACGCGAAAACAACCTGCGGTTGCGGGTCTTCATTCTCGGCCTAGGTTGACCGCTTAGATGAGCAGCGGTCGTGTCGTGCCCGACGTGCTCGCGGCGGTCGACTTGGGTTCCAACAGCTTTCACATGGTCGTCGCGCGTCACTCGCACGGCCAGCTCGTCATTCTGGATCGTCTGCGCGAGATGGTGCGTCTGGCCGCCGGCTTGGGGGATAGCGGACGGCTCGACGATGCGGCCACGGAGCGCGCATTGCGCTGCCTCGAGCGCTTCGGGCAAAGGCTGCGCGCCATGCACGCCGACAGCGTGCGTGTGGTCGGCACGAACGCCTTGCGGCAGGCCAAGCGCAAACGCTGGTTCCTGGAACGCGCCCGCGCCGCGCTCGGTCATCCCATCGAAATCATCTCGGGGCTGGAGGAGGCGCGGCTCATCTATTCGGGCGTGGTGCATACCAGTCCCATGAGCCCGGACAAGCGGCTGGTGATCGACATCGGCGGGGGATCGACCGAGGTGGTCATCGGCGAGGGGTTCAATCCGCTGCTGTTGGAAAGCCTGTCGGTGGGGTGCGTCGGGTTGAGCGCGACTTGCTTCGATGACGGCAAGATCTCCGAGAAGCGCTTCGAACGCGCACGCACGGCGGTGAGGCTCGAGCTCGAGCCGATACAGGAGGCGTACCGCAAGCTCGGTTGGCTGCAGGCATTCGGCAGCTCGGGCACGGTGCGAGTCATCGGGGACGTGCTGCGGCGGCTCAACCCTGAGGCGCCGCGAATCACCCTCGCGAACCTGCGCTCGCTGGCCGAGCGGGTCATCGCGGCGGGGCATGTCGATGAGCTCGATCTCGAGGATGTGGACGCGGAGCGCGCCCCGGTGTTTCCCGCCGGGCTCGCCATTCTGTTGGAGGTCGTCGAGAACTTCGGCATCGACCGGGTTCGAGTGGCCGAAGGGGCGATGCGCGAGGGTTTGCTCTACGACCTGATGGGCCGCTTCACCGATGAAGATGCGCGCGTGCGCAGCGTGCGCGCCATGGAAATGCGCTACCACGTCGACGGCCTGCAGGCCAACCGGGTCGAAGCGACGGCGGTGGCGCTGCTCGAGCAGGTCGAGTCCGAATGGGGATTGGAAGACCCGCTGGCGGAATCCGTCCTGCGCTGGGCGGCCCGGCTGCACGAGGCAGGCCTCGACATCGCCCACTCGAAGTATCAGCGGCACAGCGCGTACCTGCTCCAGCATGCCGACATGCCGGGCTTCCCGCGCGAGGAGCAGCTGCTGTTGTCCGCCTTGGTGGGCGGGCACCGCCGGCAGCTGTCCTTCGAGTCGCTGGAGGATCTGCTGCCGCCGTGGGACCGCCTGGCGGAGTTTCTGATCGTGGTGCTGCGGCTCGCGGTGCTGCTGCACCGGGGACGCAGTCCGCAGCCCCTGCCCGAGGTGCAGCTCACCGTCAAGGGCCGAACCGTGAACATGAAGCTGCCGCAGGGCTGGATGAAGGAGCATCCGCTCACCCTCGAGGATCTCGAGCAGGAACGGCAGTATCTCAAGGAGGCCGGCTTTCGCCTGAACATCGTCTGAGCCGGGAAAGCCAAGGCAGGGCGGTCAACCGGGCTCAGCCGTCGGTGAGCGGAACCCGTTCGTCGTACAGACTGAGGAGCCGCGCCTGGGCGCTCAGCTGCAGGGCGCCCTCGGCACGAGAGTACTGGCCCTCGGAGTTCATGATCCACGCCTGCATGTCGTCTTCCAGATAGAACTTCAAATCATCGGCGACCCGCGCCTGCATCTCGGCCGTCTCCACCGGGAATGCCACCTCGATGCGGCGGAACAGGTTCCTATCCATCCAATCGGCGCTGCCGCAGTAAATCTCGCGCGCTCCGGCGTTCTCGAAATAGTAGACGCGGGAATGTTCGAGAAAGCGGCCGATGATGGAGCGCACCTTGATGCGCTCGGAGACGCCGGGCACGCCGGGCCGCAGGCAACACAGGCCGCGCACCACGAGGTCGATGTTCACGCCGGCGCGGGAAGCCCGGTAGAGCGCCTGGATGATGACGGGCTCGGTGAGCGCGTTGAGCTTGGCGATGATGCGGGCGGGCCTGCCTGCACTCGCATGGGCGCTTTCCCGCTCGATCTTGGCCAGCAGCGCCTGATGCAGACTGAAAGGCGCATGCAGCAGCTTGCGCAGCCGAGGCACCCGGGTCAGGCCGGTCAGCTGCAAAAATATTTCGTGTATATCCTCGCCGATGGATTCGTCGGCGGTCATCAGTCCATAGTCGGTGTACAGGCGCGCGGTCTTGGGATGATAGTTACCGGTGCCCATGTGGCAGTAGCGCCGCAGGCCTTTCTCTTCGCGCCGCACCACCATCACGAGCTTGGCATGTGTTTTGAAGCCGAAGACGCCGTACATGACGTGCGCTCCGGCCTCCTGCAGCTTGGTCGCGAGCTCGATGTTCGCTTCTTCATCGAAGCGCGCCCGCAGCTCGATGATGACGGTCACGTCCTTGCCGGCCTGCGCGGCCTCGACCAGCGCGCCGACAATGGTGGAATCGCTGCCGGCCCGATACAGAGTCTGCTTGATGGCGAGCACCTGCGGATCGCTGGCCGCCTGTTTGATGAAATCCGCGACCGGACCGAAACCCTGAAAAGGATGGTGCAAAAGCACGTCGCCGGCGCGCAAGGTGGCAAAGATGTCCCCGCCCGAGCGCAGGCGCTCGGGGATGCTCGGGGTGAACGGCGCGTATTTGAGTTCCGTGCGGTCGACCAAATCGTACACGGCCATCAAGCGGTTCAGGTTCACCTGTCCCGACACCTTGTATAGATCGTCGGGTGTGAGCCCGAATTGCCCGAGAAGGTAGGTGAGAATCTCGTCCGGACAGTCGTGCGCGGTCTCCAGCCGCACCGCGTCGCCGAAACGGCGCGAGGCGAGCTCGCCCTCGACCGCGCGCAGCAGGTCGTCGACCTCTTCCTGCTCGACGAACAGATCGCTGTTGCGCGTGACTCGAAATTGGTAGCAGCCGCGCATGTTCATGCCGGCGAACAGCTTGGAGACGAAAGCCTCGACGATGGTGCCGAGGAACACGAAGTTGCGGCTGCCGAGTTCATCGGGCAGCCTGATCAGGCGCGGCAGGGAACGCGGCGCCTGTACGACCGCGAGACCGCTGTTGCGGCCGAAACCGTCCTCGCCTTCCACGACCACCGCGAAATTCAGGCTCTTGTTGAGTATCTGAGGGAACGGTCGCGCCGGGTCGAGGGCCAGCGGGCTCAATACCGGTTCGACCTCCCGGGTGAAATAATCGGCCAGCCACGCCGCCTGCGCCTCGGTCCACATGTCGGGCGAGACGAACACCACGCCCTTCTGGGCCAGTTGCGGCATGAGCACGTCATTCAGCAACTGATACTGCTCGTCGACCAGGCCTATTGCGCGGGTGCGAATCTCCTTCAGCTGTTCCGGAACCGACAATCCGTCGGGGCCGCCCTGCACCGCGCCGGCCTCCAGCAGCTCCTTGAGGCTGGCGACACGAATCTCGAAGAATTCGTCGAGGTTCGCGCACGAGATGCACAGAAATTTCACCCGTTCGAGCAGGGGAATGCGGTTGTCCTTGGCCTGCTCCAGGACGCGCTGGTTGAACTCCAGAAAAGAGAGCTCGCGGTTGAGGTAGAGCTGCGGTGTTTGGAGGTCGGTGTCGTTCATCTGCTGCGAAGTTTGCGGGCCGGCCTGTGACAGTTTAGTGAAGCTCAGGAATTAGGGCCGGTACCGGTGTCGCGCCCCGCGGAGGTTGTTGCGGTGCACCAGTCGTTTCCTGGCAAAGCAGTTAGGCTAGCTGCGAGCCCCGGCCCGGTCAATCGAATGCGTCGCGCATCGGCGCCTAATCGTCGCGCGTCGGCGCCTGATCCACGATGCGGGCGAGGGGGAATCGGGCGACTTCGCTGATCAGTGCGGCGAGGGCTTGTGCCGCGCGCCCGACCAGGATGGCGCCGGCGCCCGCTTCGGCTTTGCCGGCGTTACCACAGACGCCATGCACGTTCAGATCCTGGGTCTGCCAGCCAAAACCTACGGCACCCTCGACGCGAAGAACCCGGTTCTCGCGTTCGATGACTTCGGCGATCGACGGAAAGTTTCCGGCCTCGCTCATCTTGACGAGGCCGGGATGGAGGTGAAGCATGATGCTGGTCTCCACCGCGCCGCCATGAATGCCGTGGCGCAGTTCCGCCGGGTCGAATAAATCGCTCATATCGACGATATTGAACCAGGAACAATTGACGGCAAGCATGCGGAGCCGTACCCGCAACTCGCGGCAGACGATGTCAACGAGTTGCGGCTGCCCGCCATGCGAGTTGAATATGATGATGCGGCGGCATCCGGCCCGGTGCACGCTCTCGGACAGATCGAGCCAGAACCGCCCCAGGGTTTCGTACGAGATGCTGAGCGTCCCCGGAAAGGCCAGGTGTTCGTTGGATTTGCCGACATGCTGAGCCGGCAGGATGAGCAGATTGACATCGTCCGGCACGAGTGTCCGCGCGGCCTCGATGATGCCGGCATTGATCGCGGCGTCCACGCGCACCGGCAGGTGCGGCCCATGCTGCTCGACGGCGGCAACGGGCAGCAGAGCGACCGCACTGCCAAGATCCATCTCGGCAAAATCGCGCGTCGTCAAATCCCACCAGTCGCGCGCCGTCACGGTTGACCGGTCCAACGCGCGGCCAATTCGGATTTCGATATCTTGCCGGTCGGTGTCATGGGCAATTCCGCCACGATGTTGACGAGTAACGGCGCCAGATCGTGAGCCACCTTGCCCTCGATCGCCGTTTTGACGCTGGCGGCCTCGATCGCATGACCATCGATGAGCGTGATGAATGCGAGTGGGCGCTGGCCGTGGCGCGCGTCGGGGACGCCGATCAGGGCCGCTTGCGCGACCCCGGGAACCCGGCAGAGTGCCTCCTCGACATCGCGCGGAAACCACAGCACGCCATCGGTCTCGATCAACTCGGAGCGCCGGCCGCGCATGGTGATGAAGCCGTCGCGATCGATCATGCCGAGGTCGCCGGTCCTGAGCCACCCGGTGCCGATCGTCTCCGCGGTCTTGTCGGGCCGGCCCCAATAGCCTTGCATGAAGCCGCCGCGCAATTCGATCTCGCCGATGACGCCGGGCGCCACGGGACGGCGAGCGGCATCGACGATACGCACCTCCTTGTCGGGGAGTGCCGGTCCCACGCGGGTCAGCAGGGCATTGTCGGCCTCGAGTTCCGGAAAGCCGAGCGCCATGAAGCCGCCGAGTTCGCTTTGCCCGAAGCTTTCGATGAGCGGCAGGCGAAGCTCATCGCGCCACCCCTGCTTCAAGGTCGGCGGCACCGGGCCGCCTCCCGAGAGTCCGGCACGCAGCCGTCCCGGGAGGCGCCCGCGCGCGCGGCTCTCGGTCAGGACTTGTGCGAGCAGCGTCGGGTTGGCGACAAACAGGGTCGCGTCGGTTCGATCGAGTGCATCCCAGCCGGCGGCCTGATTCCATTTGCCCATGACATGCACGCCGGCACCGCGGCTCAAGGGCGGCAGCAGATTGCCCACCAGCTGATACGAGCTCGACAGCGCGGTCGGACCGAAGCTTTCATCGGTTTTGGCGATGCGCAGACGCTCAGCGATGCAGCGCGCGGCGCGCGTCGTCGGCTCGTGAGCGAGACACGCGCCCTTCGGCTTGCCCGTGGTCCCCGACGTATAGGCAAGGTGGGCGATGGCGGTCTCCTGCCAGGGATCAGGCGGCGGCTGCAGCCGTGCCGCCATTAATTCCGGCAGAGACAGCGCGCCATCTTGCGGCCCGTCCATGCAGATGAGATGGCGCACACTACCGCAACTTTTGGCGGCGCGCCGCACCGCCTCCGCCATGTCGTGGGTATAGATCACGACGCTTGGGGTGTGATCGGCATAGTAGTAGTCGAGCTCGGCGGCGAACTGCACATTGACCAGCGCCGAGATTGCGCCGATGCGCCAGGTGCCGAAGAGGGTAATGAGGTAATCCATGCCGTTATGCGCAAAGACGGCGACGCGGTCACCCGAGCCCACGCCCAGGGAGGCCAGCGCGCCGGCCATGTTGTCCATCGCGAGGACCGCCTGTTCATAGGTCAGCGCGACGTCGCGATCGACCCAGTGGAGCGCGAGGCGCTCAGGTGTACGCTCCGCCCCCTCGATCAGCAGCTGGTGCATCAACATTTGCTATCTCCTCGATCAAGCGCCCGCCATGGGCGCGAAAGCCTTCAACAAGCGGGTTTCGATCAGCCGCACGAGTTGGTAGAAACAGACGGAAACCGCGATGGCCACGAAGGCGACCGCCCAGATCATGCCGTAATCCAGCTCGCCGCGTGCCTCGTTCAACAGATTGCCGAGTCCGTAGCCGGTGGCGAGCCATTCGGCGATCATGACGCCCAACAGAGCCGCGGGAGCTACCAGCCGGGCTGCCGCGCACACATGCGGCACACAGCTCGGAAAGCTCACGAAGCGCAGCTTCTGTATCCGGGTGGCGCCGTATACGTCGAGCAAATCCAGGGCCGGCTTCGGTGCCTGGGAGAGGCCTTGTGCGATCGTGATGAAGGCCGGGAAGAACGTGACGACAACCGTAACTACCAGGGTCGTCGCGATACCGCGGCCGAAGAGCAGCACGACAATGGGCGTCAGCGCGACCAACGGCATTGTTTGAAGGACCAGCGAAACGGGCATCAGCGCCGTCGTCACGCCACGCCAGAGCACGCCGAGAATGGCGAGAAGCAGCGCAACGGCCAGCGCAATCACCAGGCCTATTCCCGCCCATGGAAGCGATTGGCCGAGCGCCTGCAGAATCGCGCCGCGCGCATCAGCCGCCTCCGGGCCGCTCGTGAGGTAGCTTAGGACGGCAAGCGGGCCCCGCGCGATCACAGGCGAGACTCTGAACCCGGCCAAAACTGCCCACCAGATGATGAAGGGTATGACGAGAGCCGCACATGACAACGCGAGCTCCTGCAGGCGGCGCCCGCCGGAATGCCGCGGTGCTTCGACCGCAACACCCGCGGCGATGGTCACGCTGCCTGCCGACGCGGTATACCGCTTTGCGAGCAGTGCGCACAGCGCATAGGCGAGCGCCGCCATCGCCG
>Ga0181534_10002409_pt1 | contig 11551 bp, 6 predicted proteins | sample PEATcosm2014_Bin_37_FD_119758 | JGI IMG/M metagenome (GOLD analysis project Ga0181534, IMG submission 119758) | Peatland microbial communities from MTU Mesocosm Facility, Houghton, MI, USA - PEATcosm2014_Bin17_10_metaG | ecosystem: Environmental > Terrestrial > Soil > Wetlands > Peat | place...
GATCGCTGGCAGCGCCGGCGCCAGATCAGAACAGTCTTTCTCGCCATCTTCGCCGGGCTGGCCCTCGCGGGCCTCGTCGGGCTGGGAATGATTTTTAACAACTCCCGTTGAATCACCAGGCCGACGTGCCGCATCAGGAAAGGTTTCCCGCTCATAGGGCAAAGCTTTTCCCTAACCGGCCAGGGTTTCCAGCATGGCGGCAAGGTTGTTTCCTGTAGGGAAGCGGGTTTCCGACCCGGCGACCTGACTTTTTGACCTCCTGACCTTGCTTTTTCACCCATTGAGAAGCCTTTTTCCATCACCGACAAGACCTTCTCCGTCGTCGGGAAGGGTTTCGGAGGCGGCGGGATGGTCTTCTTCAGGACTGGCCAAGGTTTCGGGCAAGGTGGGAAGGGTTTCTCCGGTGGGGAGACTGGTTTCGGACATTCTGACCGGCCTTTTTGGACTGTTCCCACTGCTTTTTCACCGTTTGACAGACCTTTCTCCCTCTCCGACCAAGGTTTCCCGGTGTCCGACAAAGGTTTGTCAGGCGTTGACAAAGGTTTGTCACATGCCAGAAAGGTTTGTCGCTCACCGACAAAGGTTTCTCGATGACCGAAAAGGGCTTGTCAGAGACCGACAAAGGTTTGTCGGTGGCGCGAAAGGTTTGTCAGCACCCGACAAAGGTTTGTCGAGGAGGGAGAAAGGTTTGTCAGAGGCCGACAAAGGTCTCCCGACGAGGGAGAAAGGTCTCCCAAACGGTCTGAAACGTCAAAAACCCAGCAAAAAGGCATTCTCACCGTTGGAAAAGGGTTGAAATGGATGTCATAAAGCCTTCCGGATAGGCGGAAAAACAGTCCCCTTCGTGCCGACGGGTTTATGAAAAGGTCAACGAACTGTAAGCGGCGTTGAACCGCCAACCGTCGTGGTCGCTGCTTGAAAGTGAACTCAAGGCGCGACGATCTGCTCATCCGTCAATGAAGCGATAGGTGGTGCATCCAGACAAAAACAGGCTCAATGCCACAAGGAGAAAAAACAAAAAGAAACTTTTCAGGCTCATTTTTTATTTAGGGCGCGGTGACTTGCTCAAAGGATTTCAAACCATGTAATAAATTTTGCTTTGGGTCAAATTCAATGTTGCGGTCGTTGGGCGTGGGATTGAGATAATAACGGAATTGCATGAAATCCCCGTAAATTTTTCCGTAATGCGCGCTTACGATGTTGCCGTTGTCGTCAACTTTTGTTTTTACGCGAAATAAATAGATTCGGTTCTCATCATATTCTTTTGGGTCACGAATCCACTCAGACTGGTAGCCGTCGAGCGGCGCTTCATGGGGTGATCGTAGCGCACTTCCCTTTTCTTCTTCAGATGAATTAAAAATTTGAATTCCGTCATTCTTGTTTGGAAAACTGACAATTATTTTTGAACCGATGTCATTTGCTTTTATTCCGATGGGGTCTTTCTCAAAGAAAATATCTGCGTTAATTCCCTTGCCGTAAGGTGCTACCCAATCGCCTGCCACAAGGTCATAAGCAATCGGCTTGTTATCTTCGGGAAATTTTATGTAAGTGATGGACTTTGCATACATGGCAGTGAACTTGCCGATTTTTTTGAGGACTAATGTAATCGTTGGATTTCGGTTCGCAGCCACGGTTTTGTCGTCAAACTGTCCCGGCACATATAGTTGGTGACCAATATGCGTGGTATAGTAACCAGCCTTCTCAACATTGATCCCCAACCCCCACGAGCTATCAGTATGCGATGCGCTAAATATCCCATCAACGTCGGTGAGTCCTTTGACTTCTCCCCAGTTTTCACTTCCCGGGTCTTGAGTCGGCGTTGCTGGAAGGGTGTAAGAAACAGACACGTCCGCGCCAACCATTGGAGTGCCGTCTTCTCCGACAACCTTGATCGTTGCCGTCCAAGGATGGGTTGGCATCTGGCCAAAGGCGCAGCCATTGGTTAAAACAGTGAGAACCAGGCAGAGAAGAGTTAATGTGTTTTTCATGGTTATTTGAGATTTCCCAATGTTACCAATTGGTTGAATAGCTGATAAGTGTAAAGGTAAGCTACCACTTGAATATCAGAGTGATGCCATTCGCCTGCTGCTGGTTGCCCAACCTGTCGCAACGGTCGCCCTGATGGCCAGCCATTTTCGTAAAGAGCCTGCATATCGAAATTCGCTGCGACATTGTGTGGAACCGGGTTCGCACCAACCGGCAGCGTCACCGCCGGAATTGCATCGGACAAGATTCGGTTTCGATTGGCTGCGGCATACGCGCTGCCGCCGGAGCCTTCCAAAGCCAAGTCAGCGGTAAAACCACTGTGGGCAGAAAAATCGAAAAAGGCGTTGGTCTGCAATTCGGAACCAGACAGCGCATTGGCCTGCGAAACCGTCAGCGAACTATAAGCGGAGTTAAACCGCCAGCCGCCGTGGTCGCTGCTCAAAAGTGAGTTGTTCAACGTCGAGTCCATCCGGCCTTTCATGATTTCCTGCCACGTCCAGGCATAATAGCCCGGTTGCCCTTGGAAATAAGCTATGATCTGATTCACCGCAATTCCCAAAAAGGTTGACGGAATGGAGCCGCCAGGCCATGTCCGCAGCACTTCCTCGCCGCTCGAATAAAAATTATAGACATTTGCACCGTTGAAATTGGACAGACGATTGTTCCAAGTCAACGTGCTGCGGGCATCATTGCCGGGCCAAAGCTGATACCAATCACTCGCCCACAAATGACTGTCATAAGACTGTGCCGCCCAATCCGGGTAAATCATGTTTGTGTTCACGCCCACGGTGCCGTCAATCGCCTCCATCGGGACGGCGGCATCCAGCATGAAATAGTTTTGCACGTTTGCCCCATAGTCGTTCAATGCGCTCAAGGCAACCATGTTTCCGAGGCTGTGCGCGGCCAATGTGTTCGTGCCGCTCAAGCTGTTGATGAAACCCGCCAGGTATGGCGCGGTCAGAAACGCATTAACCACGTTGGTTTGAAAATTGGGCGTGTATTCAATCAACCCTATCAGTTTGTTCTGCGTTGAATATCCGTCCCACGTCACGCCATAAAACTTGGCGTGCGAGCCAGACCAAAACAACCGCTTGAATATCCCGGATTCCCAACCGCGTGCCTCGTTTGGGTTTGTGTTGTAGCCGTGAACGAAAATAAAATTGTTTCCGCCCGTGTCCGGCTCGTTCGGCACGTCGGAGTCATTGAGCCTGTCCGGCGGGCCGTTCGTGGCTCCCGTCACGGCGGCGGTAAGGTTTTTGTGCCGGAACATTTGTTCCACGCCGGTGATGTTCAGATAAAGCTTCGACTCGGCAATGATTGTCGTCCCTTGAAACACGTCCAGGACGAGCGGACTGGAAATGGTGTTGGTCGCCTCACAGAGAAGGATGCTTTCATTGAAATCGCGCATTCCCGCCAGGGTGTTTGTGCCGAGAAGAATTCCTGTCGGCGGGATTCGTGTGACGGGCGCGTTTGCAAGCGACGCGGCGACATTGGTGTCCGTCAAATAGGACAACGGATCATCCGGGGAAATGTTCGTGGCGACGAGCACGTTTAGCGCGCCGTCCGCCTGCGACAGGACGAATTGCAATCCGGCATATTGTGAATTGGTCTGCATCACCTGCAACAAGCTTTGGATGTCAATATACACCGGAAAGAAATCAACCAGATCGCGCACGCCGTTGACGTGTCCGCTCATCCCGTTTGGGGTCTGATGCACTGTCGCCGGATAGCCGGGAATGTCGTTGCCTTTTGTGTCGTCTGAATCATTGTTGTCGTTGATCCAAAAGCGGAAGGGATGGCCGGGCGACGTGAAATCGGGACTGCCGAAGCTTGGGTCAATCACGCCGTCGTGGTTTGCATCGGTGCATAGCGCGATGGAATAAACCGGGAACTGCCCCTGATTGCCGCCGTCTGATTTTGTCGTCAGAAAAGTTTTGCCCGCGTCGGTCGCAAAAAACTCGCCGTATTCGGAGAGGATGCCGGTTTGATTGTTGGTGTTGAAGTTTCCGCCGTCATCCGCCAGATACGCCTTGTCAAAATACTGCTGCAAGAATCCAAACTTGCCGGATGCGCCATTCACAATCTCCTGCTGCGCCCAGGCTGTCACCAAGGATTCCTGGCCCACGGCGGTAATCATTATCGAATTGGTGAAGCTGTTTGGATTAAAACCCACATGGCCGGGCAAATAAGTTTGAAACGGAATGGCAAAATAATATCCGACCGTTTGAAGTTGTGGAGGCGTCATCTGGCCGTAAAAGTATTCCGAATAATACGGCTCATCGGGAATGCCGCCCGCACCACTGTTAAGCCTGTTGGTGTAAAGAAAAACTCCGTTGGAATATGCCTGTATGGCCGACTGATATTGCAAACCGAAAACATTTGCCTGTCCGCTGTTGAGAAAAAGATTCGTGCCGACCTGGCTGATGCCGATGTTTCCCTGTCCGGGGCTTTTCGGCTGGTAGGGCGAGTAGAGCCACTGGTTCGCGGTGGCCGACATCTGCGGCGCGAGCAGGTTCGTGTTTCCGGTGGCGACATAATCGTATTCATCGAACGAAAACAAAGTTTGATAGGGAATTTGAACGCTGCTGTCAAAAAATGCGCCGGATGCCAAAGAGCCATTGCTGTTCAAGTTCGTGAACGCATAAACGAAATTGCGGTAAAAATAATTGTCCTCAAATGGCTTGAAAGGGTCGAGAAAGGCGTAGTTGTATTGGGAACTGCCGAAATCCAGTGGAAAATAATAATTTGCGAAGGCGTAGTTTTGCGGGAAATTCACCGCACCCTCGGCTCCATCCACATAAAATCCAAACGAGCCAAGTTCGTCGGCGGCCTCAAGTTGAAAGGCGAGATTTTCCTTCAATTGCTCCCTGCCGTCCATGAAAGGAATGCGACCCCAAATTTCTGTTTCGGCAGGAAACTGGATGTTCACTTGAAAAACGGTGCTGGCCGGACCCGCCGTTCCATCCGCTCCAATGGCGCGACAACTGATGGAGTTGCCGTAAGTGCCAAAGAGCGGCATCAATGACGCGGGAATGGCATACTCGCCGTTGGTTGTAAAACTGCCCGCCGGCACGTCAATGATGTTTGTGGTTGAACTCGGCATGAAATAGTTTTCGGGCTGCTGGTAGGTTTCCATGCTGAAAAAAACATCGGGATAATCAGCACCTGAAGGCTGGAGATAAAGGCGGATGGACGCGACGCCGCTTGGAATGTTTGGGACGAGCAAAATATACTGGCCTTGCGCGCCGCGAACAATGGCAGGTGAGATTGTCAATCGCGGATTGAATGGCGGTTCTTCCGGCGATGCATCCTCGTTGCCACTGTAATTTGCCTGGACTGTATACACGGGAAAATCGGAATCGTTGGGGTCAGTCAGGTCAATCGCAGTGGAATCGGTGTAGGAAAATGTGCTGACAGACACGGTTGCGATTGCCGAACCGTTTCGATAAACCGTGTAACCCGTCACCGCTCCTTGAGCCGGATTCCATGAAACTGTTTCGCCGCTGTCATTGGCTGTCGGCGTGACGGTGAATGCCGGAGATTGCGGCGCGTAAGAAATCAGTGGATTCATTCCGTGCTGGAATTTATAGAGGTTTGAATAACCGTCTCCGGCAGGGTCTCCGTCAGGATTAATCCCGGTCATTCCAAAGTATTGAATCTGCCACCAGTCTGGAATTCCCATGTCGTAGCTGTCAATCCACGAGCGGACCCTGAAAAAAAGAGCGCCGTTGGTGCGACCGGCCAGGTTGACGCTCAATGCCGTCCAGTTCGTGATTTCCGAGCCGAAAATGAAGCCTTCGGAATTCCAGTTGGTTTGCGTCAAATCGCCGATGGATTGTATCTCATACTGAATGTCAGGTTCTGAATTTGTGAGAATTCCGAAGAAACTATTCGATGCTATTCCGCCAACGCTGATCCAAAGATTGCTGCCATAGTTCAGTGGAGCGAAATAATTTGTCGGCGGCGGACAATTGGTGCATCCGTCACCACCGTCCGGAGGTGTCGGCTGGGCAAAGGCACTGTCGGCGGAAAGTAAAATCGCAAGAGTAATGACTTTTGAAGCAATAGCTTTCATATGGTGTTCCTTGAATAGAGACTTTGTAAATCTTTCCCGTAAATAATGCAAGAAAAAAATCTACACGCAGCGTGTGTGGCGGCTTATTCCCACTTTTGTTTTTGTATCGCTGCGTGCTCAAGAAAAACCAGCGGGAAATTATCGGCGAGACGGTCCTCAAACACCGGATGAAAGCCGAGTTGAGTCAGGAAGCTCTCGCTGAAAAGGCCGACATTCATCCCAATTACGTCGGGCGAATTGAGCGCGGTGAGTGTGCTCCCACTGTTGAAATTCTTCTCAAAATTGCCAAGGCCCTCGGTATAAAAGTGCGCGATCTGGTTGACGGGCTTTGATTGCAATCGCTTAAAAACCAACTTGCCCCGGCATTATCGCTGGCCTATTCTGCTTGGCTGTGAAGAAGACGGTCAATCCACCTGAGGTCGCCAAGGGCATTTGCGCGGGCGCGGAAGTCTGCCCGTTGAGCCGCGTGCCGGTCGGCTCGACGGTCTGCATCAAGTCCTTCGCCGCCTCGCCGGAAGTGCGCGCGCAGTTGCGCTCGCTCGGCATCTGCGAGGAGCAGGAAATGAAGCTCCTGAGCCGCGACGCGAATTTTGTCTGCGAAGTCTGCGACGCGAAATTGGACCTCAACGCGGAACTCGCCGAGGCGATCCTCGTCGCGCCGCTCGCGCTGCCTGTCCAGCAGTTGAAAAGCCTGATGTCCGGCACGACAAAATCTTCCGCGTCAAAACCGTTGAGGCTGGCGTTCCGCATTTTTTTGATTTCCGCCGCCATACTCGTCGCCGGTGTTTTGATCTGGCAGGGGTTGACCGCCGGCGGCAATCCGAATCCCACGCCGAACATGAGCCCGGCATCGGCGGCCATGGACATCGGCGTCCTGGTGTTCCGCGAAGGTCTGGAATCCATCCTCGTCCTCGCGGCGATCATCGCCAGCATGACGGGCGAAAAACAATCGCATCGCAAGCCGATTGTCGCGGGCGCGTTCGTGGCGTTTGGCGCAACATTGATAACATGGTTTGTGGCGGTGGGGATTGTCACGAGCCTTGGGCAGAGCGTTTCGGCGTTGAACTTGCAGGCGGCCACGGGATTGCTCGCGGTGGTTGTCCTGCTGGTGGTGATGAACTGGTTTTTCCACAAGGTTTATTGGGGCGGCTGGATTGCAATGCACAACCGCAACAAAAAGAAACTGCTGACGAGCGCAAGCGAATCGGAAATCTCCAAACGCCGCCTGACGTGGGGGCTGGTGCTGCTCGGTTTCGCGTCGCTTTACCGCGAAGGGTTTGAAGTGGTGCTGTTCCTGCAAACGTATTACCTGCAGATGGGCGGGAAGATCGTCCTCGTCGGCTCGCTGCTCGGCCTTTTCTTCACGGGCATCGTGGCGCTGCTGACGTTTGTGGCGCACAAAAAATTGCCGTATCGCAAAATGCTCGTGTTCACCGGCGCGCTGCTCGGCGTGGTTCTGCTCGTGATGGTCGGCGAGCAGGCGTTCGAGATGCAGCAGGCCGGCTGGATACGCACCACGCAGATCAACTGGCTTGCCGACAAAATCCCGGCGTGGGCCGGCGTGTGGTTCTCCATCTTTCCCACCGTGCAGACGCTGGTCGCGCAGGCGATTGCGCTGATACTGGTAGTCGGTTCCTATTTCGCGGCGCGCTATCACAGCGCGAAACTGCGCGAGGAAGAGGAACTGTCCTTTCCAAAATAAACAAATCCACCGGTGAGATTCAAACAATGGGACAACAACTGGCAGGACGGGCTTTGCCCGCCGTCGGGATGAACCCGAAAGCCTCCGTTAGCAGGAGTTCGGCGTGCAGGGGGACTGCGCGCCCTGCCGTTTCACCCGCCCAAGTCGCAACTGACGGGATGGCTCCAGACGCCGGTCAAATGGGAGGTGCTGTCCCAAAAGCCGGTTTTCAGGGTGCGGAAGGGTTAAAACTGGCTGGACGGGCGTGAAAAGCGCCGTTTTTTGACATAAATGGCCTGTTTTCTGCAAAAAAAGGCCCGCCCCTTTTCAAATGGGGCGCATCTAAAACGATTTGGGGCGCATCTAAATCGAAATGGGGCGCGACTAAATCGGTTTTAGATGCGACTAAATCGGTTTGGGGCGCATCTAAAAGGAAAAGGGATTCATCTAAATCGGTTTTAGATGTGACTAAAACCGTTTGGGTCGTGACTAAAATGCTTTGGGGCGCACCTCTTTTGATTGGGGCAGCGACTAAAACGGTTCGGGGCGCATCACTTTTGACAGGTTTTGCACCTCTTTTGACAGGTGCGACGTCTCCGGCGGCTGGAACCCCCACTGGCGGCTTGATTTTCTGGCGTCGCGGGTTAAGGATTTGTGCATTCGGGAGAAAATCTGTGACCAAGAAGAAACAACAAGACGAGATTGATCGCATAATAAGAGCGATTGAAGAACGCGATATTCTGCTTCGCAAAGAGGAAAAGAAGGCCAAAATCACCCCCCCCATCCTCGAAATTGAAGCCCAAAAATTCAAACTGATACAATGACCAGCTTGCTCGATGCTTGAGATTTTCCGGCGATCAGTTATGCTCTGAATGGTTTTGGAAGGGCGGAGAATCGCGGTTGGCGCAAGCCAATTGAGGAAAGTCCGAACACCGCAGGGCGTGATGCCGCGTAACCTTTTGAAATTTCAAATTTCATATTTGAGATTGCAGAGGGATATACTCGGGCGGAACGTTGGAAGACGTTCCGACGGACAGTGCCACAGAAAATCAGACCGCCTTTTGGAATCTCAAATCGCAAGTTTGAAATTTCAGAGGGTAAGGGTGAAAAGGTGGTGTAAGAGACCACCGCGCGAAGCGCAAGCGACGCGGCACGGAAAACCCCGTCGGGTGCAAGGCCAAATAGGAAACCCAGGAGCTGCCCGCTCCGCGTTTCGTGAAAGCGAGACAGGTTTCGGGTATCGGTCGCTGAGACAAATGATTCTCTCCGCCGCAAGGCGAAGACAGAATTCGGCTTACAGCCCTTCCAAAACCATTTTTATTTTCTTCCGCAGATTTCGCGGACGAACGCAGATTGGGAGCTTCTTCATTTTCATCTGCGTAAATCCGCGAAATCTGCGGAAGAAAATCACTTCAGACGGGTTGCTTCTTTGCCATTGGAAATCGCTGAAGACTTTCTTTGCACCAAAACCGTCGGCGCGCCCAGGTTGCCCAGGCGGTCCACGGCGCGGATGGAGATGGCGTCGGGATTTGAATTGTAAAGGATGCGGCTGGTCTGGGTTCCGGGCAGAACGTCCGTCGTCCAATTGTTCGTCATGCGGACTTGAAGCAGCCACCAGCGCGGCGTTCCGCTTTCGGGGATGGCCCAGCGGATGGCGGTCACGGAATTTTCCGTGGCGGCATACAAATCCGTTTTTTCCGGCGGCACAAAACGGATCCACGGCGAGGGCGGCACGAGCGCGGGCTGCGCGTATTGCGCCTGGACGGCGGCGGCAAGCGCGGGATTGCCGGTGACGCTGCGGAGATGAAAATGGATTTCGCCGCTGACGCTGGTCTGTGTGCGGACTGCCTGGATTTGCCGTGTGATTTCCTCCGCCGGAAACTTCGTGTCTTCCACTGCGGCAAAGACGTGGCGGCCTTTTGGATTCTGCGCGCGCCACCAGTTGAACAGCACGGGAAAACTTTGCCCCGGCGACGCGACGGGCCAGTAAAGTTGCGGCGCGAGAAAATCCACCCAGCCGTTGGCGAGCCACAGGCGCGCGTCGGCGTAGAGGCTGCCGTAGGCGTCGAGCCCCTTGACCTGCGGCGGATTCTGCGGTCGCCAGATGCCGAAGGGGCTGATGCCGAATTGCACGTCCGGTTTCGCAATCTTGATTTCCTGCGAAACTTTCTGGACAAACTGGTTCACATTGTTGCGCCGCCAGTCGGCACGCGACAGGCCGCTTTTCATCCCGTATTTCTGCCAGCTCGCGTCGTCGGGAAAATCCAGCGTGTGTCCGACCAGGTTTTTTATGGGATACGGATAAAAATAATCGTCGAAGACAATCCCATCCACATCGTAGCGGTTCACGACATCGAGGACGACGGCGAGCGTGTGCGCCTGCGCCGCCGGTTCACCGGGGTCGAGCCAGACCTGGTCGCCGTAGCGACGGATGAGTTCGGGATGCGTCCAGACGATTTGATTTGTGGAGGCAGGCGATTTGGCTTCGGGGTGTGAGGCGCGGAAGGGATTGATCCACGCGTGCAGTTCCAGTCCGCGCCGGTGCGCCTCGGCAATGGCGAACGCGAGCGGATCGTAAAACGGCTGCGGCGCCTTGCCCTGTGTGCCGGTGATTTTTTCCGACCACGGCTCAAGTTCGGAGGCATACATGGCGTCGCACGCCGGGCGCACCTGGAAGAAAATGGCGTTGAGATGGAGCTGCTGCGCGCGGTCGAGGAGCGAAATCAAATCCGCCTTCTGCTGCGCGACGGGCAGGCCGGGTTTGGAGGGCCAATCGGCATTGGTCGCGACCTCGGTGATCCACGCGGCGCGGAATTCGCGGGCGGGCGGGGGCGGAACGGCATTGCCCGGCTCGTAGCTGGTGTCGGCGGCAAAAACCAGCGCGGGCAGACACAAGACCAGTGCGGACAAGAATTTGGTTCGGAGCTTCATCAAGTTCGCCTGCAATTTAAACGCAAACGGCGATTGGCAAAGTTTTTTCGGCAATTCGGGCAGCATTTATGCGGCGTTTTGCGGGGAGCGCCATATTTATTTTGACAGGAACCGGCGGTCGTGATTAGCTTGTTCCCGTTGCAGCCGAAATCCGGCTTCCTTCCTGGAGCCGGATGCGGGAGACCCAAAATCCTCAAAGTTGAGGACGGGGCGCACGAAGCCGGGCAACCGGTTTCAAGGCCACTTTCAAGGCCAAGCCCGACAGCTAATCTCGTAGGCAATTGGAAGGGCGATCCTCTGATCCGCGAAGTCCGCGGCCTCAAGTTCACCCAAGATATAAATGTTATGGCGTTGTTGCGTTTATCGCGGCCGCGCTGCTTATTGGACAAATTATGTTGGACGCAATCTATATCGGATTGGTTTTTGGATTTTTTCTGTCGTTCTGCATTTATGCAGTCGGCTGCGAAAAGCTCTGACCAAACCACCGGCTAAACTTATGGAAAACCTCATTCTCGGAATCATTTCCCTCGCGCTCTGCGTGTATCTCATCGTGGCCATGATCCGGCCGGAAAAATTTTAACCCCGTAAATTTTTTATGAACGCCCATCAATGGCTGGAACTTGTGATTTACCTCGGTGCGCTCGCGCTCGTCACCAAACCGCTCGGCCTTTACCTCAGTCGCGTTTTCGACGCGAACGGAAAAACTTTTCTCGACCCGGCTGTGCGCCCGCTGGAAAAACTGACTTACTGGATTTTTCGCGTTGATCCGGCCAAAGAGCAGGGCTGGAAACAATACACGTTTGCGATGCTGGTTTTCAGTCTCGTGAGTTTGCTGTTCACTTACGCGATATTGCGTTTGCAAGATGTTTTGCCGCTCA
>Ga0181534_10002410_pt1 | contig 11551 bp, 8 predicted proteins | sample PEATcosm2014_Bin_37_FD_119758 | JGI IMG/M metagenome (GOLD analysis project Ga0181534, IMG submission 119758) | Peatland microbial communities from MTU Mesocosm Facility, Houghton, MI, USA - PEATcosm2014_Bin17_10_metaG | ecosystem: Environmental > Terrestrial > Soil > Wetlands > Peat | place...
AGATGCACGTTCTCGGCAATCCGCATGAATTCGGCATTATCCTTGCCGCCCCACACCCAGCGCACGTGCTCCCAGTAGTGCGGGACCGGAAAGCTGCCCTCGCGCTGAAGCCGCTTCTTTTGCACGTCGCGCCAGTCATGATTGGCGCCCCAGCACACGCCCAGCGCGAAACGCGGTTCGAAGGCGACGGCGCGCGGGCAGTAGTAACCGCCGAGCGAGACGCCCTCGAGACCGATGCGCCGGCCATCGACATCCGCGCGCGTTTGCAGATAGTCGACCACCGGGCTCGCCCAGATTTCCGAATTGTAGACAGCCTTCATGTCGTGCAGCCGCAGCGCCTCGCCGGAGCCGGGTTGATCGAGCACCAGCGAAGAGACGCCGCGCCTGGCGAGCCACTGGGGCAGTCCGACGAAGTATTTCATCTCCTTGGTGCTGTCGAGACCGTTGAGCTGCACCAGGATGGGCGCCGCTCCGGACACTCCCTCCGCGCGCACGTACAACCCCGCAAGATGCGCACCGGCATATGGAATCTCGACGCGCTCGCAATTCGCACCCGCCAGGGCCATGGCGCGGGCGAAGGTTTGCAGCAGCCGCGCATACAGCGGCGCCCGCCCCGGGCTCGAGTGACTTTGCATGCGCTCGGCCGTGAGCATATAAATGGCCGCGCGCGCGAGCTTCTCGCCGGCGGAAATCAGCCTCCCCCGCCGCTCGTCCTCCTGCGCGAGCTCACTCAGGCGCTCGCCCATGGTCACCCAGCTCGCGCCAAACGCGCGTGCCCCCTCCGCATCCGGCTGCTTCGACGCCTCGAGCAGGGGCGCGCACATGGTCTCGATCTCGCCGATCCGCGCGCCCATTTCGATGGCCAGATCGACCGAGAGATTCCAAACGTAATTGCTGGGAAAATAGCGAAACATGGTGTCGGTCGACGCTCCTGCGGTGGACGACACCGATGGTACCCAACAATCGACGCCCTCATGCACGATTGCAGCAATGCCACGAATTGATGATATCGATGCGTTGAGGCTGGGGCCGCCAAAATCGGCCATGAGCTCCAGCCTCGCCCGGCTGCGCGCCTACTTCGAGAGCTGAAGACCGTTCACGGTCCGGGCGGCGTCGCGGGCAGGGCGCCGCGAATCAAGGCATCGAGCGATTCGTCGGCGGTAAACCCCAGCTGTCCGGCACGCGCGGCCATGAGGGGCGGATAGCGGCCGAACTGGGCTTCGATGGCCGGATCGGGGCGATAGCCGATCCTCGCCCGGCTTTGCGGATAATGCCGCCCGAGCGCATCGACGATCTCGCCCATATTGGCGCGCAGGCAGGGCAGATTCAACGCGCAGGTATCGCCGAGATCCGCGCGCGGCACTTTGAGCGCGTGCACGAGATTCTCGGCGACCTTGGCCAATGACATGAGCCAGGTGGTGGCCTCGCGGGACACCGGTAATTCGATGTCGGTGCCATCGCGCACGGCGTAGAAGATCTGATTGAGGTAGGCCGACTTGAGCTGGGCATCGGCGCCCGGACGCGCCACGATGCCGGGCAGTCGCAGCGCGATGCCGTCCAGCCACTGTCTGCGCGTGAAGTGTTCCAACGCCACCTCCAGCATGAGTTTCTGCGCCCCGTAGATCAGGGTCGGGTGCGCCGGCGTGGCATCGTCGATGAGCTCCGGCAAGGGCGCGCCGTACACCGCGATGGTGCTGGCAAACACCACACGCGGCGGTTGCGCCGAGGATCGCAGCGCCTCGAACAGCGAGAGCATCGCATCCACGTTCGTCCGGCGCGCACGGTTGTAATTCGCCTCGGCGGCGCCGCCGAGCACGGCCGCGAGCACCACCACCGCCTGCACATCGGCCAATATCGATTGGCAGAATTTATGCTCGCCGAAATCGCCGATTCTCTTGACGATGGCGACAGACGAGCCCGCCGGCGAGGCAAAATCTTGCTGATCCACCAAGGTGAGCGATTCGATGCCGGGCGTGGCCGCGAGCCTCGCGATGAGCGCGCGGCCCACGAAACCGGCGGCACCGATGACCAGGACCTTCAATCGAAGCTCGCGGCGGTGAAGGGCGCCCGTCGCATCGGCTAGATGTCCTCGCGCAGAGCCGCTTCGGACTCCGCCATCAGGGTCTTGAGGGCCGCCGGGTCGGCATGCGTCTGCTCCATCCGCCCGATGCGCACGGAATTCTCGACCACCAAGCGGCATCGCTCCCAACGCCGCTGCTCAAATCGATGCACGGCGTCACCGATCAGCAGCACCCGCCCGCGGTGCCAGGGCCGCGGCAGAAGGATGGCATCGAGGGGCCGGCAGATGATGACGGAATTTGCCGACAATCCATCCCGCAACGTCCCGAGCAATCCCGAAAACGGCGCCATCAGTTGCTGAAGATGCTGCCACTGCGTGGATTCGTCGATGCGCACCTTCTGCGGCTCCGCCTGCAGCAGGAACATGTACATCTGAGTTGCCGAGGTCGGCATGACGCCAGCCGTGACCGTGCCGGCCACATAGAAGTACACCCCTTCGATCTCGGGCGGACGGCTGGCAACCAGCCGCCAGCAGTATTGACCCGTGTATTGGGGGGCGGGCGCTGCGGGGAATACCAGACTGCGCATTTTGGAGAAGGCGCCGTCCGCCGCCACCACCAGCGAGTAATCATCGCTCATGCCATCGCTGGTCTCGACGCGAACCTGCTCACCCTGCTCGGTGTAGCTGCGCAAGGTGACACCCAGGCGCACATTCACGCCCGCTGCGCGCGTTCGACGCGACAGGATCTCCTGCAGGATCGGACGCATGATGCCGCCCATGGTCGGCAGTCCCGGTGCGATCGGCCGGGCAGGCATCTCCGCAACCACCTGTCCCGTCGGCGCGCAGATGCGCACCCCCTGATCACTGGCGAAACCGCCGGCAATCAACTCCTCGACCAACCCCAAACGCTGGAACGCCCGGAAAGTCGGCGCCGTGATGCTGATGCCGGCCCCGTAAACCCGCCACTCGGGATCCACCTCGACAAGGTCCACCGCCCAACCGATCTCGCGCATGCGGATGGCCAGCGCCATGCCGGCAAAGCCGCCCCCCACGATCAACAGCTTTCGCCCGGTCACCTTTGTCTCCTCTCCCGCGCGGCCAGCGACTTTTGGTTCAAACGTGACGGTACAGGAACCGCGGCAGCGCGAATAACCGATTTGCTCGATGCGTCGAATCGACGTCGTGGATGGAGCAGACCCTACGGCGGCAGGTCGAATGGCAGGCCGACGTAGTTCTCGGCCATGGCGGTGCGTGCCGAGACCGACTCCTCGAGGTAATTCAACTCCGCCGACTGCAGCCGCCCGCCAAATGCATCATCGCCGAACTTGTGCATCAAGGAGGTGAACCACCACGAAAAGCGCTCGGCTTTCCAGATACGCGCGAGGCACCGCCCGGAATAGCGGTCGAGCGATTCGCTGCGGCCGGTACGGTAGTGATCGTCGAGTGCTTGATACAGCACGCGCACGTCGGCCGCGGCGAGATTGAGCCCCTTGGCGCCGGTGGGCGGCACGATGTGCGCGGCATCGCCCACCAAAAATAAATTGCCAAAGCGCATGGGCTCCACCACGAAACTGCGCAGCGGGGCGATGCTTTTTTCGATCGAAGGTCCGGTCACGATCGTGGCGGCGACCTCGTCGGGAAGCCTGCGCCGCAGCTCATCCCAAAAGCGGTCATCCGACCAATCCGCCACCTGTTCGTCGAGACCGCACTGCAGGTAGTAGCGGCTGCGGGACGCCGAACGCATGCTGCACAACGCGAAGCCGCGCGCGTGATTCGAATACACCAATTCATGGGCCGCGGGCGGCACATCGGCCAGCAACCCCAGCCAGCCGAACGGATAGATCCGCTCGAACGTGCGTATCGCCGTCGCATCGACGCTTTTGCGGCAAATGCCGTGGTAGCCATCGCACCCGGCGATGAAATCGCAGAGCAGCTCCGCGGAGCGCCCCTCGTGGGTATAGCGCACGGTCGAATGCGTGCCGCCGAGGTTCTCGATTTGCACGTTCTCGACTTCGTAGAGCATGCGTGCGCCGGCAGCGGCGCGTGCGTCACTCAGATCCTTGGTGATTTCAGTCTGCCCGTAGACGGTGACACCGCAACCGGTCAGCGCGCGCAGATCGATGCGCAGGTTCCGATCGGCGAATCCCAACGAAAAGCCATCGTGCACCAAGCCGTCGCGCTGCATGCGCGCGCCCACCCCGGCCTTGACCAGCAGGTCCACCGTGCCCTGCTCGAGCACACCCGCGCGGATGCGTCCCAGCACGTGCTCGCGCGTCTGGCGCTCGAGTATCACGTTGTCGATACCGCACCGATGCAGCAGTTGCGAGAGCAGCAGTCCGGACGGACCTGCGCCGATGATCGCCACCTGCGTTCGCGCCATGTCGCAATGCTCCTGGGGAAACGGCTTCCGAGGCTAGCAGTCCGCCCGGGCAGTCATGGCACGATCCGGCTACGGTCTGGTACTTATCCGTCAATCTGGTAGAGGTGGGCCAGGGGCAACCCGAGGCGGCGGCAGGACAGCGCCGGCGGGCTTTGCCGCAATGCGATGCGGTCGGCGACCGCCCCCAGCATCCGCACCGCCGGTCGTTCGGCCGGCCGCAGCCCATAAAACTCGTGCAGCCCCATGCAGGTGCGCACGTCCTCGGGTATGAGTTCGATCGCCGCACGCACCAGCAATCGCTGCATGCCCTGCAGCGGCCCGGGAAAAATCGCCGTCTCCCGCATGATCCTCAAAAACTCGAAGATGACCGGTGAGGCTTCAAGCCGTCCGCGCATGGAATCCACCAGCAGGCGCATTTGCCCGAGAGAAGTCGGTGCGTCGCGGGCACCATACAGCCGCGCCGCCGGCGCCGCCTCGGCAAAGAGCCGGTCCATTTGCGCAGGTCCGAGTTTCGCGACGTACTCGCTATAGCTTTGCGCGAAACCGAATGTCGCGGTGGCCTGCACCCACGTGAGCAGCCGCGCATCGAGCGCCGAGTAGGCTATTCCCGCCGAAGACACACCCGCCACTCTGGCATGCTTGCGTCCGATGCCGGCGATCATCGCCTCCGCGACGCTGCGCGCGCCGTAAACCGTCACCATGGCGGCCAATCCGGTGCGCCGCAGCCGCCCGAGCGGATCCTGGCGGAACGAGGAGTGCTCCCACACCCCTGCGCGCACCGACGGCTCCGCCAACTCCAGCAGCACCGCCGCGACGCCTCCCATGAACAGCGCCAGGGGATTTTTGAACACACGCCACGACATCGAGTCCGCCGACATGAGCGCCGCTTCGCCGGGCGGGGCGGAAAAATCGATGAGTTTGCCGCCCGCCCGTTGCGCATCCAACAGCCGATTGGCCGCGGATTCCACCCAGCCCTGCACGGACCCGGGAAGCCGGATGATCGATCGGGCACCCATGCGGCGGACCCTCCACACGCGCTTGATTCGCGCTTTGCCATGCCAAGTATCGCAGCTTCCGATGAGTACCAGGAAACCCGCCCGGCGTGAGGGATTTCCTACCCCGGCAATGACCCCCCGAACCAAACCGAACCGGGGCGGATGCGCTGGCGAGATTCGCGTAATACCCCTTAAGTGCGGTAACGAACAGACATCGAACCGGACTTGACTTAGGGCATCTTCGGGTTTGCTTACCGTGATTTCGACCTGCTACTCTGGACTTTCCAATCAATTCCCAAAGCAGATTCCCGTCGTGATCGCCCACTCGATTGATCGCAAATCCAACCATTTGCTCGCCGCGTTGCCGGACAAGGAATGGCGCCGCTGGCTTCCGGAGCTCGAATACGTCGACATGCCGTTGGGTCAGGTGTTGTACGAGTCGGGAGTGACGCTCAATCACGTTTACTTTCCGACCACCTCCATCGTGTCGCTTTTATACGTCATGGAAGACGGGTCCTCCGCGGAAATCGCCGTCGTCGGCAACGACGGCCTGGTCGGCATATCGCTGTTCATGGGCGGCGGCTCGACGCCCAGCCGCGCGGTCGTGCAGAGCGCCGGGGCCGGATTGCGGTTGAGGGCGCAAATGCTCAAGGACGAATTCAATCAACAGAGCGAAGTGCTGCATTTGCTGCTGCGCTACACCCAGGCCCTGATCACCCAAATGGCGCAGACCGCCGTGTGCAACCGTCATCACTCGCTCGACCAGCAATTGTGCCGCTGGCTGCTGCTGAGTCTCGACCGGCTGCAGGGCGATGAGCTGGTGATGACCCAGGAACTGATCGCGAACATGCTCGGCGTGCGCCGCGAAGGAGTCACCGAGGCGGCCGTCAAACTCCAGCAGGCAGGCCTCATCGCCTATTCGCGCGGGCGGATATCGGTTCTGGATCGGGCCGGGCTCGAGCGACGCACCTGCGAGTGTTACGCGGTCGTCAAAAGAGAATACGAGAGATTGCTCCCCGCCCGACATACCGCCTAGCGCTGCCCGTTAGGCGCTGCGTCTGCCGCGTGGTGCAATGTACGGTAACGCACGGACTCGCGCGCCGTTCCGGCGCAGCATCCACTGTTGTTCGAGCAAGGCTGTACCGCTTCAGGCCCCTCGCCGGGCGTGACACAGGCTTCCCATGAAAACTTTGGGTCTCTCTCATGGTGGTACCGACGGAGCGGCCACCCTCCCGGATGCACCGGCCTCGGTGCGGCTCGACATCGCCCCGACCTTGCAGCGCGCGATATTCAACAGCGCTAATTTCTCGAGCATCGCCACCGATGCCGACGGCATCATTCAGATCTTCAATGTGGGCGCGGAGCGCATGCTCGGCTTCGCCGCCGCCGAAGTCGTCGACCGGGTGACGCCGGCCGATCTGTCGGATCCCCGCGAATTGACCACGCGCGCGCAGCTGCTGAGCGCCGAATACGCAGCGCCCATCGAACCGGGGTTCGCCGCCCTGGCGTTCAAGGCGTCCCGCGGCATCGAGGACATCTTCGAGCTCACGTTCATCCGCAAGGACGGCAGCCGCCTGCCGGCCATGCTGTCGGTCACCGCCCTGCGCGACGCCCATGACCTGATCATCGGATACCTGCTCATCTGCACCGACAACACCCTGCGCAGCCGCTTCGACGAGGAGCAAAGGCGCCTCGACCAGCGTCTGCGCGATCAGCAGTTCTATACGCGCTCGCTGATCGAGTCGAACATCGACGCGCTCATGACGACGGATCCATCGGGCATCATCTCCGACGTCAACAAGCAGATGGAGGCGCTCACCGGCTGCACGCGCGACGAGCTGATCGGAGCGCCGTTCAAGGACTATTTCACCGACCCGCAGCGCGCCGAGGCGGGCATCAAGCGGGTGCTTAGTGAAGCGAAGCTCACGAACTACGAATTGACCGCACGTGCGCGGGACGGCAAGGAGACCGTGGTTTCCTACAACGCGACGACGTTCTACGATCGCGGCCGCACCTTGCAGGGTGTGTTCGCGGCGGCCCGCGACATCACCGAGAGCAAGATCCTCGACCAGGCGCTGCAGGAGACGAACCTCGCGTTGCAGGCCGCGAAACTCACGGCGGAGAAGGCCAATCTCGCGAAATCCGATTTTCTGTCGAGCATGAGCCATGAGCTGCGCTCGCCGCTCAACGCCATCCTGGGGTTTGCCCAACTCATGGAATCGGGCAATCCACCCCCGACGATCTCCCAGAGACAGAGCATTGATCAGATCCTGCAGGCCGGCTGGTATCTGCTCGAACTCATCAACGAGATTCTCGACCTCGCGCTGATCGAGTCCGGCAAACTGTCATTGTCCCAGGAGCCGATCTCGCTCGCCGATGTTCTCGGCGATTGTCTCGGCATGATCGAGCCGCTGGCCTCGAAGAGCGGCATCGGTCTGACGTTTCCCACCTTCGATGAGGCACCTTACATCAAGGGCGACCGCACCCGCGTGAAGCAGGTGCTGATCAATCTCCTGTCGAACGCGATCAAATACAACCGCAGCGGTGGATCGGTGCAGGTTCGTTGTGTGCTGAGCGAGGCTCATACGGTGCGCATCGAGGTGCACGATACCGGCAAGGGACTCTCGCCGGAAAAGCTCACGCAACTGTTCCAGCCGTTCAACCGCCTCGGTCAGGAAAGCGGCTCCGAGGAGGGAACCGGCATCGGGCTCGTGGTGAGCAAACGCCTGGTTGAACTGATGAACGGCACCATCGGCGCCACCAGCACCGTCGGCGAAGGCAGCATGTTCTGGATCGAATTGAAGTTGAGCCACCCGCCGAAATTCGTGGCCGCCGCCGCCGGACTCAAGGCGCCGTCGAACGCTGCCGCCAACACCCCGCTTGCGGCCCAACGCACCTTGTTGTGCGTCGAGGACAATCCCGCGAACCTGCTGCTGGTGCAACGGCTGCTGGAACGGCGGCCCGACATCCGGCTTTTGGTGGCCACCGACGGCATCCGTGGAATCGAAATGGCCCGCGCCGCCCGACCGGACGTGATACTGATGGATATCAATCTGCCCGGGATCAGCGGTCTCATCGCCCTCGGCATCCTCGCCGAGGCGGTCGAGACGAAGGACATTCCGGTGATCGCGCTGAGCGCCAATGCCATGCCGAGCGACATCGAGCGGGGTCTTGCGGCCGGTTTCTTTCGCTACTTGACCAAACCCATCAAGGTGAACGAGTTCATGGAAACACTGGATGTCGCCCTGGCGGTCGCGCCGCATCAACCCACGACGGACGTCCCGTCCGAGGTCGTTTTTCAATGATCGGTGCCGAGGACATCCTCGCGGCCCGCATCCTGATCGTCGATGATCAAGGCGCCAATGTCACGCTGCTGACGCGCATGCTCGAGGAGGTCGGCTACCGTCACGTCACCGCGACGATGAACCCGCTCGAAGTGTGTGCCCTGCACCGCAAGCATCAGTACGACCTCATCCTGCTCGATTTGCAGATGCCCGTCATGGATGGATTTCAGGTGATGGCGGGCCTCAAGACGAACCTGAATGATGGTTATCTGCCGGTCATCGTGCTCACCGCGCAACCGGGCCACAAGCTGCGTGCGCTCGAGGCCGGCGCCAGGGACTTCATCAGCAAGCCCTTCGATCTGGTCGAGGTGAAAACCCGAATTCGCAACATGATCGAGGTGCGCCTTCTGTACCGGCAGCTCGAACATCTGAACGACGTGCTCGAGGAAACCGTCAAGGAACGCACCGCGGAACTGCGCGAGAGCGAGGCGCGCTATCGCAGCCTCACGGAGCTCGCCTCCGATTGGTATTGGGAGCAGGACGAAAGCGGGAGCTTCTCCAAGGTGTCCGGTCCCGTTCTCGACATGCTCGGCATCCGCGTCGATTCGATCACGGGAGAGTCGACGCCAGCCGCGAGTGACGGATGGGACGAAACGCAGCGCCGGGACTTGCAGGCCCGGATCGCGGCACGCGAGCCGTTCCTGGATTTAAACCTTAGCCGCACCCGTCCCGACGGATCCTGTCAGTATTTTCGCGTCAGCGGCGAACCGATGTTCAATTCGGCCTGTCGATTCCTCGGCTATCGGGGCATCGGCGTCGAGACCGCTGGCGGCCGATAATGTCCGCCGCACCGGATCCGCGCGAAAATCAGCTGCTCGCCTCCCTGCCCGCCGCTGATTTCGAACGTCTGGCCGACCGGCTCGAATGGGTTGCGCTGCATCTCGGGGATTCGCTGTACGAATCGGGGCGCCAGCTCGATCACGCGATTTTTCCGGTCACCGCGATCGTTTCGCTGCTCTACATCACCCGTTCGGGAGCCTCTTCGGAAGTCGCCGCGGTCGGTCCCGAGGGCATGGTCGGTATGCCGTTGTTCATGGGCGGCCACACCACGCCGAGCTCGGCGTTGGTGCGCACCGCGGGACACGCCTTTCGATTGGAGCGTCGGCTGTTGGCGTCGGAATTTTTGCGGGGCGGTGCCCTGCAATCGCTGCTGCTGCGCTACACGCAGGCCTTGATCACGCAAATGTGCCAGACTGCTGCGTGCAACCGCCATCATTCGGTCGAGCAGCAGCTGAGCCGCTGGCTCCTGTGGACCATGGATCGTCTCCCCTCCCACCAAATGACCATGACCCAGGATCTGGTTGCGAGCCTGCTCGGCGTGCGACGGGAAAGCATCACCGAGGTCGCGGGACGCTTGCAGCATGCGGGGTTCATCCGGTATCGACGCGGTCACATCGATGTATTGGATCGCAGCGGCCTGCAATCACGAGCCTGCGAGTGCTACCGCAGCGTGCGCGACGAAATGAATCGATTGCTGCCCTGATTGGCGGCGCCTCTAAGGTTGCCGCACCGCTAGGGTTGCCGCGCCAGCGCATCGATGATCGCAACGGCCGCCGCGTACTCGATTTGCGGCTTGTCGCTGTCCGGCGCCGTTTCGGAGCTGAATTTGACGACGACCACGCGCGAGCGTGGATCGATCACGATCAACTGGCCGGCGAGTCCAATGGCCGCGTAGTGCCCGCGCTTCGGGTCGGCCACGTACCAGTAGCTGCGGTACGACCCCCGATCCAATCCCGACATCAGCTTGAATTCGGGATACGCGGGGCTCGCAGCCCAGGCCTTGGGATCCCCGCCATGACGAATGTCCAAAATCCAGGCCTCGGGAACGATGCGATGGCCGTTGTAGCGGCCGTTTTGCAGCATCATTTGGGCGAACCGACCCGTATCGCGCAGCGTGGCATTGAAGCCCGGGTCCGAATAGGCGGCTTGATGGCCGTCGAGCAGTATGTAGGCGTCGCGCTCGGCGCCGAGTTTGCTCCACAACTCTTCAGAAAGCAGAGCGGCCAGATCCGTATGGGTCGCGCGTTCCATCACCCAGCCCATGAGATCCACGTTCGCCGAAATGTAGCGAAACGTGCTGCCATGCACCCCGATCTTTTTGGTCAAGGTGGACAGATACTCGTGCAGACCCCGCGGCGCCTGCGGCCCGCGCGGCACCCACCCGGCCGCCTCATCGAGCCGGTACAGATCACTGCTCTTAGAGGCGTAATCTTCGTTGAAATCGAGCCCGACGGTCATGTCGAGCAGCTGGCGCACGGTCGCGCCTTCATAGGCCGACCCTTTGAGTTCCGGAACATAGTCGGTGATCAGTGCCGTCGGGCGCAGACGCCCTTGCTCGACCAAGATTCCCGCGAGCGAGCCCACCACCGATTTGGTCATCGACATGAGCAGGTGCGTATCGGTCGGCTGCATGCCGTTGAAGTAACGCTCCGTCAGGATCTTGCCGTCCTTCATCACCAGAAAAGCATCGGTGTCCGTGAGCTCGTACATCTGGGCCACGGTGGTCGGCGCCTTCGTGGTCGGATGGACGAAGGTGATGGCGTCGAGGTCGTACGGCGCCGCGGGGAGCCGCGCGACCGGACCATCGCCGCGGTAAATGTCGGCGGTCGGAAAGATCCGCCGCGTATTCAGGTAGGCCCAGCGATTCCCCGGACCCCAATACCAATTATCGACGTTGATGTCGGGTGCAACCGCGACGCCGGGCTTGGGGTCGTCTTTGGCGTTTGCGTCGGCGGGCACCCCGATGACGAGCGCCAGCAGCGCACCGGCCAGTGCAGCGTTCATGGAAACCTTACTGAGCGGCAGCGGGTAG
>Ga0181534_10002411_pt1 | contig 11551 bp, 5 predicted proteins | sample PEATcosm2014_Bin_37_FD_119758 | JGI IMG/M metagenome (GOLD analysis project Ga0181534, IMG submission 119758) | Peatland microbial communities from MTU Mesocosm Facility, Houghton, MI, USA - PEATcosm2014_Bin17_10_metaG | ecosystem: Environmental > Terrestrial > Soil > Wetlands > Peat | place...
GATTGGCGAGCGCATTGACCAGTACAGGACCTATCCGCGCCTCGTCGGCGAGACCGGTGGCAAGGACTTCATCTTCGCGCACGAGAGCGCGGACGTGGAGGCCCTCGCCGTGGCCATCGTCCGCGGAGCGTTCGAGTTCCAGGGGCAGAAGTGCAGCGCCGCATCCAGGGCCTACATCCCCAGCACCCTCGCGGCGCGCGTGCGCGAGCGCGTCGTCGCGCTCACGCGGGAGCTCACCGTGGGGGACATCCGCGACTTCTCGAACTTCATGGGGGCCGTGATCGACAAGGGGGCCTTCCGCGACATCACCGGCTTCATCGAGCACGCCCGGAACGACGGCTCCAAGATCCTCGCAGGGGGTATGTACGACGACAGCGTGGGTTACTTCATCCAGCCGACGGTCGTGGAGACCCCCGACCCGAAGTCCAGGCTGATGCGCGAAGAGATCTTCGGGCCGGTCCTGACCTTCTACGTCTACGACGCCTCCTCCAAGACGTCGGTCGACGCGGCGCTCGCCTTGTGCGACGAGACGTCGCCATACGCCCTCACCGGCGCGGTCTTCGCGCAGGACCGCGGCTTCATCGAGCACGCGAGCCTCGTCCTGCGCCACGCCGCAGGGAACTTCTACATCAACGACAAGCCCACGGGCGCGGTCGTGGGGCAGCAGCCCTTCGGCGGGGCGCGCGCGTCCGGCACGAACGACAAGGCCGGCTCGCTATGGAACCTGGTGCGCTGGGTGTCGCCACGTGCCATCAAAGAGACGTTCAACCCCCCGACGGCCTGGCGCTACCCCTTCCTTGCCAAGGACTGAACGCTCGACGGGGTGACCGCGTCAATCGGGTGCACGTGCGTCCATACTCGTAGGTACGTGCATCCACCCGTCGGGCAGCCGCATCTAGCCCTCGGGGGAGCGCGCTCGTCCGCCGTGGAAGGCGAAAACCGGTTGCAGGACACGGGTCACACCGCGTCAGGTGCCGCTCTTGGCCTGGGCCACCCACAGGATGACGCCGTTCATGTCGTCGCCGATGAAGAGCCTCCCGTCGGGGGCGAAGGTGACGGCTGCCGGGCGGCCGTGGTCCTGCCTGCCGTCGTCCCACCCCGTCGCGAAGTCCGTCATCGTGGTCGTCCCTGCGTCGGTCTCGACCGCCATGTCCGGCCAGCCCGTCGTCGGGTTGGTCGCGATGGCAAGGACTCGCGCGCCGTACCACCCGCCGTAGTAGCCGTGGAGCGCGACGAAGGCGCGGTACTGGAACGTGCCCGTCCAGGCCCCCTCCTCGAAGTCGAGACCGAACGGCGTGTGGTCGATGGTGAAGGAGTCTTCCTCCGCCTTGACCTCCGAGCAATCGGGGGCCGGGTTCGTGTAGTCGGAGTAGGGGGTGTTCGCCGTCGCGCAGCACGGGAAGCCCCAGTTGTCGCCGAGGTGGACTGGGAACAGCTTCTCGCGTGAGCCGAGCTCGGGCACGAAGTCACGCGCGAGCTCGAGGCCGAAGCACACGCCCGTCCCCTTGGCGCATCGGAGCGCGTACGCGTTGCGGAGACCCCGCGCGATGAGCTCGCCGTTCGGGGACCCGTCGATGCGGAGTATGCCCCCGTGGAAGGCCGGGTTGCTCGTCAGCTCGGCGCCGGAGCACGACTCCCCCTCGTCCCCGCCGTTGGTGACGTAGATGTTGCCGTTGTCGTCGACGTCGATGGCCTTCCCCCAGTGGTCGGGCGAGACGTAGACGTTGACGTCGATGACCTGCTGGCCCGGCCCGGAGGCGACCCGGTCGCCGTTCGTGTATGGGGTTCTGAAGAAGGCCGTTCCGTTCTGGTAGTAGAGCGACCCGTCGTAGAACAGCAGGCCGTGGGTGGTCACGAGCCCGGACATGTACTTGAGGGTGGAGTCGGCGTAGCCGTCGTGGTTGTCGTCGGGGAGGACGACGATGGCCGAGAGACCGCCGACGGCGCCCCCGGCCGCGGACCTCCCGGGGGACGCGACGAAGAGATCGCCGGACGGGGAGAAGCGCATGAAGCGCGTCTCGGGGACCGTCGCGTAGTAGTGCGAGCAGAAGCCATCGGGGAGGTGCATCCACGTGAGGTCGACCGCGTGGCCCGCATCGGGCCCGGCGTCCGCGCCCCCCACGACCGACGGGAGGCCGTTCTGCCAGACGACGGAGCCCGGGAGGCTGCAGTAGTCGGTCTGTGGCGGTGGGGCGACCTCGGTACGGTTCACCTCTGGAATGTTTCCATCGCGGAACTGGGTCGCGTCGAATCCCATCATCTGGGTCGCGTCGACTGGCGGGCCGCCCCCGTCGACGCGATGCCCGGCGTCGCCGCCACCCCCGTCGCCGCGATGCCCCCCGTCAACGTGCTGCTTCTGCAACGGCGCGTCTCCGAAGTTCGCGTCGACGGGCCCCTGCTCGGTCGCCGACGACTTCTTGCACCCGAGGACCACGGCGGAGGTTGGGAGGGCCAGCGCGACGAGGAGCGCGAGGTCCGCGCGCAGGGAAGGGCGAAGCATGCGGCGCAGCCTAGCCACCGGTCGTGACCTGCGCCACCCAGACGATGACGCCGTTCATGTCGTCGCCGATGAAGAGCCTGCCGTCCGGGGCGAACGTGACCGCCGCGGGCCGGCCGTGGTCGTTCTTGCCATCGTCCCAGCCCGTCGCGAAGTCCATCATACGGGGCGTCCCCGCGTCGGTCTCGACTGCCGTCTCGGGCCACCCGGTCGTCGGATCGGTCGAGATGGCCACGACCCGCGCCCCGTACCAGCTGACGAAGTAGCCGTGGTTTGCGACGAACGCGCGGTACTGGAAGGTGCCGCTCCACTGCCCCTGCTCGAAGTCGAGGCCGAACGGCGTGTGGTCGATGGTGAAGACGTCCTCCTCGGCGCGGACCTGGGAGCAGTCAGGGGCCGGGTCGGTGTAGTCGCTGTAGGGCGTGTCCTTGGTCGCGCAGCACGGGAAGCCCCAGTTGTCCCCCGCGTGGATGGGGAAGAGCTTCTCCCGCGAGCCGAGCTCGGGGGCAAAGTCGCGGGCCAGCTCGACCCCGAAGCACATCCCCGTACCCGTCGCGCACCGGATCGCGTACGCGTTCCGGAGACCGCGCGCGATGAGCTCTCCGTTGGGCGAGCCGTCGATGCGCAGGATGCCGCCGGTGAAGGGCGGGTTGCTCGTGAGGGCTGCGCCGCTGCAGGCGGTGCCCTCGTCGCCGCCGTTGGTGACGAAGATGTTGCCGGAGTCGTCGACGTCGATGCTCTTCGACCAGTGGTCGGGCGAGACGTAGACGTTCACGTCGATGACTTGCTCGCTCGCGCCCCGCGGCGCCCGGTCGCCGTTCTGGTACGGCGTCTTCTGGAAGGTCGTGCCGCTCTGGTAGTAGAGCGCCCCGTCGTGGAACAGGAGCCCGTGCGTCGTCACGAGGTTCGGCATGTACGTCACGGTCTCGTCGGCGAAGCCGTCGTGGTTGTCGTCGGGGAGCACGACGATCGCCGAGAGGCCCGCGGGCGCACCCCCTGCCGACGCCTGGCCTGGGGAGGCGACGAAGAGGTCGCCCGAGGGGGAGAAGCGCATGAAGCGCGTCTCGGGGACCGTGGCGAAGTAGTGGACGCAGAAGCCGTCCGGGACCCGGAGCCAGGTCAGGTCGGGCGAGCCCCCCGCGCCCCCCGGCACGACCGAGGGGGAGCCGTTCGACCAGACGACCGAGCCTGGCAGCGCGCAGAAGTTGGTGGTGCTCGGCGTCGGCGTAGGTCGGTGGATCTTCGCGATCGGGCCATAGGGTGCGTACGTGACGTCGGGGAGACCGACGGACGAGTCGTGGCCCCCCCCGCCCTTGCTTCCGCCATCGACGGCAGCGTCTCCGGAACCCTTGCAGCCAACCGACGCGAGCAGGAGCGCCGCTGCGACGAAGGAAGGCAGCGTGCCGCGGACGAGACCAAGCATTCCCCCATCCTAATACACGCATGCGGCTTGCCCACACCGAGCGCCGCGAATGATTTGCGCGCGCACCACACCGGCAACCTCAGCCAGCCGCGGGCCTCACCATCGTCCACATGCGCACCCCGAGCCCAGGGGTCGTCTCGTCGGTGACGACGCGGTACCCGACGCTCTCGTAGAGCCGCACGTTGATGGCCTTCTCGGTCTCGAGGTAGCAGGGGGCTCGGGCGGCGTCGGCGCGCGCGTGGAGGTCGCCGAGGAGGGCCTTGCCGACACCACGCCCCTGCTGCGCCGGCTCCACGCCGATGGCGAACAGATAGAAGTGGGGGGCGTCGAGGTGCCGGTGGCGCATGTAGGCCGTCAGGCGAAGGAAACGGGTGATCGCGACGGGGCCCGTCGTCGCGCACCCGGTGGCCTGGAGGAGCTCGTCCCGGAGGGAAAGCGGGTAAGCGCCGGGCGGGAAGGTGAGCGTGACGCCGAGGAGCTCGCCGCTCGCCTCCGCCCGCGCGACGCGTGACTCGCCGTGGTGCCGCGCCGCCCTGACGAAGCCCCGCTTGACCCGCACGAGGGTGCGTACGAGGGCTGACGGCTCGCGCGGGCCGAGGACCGCGGCGTAGACCGGGCTGTCCGAGAAAGCGCGCGCGAGGACGCCAGCGGCTCCCGCGTCGTCCTCTCGAGCGAGCGGTGCGATCGGCGACATGGGACGAGCATACGACGCTCGCGCTGCGGCCGTTGCGTGGTGAGTCGCCAGGCTGGCGTCCCAGGATCCCACCGCGCACCACTCCCCTCACTCCTCTTGACGAGCGAGAACCGTGCCGTGGGGATCGGGTTTACGCGCTAACCCTCGACACTTGGGGGAGCGGTGACTAGGCTCCGCGCCGAAATGGTTCGGCTGTTTGAGCTTGCCGCGCGGCGGCGCTTGGCGCTGGCCTATCTGGCGGTCCCGCTCCTCTGCGTGCCGACCATCATCGCGGCCGCGTGTTACTCCACCGGCGACGGCACCCCTCCTCCCCCTGCCACCTTCTACTTCCCCGTCGGGATGGTGGTGTCGCGGGGTGGAAACGTCCTTTACGTCGTCAACTCCGACTTCGACCTGCAGTGGAACGGCGGAACGGTTCAGTCGTACGACCTGAACGCGATCCGGCAGGGTGCGGCCATCTCGGCCGCCGGGTACTCGCTCTCACCCCAGCTCCCGCTGTTCGACGGCGGTGGTCTGTCCCTGTTCCTCGACGGCTCGACCGCCGTCCCCCCCACCGGCCCGGATCTCTGCGCAGCGGGTGACACGGCGTTCCTCGGGGACGGCGGGTTCATCTCGTCGTGCGCCCCGGTCATCAACTCCTCCGTCTACGTGCGCGACTCCGTGACCATCGGGGCGTTCGCGACCGACATCCAGATCTCCCCCTGGGGTAACCGCCTCTACTCGCCCGTCCGCGGCGACGCGTCGCTCACCTGGCTCAGCATCATCCCCGACGACCCCAACATCCACCCGATCCCCGGCACGCGCGCCTGCGACGTCGCCGGTCAGGACGGCGGGTCGATCGGCTGCTACGCGCCGTTCAAGCTCCAGTGCGGCCAGGCGGGGAACGGCGGCCGCTGCGACGCCACGCACCACGCCGGGGTCAACCCGTACGAACCGGGGAACACGCGCAACCTCACGATGCCGGGCGAGCCGTTCGCCATGGCCCAGAGCGCCGACGGCACCTCCATCGTCCTCACGCACCAGTCCGAAGGGGACACGAGCCTCTTCCTCACCGGCCTCACCGACGACGGCGGCCCCTCGTCGCCGAGCACGCCGTCGATGCAGTTCATCGTCGACGCGGGGCTGCCGCTCGGCGGCGACGGCATCGCCAGCGTCCCGCACGACCCGGCCGCCTATGGCTGCGCGGTCGCGGCGAACTGCCCGGCGCTCCCACGCCCGGCGTTCCTCGAGACGAACAACACGACGGCGGAGATGAACCTGCTCCGCTACTACTCCGACGACAACACGATCATCACGACGGACGCCGCGTTCCCCGACGCCGCAAACCTGCCGATTCACTCGCAGATCCCGCGCCCCTTCCTCGAGGTGGAGCGCACGCTCCCCATCACGACGCTCTCGGGCGGGACCGACTCGCGCGGCATCGTCTTCGACACGAGCCAGCGCCTGGCCTGCCAGCACCAGTACCTGACGACCGACGCGCGCTTCGGAGAGTGCGTCACGCAGTATCCGGCGCGCGTCTTCATCGCGAACCGCACGCCGGCGGCCCTCATCACGGGGACCGCGGGCCTCTACAGCTCGATCGACAACGCCTACGACGCGGATGCCATCGACCTCACGGGCTCGATCGTCCAGCCGCTCGACTCGGGGCCGTCGCGCGTCTACCTCGCGCCGATCGTCGACGCGGACGGGGACTACGCGCTCCGCGTGTTCGTCGTCTGCTTCAACGGCAACTCGATCGACGTGATCAATCCGGACACCGGGCTCATCGAGGCGACGATCCCGGTCGGCGAAGGGCCGTTCGCCATGGCCTTCGACCCGTTCTCGATGCTCGACGTCGCGCTCGGCGCCCACGTGCAGCCGATGACGAACCCCGCCACGGTGGGCTACGTCCCCAGCCCGGGCGCGGCGCAGGTCGACATCCCGCTCCCGCACTACCGATTCGCCTACGTCGCCAGCTTCACCAACTCGTACGTGCAGGTCATCGATCTCGACAACTCCGAGCCGAACAAGGAGACCTTCGAGACCGTCGTGTACACGCTCGGGACCCCGACCGTCCCCAAAGGCAATCAGTGAGCGAAGTGGCGGAAAAGCCCGCGACGCGCGTCTCATTTCGAGCCATCGCGCTGGGCCTCACGGGGCTCGCACTGGCGCTCGGCGGCGCGCAGCTCGGCTCGACCGCGAGCTGCGCGGCGACCCCGACGAACAACCCGCTCCGCAGCTTCCAGGACGCGCGCAACGTCGACGTCGTCTGCATGCAGGTCGTCGCCACCGTCGACGGCGGTGGGGTCCCCCCCGTCCCCCTGCCGCAGACCGCGTGCACGCCCGTGCCGACGGGGGTCACGGGGAACATCCTCCCGAACCACCTCTACGCGCTCGTCACCCAGGTGAAGCGAGGAGAGGTCGCCGTGGTCGACCTCACCGCGGGCGTGCTCGTGAACGAGAACGTGGGTTTTCCCGGGGTGAACTTCCTCCCGGTGGGGCAGATCCCGACGGGAATCGCGTCCTCGCCGGACGGCAAGATGAGCTACGTCGCCGCCGCCGAGGTCAACAAACCCGCCATCTACGGTCTGCCGAGCACGCTCATCCTCGGCAACTCGCAAGAGCTCGACTCCGGTCTCACCCCCGAGCCCCCGCTCCTGACGACCTGGCCCGTCTGCGCGCTCCCGGGCGCTCCGAGCAGCATCACGATCATCGCGCAGCCTCCGCCCGAACCCACGCTCGACGCCGGGAAGCCCGCTGATGCAGGCATGGGAAAGGCGGACTCCGGGTCGGGGGATGCCGGGAGCGACGAGGCGCCGTACGTCCTGTCCGTCATGCTCCCGGGGACGCAGGAGGGGCTGCCTGCGCGCCTCGTGACGATCGACCCGAGGCCGCTGCTCCGTGGCGGCGGGGTGATCGATGGCGGCGCGTCCGACGCGGCGGTCGACCCGCCCGGTGAGCTTCGGCCGTGCACCATCCTGGGCTCCGTGGTCCTGTCGAATCAGGTCACGGATGCGGCGACGGGGCCCGCATGGCCCGACGGCGTGAAGTACCTCGACTCGGCGATCGAGGCGGCGACCCCCGTGTCCGCGGCCTGCACGGGCACCGGGTCGGCCGACGCCGGCGTGAGCCCCCCGGGCGTCCCGAGCCCGGCGCCCCAGCCGACCGCCGTCGCCGCAGCAGGTCAGTATCTCTACGTCGGAGACGGCGCCCTGCCGCTGATTCACGTCTTCGACATCAGCGTGCCTGACCACCCACGTGAGGTCGCGCCCCTCCGCGCCACGAGCCTCGCCGAGCCGACCCGCGCGGTCACGGTCACGGCGCTCGCGATCAGCCCCCCCACCCGCGACTACCATCGCTATCTCTACGCGGTCGACGGGACCGACTCCCCCGCGAGCATCATGGTCTTCGACGTGACCGACCCGATCACGTCACCCCACGTGCCGATGCGCCGGCCTCACTCGGCCCTCGTCCCGCTGCAGCCGGAAGACCGCATCGTCTTCAACTCCGGGGTCTCGACCCTCGCGTTCGTCCAGCACGACTGGCCGCTGGCGCAGACGTCGTCAGGTGCGCTGATGGTCGGCGCCGCGGTCACGGGCCTCCTCTGCAACCCGAACCCGAACGTCGACAACTTCGGGCTCGATGCCTCCGCCGACGCGCAGTCCTTCACCGACCCCGGCGCCAACTACCGCTACAGCTCGATCCCGTTCGCGGACGAGCCGCTCGGCCCGACGCGCCTCCGGGGGGTCTTCGCCTTCGCGACGCTGACGAGCGGGCAGGTGATGACGATCGACGTGGACGACTGGGACGCGCCTTGTCGCAGGCCCCAGCTGATGGAGCCGCAGGACGCAGGCGGCGACGGGCGCGTGACGAACGGCTACACGAGCGCGATCGCCCCGCCCGAGCCGAACATCGGCAACGCCGACGGGGGCGCGCTCGACCCGTACTACGCGCCTTTCACGGGCGTCACGAACGGCGTCAGCTGGGTGAGCGACGAGGTCTTCTTCCCCGTCAGCCAGCCTCACAGGCCGCGCTCGAACTTCCCCCTCAGCAACGACCCGACGCTGGGGCTCCACTACCCCTACCTGGTTGGCGCTCCCCAGCTCTACACCGCGGGCGTCGACGGCGGTCTCGGCGCGTCAGTCAATGGGAGCGTGGCGGCTGGGAACCCGGCGATGCTGCCGACGTCGACCATCTACCCCGACCCCGCCGATCTCCCCGACGGCGGCGTGGGGGTTCGCATCGCCTACGAAGACCCGCTGGCCCACATCGATCAGGGCTGGTCCGTCGACTACGAGGGGAAGCTCATCACCTTCGGCAACGTGCCGGGCAACATCTCCACGACGGGCGAAGGGCTGGCGTCGCAGATCCCCGATCCGTACTGGGTCCTCTTCGTGGCCCAGCCTGGCGGGCTCCTGTGCAGCAAGGGGGTCGAGGACTGGGCCGTGGGCCAGCAGCGCGCCGCGGCGTTCCTCAAGGCGAATGAAGCCGCGGGGCTGCAGGCACCCGAGCGGCTCGCGTCCTGGCTCGGTGACTACGTCGAGGTCGCCGACGATCTGCTCCCGTCCACGGACCCCTACTGGTCGGCCGACCCGGGGTCGACGCAGCAGGACGACTGCTGGGTCGACTTCAACGGGCCGAACACGGGGCCGGTGAACGACCCGACCGATCGCTACAACGACTGTCTCAACATCTTCCAGTACGCGTCGCAGGAGTACATCTCGCGCGACTTCCCGATCCTCCAGGCGTTCGACGACGGCCTCGTGATCTCCCGGTTCAACTACCCGGTCTCCACGACCAGCGCGCCAATCCCCCAGAGCACGTCGAACCGTCAGACCACCCCCCCTGACAAGACGAACGTGGCCGCCCTCAAGCAGCTGATGTGCTGCTTCCACGGGCAGATGACCTACAACGTCCGCACCGGCGGCGAGTGGGTCACGACGGGGTCGCAGTCGGGCTACCTGCACCACATCGAGGTCGACCCGACGACCCGTCGCTGCGTGACCTCGTGCGACCCGGAGAAGGCGCTCCTCAACGCCCGCGCGATCGGCATCGCTCCTTACGCCACGCCCGACCCGATGAGCGCCACCTTCACCCCCAACCGGGACAGCCCGCTCGCGATGCGGAACCCGATGTTCGCGTTCTTCATCCAGCACCCCTACGGTCCCGACCCGAACATCTCTCCGGCGGCGGGCGACGCCGGCGCGCCTCTTGTCGTGTCGCGCCCGCCGCGCGACGACACGTGGCAGTTCTCGATGAAGGGGGAGCTGGCTCCGCTGTCCATCAACCTCGCGGCGACCAACAGCAACGTCAGCCCGCAGTCGATGCTCTTCATCCCCAGCCTCGGTCAGCTCGCCATCGTGGACGGGTCGCAGCAGGGGCAGGGGCTGATCCTCATCGACCTCAACGCCGTGGCCGTGACCGGCAACACCTACTACTGAAGGGCAGATGGCCAAGGCGGCCGAGAGCGCAGCGGCGACGCCGGTCATGCGGCAATTCCTCGCGGCGAAGGCAGCACACCCCGACGCGCTCCTGTTCTTCAGGATGGGGGACTTCTACGAGCTCTTCTTCGACGACGCCGTCGCGGCGGCCCGCGCGCTCGACCTGACGCTCACGGCGCGCAACAAGGGCTCGGACGACGAGATCCCGATGGCGGGGGTCCCGCACCATGCCGCGAGCGGCTACCTGCAGCGGCTGCTCGACCAGGGGTTCTCCGTCGCGATCTGCGAGCAGATGGTCGACCCCTCCACCGTGAAGGGGCTCGTCCCTCGAGAGGTGGTGCGCGTCGTCTCGCCGGGGGTCGCGTTCGACGATGCCGGCCTCACGCCAGGGAAGAACCACTTCATCGTCGCGGTCGAGGGGGCCGGGCCCGTGTTCGGCGTCGCGGCGCTCGACCTCTCGACGGGCGAGCTGTCGGCCTGCGAAGCCCCGGACCTCGCGTCCTCGGTCGGCGAGGTCGTACGCCTCGATCCCCGCGAGCTGCTGGTCGGCCCGGCGGCGGAGGAGGTCGCCGTGGCGGTGCGGCGTACCCGGCCGAAGCTCGCGCTCCGCGAGGTGGCGACGGTGCTCTCGAATGACGACGCGACGTCGACGCTGGGCGGCGTGCTGGGTGAGGGATGGGCCGACGGGGGGACCCCGTCCGAGGTGGTGCGCCGCGCCGCGGCGCGCGCGGTCCAGTTCGCGCGCGCCGCCGAGCCAGGTAAGCCGCTCCCGGTGAAGCACCTCGTTCTCTACGAGCTCGGCGACACGCTCGTGCTCGACGACGCGACCCAGGGGCACCTCGAGCTGGTTCGCGGGCTCGACGGCGAGGAGCACGGCTGTCTGCTCGCGCAGATCGATCTCACGGCGACCGCTGCGGGCGCACGTTTGCTCCGACGGAGACTGCTCACGCCGCGCACGCGCGTCGCCGAGATCCGGAGGCGCCACGACGCCGTGGAGCTCTTCGTCACGCAGCCCGGCCTCCGCGCCGAGGTGCGCGAACGGCTCCGTCGCGTGGCCGACCTCGAGCGTCTCGCCGTCAAGCTCCGCCTGGAGCGCGCAGGCCCTCGTGACCTGGGCGCTCTCCGGACCACGCTCGGCGAGCTCCCCGCCATCGTGCATGCGCTCGATGAGATCCGCGACCCGAACGCGCGCGAGGCGCTCGACGTCGCGCCCGAGGCGCGCTGGGTGGACGCATGCACCGACCTCGCCGACCTCCTCCGCCTCCAGCTCGCGGACGAGCTCCCGGTCAAGGCGAGCGAGGGGGGCATGCTGCGCCGCGGGTTCGACCCCGAACTCGACGAAACGCGAGCCCTGGAGGAGAGCGGGCAGCGGTTCATCCTCGAGCTCGAGGGCAAGCTGCGCGAAGAGGCGAACATCCCGAGCTTGAAGCTCCGGTTCACGCGTGTCTTCGGCTGGTACATCGAGGTCACGCGTGCCCACGTCGACAAGGCCCCGCCCGGCTGGCGCCGCAAGCAGA
>Ga0181534_10002414_pt1 | contig 11545 bp, 8 predicted proteins | sample PEATcosm2014_Bin_37_FD_119758 | JGI IMG/M metagenome (GOLD analysis project Ga0181534, IMG submission 119758) | Peatland microbial communities from MTU Mesocosm Facility, Houghton, MI, USA - PEATcosm2014_Bin17_10_metaG | ecosystem: Environmental > Terrestrial > Soil > Wetlands > Peat | place...
AACCTCGCGCACCGGCACCCGAGGCACTTCGAGAGCGTCGCGAGGCGCTCCCTGCGCGTCGCGAGGCGCTCCCTGGGAGTCGCGCGGCGCTCCCCGGGCGTCGCGAGCCACTCCCCGGGCGTCGCGAGCCGCGCCCTGGGCGTCGCGACGGACGCCGGGAGCGTCGCCCGGCGAAGCCCGCGGCTCGGTGCAAGAGGTGGGGCGACGCCGAACCTCTCGCATCGGCTTCCGAGGCGTTCATGGAGCGTCGCAGGAGAAGGGCGGCAGCTTCCTGCCCGCGTCTCGCGCACGCCGTCGCGACTGGCGCGTCACGGCCCCCGAACGGCAAGCCGCCCTGTCCGATGCGTTTGGCGCAGAGCTTCGTCGGACGCGGCGGCTCGAGAGGTCAACGCGGGAGCACCAGGACGGCAGGACGGCGGGACGCTGCGGTACGGGTACGCGCGCGGCCTGGCCGCGCGCCGCCGTCGCTAGTGTCCGAGGCGGGGAGAGAATCCGGCCGACGCGCGTCGTGACCTTCGAGTCGAGGCTCGACGTGCGGAGGCCGCCCGCGTCTCGCAGCACTTCGTCCATCGAGAACTGATGCTGGCCGTCGTTCGCGCGGGCGCGGGCCGCGGTCCAGGTGGCGAGCGCCTCTGCCCATGGGTCCGCCTCGACGCCCACGTCGGTCTCGGCCGTGATCGACCGCTCGTCGGCGTCAGCCGGGGGCCACGTCTCCCCTCCTCTAGGGAGGTGCCGCGCCTCGGCCCAGAGCGGCTTTGCGCGCCTCCGCGATCCCCGCGACGTCGAGTGGCCGCTCGCAGGGCACGACCCAGCAGCGACGGTCTGACGTCGGCAGCCGTCTCGCCGTCCTGGCGTCCTGGTTGATTCGAAGTGGACCCGAGACACCCGACCGGACCCGTGCCCTCGATCGCCGTCGGGCGACCGCCCGGGGCGGGGAGGGAGCAATGGATTAAGTTCAATGTCTCATTAACAAAATGGATGCGATCATTGACAATGTTCGGGCGGTGCATAAATAAGCGACATCGCGATGCCCAAGCTCGTCGTCACCTGCCCAAGCTGCTCCGGTGACCTGAAGGCCCTTCGCCTCGGGTGCCCGTCTTGCGGGACGCAGCTCGACGGGTCGTTCGACCTTCCCTTTCTTCTCCAGCTCCCCGCCGATGATCTCGCGTTCGTCGTCGACTTCGTCCGCTCGTCCGGGAGCCTCAAGGCGATGGCGGCAAAGGGGGGGACGAGCTACCCGACCGTGCGCAATCGGCTCGACCAGATCCTCGCGAAGCTCGAGCAGCTCGAGCAGGGGCAGAAGGCGCAGCGCACGGCGATCCTCGACGCGCTCGAGAGCGGGAAGCTCTCGGCGCAGGAAGCAGATGCGCAGCTTCGAAAGGTGGGGCTATGAGCTCCGAGAGTCGCATCCGTCAGATGGTCCACGCAGGCACCGTGTCGGAGGCCGAGGGGGAGCGGCTGCTCGCGGCGCTCGCCGCCACGCCGAAGAAGAGGCCGGCGTGGCGGCTCTCGTTCGACCCTTTCGAGCGGTTCGGCGGCGGCGTCGCCGCGGGGCTCGGTCTCGGCGTCAGCGCGCTCGCCGTCGTGACGACCCGCTTCGGCGGCCGGTTCGACGGATGCCTCGACTTCCACCTCACGGGCGAGAACGTCGCCCCCCTCCGCACCTCCCTCCTCGAGCAGAGCATCGACTGGGCGGTCCCGGCGTTGCTGTTCTTCGGCTACGCCCGTGCCTTGACGGCGGGCGTCCGCCTCGTCGACTTCATCGGCTTCGTCGGCCTCGCCCGGGCCCCGCTCCTGCTCGCCGCCCTGCTCGGCCTCGTCCTCGCCCCGCCCATGGCTCCGCACGGAGCCGGCGGTCTGCCGGTCATCAGCCCAGCGCTCATCCTCCTCGGCCTTGCCATGCTTCCGCTCGTGGCGTGGTTCGGGGTCCTCCTCTACTTCGGCTTCAAGAACGCGTCGGGCCTCGCGGGGCCGAAGCTCGGCGTCGGCTTCGGGGCGATGCTGCTCGCGTCGGAGGTCGTCTCCAAGCTCGCCCTCGCGGCCGTCGGCTGACCCCTTCCCCTCGGCCAGCTCGCTCGAGCTGTGCCGAGGCCCTCTCGCACTGGTGCGTCCACCGTCCCCGGACCCTTCGACACGAGGCGCTCATGCCCATCCGTCACCGTCCGAACGCGGCGCGGTTCGCCGCTTTCTCGCTATCCATGCTCTCCGCCTGCGCCACCCCAGCACCCACGAAGGCCCCGATGAACACCCTGCAAGCATCCGCTCCGCCGCTCGTACCCCCCGAGGAGGCCGCGGCGCGCGCCCTCATCGACCACCTCGTCCGTGGCGACGTCACCGCGGCGACCTCGGGCTTCGACGCGACCATGGCGGGCGCGCTCCCTCCCGAGAAGCTCGGCGCCGTCTGGCAGCAGATCGTGGGTCAGGTCGGCGCGTTCGAGGCCGTCACGGGCGTGGAGACGTCGCGCGCGGGCGCGCACACGACCGTGCTCGTCACGTGCCGCTTCGCGCGCGCGTCCCTCGTCGCCAAGGTCGTCACGGATGCCCAGGGCAAGGTGGCGGGGCTCTTCTTCGTCCCCGCGGCGAGCGCCGCGCCCTGGGCGCCCCCGTCGTACGCCCGGCCCGAGCTCTTCACCGAGCGCGCCGTCACAGTCGGCGCTTCGCCCGCGCTCCCCGGGACGCTCACGCTGCCGAAGGGGAGCGGCCGCGTCCCCGCCGTCGTGCTGGTCCACGGGTCGGGGCCGAACGACGCGGACGAGTCGATCGGCGGAGCGAAGGTCTTCAAGGACCTGGCCTGGGGGCTCGCGAGCCACGGTGTCGCCGTGCTGCGTTACGTGAAGCGGTCGCGCGTCGCCCCGACCGGGATCGTGACGGAGAAGGAGGAGGTGCTCGACGCCGTGCGCGACGCGATCGCGCTGCTCCGCGCGACGCCCGAGGTCGACCCGTCCCGCGTGTTCGTCGTCGGGCACAGTCAGGGGGGCGGGCTCGGCCCTCGCATCGCGACCGAGAACGCCGGCCTCGCGGGGCTCGTGGTGATGGCGGGGAACACCCGACCGCTCCAGGACCTCGTCGTCGACCAGACCACGTACATCCTCTCGCTCGCCCCGGAAGACCCGGGCCGCAAGCAGGCGGTCCTCTCGGCGCACGCGCTCAAGGCGCGCCTCGATGACCCGGCTCTCCCGGCGGACGCGGAGATCTCGGTGCTCGGCTCGGCCCCGATCAAGGGGAGCTACTTCCTCGCGATGCGCGGCCCCAGCCCTGCGGAGGTCGCCGCGAGGCTTTCCCTGCCGATCCTCGTCCTCCAGGGGGACCGCGACTACCAGGTGACCGCCCCGGACCTCGACGGCTGGAAGCGCGCCCTCTCCGGCAAGAAGAACGTCGCGATCAAGCAGTACCCGAGGCTCAATCACCTGTTCATCGCCGGGTCGGGCCCGTCGCGGCCGGAGGAGTACGCGGAGCCCGGGCACGTGGACGAGGAGGTCGTGCGGGACATCGCGACGTTCGCGAGCCGCGTGCCGGCGGGTTGATGCGGGCAGGAGAGGCTCGGACGGCGCCTTAGGCGCTCTCGGGCACCGCCTCGGGCGCCCGCTTCTTCGCGGCCGGGTCGTCGGTCGCGTAGACGATGGTGAAGAGGATGAACGCGGTCCAGAGCGCGGTCAGGTGGTAGAGCATCGCCGCGCCGCCCCACCGCGCGAAGAGGATGCTCGAGATCTTCGGCCCGAACAGCATCCCCGCAGCGTAGAACGCGTTGTAGATCGAGTTCGATCGCCCGTAGTCGCGCGGCGCCGTGATGACCCCCTGGAGCGCGAGGCTCACGGGGGAGATGGCCGCGAGCGTCGCGCCGGCGACGAACACGGCCGCGGCCATGAAGGCATACGACGAGAGGAAGACGAAGCCGAGGATCATCGAGGTGCCGATGACCGCGAGCACGCGCATCGCGTAGAGGTGCCCGTGCTTGTCGCCGAAGCGGCCGGCGAGGTTCGAGAAGAGGAGCATCCCGAGCGCGAAGAAGCCGGGGATGACGATGGTGTCGTTGCGGGGGATCCCCTTGGCCTCGATGAGGTAGAGCGGGAGGAAGAGGACGACCGACGCCTGGAAGTAGCCGTACGCGAACGTGCCGAAGCAGGAGGTCTTGATCCGGAAGAGGAGCGCCCCGAGCGAGAGCCCCTCGCCGTCGTCCGCCGGCGGGCTTTCTCCGGGGGCCGCCTGTTCGTGGCTGAGCCCGTCGTCCGGGTCGAGGCGCGTGAGCACGAGGAGCGCCGAGAGCCCCGCCAGCGTCCCCGACACCAGGAAGCCCTGAGGGATCGACGCCACCCGCGCGATCGCCTCGGCGGCGAGGGGGCCGACGACGTACCCGATCGCCACGGCCATGGCGTAGATGGTCGTGACGTAGGCCTTCATGCCCACGGGGGCGCGCGTCAGCAGGATGGTCTCGCAGCTGACCCAGATGCCGACCGAGCAAGCGCCGTCGACGAAGCGGTCGACCGCGACCACCGGGTACGAGTCGAGCCAGGGGAAGAGCGTGACCGCGGCGGCGTACCCGAAGAGCGCCCAGACGAGCGTGGTCTTCGCGGAGAAGCGCTGGATGAGGGCGCCCATCGGGAGCGAGAGCGCGACGATGCCGAGCGCGAACCACGCCGCGAGCGACCCCATCTGCGACTTGGTGAAGCCGCGGAGGTCGAGGTGGTGGGCGATGAGGGCGATCGAGATGCCGTAGGCGACGCCCAGGACCAGGATGGCCGCATAGATCGTCCAGATGTTCCGGTCTTTTATCTTCGAGAGCACGGGCGAGCGTGTCCCTCACGCGGCGGTGGGAGTCAAGGCGCCGGTCGACGGTGTTCGCCCGTCCCGACGGAGATGCGTCTGCACCAAGTGTACGCGCATCTACCCCCGGGGGTTGCGACGGGGGTTGGCGAGGGCTCTACCGCCGCGGTCACCCGCGTCGCAGCCCTGTCGCGTTCGCCAGGAGCGCGCTCCTCACGGCAGCCGCCCGCTCCCTCGCCACGGGGACCCGCACCCCCTTGCGGTCATCACCGAGCGCCGGCCCCACGAAGAGCCTCGTCTCGTCGCCGTCCCGCTCCAGCTCCTTGATGTGCTGGGCGTTCACGAGCCACTGCCTGTGCACTCGCACGAAGGTCCGCCCGAAGGAGGCCTCGATGGCCGCCAGCGACAGGTCGAGGTCGAAGGTGCCGTGCGCCGTGTGGACCGACGTGAGCCGGTCCTCCGTCTCGAAGGCCCAGATCTCGTGCAGCTCCAGGAAGACCAGGCTGCGCCTCTTGCGGGCCACGATGCGCGGGGCCGCCCGCGGCTGGCCGTCCGTGATCGGGCGCGCCTTGCGCCGGTCGTGGAGGCGGCGGAGCGCCTGCGTGACCCTGTCGTCCGTGAACGGCTTGAGAAGGTAGTCGACCACCCCGAGCTCGAAGGCTTCGATCGCGTGCTGGTCGAAGGCCGTCGCGAGGACGAACATCGGCGCGTCGTTGCCCGCGGTTCCGCGTTCCTGCGTCATCGATCGCACGAGGTCGAGCCCGGTCTCGCTCCCCGCCTGCCCGAGCAGCTGGACGTCGACGAAGACGCAGTCGATGCCGAGGCCGAGCGCCCCCTCGGCCTGGATGGCCTCGCGCGCCTGGTCGGTCGACGCGACCGCGCCGACGACCTCGGCGAGGCGCGACGCCTCGAGGAGCTCGACGAGGTAGTTGCGGGCCGGCCACTCGTCCTCGACGACGAGCGTCCGCAGCGGCAGCACCTCGGGAGCCTCCGAGCGCGCGATCACGTGCCCCGCGCCCCGCCGACGTCGAGCGTCTGCTTCGGGATGACGACGCGGGCGCGTGTCCCCTCGCGCGCGCCTCCGTCGCCCACGATGTCCTCGAGCGCGACCGTCGCCCGCGGGTACTTGAGCTCCACCCGGCGGACGATGGCCCTGAGGCCGAAGGCGCCGTCGCGGACCTGTCCCGCAGGCACACCCGGCCCGTCGTCTTCGACCGCGCACAGGAGGCTCTCGCCCTCCTCGGTCCAGCGGATGCGCAGCGCCACCGTGCCGCCCCCCTGCCTCCGGAGCGCCCCGTGCTTCACGGCGTTCTCGACCAGCGGCTGCAGGAGGAGCCTCGGGAGGAGCACGCTCTGGCAGTCGCTCGCGATGTCCCACTCGAAGTCGAGCGCGCCGGCGTGCCTCGCCTGGAGGATGGCCGCGTAGCGCTGCAGCCACGCGACCTGGGCGTGAATCGTCTGCAGCTCGTCGTCGTCGTGGAGGGCGTCGCGGAGGAGGTCGCCCAGGCAGCCGATGAGCCTCCTCGCCTCGCGCGGCTCCTCCGTGACGAGCCCGGCGATGGCGTTCAGGGTGTTCAGGAGGAAGTGCGGCTCGAGGTGGGCGCGGAGGCGCGCGAGCTCGGCGGCGCTGCGGAGCTGCTCGGCCTCGAGGTCTTTCATGCGGGCCTCGTCGATCGCGAACGGGAAGGCGAAGGCGAGCGCCCAGAGCCCCATGTGGAACTGCCCGAGGCTGAAGCCGTAGAGCATCCCGCGGGCCATCGTGAAGCTCGGGAGGGGACGGAGCATGACGGTCGGGTAGCGGAGGCTGACGGCCCAGAGCAGGACGCCGAACCCGGCGCCGAGCGTGCCCGCCACGGCCACCGTCAGCCCGACGGCGGCCCGAGCCCCCACGTGATGCCGCTTCAAGGTCGCGTACGTGAGGCTGAGCGCGACGAGGATCGACGGGAGCTCCACGCCCAGGAAGCCGAGGTGGCCGAGCACGCGCGCCGCCTCGGCGCCCGAGAGGTACTGGTTGGTGGTCTGGAGAAGGACCGTGAAGAGGACCACGGCGACGCCGACGACGCGGTGGTCCCGCTGGCTCCTGACGCTCCGCGCACTGACGCTCGCCTGTGCCTGCGGCTCTCCCGTGGCAGGAGCCGCCACGCCGTACGGGCGAGCGAAAGGGAGACTGTCGCCGCTCACGGCGGGAGGCTCGACGTGGCCATCATTCCTTGACCATATATGCGACGGGGCAGGTCGGCGCCACGGGTGGTCGGCGCCGAGGGCGGGTTGGTCGGAAACCGTGCCCCCGCTTCAGGTTTCGCGGCCAGGTTTCGCCCCGGAGTGATACTCAGCAGGGCACCCAAGCGATGATGACACTGACACTGCCCGCCGTCGCCTCCGTCTGGCTGCAGGTCGCCGCCGCCGCCCAGCCGACGCCGCCCGCGCCAGCTCCCGCGGCGCCTCCGCCCGGCGTGCTCTCGGGCTCCCCCGCGGACGCGGCCGCTGCGGCTCACGACCCGCCCGTCCCGGCGGCCCCCTCCACGGCGGCGCTTCTCGCGAGCGCGGCCACCAGCCGCCCCATCCTCGCCCTCGACGCCGCCGAGCGCACCGCGATGGAGCATCAGCCGACCATCCGCCAGGCGCGCTTCGCGACCGCAGCGGCCGGCGGGACCGTCGAGCAGGCCCGGTCCGGCTACCTGCCGCAGGTGACCGGTGCCGCGTCGTACACGTACGGCAACGAGAGCTCGTCCAAGGCCCCCAGCTCGTCCAGCGGCTCCGGCATGATGTCCGGCTCGGGCATGAGCGGGAGCACCGTCTCGGCTGCCGCCGCCAACGGGGCGGGGAGCAGCTACGCCGCGACCCTGTCGGCCTCTCAGCTCATCTACGATTTCGGACAGACGACCGAGAAGTGGAACTCGGCCAAGCGGAGCGTCGAGTCGCTCCAGGCCACCGAGAACACCACGCGGAACCAGGTCATCTACAACGTGCGGTCGGCCTTCTTCACGGCCCGCGCCGACCGCGCGCTGGTGCGCGTGCAGATGGAGACGCTCAAGAACGAGCAGAAGCACCTCGTCCAGACCGAAGGCTTCGTCCAGGTAGGGACGCAGCCCGAGATCTCCCTCGCGCAGACGCGGACCGACCTCGCCAACGCGAAGGTCGCCCTCATCCAGGCCGAGAACAACTACGACATCGCCCGCGCGCAGCTCAATCAGGCCATGGGGGTCACCGCGAGCGTCGACTACGACGTCGCCGATCAGGGGCTCGGCGCGCAGGACGGCGAGGACGACTCCGTCGAGCAGCTGGTGAGTCGCGCGCTCGCCAACCGGCCAGAGCTCGCGGCGCTCACCAAGGCACGCGAGGCGGACGCGCTCACGATCCAGTCGCTGAAGGGGGGGTACGGCCCGTCTCTCTACGGCCTCGGCGGCGTCGGGCTCCTCGGCACCGACATCACGACCCTCCAGCCCGCGTGGCAGATCGGTCTGAGCCTGACGTGGCCCATCCTCCTCGGTGGGTACACAGAGGGCGCGATCCGCAACGCCGAGGGCACGCTCGGCGTCGCCGATACCATGCTCGAGGCGGAGCGCCTGCAGGTCCGACTGGACGTCGAGCAAGGTCGCCTCTCCGTCCGCTCGGCGAAGGTCAGCATCGGCGCCGCCGAGGAGGCGCTCGTCAACGCGCGCGAGCAGCTCCGCCTCGCGGAGGCCAGCTACTCGCAAGGCGTGGGCAACATCATTCAACTCGGCGACGCGCAGGTGGCGGTGACCTCGGCCGGCGCCCAGCGCGTCCAGGCCGACTACAACCTCGCCATCGCACGCGCGCAGCTCCTCCTAGCCTTGGGCCGTCCATGAACCAGCCTTCGTCCCAGCAGTATCCGCAGTCCGACGCGGCCCTTCCCCCGGCGCACGCAGGAGGAGGCCGTAGCTGGATCATCGTCCTCATCCTGCTTGCCATCGTCGGCGGAGGTGGGTACTGGCTCTACCGCTCCCGCGCCGCGGCCGCTGCGATGGCGGGCAAGGCTCCGAACGACAAGCCGGTGCCCGTCCTGCTCGCCGACGTCGAGCAGAAGGACGTGCCCCTCTTCGTGGAAGGCCTCGGCAACGCCCTGCCGACCTACACGGTCACCGTACACACGCAGGTGAACGGGCCGCTCTTGTCCGTGAACTTCAAGGAGGGGCAGTTCGTCCACAAAGGCGACCTCATCGCCCAGGTCGACCCGCGTCCATACATCGCCACGCTCCACCAGGCCGAAGGGGCGCTCGCGCGCGACCAGGCCACGTTGAAGAACGCCCAGCTCGACCTGGAGCGATACCGCGAGCTTCGCCAGCAGAAGCTCATCGCCGAGCAGCAGTACACCGCCCAGGTTGCCCTCGTGAACACCACCCTAGGGACGATCGCGACCGACCAGGCGGCCATCGAGAGCGCTCGCCTGAACGTCGAGTACTCACGCATCGTGTCGCCGATCGACGGCGTCACCGGCGTCCGGCTGATTGATCAGGGGAACCTGGTCCAGACGAGCGACTCGAGCGGGCTCGTCGTCATCACGCAGCTCGACCCGATCACCGTCCTGTTCACGCTGCCCGAGGACGACCTCCCGCTCGTGCAGCTCGCGCTCCAGAGCGGACCACTGCCCGTCGACGCCTACAGCCGGGACGGTGCCCACAAGCTCGCGTCAGGCACGCTCTCGTTCATCGACAACCAGATCAACCAGACGACGGCGACCATCCGTCTGCGCGCCACGTTCCCGAACCCCAAGTCGGTTCTCTGGCCCAACGAGTTCGTCAAAGCGCGCCTCCTCCTGTCGACCGAGAAGGACGCGCTGGTGGTCCCCGCGGCCGCCATCCAGCGCGGGCCGACCGGTACCTACGTCTACCTCGCCGTCCCCGACCCGGGGGGCGCCGTGGGGCCCGACGGCGCGCCGGTGCTGATCGCGCAGGTGCGGAAGGTGGAGATCGGGTCGCTCCAGGGCGAGATCGCGATCGTGAAGTCGGGCCTCACGCGGGGCGAGCACGTCGTCGCGGACGGCCAGGCGCAGCTCAAGCCGGACAGCAAGGTCGCGCCGCGTGCGCCGGACAAGCCCGCCGACCCGACCGCGACCGCGGCCGCCTCGGCTTCGGGCGGCCATGGCCACCACGGGGCGCCGCCGGCAGGGTCTGCCAGCGCGGGGAGCGGCAAAGCGCCGTGAGCCCCGACAGCTCACCTCGCGGACCGATGAGCTCGCGCGGCGGGGGTCCGCCATCGTCGAGCGGCGGTGGCCGGGGGGAGGAGAACCTCGCGTCGATCTCGGAGCCGTTCATCCGAAGGCCCATCGCGACGACGCTGCTGATGATCGGGATCCTGCTCGCCGGCATGGTCGGCTTCAAGCAGCTGCCCGTGGCCGCTCTCCCCGAGGTCGACTACCCGACCATCGTCATCTCGACGTTCCTTCCCGGCGCGAGCGCCGAGACGATGGCCTCGTCCGTCACGACGCCGCTCGAGCGGCAGCTCGGGCTCATGCCGGCGCTCACGCAGATGACGTCGATCTCGAGCTTCGCCAGCTCGCAGATCACGGTGCAGTTCACGCTGGACAGGAACATCGACGCCGCGGAGCAAGACGTCCAGGCGGCGCTCAACGCGGGCTCGTCCCTGCTGCCGCCGACCCTCCCCGTTCCGCCCATCTACAGCAAGAGCAACCCCGCCGACACACCCATCCTCACGCTGGCGGTGAGCTCGGACACGCTGCCGCTGAGCGACGTCGACGACCAGACCGACTCGATCCTGGCGCAGAAGCTGTCCCAGCTCTCCGGGGTCGGCCTCGTCACGCTCAACGGCGCCCAGAAGCCGGCCGTGCGCATCCAGGTCGACCCGCAAGCCCTCGCGGGCTCGCAGCTCAGCCTCGAGGACATCCGGTCTGCCATCGTCGCGGACAACGTGAACCAGGCGAAGGGGAACCTCGACGGGCCGCGCCAGGACTACACCATCCAGACGAACGACCAGCTCCTGAAGGCCGAGCAGTTCAAGCCGCTCGTCATGGCCTACAGGAACGGCTCTCCGGTGCGCCTGTCGGACGTCGCGAACGTCTTCGACGGCGTCGAGAACACGCAGCTCGCCGGCTGGGCCAACGACAAGCGCGCCATCATCGTCAACATCCAGCGCCAGCCCGGCGCCAACATCATCAACGTCGCCGACAGCGTGAAGGCGAAGCTCCCGCAGCTCGAGGCGTCGCTCCCTCAGGGGCTCAGGGTCGAGATCCTCGCCGACCGGACCGAGACGGTACGAGCCTCCGTCGAGGACGTCGAGTTCACCCTCGTGCTCACCATCGGCCTCGTAGTCATGGTGATCTTCGTGTTCTTGCGGAACATCCGCGCGACCGTCATCCCAAGCGTGGCGGTCCCTCTCTCGCTCGTCGGCACGTTCGGGGTCATGTACCTCCTGGGCTACAGCCTCAACAACCTGACCCTGATGGCCATGACGATCTCGACGGGCTTCGTCGTCGACGACGCGATCGTCATGATCGAGAACATCAGTCGCTACATCGAGGAGGGGGAGGCGCCGTTCCTCGCGGCGCTCAAGGGGGCCAAGCAGATCGGCTTCACCATCGTCTCGCTCACGGTCTCGCTCATCGCCGTGCTGATCCCGCTCCTGTTCATGGGGGGCATCGTCGGGCGCCTCTTCCGCGAGTTCGCCATCACGCTGAGCGTCGCCATCGGCGTCTCGGCCGTCCTCTCGCTCACCCTGACGCCGATGATGTGCGCCCACCTCCTCCGGGCCCACCACGAGGACAAGAAGGGCCGCTTCTATCGGTACTCGGAGGCGTTCTTCAACG
>Ga0181534_10002415_pt1 | contig 11538 bp, 10 predicted proteins | sample PEATcosm2014_Bin_37_FD_119758 | JGI IMG/M metagenome (GOLD analysis project Ga0181534, IMG submission 119758) | Peatland microbial communities from MTU Mesocosm Facility, Houghton, MI, USA - PEATcosm2014_Bin17_10_metaG | ecosystem: Environmental > Terrestrial > Soil > Wetlands > Peat | place...
AGCTCGGGCATCACCGGCTCGTTCCCGGGGGCCACGGCCATCGCCAACATGCTGCTCATGCGGTAGGCGCGCACTCCGGGGCCGCACCATCCGGGGCCGCGCTGTCCGGGCCGCCACCTGTCCGGGCAACCACCCGGCGGCGTCGGGTCAGACCGGCGGTCGGGGGATGACGGCCACCTGCGGCACATAGGCCGTGGCCCCGCAGCGCAGGACGGTGTCCACCACCCTCACCAGTTCATCGACGTCCATCAGCGACCCGCTCAGCAGGTTGCGGGCCTGCCAGATGGGATGGAGCTCGGCGGCCAGGTCCCAGTCCCACCCGTTGGCGAACTCCGTGCCCGACGGTCCCTCGCCACCGGCGCAGTCACCCACCACGACGCGGGTGAAGCCGATGGCGGGGTGCTCGTTGCGCCACGCCTCGATCAGTGTCTCCAGGGCCGCCTTGCTGGTGGCGTAGGCCCCGAGCCCGTGCCACGGCGGGGTGAAGGAGGCGCTGACCGACGAGAGGTAGGCGGCCACCCCCCGGGTCTCGGTGAGATGGGGGACGGCGGCCGCGGTGATGAGGGCCGCGCCCACCACATTGGTGTCGAAGGTGTGACGCCAGGTCGCCGCGTCGATGTCGACCAGCCGGCCGAGGGGGCCGACCCCGGTGGCGTAGACGAGGGCGTCGATCCCGCCCAGGCTCTCGGCCGCCTCCTCGACGGCCGCCTTGCACGACAGTTCGTCGGTGACGTCGCAGACGATGGCCAGCGACTGTGGGCCGGCCTCCCGGGCCGCCTCGTCCAGGCGGTCCTTGCGCCGGGCCAACAGGGCCACGGTGGCCCCGCGCTGGCCGAGACCCGTGGCCAGGGACCGGCCGAGGCCGCTGGAGGCGCCGACAACCACTGTTCTCATGACGGGGACATCCTCTCTGCCTGCCTCTCTGCCGGTTGTGGGCCGATCATCGTCGGTCCCGGGGACGCTCGGTGCAGGAGGCGACGGTACACGGTCGGCTCAAGGGACGACGACGGGCAGCTTGTCCCACCCGCGGACCGTCGACGTCCGGGTCTGGACGGCCTGGTCCCAGTCGACCTCCCACGTCGGGAACCGCTGGAGGACCTCGTCGAGGGCGATCCGCCCCTCCATCCGGGCCAGGGCCGAGCCCAGGCAGAAGTGGATCCCGTAGCCGAAGGCCAGGTGGTGGTCGATGTCACGGTGGATGTCGAAGCGGTCGGCATCGGGGAAGTGGCGCTCGTCGCGGTTGCCCGAGGCGGTCAGCAGCAGGACGGTGCTCCCGGCCGGAACCGGCACGCCGTGGTGCTCGACGTCCCTGGTCACGTAGCGGGCCTGGACGGGGGAGGGTGACTCGTAGCGCAGCAGCTCCTCGATGGCGTTGGGCACCAGGCCCCGGTCCTCCACCAGCTGCCGGCGCTGGTCGGGGTGCTCGGCCAGCACCTTGCCGGTCCACCCGATGAGGCGGGCGGTGGTCTCGTTGCCGGCGGCAGCGATGAGGTTGACGTACCCGAGGACCTCCTCGCGCGTCAGGCGGCGCACGGTGCCGTCCACGTCCTCGAACTCAGCCTGCAGCAGCTCGGTCATCAGGTCGTCGGAGGGGTGGGAGGCCCGCCAGTCGATGTACTCGGAGACGCCGTCAGCCGCGCTCATGCCCGTGTCGAAGGTCTGGGTGAAGTCGGGCATGTCGCCCTCGGTCAGGCGGAGCCCCTCGTCGATCCGGTCGCGGATCGCCTCCTGGTCGGACTCGGGGATGCCCAGCAGCATGCCGATGGTGCGCATGGGCATCTGCGCGCCGAGGTCACCGATGAAGTCGAAGCCATCCGTACCCACCAGCGGGTCGAGGCTGCGGGCGCAGAAGTCGCGGATCTTGGGCTCGAGGTCGTTGATGGCCCGGGGGGTGAACACGCGCGACAGGATCCGGCGGTGGATGTCGTGGGTCGGCGGGTCCTCGAAGATGATGGACCCCGGGGGCATCACGATGTCGGCCTTGATGAGCTCGAGCAGGGTTCCCTTGCTCGAGATGTAGGTCTCCCACTGCTTCGAGCAGGCGTCGACGTCGTCGAAGCGGCTCAGGGCGTAGAAGTCGTAGCGCTCGTTGTAGTAGGTCGGCTGCTCGTCCCGAAGCCGACGCCACACCGGGTAGGGGTCGGTGTCGATCTCGAAGTCGTACGGGTCGTAGTAGACGTCGGATTCCATCGTGGTCATCTGACTCCCCATCGCTGTCCATGGTGGTCGCCGGCGGGCGGTACGCCCCCGACCCCCCGTCTCCGAACTGTCCCGCGGTCCTCACGCGGCACGCACCGGCTGGTGCTCAGCCGACAAAACCAGCATGGCACATAAAAAAGAAGCAGGTTCTCAAACCGGTGGGCGGGGAGGGGGTTGACCGGTGCCCGTCCCGCCACTCTCCCCGAGACCTCCCCAAGACCTCTCGAAGGCCTCCCGATGAACTGGGGAAACCCGGGCCAGGGCCGGCCCGGACCACCCCAACGTCCGTCAGCCTGGTGCCGGGGGTGGTGGCAGGGGCAAGGAAAAAACGTTACTCTCCATACTACGTAGGACCATTCTCATCTGTGTACGACGAAGGAAGTGGAGCCATGGCGAAGCGAGCGCTGAGCATCCCGCTGTTCGATGCGGACAACCATCTGTACGAGACCACCGAGGCGCTGACCAAGTACCTGCCCGACCGCTACCGGGGTGCGGTCGACTACGTCGACGTGCGGGGCCGGACCAAGATCGTCATCCGGGGCCAGATCAGCAATTACATCCCCAACCCGACCTTCGAGGTGGTGGCCCGCCCCGGTGCGCAGGAGGACTATTTCCGCTTCGGGAATCCCGACGGCAAGAGCCGGCGGGAGATCTTCGGCGAGCCCATGAAGTCCATTCCCGCCTTCCGCGAGCCGGCGTCCCGCCTGGCGTTGATGGACGAGCAGGGGATCGACCGGGCGCTCATGTTCCCGACCCTGGCCAGCCTGGTCGAGGAGCGGATGCGCGACGATCCCGAGCTCACCCACGCGGTGATCCACGCCCTCAACCAGTGGCTCCATGAGACCTGGACCTTCGACTACGAGGGCCGGATCTTCACCACGCCGGTGATCACCCTGCCCATCGTGGACCGGGCCATCGAGGAGCTGGAGTGGGTCCTCGAGCGCGGCGCCAAGGTGGTATTGATCCGCCCCGCACCGGTCCCCGGGTTCCGCGGGCCGCGCTCGTTCGGCCTCCCGGAGTTCGACCCGTTCTGGCAGAAGGTGGTGGACAACGACGTACTGGTGGCCATGCACTCCTCGGACAGCGGCTACGAGCGCTACGCCAACGACTGGATGGGCAGCGACAGCGAGATGCTGCCGTTCCAGCCCCAGGCGTTCCGCATGCTGTCCGCCTGGCGGCCGGTGGAGGACGCGGTGTCCGCACTCGTCTGCCATGGGGCCCTCTCGCGGTTCCCCGACCTCAAGGTGGCCGTCATCGAGAACGGGAGCAGCTGGGTCGCACCACTGCTCGAGAACATGGCCGACCTGTGGAAGAAGATGCCCCAGGACTTCGCCGAGAACCCGGTCGACGTGATCAAACGGAACATCTACATCAGCCCGTTCTGGGAAGAGGACCTCGGGGCCCTGGCCGAACTGATCGGTGTGGACCATGTGCTGTTCGGCTCGGACTACCCCCACCCTGAGGGGCTGGCCGACCCGCTCAGCTACCTGGACGAGCTCGAGGGCCTCGACGAGGAGTCGGTGGCCAAGATCATGGGCGGCAACCTGGCCGCCCTGATGAACGTCGTCGACGCCGTCGCCCGGTGAGTGACCCCGCCGGAGGGTCGGAGGCGACCATTCCGGCCATCACCGCCAAGGCGGCCAGCCGGTTCGGCGACCGTACCGCCATCGAGGACGGCACCACCCGGCTGACCTACACCGAGCTGGCCGATGAGGCCACGAGGTTCGGTGCCGCCCTGGTGGCGTCCGGCATCGAGCCCGGCGACCGGGTGGCGCTCTGGGCCCCCAATAGCGCCCGGTGGGTGGTGGCCCTCCTCGGGCTCTCGCAGGCCGGTGCGGTGCTGGTGCCCGTCAACACCCGCTTCAAGGGCGGAGAGGCGGCCGACGTCCTCAGGCGGAGCCGGGCACGCCTGCTCGTGACGGTGACCGACTTCCTGGGGTCGGACTACGTGGCCATGCTGTCGTCCACCGGCACCGAGCTCCCCGACCTCGACACGGTCGTCGTGGCCCACGGTCCGGTGCCCGGCGGGGCCGAGTCGTGGGACGGCTTCATGGCCCGGGCCACCCCGTCCACCCGGGCCGAGGTCGACAGACGGGCCGTGGAGATCGGCCCCGACGATCCGTCGGACATCCTGTTCACCTCGGGCACCACGGGCGTGCCCAAGGGGGTCGTCATGACGCACGGCCGCACGCTGTGCGTGGCCACCGACTGGGTGGCCATGACCGGGCTGTCCGCCGGCGACCGGTACCTCATGGTCAATCCGTACTTCCACATGTTCGGGCTGAAGGCGGGCATCCTGGCCTGCGTGGCCAGTGGGGCCACCATGCTCCCCGAGGCGGTGTTCGACGTGGACCGCATCCTGGACCGGGTGGACAGGGAACAGGTCACCGTGCTGCCCGGGCCGCCCACGCTCTACCAGTCCATCCTCGACCATCCCGCCCGGGACGCCCACCGGCTCTCGACGTTGCGGGTGGCGGTCACCGGCGCGGCCGACATCCCCGTGGCGCTGGTACGCCGCGTCCTCGACGAGCTGCCCTTCACCACGGTGATCACCGGTTACGGGCTCACCGAGGCGGGAACGGCCGCAGCCACCTCACCGGGTGACGACCCCGAGACCATCGCCACCACGGTCGGGCGGCCCCGGCCCGGGTTCGAGCTGCGCATCGTGGGCGACGAGGGCGAGGTGGGGACCGGCCTGCCGGGCGAGGTGGTGCTCCGGGGCGGGAGCGTGATGGCCGGCTACCTCGACGACCCCGCGGCCACCGCGGCCGCCCTCTCGCCCGACGGTTGGCTGCGGACCGGTGACATCGGGGTCATCGACGGGTCCGGCCGCCTCGCCATCGTCGGACGGCTCAAGGACATGTTCATCGTCGGTGGCTTCAACGCCTATCCGGCGGAGATCGAGAACATCCTGGGCCGCCACCCCGACATCCTCCAGGCCGCGGTGATCGGGGTCCCCGACGAGCGCCTGGGCGAGGTGGGGATGGCCTTCGTCGTGACCCGGACGGACGCCGGCTCGAGCGCGGAGATCATCGACTGGTGCCGGGACCAGATGGCCAACTACAAGGTGCCCCGGATGGTGGCCATCGTCGACGAGATCCCCGTCAACGCCACCGGCAAGGTCATGAAGGACGTGCTGCGACGGCAGGCCGACGCCCATCGGGCCGGGGCGGCGGGGTGAGCCCGGGACCGCCCGGACCGCCCGAACGGACCGGGCCGGCCACGGGGCTCACGGCGCTCGCCGGCCTCCGGGTGGTGGAGATGGGGGTGTGGGTGGCCGCCCCCTCGGCGGCGGCGCTGCTGGCCGACTGGGGCGCGGACGTCATCAAGGTGGAGGCGCCGGCCGGCGACCCCATGCGCCAGGTCTTCGGTTCGCTGGGCATCGAGAGCGACATGCCCAACCCGGCCTTCGCCCTGGACAACCGGGGCAAGCGCAGCGTGGTGCTCAACCTGCGCGACGTCGGGGACCGCCACCACCTGGAAGACCTGCTGGACACGGCCGACGTCTTCATCACCAATCTCCGCCCCGACTCACTGGACGGCCTCGGACTGGAGCCCGCCGCCACCGTGGCCCGCCACGAGCGGCTGGTCTACTGCAGTATCAGCGGGTACGGCCTGCGCGGCGAGGAGCGCGGCCGCCCCACCTACGACATCGGGGCGTTCTGGGCCCGATCGGGACTGTCGGTCCAGATGGCCGACGCCGGGGGCAACCCGCTCAACGCCCGGGGGGGCATCGGCGACCACATCACCGGACTGGCTGCCCTGGGCGGGCTGCTGGCGGCGGTGATGGAGCAGCGGGCCACCGGTCGGGGCCGGGTCGTCGAGGTGTCCCTGCTCCGGACGGGCACCTACGTGCTCGGATGGGACCTGGGCCTGCAGATGACGCTGGGCAAGGTGGCCCGAGCCGAGTCGCGGGATCGGAACCAGGCGCCGCTCATGAACCCGTACCGCGCCGGAGACGGTCGGTGGTTCTTCTTCACCGGCCTCGAGGCGGCCCGGCACATCGCCGCCGTCTGCCGCGCCCTCGGCCGACCTGACCTGCTCGACGACCCGCGCTTCGCCGATGCCGGGGCCATCCGGCGCCACCGCACCGAGGTCATCGCCATCCTGGACGAGATCGTCGCCCAGCACCCCTTGAGCGTCTGGGCCGAGCGGTTCGACGAGGAGGGCGTGTGGTGGGCCCCGGCCCAGACCCCGGCCGAGGTGGTCATCGACCCCCAGCTGCTGGCCAACGACGGCATCGCCGAGATCGCCGGCGGCGATCTCGGCACTGTGCAGCGGTCGGTCAACGGGCCGGTGAGCTTCTCCGACGTCACCGTGCACCGCTATGCGCCTGTGCCCCGGCTGGGGCAGCACACCGAGGAGGTGCTCGCCGAGCTGTCCGGTGGGACCGATACCCCGCCGCCGCCCGGCGGGTGACGCCGCGCCGACCTGTCCGGTCGTCCTGTCCGGTCGTCGCCTCTCGGGGCTACGCCGAGGGAAACCCGGTCGGCGTGGCCTCGAACACCTGGATCTCGCTGTCCTGGACGGCCACCGGGGACGGATCGGGGGGCGACGCCCGGAGATGGGCCAGGTGGGCCTGGAGGTCGGCCATGGTGTCCCACAGCTCGAACAGCCGCACCCTCCCGGCGTGGACGTCATCGGCCGAGAAGGCGTACTCCCGGCAACCGTGCTCCCCCAGGGTGTGCTCCGCCTGGGCCGCCTTGGCGTCCAGGTAGGCGCGACGGTCGCCCTCGTCGACGTCGAAGTATCCGGCAACGATGATCACGACCGTCTCCCTCCCCACGACGAGTGGAGTCTGGTGTCCCACAGGTGGTACAACCCTGGATACTACGGAGTGCGGGGAGGGGCCGAGTGCAGGAGGTGGCCGCCGTGGAGCAGTCGGCATTCGTCGAGCGACCGGACTACCGGGTCGACATCCTGGCCCGGCGCAACCGGGTCACGGCGTCGGTGGGCGGACAGCTGCTGGCCGACAGCCGACGCTGCCTGCTGGTCGACGAGCAGGACCACGGCCTGGTCTTCTACTTCCCCGCCGAGGACGTCCGGCTCGAGCTCTTCGTGCCCGATGACCGGACCAGTGTCTGCCCGTTCAAGGGGCTGGCCACCTACCGCCGGTACCACCGGGACGACGGGGACGACGTGTACGCCTGGTCGTACGAGGCGCCCTTCCCTGAAGTGGCCAGGCTGGCCGGGTACGTGGCCTTCTTCCAGGATGCGGTGGACGTGGTGGTCGGGGTGGCCACGCCGGCAGTGTCCGGTCGATGAGCGTAGGGCCGCCGGTCCCGTCCACCCTCGACACCATGGTGGCGGTGTTCGACGTGGCCCCGGTGGCGGGGCATCGCTACCGGGGCACGAGCGACGGCGGCTCCCGGAGCGTCGTCGACGGCAGCCAGCTCCTGGCCCAGGCCATCGTGGCCTGCTCGAAGACCCTCCCGCGCCACTCGGTCCGGACGGCCCATGCCGTCTTCGCCAGGACGGTGGACGCCGAAGGGGAGGTCGAGTTCGGGGTCGACGTGGTCCACGAGGGACGGACGTTCGCCAGTGCCGTCGTCACGGTCAGCCAAGGCGGACGGCGCTGCGCATCGGTGACCGTGCTGGCCGATGTCGAGCAGGACGACGTCATCACCCACCACCATCCGATGCCCGACGTCGGGAGCCCGGCAGATGCCGTGCCCTGCGAGATGCCGATGGTCGGGCGCCAGCTCCGCCTGGTCGGGATGGCTGACCCGAACGACCCCGCCGAGACCGGGCCGCCGGTGATCGACGCCTGGCTCCACTACGACACCGTCCCCGGGCGCCCCGACCTGGCCAAGACGCTGATCGCCCACTTCACCGGTCACCTGTCCGTCTCGACCACCATGCGGGGCCATGCGGGCATCGGCACGTCCATGGCCCACGACACCGTGTCCACCGGCGTGATGGGCATCTCCATCACCTTCCACGAGCCGGTGCGGTGGGAGGGCTGGCTCCTCTATCACCACGAGAGCACCCAGGTGGGCCGCGGGATGAGCTACGTGAGGGGACAGGTCTTCACCGAGCAGGGCCGGCTGATCGCCTCGTTCACCCAGGACGCCATGATCCGGGCCTTCGTGGCCGACAGCCCCGATACGGCGCGTCCGGTGTCGGCGCGGCTCTGAGCGGCGGGTCGGCGGAGGTCCGGCTACTGCCGGGCCCGGGCCAGCAGGCCGCGGGCGATGACCAGCCGCTGGATCTCGTTGGTGCCCTCGCCGATGACCATCAGCGGGGCGTCACGGTAGTACCGCTCCACGGGCAGATCGGTGGTGTACCCCACGCCGCCGTGGATGCGCATGGCCTCGGTGGCCAGCTCCAGGGCGGTCTCACTGGCGAACAGCTTGGCCATCCCGGCTTCGACATCACAGCGCAGTCCGGCCATCTTGCGCTCGGCGGCGCTGCGGGTCAGCAGCCGCGACGCCTCCAGCCGCGTGGCCATGTCGGCCAGCTTGAGCTGGATGGCCTGGTGCTCGGCGATGGGCTTGCCGAACGTGCTCCGCTGCTGGGCATAGGCGAGGGCGGCATCGAAGGCGGCACGGGCCACACCGACGGCCCGCGAGGCGATGTTGATCCGACCGACCTCGAGCACGCCGAGGATCTGGGGCAGCCCCCGTCCCGGCTCCCCGATGAGGTTGGCGGCGGGCACACGGTGGTCGGTGTAGGCCATCTCCACGGTCTCCACCCCCCGGTACCCGAGCTTGCCCACGTGCTTGCTGACCGAGATCCCCTCGAAGTCGGGCCCGGGCTCCTTCTCCACGATGAAGGCGGAGATGCCCTCCTCGGTGCGGGCGGCCAAGGCCACGATGCCGGCCCGCTCGCCGTTGGTGACCCAGGCCTTGGTCCCGTTGACCACGTACTCGTCCCCGTCCCGGCGGGCCTTGCAGGCGATGTTGCGGGTGTCACTGCCGGCATCGGGCTCGGACAGCGACAGGGCGCCCCGTCGCTCCCCGGTGGCCATCGCCGGCAGGAACCGCTGCCGTTGCTCCTCGCTCCCGTGGGCCATGAGCAGGGTGGCCGCCATGGTGTGGGTGTTGATCACCCCGGTCAGGCTCATCCACCCGTAGGCCAGCTCCTCGATGACCCCGATGTAGGTCAACAGGTCGAGCCCCAGGCCGCCGTAGGCCTCGGGGATGGTGATGCCGAAGAGCCCCAGGGTGCGCATCTGCTCGATGATCGCCGCGGGATAGCGGTCCTCGTGCTCGAATGCGGAGGCGACGGGGATGACCTCACGGGCGACGAATCTGCGGACGGTGCCGATGATCTCCTCCCGGACATCGTCGCTGGTGATGGTGGCCGCGCCCGTAGTCTGCATAACGGAGAAGTGTACCTCTGGCAAATGTTGACGGTCGATCTCAAATTAGAGAAGAATGTTTCCAATGGAATCGGTCCTGATGCATGAGGCCCTCCAGCGGGCCGCACGCCGATTCGGGGATCGCCACGCGCTGCGCAGCGGGGACGGGCACCGGTCGTTCCGGGATCTCGACGACATGAGCAACGCCCTCGCCCGGCACCTGGCCGCCGCCGGTGTCGGCGCGGGTGACCGGGTGGCCGTCATGATGGCCAACCGCATGGAGTTCATCGTGGCCGTCCTGGCCGCCAGCAAGCTCGGTGGGGCGGCGGTCCTCATCAGCCCGGCATGGAAGCGGGCCGAGGTCGTCCACGCCCTCGGCCTGACCGGACCGGTGCATGCGGTGACCGACGGCGACGCCTCGACCCTGCTGGCCGGACTGCTCGGAGCGGCGGCGGTGACCGACCTCGACGCCCCGGGGCTCGACCCCTTCGACCTCAGCCGGGCCCCTCTGCCGCACCCCGGGGTGAGGGGTGATGACGAGTCGGTCCTCGTCTTCAGCTCGGGCACCACCGGGATGCCCAAGGCCGTCCGCCACACCCATGCCTCGATGGGTCTGGCCACGGAGCACTGGGTGACGGTGCTCGGCCTCGGACCCGACGACCGCTTTCAGGTGGCCACCCCGCCCTCCCACATCCTCGGCCTCTTGAACCTGCTGGCTGCGGTGTCGGCGGGCGCCACGGTCCGGCTGCACCGCCGCTTCGACCTCGACGAGGTGCTCGCCCGGATCACCAGCGAGCGGATGACCCTGGAGATGGCGGTGGCGCCCATCGCCCTGGCCATGGCCAACCACCCGCGCCTCGAGGACCACGACCTCTCCTCGCTCCGCTACATCATGTGGGGGGCGACGCCGGTCACCGAGAGCGTCGCCGAGGTGGTGACCAAGCGCACCGGGGTGCGGTGGCTGCCGGCCTACGGGGCCAGCGAGGTGCCGGTCATCGCGGCCAACCCCGTCGACCGGCCCGAGGACTGGCGCCTGGACTCGGCCGGGCTGCCGCCGCCGGGGATCACACTCCGGATCGCCGACCTCGAGACCGGCGACGTGCTTCCCGCCGGGGGCATCGGTGAGATCCAGGTCCTGAGCGGGTCGGTGATGGCCGGGTACCTCCCCGAAGATGCCACCGCGGACGCCTTCGCCGACGGCTGGTACCGCACAGGGGATGTCGGATGGCTGGAGGCCGAGGGCTGGGTCCACCTGACCGACCGCTCCAAGGAGATGATCAAGGTGAGCGGGTTCCAGGTGGCGCCGGCCGAGGTGGAGGCCGTGCTGCTGCGCCACCCGGCGGTGCTCGACTGCGCCGTGTTCGGCGTGGCCGACGAGCGGGCGGGGGAGGTGCCGGCCGCCGCCGTGGCCCTCGACCCGGAACTGCCCCTGGCCGAGGGTGAGCTCCAGGCCCTGGTGGCCGACTCGCTGGCCACCTACAAGCGCCTGCACTACCTCGTCGTGGTGGATGAGATACCCCGCCTTCCCTCGGGCAAGGTACTGCGTCGCACGCTACGGGACGAGTGGTCGGCCCCGCTGCGGGCGGGACGGGGCGACGGCTGATGGACGTCCGTCTGTCCCCCGAACAGGAGGCCCTCCGGGACTCGGCTGCCCGGCTCGCCGACCAGCTCGGGCCCCACGCCGTCGGAGACCTCGGCGATCCGGAACGGACGGCGAAGCTCGACGCTGCGGTGACCGCGGCCGGATGGCGGGAGCTCCGGACCGCCGACGAGGACGACGCACCCCTCGCCTCGGGGGTGGAGGTGGGCATCATCGCCGAGGCACTGGGCCGGAGCCTGGCCGATGTGTCGTTCTTCGGGCCCACCATGGCCAGTGAGCTCCGGAGGATGGCCGGGGCGGGGGCCACGGGCGGGCCGGAGACCGTGGCGTTCGACGCCGGCCTCACATCGGTGGCCCGGCTCGGCACGGGTGGGAGGCCCCACGGCCTGGCCGTCGACGCGCAGGGCGCGTCGCGGGCGCTGGTGCTGATCACCGG